>Ga0180302_10000771_pt1 | contig 14675 bp, 13 predicted proteins | sample GuaBasSediGuay17_FD_121794 | JGI IMG/M metagenome (GOLD analysis project Ga0180302, IMG submission 121794) | Subseafloor sediment microbial communities from Guaymas Basin, Gulf of California, Mexico - Guay17, Core 4571-4, 12-15 cm | ecosystem: Environmental > Aquatic > Marine > Hydrothermal... | reverse complement strand
TCAACTGAGCTCGGCGAAGTCGTCCTTTACAGCTTACATCTGTACCCTAACCCTAAGTCTGAAGTTCACAAACTTGAAGTGTTAGAGGTCGTAGAGGAGTTAAAAGTTGACGTTGAAGAGGGGCGTTTAGTCTTAGTTCAAGGTGATTTGAATCACGAACCTACGGATCCTGCTTACGATGAGTGGATAAAAGTAAGGTTAATTGATGCTTTCGTTAAAGCGGGAAGAGGAAAGGGTGAGACCTTTAAGGTGGGAGAGCTCACTAGGCGAATAGATTATGTGTTAGTGAGCGAGAACTTGGCAGAGCGTTTAACTGAATGTTGTGTCTTGGATGAGCCGCCGTTTAACGTCGAAGTTGATGAGGGGGGAGCGCTGAGCGATCACTTACCAATAATGGCGATCTTTGACTAACTAAGGATCCTGTTCCTGAATACTCTGTCTCTACAACTTTACAAAGTTTTTAAGTCAGAGAGAGCCATGCGTAAAACATGAGCGACTTTAAGTTAGGAATTTACTTAGTACCTGACTTTGTGAAGTCAAGAGAGAGTGTGAAGCGACTAGTTGATGATATTAAAACTCTTGAGAGAGTAGATTTTGTACTTCTCTTGACTAAGTCATCAAACGGTATGACTTACCCTAGTCAATACACAAAAAACGTATGTGTTGAAAATCCACACATATATGGCGAAATGGTTAAGGCGTTGAGGAACTTAGGAGTTGAGACGCATGCCTGGTTCTGCTTATATATAGAGAGTATCGAGAGACCAAGTGAAATAGTTAGGAACAATCCCGATGTTCTCTTGGTGAGTAAATATGGCAAGAGTAACTTGGAAGAGCCTACATGGAGTTATGTAAAGCCTGAGTATAGTATTTACTGGGTCTGTCCGTCAGCTGAGCTCTACAGAGAATACCTTAAGAAGCTGATGGTAGAAGTCATTGAGAAGTATGATGTTGATGGAATTCATTTAGACTATGTCAGGTATCCTGAGGCTCTTGAGGGTCGCTATTATTGTTATTGTAAGAGATGCCTTAAGAGATTTAAAGAAGAATATGGTTACACCTTCCCAACTAATGATGTTATTCACATAAGGTACTACGTAACGATACTCTGTGAGAATGTATCAAATTCAGTTAAAGAGTTCTCAGAGCTAGCAAGGGAACATGGAAGAAGGATATCAGCCTACGTTTTCACTGATTACACTACAGCTATAGAAACCTGCTATCAAGATTGGCCACACTTCTCACATTATCTCGATTTGCTGCTTCCAACACTATACGAAGTCTCACCAGAATGGATGAAGGTATTAGTCAAGAGGGCAAGGAGTGTAACATCCAAAGAGTGCGAGATAACTCCAGTGATATATACTAACACCGTAGTCAGAAGAGCTATTAAAGGCGCTAAGAGGTGGAGTGTTGAGAGAAATGCCGAGTATATCTTAAAATCTATAGAGAGCGTCAAGGACGCTGGAGCCGACGGGATTGTGTTCTATCACTATAGCACTCTCTTCGGAAGAAGTGCTACTAGCAATCTGCCAAGAGACGAATTAGCAAAGCTTGTTGAGAGGTTAAGGACTTCCTACTGGTAAAATCTCAATCTCTTTTTATGGATATTTGGTTAGTATTGATTTACCATTCTAAAAGATCCTGCTTAATGAACTTAGCTATGTAAAAGCGTTTTCCAAAAAGGTAGGTGTGACTAATCAATACTAATCCCTTTGGAGCTAACTTTAACGGAAGCTTATCCTTCTTTAATAGCCTCTCTAGAATTGTTACCTACTCATAAATGACGACTTTAGCTAAAGGCTTAGCAACCCTTCCTGTTTCTTCAAGAGCTCTCTTTGGGTTGCTGAAGTAAGATATGGCTCCACCTATTAGGACTCTATCAAAAATATTTGACTTAAGCGGTAAATACTCAGCACAGCCCTGAATTAGCTCAACTCTTCTCCACTTATGTTCCTTCGCTTTCTTTAAACATTTCCTCAGCATTTCCTCTGATATATCAACTCCAACTATTAGTCCATTAGTATACTTCCTATAGTAAGGCACATTAGAGCCAGTTCCAATGCAAATTTCAAGTATTCTATCACACCTCTCTATCTCCATAGCTGACACTACAGTGTTGCGCAGCTCTTCTTCATGAAATCCTAGAAGCATAGCAAGACTTCTCTCAACTCTATCATAAAAAGGTGCGTAGAAGTCATAGAATGTCTGCTATAGTTTATTGCTAGGCTTAAAGCACTCATTAATAATTAGTCTTGGAATTCCTTGTTTGATTTTATACATTCTCCCACAAGAAGTACATGAAAGCTCTCCCTCTACCACCTCATCCCTGTGAGTTTCAATGACCTTAAGACGAAGATTTCCATAGCACTTAGGACAACAGAGATAGTTTAGTAACATCTTATCCATGGTCTTCAGTTTAGTAAATATACGAGGAACTAAATACTTTACGATACAAGCATTTAGTGAAGAGAAGGAATAGAGTTATCTCCTCTAAAAGAGTTCATGCTTTGTTATAGGATTAATAAGTGACTATAAGGTTTAAATGTTAGCGTATGCTTCTATTGGCTTGAGACTATGTTTAGAAAGATAATTAGGTTAATAGCAATGATGGCGCTTATCCTCTTAATCATGAGTTCACTTGAGTCATGGCAAGAGCCGGATGGTCTCTCACTTCGAACAGATAAAAAAGTGTATAAAGTAGGAGAGAAGGTAACAATAATTCTGGAGAATAATAGTGATAGGACCATCTATTTGAGGAATAGTGCTCCCTGGAGAGTTGAAAGAAGAGTTGACAATAAGTGGATAGTAGTATTCGCTCCAATAGCCTTACAGGTGATAACTCCCTTAAAACCAAAAAGCAGTAAGAAATGGCTCTGGTCTCAAGTAGACAATGAAGGTAAGCAAGTCCCCAAAGGCTACTACAGAGTTGTCTTAATGGCCGATAATAAAGTCCTAGAGACTCATTTTGAGATAAGGGAGGAGGAACAAAGTTCTCCATACAGTAGTTTTATCATGTACTTTGTGCCCATAATTATAGTAGTCTTAGTCGTCATTGTTGTTTATATGTTCCTAAAGCATAGAGTTGCTCTTTAATGAAGATTAAGTTACTATATTCTAATATATAACTAAATCAAGGCTATTCTGAGATAATGGTCACCAAATTCTTAAAATCTATGTTCGTTAACAAACTTAATTAGTTTTAAGTTAGAACTATCCAAAGGTGAGAATATTGAGCAAGATGACTTATCGTGAGCGCTTTCAAGCATGGATGCATTATAGAAGTGTTGATAGAATACCTTATTACGAGTGGTTAGGATATTGGAGCGAAACCATTGATAGATGGCATTCTGAAGGACTTCCTCCAGGTGTTAGTGTGTACGATTACTTCGACTTTGATAAAAGAGAGGGAGTTCCAATAGACCTGGGTCCCATACCTCGATTTGTTAGGAAGACTATTGAAGAGACAGATAAGTATGAAGTATTCAGGGATTATAGTGGTATCATAATGAAGAGACTCAAGACCGGAACGTCGATGCCATTATTCATAGAACACCCAGTCAAGAATTGGGAAGATTGGGAGAGAATGAAGGAGAGATTTGATCCCGATGATCCTCGACGACTCCCATTAACATGGAGTGACGAGTTATTCGAATATTATGCTACTACAGATAGGGTAGTAGTAGTCTCCGTAACTGGATTCTTCGGATACGCTAGGAACATGCTAGGCTTAAGGAGACTATTAATGTACTTCTATAGACAATCAGATCTAGTAACAGACATTATGGAATTCTGGTCTAATTTCTTAGTAAAAATTCTGAATAAAGTTCTGGATAAGGTAAAGCCTGACTACGTGACTATTTGGGAAGATATGTGCTACAAAAACGGACCCTTAATTTCACCTAAATTGTTCGAAGAATTCATGTTACCTAATTATAAGAAGGTGACTAGCCTGATTAGAAGCAAGGGCATAGATATAATTATGGTGGACACAGACGGCAATCATGAAGCAATAACTGACTTATTTATGGAAGGGGGAGTTAACTGCTTGTATCCTCTAGAGCATGTGTGCGGATTAGATGCCGTGAAGCTTAGGGAGAGGTTTGGCAGAAAGCTGCGGTTAATAGGTAATGTTGATAAAATGGCTTTAGCAGCTGGACCTAAGTACATTGATAGAGAGTTCGAGAGACTTAAGCCTCTTATAGAAGAAGGTGGTTACATACCTAGTGTGGACCATGCAGTCCCTGCAGATGTTCCATTCCAGCACTATGTGTACTATATAAAGAGATTGAAGGAGGTTTTGGAGAAGTCACCTTAGCATCGTCTTCATACCTTAAAGATATTGAATCAGCGAAATAATAAACATTTACACAAGATTGTTAGGACTATGGAAGGAAATCCTCAAGAACTCAGACTCTATTAATTATTCCTAGACTGAGATGGCGTCCCAAACTATTTAAGTTTGAAGTGAAGTACCGTGTCAGTTGAATTAGGTGAGACTTTGCACGAATGGGCATTGGCCGAGGCAGTGGTCGATACAATAAAAGAGTTCATGAGTAAAGGAGAGATAAGCGTTATTAAAAGTGTTAAAATTAGAGTGGGAGAGCTACAGAATATAGACTTGAATATATTCAAGTTCGCTTTGAATGAGCTTCTCAAAGAAGCTTCACTAGAGGGGATTGAGATACACATTGAAAAAGACGAGGTAATGTTTAAATGTAGACGATGTGGATGTGAGTGGAGATTAAGTGATATTAGCCTAGAGGAAGAAGAGTTAGAAACTATCCATTTCATGCCTGAACTAGTCCATATATTTGCCTCGTGTCCTAGCTGTGGTAGTTGTGACTTTGATATAGTCAAAGGGAGGGGTATTTGGATTGAAGGAATTAAGGGATATTAGGAAGTACATTGATCCCAGGCTTACTATACTAAATAAGCGCTTAAAGAACATTAAGAGAATCGTTGCAGTAGCTAGTGGCAAGGGTGGTGTAGGCAAGACACTTGTGGCTTCAACTCTTTCCTTAGTATTAGCTGAAAGGAATTATAAAGTTGGACTTCTAGATTTAGACTTCCATGGACCTTCGTGTCATGTTGTATTAGGTCTCTTTAAACCAACTGTAATTGAAAATAAAGGAGTAGTACCCATAGAGGTAAGTGGACTCAAGTTTATGTCTCTGTATAATTTCGCTGGTAATGCGCATCTACCGCTACGAGGAGAAGATATTTCCAACTTAATGATCGAGCTCTTGGCGATAACTCTCTGGGGAGACTTAGACTATTTGATAATAGACATGCCACCAGGCACTGGTGATGAATTGCTTGATTTAATGAGGCTGATTCCTAGGGCTAGGGTTCTGATTGTGACCACGCCCTCACTTCTTTCCTTGGCTACTGTCAGACGACTGGTATCTCTACTAAGAACCCAAGGAGTCAACATCTTAGGAGTTATTGAAAATATGTCCTTTAATGACGATGTTGTAGTAAAGTTTACAAGAGATTTGAAGTTAAAATACCTTGGAAGAATTCCCTTTGATGAGAAAGTAGAGGCTTGTCTAGGAAGGCCGAAGGATCTTCTTAAGACAAAGTTCGCCGCACGTATTAGAGAGCTAGCTGATGAATTAACTAGGCAATATAGAAGAGCTTCTAATACTAAGAATTCATGACTTCTTGATTATAATCAAAGCGATTAGAGAGAGCATGCGACCTCATGAAGGTTACAAACAATATAGCTACTAATAGGCCTATAACACAAATTAGCGATAGAAATCTAAAGGCTACCCTTGCTCCATATAAGTTCCAGACAATGCCAGCTAGTAAAGGCATTAACGTACCTCCAGCGTTCCTACATAGAGTTAAAGTTCCCAGAGCTGCCCCTATGTTCTTAGGTGCTAACTTGCCAGCGATAGACCTTGAGCTGACATAGAACGAGGAGAATGAAAGGGCTAGTAATAGCTGGATTGGTATTACATCTATTACTGAGTTCGCAATAGAGTATGAAAACACGACTATGGAGGTTCCTGTAATTCCTGCCAGGAATATCGCTTCTTCATTGATGAATTCAGAAAGTTTGCCTACGAGTAGCATTAAGAGTATCTGAGGAATTGTATTTACAGCTAAGATTAGGCCTACCTGATCTTCGCTTGCTCCCAACTCTCTGAGGAAAACTGGAAGAAAGGAGTACGCCCCTATTATGCTTCCATCTCTGAAGAAAGAAGCTATTGACAACATCACAAATGATTTGGACCATGGGAAGTGAAGAGTTCCTAAACTCTGACGTCTCTGGGCTGGAGAAAGTGCTCTTTTGATGGTGAATCTGAACGTTAAGACTGCTATTGACGCTAATACGAAGGAGAGGTAAAAGGAGTGAATTAATGAGTATTCCTTAGCTACAAAGCCTCCTACCACCAAGCCGATGGCCCATCCGGTGGATTGAGAGGCACTATAAATGCTTACGTGAAGACTTCGTCTACTCCTTGAAGAGGACATTAATGATAGCATTGATGGTATGAACATAGCCAATCCGAGACCTGTAACTGCCCTTGAGAGCATCAATACTTTGATATTAGGCGAAAGCAAAACCATGAGCGAGGATAGTAGAACTAAAAGTTGTCCTAAACTAGCAACTCTATCATACCCGTACTTATCTGATAAATGACCCCAAAAAGGCGAGGTCATGAGTAGTAAGGAAGAAGCTGAAGTAATAGCCGAGGTCTCTACTTCAGAGGCCCCTATTGATTTCGCATAAAGTATTAAGTATATCCAAAGGATGTTAGTACTAGCTGATGTAATTATCGTAGTTAATGCTAACTTGAGCCTTAACCCCCTACTTAAGACACTTTTCTCAATTATCAACGCCACTATCGCTACTTAACGTATTATTATAAAACTATTTTCCTCGAGCACAGTCGATATGACTCATGATGCTTGATTAAAGCACCCTATTGAATATTAACGTCTTATACTCAATAATACCTTCTAACCGCTCAATAACTACTTCAACATCTTTCTCTAAATCGAGCATTGTCTTTTTAGCTGGATAATAGTTCCTTAAAGTTAATAATGTTCCTTCCCCTTCACTACTAGAGGTCTCACTAAGCTTTACTAGCTTATTAAGGTAATCTATTAAGTAGTAGCTCTCATCAAGAGCCTTCCAAACATCATCTGGTTGCAAATAGTAATAACTCGCTTTAATGAGTTCATACTCGTTAAAAGAACTCTCTTTAATGACTTTCCTAATTTTACTTTCCGATCCTTTGTCTTTTAAGGTAATAAATACCTCAACATACGCAGAGACTATTATATCCTTGTTATTATAGACTAGCTCTTCGAGCAAATCTTCGTCGATAAGGCTTGAGATTTCGTACCCTAACTCGATAAGTCTCCTCAACTCTTTAAGTTTCCTATCATTAATGTATTCCTCAAGGTGTTCTAGGAGCGACTCCTCGTCATAAACATACTCTATGAAGTCTATGGCTCCAACATTAGTTGGTATTGGAGTTATTTTCTCACTCTCCTTATATTCTGAGAAATCTTCTGTTACTGTTACTATGTAAGACTTCCAATCATAATCAAAGGATTGTATGGAGTCAATTATATCCACGAGCTCATATATCTTCATTTTCTTTAGCTTCACTGGAAGTATAACTTCAAATTTCAATATAAACACCTACATAGTTCTCTATTGATTCATCCTATTAATTTATAGGCATCCTAGTAACGGATCAAATCATTCAAAGTGATTTTGCTGAGCTTAACTGGAAGCAATATTTCCTCTTTATAGCAGGACATTGCTCTGGAGTCTATCTACATTGGCTTAATGAGAAGAGAGGAAAAACAGTATCCGGTTGTGCTAGCTAGCCACCACTTGCAATTACTGTAATGACTACTCTGTCTCCACTCGTAACTTCGGTTTCAAGCCCATCTAAGAAGTCTATGTTAATTCCGTTAACTAGTATGACCCTTCCTTCTCGCAGCCTACCTGATTCATCACATAAATAGTTCTTTAAATTAAAGTCCAGATCCTTCGAAACATGTGAGATTATTTCAGTGACTTTAACCTTAGTCAAATTCAGTCTTAACGTCTTCCCGAATATACTTTCATGAGGTATTAGGACCCTAACCGTTATCATCTAACTCCTATTCCTCCTTAGAGCCACCATATCACTACTTCTCCATTATCAAGGAAGAATGTGAGAGCTAAAAAAGGAATTATTTAGAGTTACACTCTCCTATACCCACTGCTTTATAAGTGGCAGTAGTTTCTCCCATAAGTAGATTCTCTCACTAGTCTTGCCAATTGCGTAATCAATGGCACACTTCAAATCGTGGAGATATGCCGGACAACAAGGCACAAAAATTCCCTCACCAGCGTACTTCTTGAGACAGTCACCAACTATTATGTTAACTTTACCCTCAACAGGCTTAGCACCAGGTCCTAGTACTATTGCTAAGTCGGGAGCTTTTTCAAAATCCTTAGGAGAGTATCCACTAAGTATTGTTGCAACATTTCTTTCACATGTTGGACAAGGGTCTCCATAGACTATTTCTACCTTACCCAATCTCTTAGCTACTTCTCTAGGGTCAGGCCAAGAAGGGTTAAAATGCTTAGCCACAGTCTCTCTAATCTTCTTCAACTCATCAAGATCAACACCTTCAACTTCTATTTCGTTTAAGTTCCCTGCTCCTACTCCCACTTGGCTAGCATATCTTATAGTCTCTAATTTGGTAGGATCCCATCCTAAAATATAGGATGTAAGCGCGTCTAGAGCCACCATATCACTACTAGCCATTATCAATCCTATGGGCACCATTAGTCCGTCTAAGCTAGCATAGATCCCGTCCATTACTGTCAGCTTTATTTTATCTTTAAACGTCTTAGCTATCTCAACGAGTCCCCAGTAAAGGCTGTAAGAGTGCATTGCATGACGTTGTTCGAGAGAGACAAAGCCATAGAGGTTCTTCAGAGACAAGGTAAGTCCCGCCAATGCGTGTTTTCTCATGGTAGGTACATTAATTATTACATCAGAATTCACGACAAATTCACTTACTTCTATCTCTCTAAAGGTTATGGGATTCGGAACTTTTACCTTGATGAACTCATGCTCTCTAAAATTAACAACTTTCACCCCAGCTTTCTCAGCCACCTTCTTCATTTCATGACTAGCGAATAGCTCTTTAGAAGGCGTGTTTATAACTGGATTCTCTCCTATAGTTACTTCACAGCCTAAGTCTCTAAAGATTACTGCTAATGAATAGTAGACCCTTCTATCAGTAGTCATGGAAAAGTTGAAGGCACAAATATTTGGCTTCACTAAGACCTTGTCTCCTGGAGAAGCAAAAGCCTTAGCTCCCCCTAGGGCATCAAGACATTTCTTAACAGCTTCGAAGACTTCATCGTCAAATGGCTTAGGCGGAAGCTTAATTACAGCTACCTTAGGCAGAGTTATCACCAGAAAGATATGAAGAGTTAAGTTATATAATGCTACGCTGAAATTGGATCGAAATATTGTCTAGGAGGAGAATCAAAGAGAGTGTAGAGGCAAAAAGAATTACCTTATATTTACTTACCACCAGCTATTTTGACATTCTTAACTCTAATTGCTGGGAATATATTGCCTGGCTCTTCTCTATATTCCTTTGATATGGCATCTATATTCGCTAGCATTTCAAGGATATTGCCACCTATAAGAGCTCCTTTTATAGGATAAGCTATTTCTCCATTCTCTATCTTAAAGCCGAAGTCTATTGAAGTCGAGATAGAACCAGTCACTGGATCCGCTCCTATCCATCCAGCTTTTATGAAGATTCCCTCCTTCGTTTCCTCTATCATCTCATCAAGACTCCAATCTCCTAACGATATCTGAACGTTCGAGAACCCTATCCCCGGTGGTCCACCATAACCTCTAACAGCACATGCATTGTTTTCGACTTTAGCTTTGTTAGCTGTATAGGAGTTGTGTAAGTAAGTCTTGAGTACTCCTTTTTCTATGACACATATTCTCCTCTTAGGTACTCCTTCACCATCATACACGGAGCTACGCAGGCCATAGTTTACTGTACCATCATCATAGACTGTTAAAATCTCAGGCGCTATCTTTTTACCCAGCTTGCCCATCAAGAAGGATCTTTTCCTTTGTATACTTTCAGCATTGGCAGCTGCTAAAGCAGATGAAACTATTGAAGAGGCTGGCAAGAAATTGAACACTACAGTCATAGGCTTCGTCTCTATCTTCTTAGCTCCTAAGAACTTGAGACAGACCTCCCCAGCTTCTCTCCCAACTCTTACTGGATCTACATCTTTTAACCTTCTGCCGGCATCCCACTCATAGTATGAGCCAACATCGTCTCCCTTTTTAACTATACAGAAAGCACTGAAGTTTATGCTAGTACCTTCACTCTCCACTTCAACTCCTAAGGAATTAATTATTGCACGGCGGTAGTAAGAACAGGAAGCTCCTCCATTAACTATTATGTCGTTAGATACCTTAGCAGCATCTATCATTTCACATGTTAGCTCTACCATTCTCTCGACTTCCATCTCCATAATCTCTTTATCACAGAGCTCTAGTGTGAAGGGAGCCTTCTTTGGCTCAGGCAGACTTACAAAGTCTGGGTCTGGTTGCGCTTGTTTGGCTTGCTTAGCTGCATTAACTCCGGCTCTAATAGCACTATCTAGGTCTAATCTTTGAGATGAAGCAAAGCCCATACCGCCTTTGAAGTAAGCTCTCACTCCTATTCCGTGATCATAGGTAGTATCACATAGCTTTATACCTCCTCTCTCGACAGTTATGGCTATGACTCTAGCTAAGACAACACAAACATCAGCTTGTTCAGCTCCTTCAGATATTGCAGCCTCAATCGCTTTTCTGCCTAATTCTACTAGATCTATCATCTTCTACCACCTACCACAACCTCTCTTATTCTTATATGAGGACCTCCTCCTCCAACAAACATTCCCTGACCTCCCTTACCGCATATGCCTTTGTCGGCAAGAACGAAGTCTCTTCCTACAGCATCCACTCTCTTCAAGGTCTCGAGAGTTAGCCCACCAAAGCTGACGTTTCTTAGCATCTCCCTTATTTCACCGTTTCTTATCATGTAACTCTCATCAACATTACATGTAAACTGACCCTTTTCAGTGAACACATAGCCCCACCTAGAAGCCTTACAGTATATACCTTCCTTAATATCCTCTATCATCTCATCGAACTTCCAATCTCCGGGAGCTATGTATGTATTGCTCATCCTAACTATCGGTCTCCAAAGATGAGTGTCAGCCCTAGCACTACCATTTGGCTCCATGTTGAGCTTGGCAGCAGTCTCAAGAGAATGCAGGAATCCCTTCAACACACCATTCTCTACTATGACTCTTTTCCTACCTGGCGTCCCTTCAGAGTCATATTTGTAAGAACCGTAAGCTCCTTCCACAGTGGAATCATCAATAATAGTGACTAATGGACTGGCTACCTCTTTTCCTAGTTTATCAGAGAGTATGGACTCTCCTGAGAGAACGTGATCTGCTTCGCTATTATGACCAAAGGCTTCGTGAACTAGCAGACCAACAACTGATGGATCTAAGACTACAGTAAACTTGCCAGCAGGTGGTTTCTCAGCAGATAATAGCTTAACGGCTCTTTCACAAGCCTTTAAGTGCATGTTCTCCTCTATAAATCGCTTAACGACTTCATAGCCTTGAGTTCCGGCTTCAACTTCAGAAGCTCTTTGAAGTACCTCAGCCTCTCTAGTTACGACGAAGGCGCCTATGCGAGTACGAGTTATCCTTTGTCTTACCTCTGTCCCTAATGAGTTAACAACTATCTCCTCATCAATAGAGTCATTGTAGGACAGAACTGTGTTCACAATCCTAGGGTCGTACTTACGCATTTCCTCCTCAATCTTCAATAATTCATTAACCTTGTCCTCTATGGCTATATCCTCTGGCCTCATCTTCACAGGTAATTCTACATCATCAACCACTGGCTCAATTTTAGTAATGACTCCTCTCTCAGTCAGCCTCTTTGATGAAGCCTTAGCCATTCGAGCAGCTTCGCTCAATATTCTCTCGAAGTCCTCTCTTGAAGTCCCATTTATTGCAGAAAAGCCCCACGCACCATCTATGAGCGCTCTAGCGCAAGCCCCCCATAGCTCTCTAGACAAAATTCTATCTGCCTTTCCATCTTGTATCATTACACTGAAGCTGAGTCTCCTAAAAACTCTCAGATCCATGAACTCTGGTCTATACTTTGCTACGTACTTGTCAAGGACTTCTCTCATGAGATCTATCAAATATAGCACCCAAATTTCTTATTCACACTAAAACTTCATAATCTTAACTCCTCATGAGGAGAGATAGAAACTTAAGAGGAAACTTTTTCTCAGAGTCGATTCATTATAGCATATGCCTGAAGTGCTCCTAGGAGAAAGCTCCTCGGGCCTCCTAACAATTGAGTTAGATGACTTAACCAGACATGCTGTTATACTAGGTTCGACAGGCTCAGGCAAAACCGGTTTAGGACTTGCTATTTTAGAGAGCGCTCTGAAGCATGGAGTTAGAGTATTGGCAATAGATGTAAAGGGCGAACTCACAGGATTCAGCGACGCTGCAATTCTGACACCAGGTTCTGATAGAGGAATTAGAGTTTCATTTCTCTCGGGTAGGCATGGTAGAGGGTATTATAGATCTTTAGCCAGTAGCTTAGCTGAACAAGTAAAAGTTGCTGGAGTATCTTCTAGAAGAGTTGCAACACTTTTGAGCAAAGTGTTAAGGGAAGCTAGAGTCGAAGACCTCGGAGAGATTCCTAAACTAGTTTTGAATCCTCCCTTTAGCACTGTCGGCTCCATGAATGTCGAGGAATTTATGCCTAAGTCTAGGAGGAGAGCTCTGGCAGCTGAGTTAACCTCCTTCTTGTATGAGGTTGCCCAATTAGCTGAGGGTGTACCATTAGACATAGGTAGGATGCTGTCCCTAGCTGATTGTATAGTCCTTTACGTATCTCACTTAGATGAGAAAATGAGATACTTTTTTGTCGAGAGGTTTTTAGCTTCAGTATATGAGTGGGTCAAGGATATGGGATCTTCTAAGGAATTAAAGTACTTGCTATATTTCGATGAGACGTATGGATTCATACCGCCTTATCCCAGGGAGCCCTTAACGAAGAAGTGGTTGATGAGACTAGTAAAGGAGGCTAGGGCTTATGGATTGGGGGTAATCCTATCCACTCAAAATCCAGTTGATGTAGATTATAAAGTGTTAACAAATGCTGCTACATGGTTCGTAGGCCTACTTAGGACTGAGAATGATAGGAGGAGAGTCATCGAAGGATTAGGAGAAATAGGGGTAGATAGGAGAGATGTTGCGAAGGCCATCGCTACCCTAAAGACAAGGCAGTTCATAATGGTCAAGCCGGATAGAATTGAAGGGTTTATAGTTCGGGATATGAGCCATATGCTCAGAGGGCCTAGACCGCTGAATGAGGTAGTAGTATCGAGTAGAGTAAGAGATAGATTCATGAGTCTAGGTTATTTAAGAGTTAGACTTGAAAGAGGAGTACACGAACCACCAGAGGGCCCTTATGAGTACGCTTACTATCCCTATTCTGCTCAAACTACGTATGCTCCAGCTGCTTTAGTTAATATCGAGATAAGGACTAGAGTTGGTAAGGACCCTTATGTAATCGTTGATAGACTGCTCATAACATGTGACGGAAGAATTGCAAGACCTTGGACATCCTTCTTATTAGTCGAGGATTATGAGGAGGGTTCTGAGTTCTACACTCCGAAGGATTGGTACGAAGCTATTGTAGATGGGACATTAGAAAAGCTAGTTCTTAAGACTATAGCGAGCAAAGTTCGTTATGAAGTGTACGAGCTAGCTGGAGTACGCTCTCAAGTCAATGAAACTTATGAAGAGTTTTTGTCAAGAGCACTCAATGAGATTAAGAGAAAGGAGGCTGAGGAAGAGGCTAAAGTAACCTCTAAGTTTATGCCTCGTATTAATAAGCTTCAAGAGGAACTAAATATACTTCTCCAACAGAGAGAGAAGCTAAGGAAGGAGATAAGAAAGAGAGAGTTCAAGAAGGCAATGAGTGCTGTATTGAAGGCTGTAGGAGTAAAGAGTAAGAGAAGGAGAGATTCAACCCATACTCTAAAGCAGAGGCTGAAATCAGTCAATGCTAAGATATCTAAAGTCAGAGAAAGGCTCGAACATCTCTATTCCCAGCTAGAGGAGGCTAGAAGCAAAGTAATTAGCAAGTATGAAGGAATTGAAGTGAAGCATAACACTATTAGGCCAAGCTTCAGAAATACTAGAATCACCGACTTAGTTGTCGTTTGGATTCCTTCGATTGTGAGTGGGAGTAAGATAATATGGACTGATATTCCCGTTGAGTGGATTACCATTACTATCTCTCCATGAGATAGTTGAATGGATTATTAAGTCTATAAAATCAAACTTTAATGATTAATCAGGTTACATGTTTCAGTAGCTCTAGCTAGTCTTATAAACTAGTTAAAACCATTGTCTAGGATATCTCCAGTCTGAGCCAAGATCTCTATATCCTAAGTGAAAGACTTCAGGTGGCATCCGCTTATGTTGTGTTCTCTTCACCATTGTTAATATCCTTTCAATAAGCTCTTGGGATATCTTCAACCTCCTCGCTATTTCCTCCTTAGGTAGC
>Ga0180302_10000770_pt1 | contig 14678 bp, 17 predicted proteins | sample GuaBasSediGuay17_FD_121794 | JGI IMG/M metagenome (GOLD analysis project Ga0180302, IMG submission 121794) | Subseafloor sediment microbial communities from Guaymas Basin, Gulf of California, Mexico - Guay17, Core 4571-4, 12-15 cm | ecosystem: Environmental > Aquatic > Marine > Hydrothermal... | reverse complement strand
TGGACTATGACCTCTCGGAAGCCGCTCGGGTGCAGCCCCCGCACCTTCCTGGGCCCCCTGTAGCCAGCCTTGACCTTCTCTGGGTAGCCCTTGAGCTGCAGCCTTATCTTGTTGTCCAGGCCCTTAGGCCTCCTCCACGATGACTTGGCTATTGACGGCTTGGCCCAGCTGTCCATCCTGATGAACCTGGGCTTCCTGCGCTTCATCTCCTCCCTGAGCTTTAAGTACCGCACCAAGCTCCGCGCCAGCTTGGGCTTTGCCTTCGCAGCTCCCCGCTCGGAAGCCTCAGTAGACATACGCCACCAGCACCCCTCCTATCCCCAGCCTCTTGGCCTCCCTATGGGTCATGACACCCTTCGGCGTCGAGACTATGAGTATGCCTATGTCCCTGGCGGGCAGGTACCTCTTCTCCCACTCCTCAAACTCGTTCTTCTTGACGGGGAAGCGCGGCTTTATAACGCCGCACTTGTTTATCCTACCGAGCAGCTGGATCCTGAACTTGCCACCTCTCCCGTCGTCGATGTACTCGAACTCGCCAATGTAGCCAGCTCTCTGCATGACCCTGAGCACCTCAGCTACGAACTTGGAGGCTGGGTACGTTATGCACTCCTTCTTGCCCCTCATCTCATTGTTCCAGACCGTTGAGAGAGTGTTGGCCAGCGGGTCTATCACCACCATGCGCTAGCCCCCTCCATGCACCCAACCGGGGCGAGATATTTTTCCTCACATGTACTTCTTAAACCCTATCCTCTCGGCGACCTCCCTGAAGCACCGCCTGCATATGTATAGGTTGTACTTCCTGATTAAGGCCTCGTGGGTGCCGCAGATTCTGCACCTGTAGGCGCCCTTCCCGAACTTCCTCTCCTTGGGCGGCCTTATCTTCCCCACTCCCACCACCTCATACTAGCTTAACTCCGAGCAGCTTCGTCATGAACTCCATGGCCTCCTCCTTAGTGACCCTGTGGTTCCTGCCCACCTTGGACCTCTTCCTGCGCCTCCTAGCGACTCTGTAGCCCGGCCTCTCGAAGGCGACTATGACGTCGAACCCAAATATGCCTATGCTCGGGTCGTACTTCACGCCGGGCAGGTGTATGTGCTCGTCCACTCCAAAGGCGACGTTGCCGTATTCGTCAAAGCTCGACTTCTTGATGGTGTAGTTCACGGCCTCAAGGGCCCTCTTTAGGAACTCTATGGCTCGCTCCTCCCTAAGCGTCACCATGACTGCTATAGGCTCGCCCCTCTTTATGCCAAACTCCTTTATGGTCCTGCGGGCCCTCCTGAACGAGGGCTTCTGGCCCGTCAGCTGCTCCAGCACTAGCGCCGCCTTCTGCAGCCTCTCCCCCGACTCGCCGACGGCCATGTTTACCACTACCTTGCCTATTTTGACGGCCCTCATCGGGTGATCCTTGACCAGCACGTACTCCTTGGGCGCCTCCTCACTCATACTTGAAGCACTCCTCCGGGACACTTATTAAGGGTTCCTCAACCCCTATCGGGAAGACGTAGTCAAGGATCGTCCTGAACTCGCCGCCGCTCGGGGACTTAAGCGTCACGATAGCCCTCGACCTCTTGAAGATTTGGTTTATCTCAGTGACGGTCCCGACCCTCCCGACGTTCCTGCCGTCAATGACTATTGCCGTGACGCCTACGTCCATCTTTATATGATCCAGTATCTCCTGGTCCGGTATCGCCATCTTAACCACGTCGTAGGTCCTATACACGTCCTCAACCGGGTTCCTCGAGTCGGCAATTCTAATGAGGTAGTTGCGGCCGTCGTGGAAGTGCAGCTCTATGTGGCCGCCCTTAACTGTGGTCTTGCCTTCCACCCTTAGGAGCTTGAACGTGGCCTCTTCCCTGCTTATCGGGTGGAGGACCATGAACTTGACTGGATGGGGGACGACCCTATAAGTCTCACCAGACGCCAGCTCGAGGATGTCCATCAGCCCGATGGGGAACTTGTAGTCCCGAACCACCCTCCCGTCGACCTTCACCTTCCCCTCGCCCAGTATCCTGCGAGCCTCCCGCATGGTCCTGGCGTAGCCCAGCACATCCCTGAGCACTATACCAAGTGGAATGCACCTGTGCAGTGGATGGGGCCCTGGGCTGGGCCTCACGGTCCATGTGTACTCCTTTCTCAGTATTGGCCAGAAGCTCGGGGCCAGGCTCCTCCTGAGGTGCCTTAGGCTACCGCTCCTCTTCTTCACGCTGCAGCACCCCTCTTCCTCTCTATCACCCTCTTCCTCCACTCGTCAGACAGGTCGAGTTTAGTTATGACGACCTTGGACGGGTGTATGGGATAGTACACAGTCGTGCCGTCGGCCTTCGTTAGAGTGGCCCCCTCGACATAGACCCTCCTCTTCTTTAGGCTGACCCTGACGACCTTCCCCTCGTGGCCAGCGAAGCTGCCCCTGACTATTAACACAGTGTCGCCCCTCCTGACAGGGAGCCTCTTGATCCCCAGCTCCCTCCTGAGAGCGTCGGAGAGAGGGGCAGTCATGTCCTTGACTCTAAGGTGTAGCGGCCTGTTGTGATACGCCCTCCTCTGCTTGCGCGGCTGCCTCGAGGTCGTCTTCGCGGTCGTCAATACGAGACACCCACCGTGGCTAGAGAAATTCCAAAAACAGTTAATAAACTTTCCTCAGTTTGCTAGCTCACTCGCCCTTCATGCGCCTCCTGATGTCCTCTCGTATCTTATCCCAGTCCACATACCTTGTGACTAGGTCCTTTAGGTGCTGCCTGAGGAGCTTCATGGCCACGTCCCTGCCCAAGCGGGAGACATTCCACGTCACGAAGGGCGGGTAGAACGAGGCCCTCTCCACCTTGGGGTTGCCGTTCTCGTCAACCCTAAACCTTATGAAGCCGAGCTCCCTCAGATAGCAGACGTCGTTAGGGCATAAGATGTCTATCTCGTTCTGCTCCTTCTTCAGGTAGAGCAGCTTGTAGTCAGCAGCGCTCTCGATTATCCTCCCGCAGACACACTGAATCTTGGGCTCCTCCGCTCTTTCACTCAAGGGAGAGACCTCCCTAGGCTCTATTCCAAATAGGTGCCCTGGCTATTAAACTTTATTGCAGCGCGCTCTGTTCACTGCAATTCGCCTCTAAGCCCTAAGTTAGGTCACGCGCCTCTAGGGCTGGCGCCTGCGGCAGGGGGCCTGTGGCAGGGGGAACTCCATCTGCAGCGCTCTGAGACCGCGCCACAAAGGTCAACTTTTATATATCTTATTTGAAGTTCCTTTCAAATGGTGGTGGTCATGGGGGCTGTGATGTACTGGTTCTACGTGCTACTGACGGCACTAGTACCTGGGTTCTTAGCGACGTGGCTAGGAGTGGGGGGCTGCTTCCTGAGGATTCCCATGATTATGTACTTCTTCGGCACATCGATAAAGGAAGCGTACTGCGTGAATCAGGCCGTGATAGCACTGACGACGGTGCCTGGGGTGATCATTCACTACAAGCATGGGTACGTCCACAGGAGGGGGCTCTTAATAGCGTCCGCTGCCGCCTGTCTCGGAGTGTCCCTGGGGGCTTACGCTGTGGCAAGGTACGTCCCGAGGCTAGTGCTCAGAGCGATCTTCGGCATGGCGTGCGCGCTCATAGGGGCGTACGTGCTTAGGGGCACTCTCAGGGGCAATAGGGGGGCTAGGAGGGTGGCGGGTGCGGAGGAGAGGCCAGAGTGCGGAGCTAAGCTCTTCGCGCTGATGTTCCTAGCGGGCTTCGCCACAGGGCTGTGTGGCTTTGGAGGAGGCATATACTTCGTGCCCGTGTTCATGGGGCTGGGCTACGCGACGCACGTGGCCATCGGCACGTCCAGCGCCGAGATGATATTCACCGGGGGGCTGGGCTCAAGTATCTTAGCGTACCACGGGCACATGAACCCATCACTGTTCCTAAGCATAGGGGTGCCGACGTTAGTGGCGTCATATCTCGGCGCGAAGGCAGCCAAGAGGTCGCCCCCACGCGTGCTTAGGCTTGCATACGCAGTACTAGTGAGCGCGGTGGGGCTCTATGTGGCTGTTAGCGCTCTGGCGAAGCTCGGATTCGTATGAGTGAAGGCGCTAACTAAGCGCACTTACTACCTCTCCCCCGGGGGAGAGAAGCCACGGCCGCCGTGCAGGATAAGGCTGCAGAATTGCAGCCTTGTGGGGAGGTGCGGCCGCCGGGATTCGAACCCGGGATTATCGGCTCGGGGGGCCGACGTCCTAGTCCAGGCTAGACGACGGCCGCCCTCCGATAACCCCTTTGGGCCCGCTTGATATAAGCATTTCGCCCTAGCCAGCCTCGCGGACGGCCTCGACGACCTCGGGGAAGAACTCCCTGAATGAGCGGAACCTAGAGCGGTCGTAGCGGGACAGAGCGCCGTACACCACCCTCATGTACGCGAGGCCCCTGGCCTCGCACTGCCTCAGCAGGCGCTCTAAGCTTCGGCTGTCCAGCAGCCCGAGGCTCTCAGCTATCCTGAGCTTCACGGCCTCGACCACGTGCTCGCCGACGTACCACCTCGGGTCCGCGCAGGCCCTCTCCAGGGCGTCCGCTCTCACGGACGGGGGAGCGGGCAGGCCCTCCAGCACCCTCCGGGCGAGCTCCCTCACGCGGCCCGCCAGCCCGCTGAGCTCCTCGGCGTGCTCCTCAACGACGACATCCACGAAGGCGTGGCTCAGCTCGTGGAGGACGGGATCCCAGCTCCTGAACTCGGGGAGGCCGCCCTCCCCAACCCTAGTGGGGGCCACAAACGCGTAAGCCACCCCCCTCACGGTGCACCCGTAGCTCATCTTGGACAGGGGCAGGAGGACGACCCTGTAGCCCGTCATCCTGAAGCCGAAGAAGCCCTCAAGCAGGCCCACTATCCGCCCGACGTCTATGAACTCTCGCGCCCTGCGCTCGACCTCCTGGTAGAACCCGAGGTGCCCCTCCCAGAAGCGCTCGAATCCAGACTCCCGGTAGGAGTCCCCGAGGGCCCTAGCCAGCTCGACCAGCGGCTCGCGGCCGCCAGCTCTCTCCACCAGGTCCTCCGAGAGGGGGTCGGCCAATCCAAGCTCAGGGGGCTCCGAGAGGTGGGCGGCGAAGCAGTGAAGCGCGTCGAAGGCAAAGCCGCGGCTGATCAGCTCCTCGAGTAGCTTGGCGGCTGCGTGCCCCCTAAGGGGCTCTGAGAACCTAAACACGTCCCGCGCGTAGGGGAGGCCGGGGCCCAGCATGCCCACTTCCCGCCAGCTAGTCAGTGCGAGGACAGAGTAGAGGAGCTCCACCCGCTTGTCCACGCCGAGTGCTGGTCTCGCAGCCACGCCTACGCTATGGCGGAGTCGGGTAATATCGCTTGCCCTAGCAGCAGCTCGCCGCTTTACGCAGCGGGGAGGACGCGAGCTAGCTCGAAATGCTTATATACAGTCGGGGGAGAGAGGTTTACGAGCCTGGCGGCCGTAGTCTAGCCTGGTAGGACGTCGGCCTGCCACGCCGGTGACCCGAGGAGGGCCGGACACCCGGGTTCGAATCCCGGCGGCCGCACCTCACTGGTGCCCCTTCTCCTCAGCCAAGCTCTCCTTCAGTGAGAAGACGACCTCGCACTCCTCGTCGCCCTTGTACTCACACCTAACCTCCTTGGACTCGCACCTCCTGCCGGTGTACGTCTCCAGCACCCCCTCCATCAGCCCTCTCACCAGGTTGCACGAGGGATTCCCGCCAACGAGGGGGGCCGCGACCTCACACTCTATGCAGCTCTTGAACCTAACCGCCACCCTGCCCTCGCTAACCTCGTAGCCCGTGGGATTCAGAAAGCCCGTCGACTTCAGCATCTTCAGGAGGCCCTCGACGAGCTTAGCCAGGTTGGGGGCGAAGTTGCTGATCTTGGGCCCCTCCCTCAGCCCTATGCCCCTCCCGGACTCGTAGAGGAAGTAGAGGCCCGTCGCCCCGAACTTCCTTACCACGTTCTCCAGCAGCCCCCTCAGCCAAGGCCCCGGAATTATGACGGCTCTGTACATACCCCCGAACGTGGTCACGGGGAACTCTATGTCGGCCACTGCTACGCCGGTCATGAGGGGGTCACTTATCCTCACCCCCCTGACCCCTCGGGTCCTCTCGAGGAGGTGCCTCAGGTCGCCTAGGTCGACGGTGGCCTGAGATAGGTCGGCGAAGAAGCTTATCCGCTTCTCCCCAGCCTTGAAGTCCGTCGTTATCGTTGCCTCGCTTATGTCTATCCCGAAGTTGTCTATTAGCTCGAACACGCTGTCGACAACCTCGGGGACGTTGTCGGCAACTATGCTGATGTACACTATCTGCTTGTCAGGGACGAATAGCAGCGTGGGCACGTCCCTGCTCATGCGACTCACCAGATGTAAAGGATATTCTGCTGGCTCTTGCTATAAAATTTTTACATAGTTTAGTGAGTCACTCCAGGCCGTGGAGCACTGAGGCCAGGGCTCCCAGGAGCACTACGTCGCCTCCGAGCGGCGTCAGCTCTATCCTGGGCACCCTGTTTATCGCGTAGTCCCCCACGTACCTCCTTATCGGGGGCAGCACCAGCTCTGGGTTGTTGAGCGCGACGCTGCCGCCGACGGTTATCAGCTCTGGGTCGTAGACGTTGATCACGTTGGCGAAGCCTATTGCGTTCAGCCTGCCTATCTCCTCGACAATCTCGAGGGCGAGCCTGTCGCCGCGCTTAGCTGCGTCGAAGAGGAGCTTAGCAGTGATGTTGGAGGGGGAGCTAGCCATCCTCAAGAGCAAGCTCCCCTCGACCTCACCTGGACTCTTCTCCTCCAGCAGGAGCCTCACGAAGTTCGGTATGTTGCTGCCCGAGCAGTACGCCTCCCAGTGCCCCCTCTTGCCGCAGCCGCAGACGAGCCTGCCCTCCTGGTCTATCACAATGTGGCCTATCTCGTGAGCGTTGCCGTCCTTGCCGAGCAGAAGGTGTCCATCGACTACGGCGCCTCCCCCAATCCCCGTGCTCAGCGTTATGTAGACTAGGTTCCTGAGGCCCCTGCCCAGGCCGAAGCGCCACTCCCCTAGAACCGCGGCGACGCAGTCGTTTAGGACCGTGACTGGCAGCCCGAACTCCTCCTCGAGCGGCTCCTTCACTGGGATGCGCTCGAAGGGCAGGTTCGGCGTGTTCACGATCACGCCCCTCCTGATGTCGAGAGGGCCTATGGTCCCCACGCCTATCCCGACGACCTCGCTCAGCTCGGCCTCCGTCAGCAGCTCTCGCACCATCCTGCAAATCTCGCGGCTCACCGCCAGCTCGTCGCCCTCCCTGGGTGTCCTGCGGACGGCCCTCTTGAGGACCCGGCCCTCCTCGTCGCCCAGCGCCACCCTCAGGTTGGTGGCCCCTATGTCCACCCCTATGGCGTACCTAGTCAGGCGGCCTCACCCCACTGTCTAGTCTGAGCGCGGCCCTTATAGGATTTCCAGGGTCCTCGCTAGGGGCACAGCCCCGCCCCTCGTGACCACAAGCGTGTCCTCGAACTGGGAGACGGGTGCCCCGCTGACCTCGACCAGGACGGGGTAGCCCTCAGCAATTCTGCGCTTGAGCAGCCGCGCTATGCACTCCCTAGCCCTCTCGCGCGGGTAAGCCCTGAGGAGCCACCTCTCGGCGAAGGGTAGCCCGTCGAACTCGCTCCTTATGTACTCAATGACGTCGGCCAATCCCCTAGCCCTCCTGCGGCTAGCGCGCCTCGTTAGCCTGAATATGAAGGCGCGGCTCGCCTCGGCCACGTACCCCCTCCCCCCAGTCGCGAAGGGCTCAACGGCGTACACCTCACCCTCGCGCATGACGCCGCTCCCCCTCGTGGCGACGTTCGGGACTACCTTGCCCGCGTGAAGGTTGTATCTCTCGATTAGGTGCCCCGTGAGGTTCTCCACGGGCCTAGCCCCGTGCTCCCTGACCTTCCTCTCTATCGCGCACCCAACAGCCCCCAGCGCCACGCCAGCTCTCACCACCCTCTGGGCCTCGCGCAGGGCCTCGACGCTTGCCTTTACGAGGGCGTCATGGGCTGGAGACAGCGACACGGAGACTGCGGCGTCAACTATGTAGCCGTCCACGTGGGCCCCCACATCCACCTTGACTATCGACTCGGGGGGGACCACGGTCTCATCGCCTGGGGGCGACGTGTAGTGGGCCGCCACGTGGTTTATCGACACGTTCACCGGGAAGGCTGGCCTGGCGCCCAGCCTCCTTATCTCGGCCTCGAGGCTCTCGCATATCCTGAGCACGCTAACGCCCTCGTCCACCATGTCGAGGGCTGCGCTTAGAACCCTGCGGACCACGTCGCCTGCCCTCTCGTAAGCCTCCATCGCGGCCTCGGGTAAGGGAGGGGGGCTGCGCGACGCCACAAATCCATTTATACGCCCGGGCTGATATATAGCTGAGCCGGGTGCAGCCCATGCGCCTCAGCGACCTGGTCTGCGGGATTCTCGAGGAGCTCAGGCGCGATGCGGACGCGAGGGAGCGCCTGATAAGGGAGTCGCGTGAGGTACTCGATCGCGCCAGGAAGCTCGTCGCGTCGGTCCACGCTGGCGACCTAAGGGAATGCGAGAGGCTCGCCGAGGAGCTGCGTGATACCGCTCACAGGTTCGCAACTCAGGCCAGAGAGAGGCCCAGGCTCTACTACAGCGGCCTGGTGAGGGACACCCTGGCGGAGTACGTGGAGGCCCTCCAGTTCTACGTCATTAAGGTGAGGGGGGGCTACCTGAGCCCCAGCGAGCTTAGCGACGCGCCCCCAGAGTCGTACGTGCTGGGACTGCTGGACGCCGTGGGTGAGCTTAGGAGGGCGCTCCTTGAGGCCCTCAGGAGGGGGAATGTCGGCGAGGCCGAGAGGCTCCTGAGCCACATGGAGGACATCTACTCCGCCCTATCCCTCTGGAACGTGCCCGACGCCGTTTTACCGGGCTACAGGAGGAAGTGCGACATGGCTAGGCAGGTCGTTGAGAGGTCTAAGAGCGAGCTCATATATGTGAAGTCGTCGCTGGGGGTGATGCGGGAGCTTGCCAAGAAAGGGAGCGGTGAGGGTCCCTAGGGGCTTCTCACTGAGCGCGGCCCGCAGGGCTCAGAGGATCATAGCGGCGCGAGTCGTTAAGCGAGACCTCATCTCGGCGCGTGAGGTCGAGCTCGTCGGCGGCGTCGACGTGGCGTACTCTGGAGACGCGGCCGTGGGGGCGTGGGTCACGCTCGACTACGAGACCATGGAGGTGGTGGACGAGGGCGTCTCCGTGGTCAAGCTGAGGTTCCCCTACGTCCCCACGTTGCTCTCCTTCAGGGAGGTCTCCCCCGCGGCCTCAGCCTACCTGAGGCTCAAGGTCAAACCCCAAGTGAGCCTAGTCGACGGGCAGGGCCTCCTCCACCCCTACAGAGCGGGCTTCGCCAGCCACCTGGGCGTGGCGCTGGACGTAGCCACAATCGGCGTCGCCAAGAAGCTGCTGTGCGGGAGCGTCGGCGAGTGGCGCGGCTCCTGGGCCCCGATCGTGGACAGGGGCGAGGTCATAGGCGCCGCCCTCAGGTCGAAGGGGGGCAAGGTGGTGTACGTCAGCGTGGGAAACAAGGTCAGCTTGGAGACCGCGCTCGAGATAGTGGCCCGCTGCATCAGGGAGCACTGGCTGCCCGAGCCCATCCGAGCCGCGCACAACCTAGCCACTAGAACCGCGAGGGGGCTGCGCGCCCCTAGCCGCGAGCGCCGCCCTCCTGATGATCTCTGACGTGCTGCTCAGGGGGCACCCCTCGTACCGACGCTCGAGCCTCACTATCCTCACGCCCTCCAGGCCTCCAGCCGACTTGAGGGCCCTCTCTATCCACGACTGGTCTGGACCCAGCAGCACTATGTCCGGCCTCACCGCCCTGATCACGCCTAGGAGGTCGAGGTTCTCGCTACCCAGAATCACCTCGTCCACGTACTTGACGCTCCTCACAACCTCGAGCCTCTGGGCCTCTGGGACCACGGGCTCCCTGCCCTTGAGCCTCCTCACGGTCTCGTCCCTGGCCACCACGACGGTCACGTGCCCCAGCTCCCTGGCCCTCCTGAGGAGGTACAGGTGGCCGGGGTGCAGGATCTCGAACACCCCTCCGACGAGCACCTTGGGCCTCCTACGCCTAGGCCACTCAAAGTCGACGAAGCCCAGCAGCCTCAGGGCGTCCAGAAGGCCCTCAGCGTAGGCCACGCAGGACAGAGCTGTGAACGAGTCCCCCTTGTCTAGGTAGTACCTGGCGTCGTTGACGTACGCCTCCACAAGCTTCAGCACGTGGTCTAGGCGCTCTCTGGGCACGGGTGGGCGGGGGCGGCTCCCAAGCCGTTCCCTCGCCTGGCTCAGGGCCTCCTCAGTGCCCCTGATGTACCTCCTCACCCTCTCTACCGCGCAGCTCTCCGACGACACGCTCCCACCTCTCGATAGCCTTAGCGCTGACGCCCGCTAGCAGCCTGAGGGCCTCAGCCTCCATGGGGTGGAGGTGCCCCGGCACCACTAGGCTGTGCGGTGGCGGGCCGAAGTCGATGCGGGCCAGCTCCGGCAGGGGCGCCCCGCGCACTAGCTCCGTGCTGCAGCCGACCCTCGCGAGGCCGACTGCGAGAGTGTCGTCGCCGACTATTCCGAGACCCTTCCTGTCCTCGATGGCCGAGAGCACCTCGATAGCCTCTCTCACGGTCATGCACTTTCCTTCCTCGACCCTGAGATCCAGTAGGAGTAGAGTGTGGAGCCCCCTCTTCAAGTTATCGTACAGGACGTCGTAAGGCGTCTCAGGGAAATACCCGAGGGCTGGCTCTGGGTAGACCACGGTCACGCTACGCCCGAACTTGTAGGACTGGAGGCCCGTGGCCCCGCACACGGCTGACACTATCGAGGGAGCATGGATCACTCTAGTCCTGATGCCGCGCTTGATGGCCTCGAGCCTTACGGCCACGTGCGTGGTGGCCACGAAAGGGTCGCCCGGCACCAGGATGGCCACCGTGCCCCTCTCAGCCCTCCTCAGGATGGCCTCCTCGCCGTCCTCCAGGTCGCTCCTCCTGAGCCTAACGACCCTCTTGCCCACGAGTCCCTCCAGCCTGCTCAGGTCGAGCTCTGGGAGCAGGCTCGTGTACAGCTCCACGTAGACGAAGTCCGCCCTCCTGAGGACCTCTATGGCCCTGAGCGAGAGGTCTCCGTCGCCAGCTAGCCCAAGACCGACGAACACTAGCTCCCCCATCCCGCGTTATAGGGCGTGGCCTCAGGCTAAAATCGTTGCCGTGAGGAGGGCTGCGTAGGCGAGGGCGGTGTAGGCTAGCAGGGCCTTGACGCACCTCGCCCCGTAGTGGACGACCTCCACGACGTTACTGAAGCCCCGACCGCCCAGCACCTTGGCCCGCTTACTGATCACACCAACCCACGCCCGCGCTGGCTCGAGGCGCATCGAGCCCGCAACGGCCTCCTCGCACAGCCTGAGGACCTCACCCTCGCTTAGGTTGGAGCCAAGTGGGTAGTACTTTACCCTGGGAACCACGCCAGCCAGCGCGTGATTATCAGTGGTGATAACCTCGGCTACGCTGTAGCCCCTGGCCCTCAGGCCCCGCACTAGGACGTCCCTGAGCCCCTCGACAATATTGTTGGCGTCGATGACAACGTAGGTCGCGGCCCTCTCGCCGACTGAGATCGTGATGGCCGCTGCCCCATCCCTCCCGAGCTCCAGGGAGCGATCTAGCGTCGCTCTGTGGAAGCCGACCTCGACCACGCGCTCGCCTCTCACGCTCAGGAGCCTCTTAGCGAGGCCCGCAGCCAGCGCTGCGAGCTCCTCCCACAGCTCCGTCCCCTCGGCTAAGGCTAGGTTGTCGCCGCTCACGGCGAGAGAGTTGTGCGCGTCGACTAGCGCGACCCAGTACCCGCCCTCGCCCAGGAGCCCACTCACCTCGTCCTCGAGCCCCTCGGGCAGATCCTCCATGCCCCCGCCCTTCCTGGAGGCCACCACGACAACCAGCCTCCCGAACCGCTGCCCGACGCACCTGAAGTTCTCGCTCTCAGCGGTGAGGACTGGCGTCACGTCTGCCAGCTCGAGGCCCCTCCGCTCGAGGAGGCTGCGGCGAACCTCAGATATCAGCTCCTCGACCTCGCGACCGTCCACCATGTCCAGGTTGTGCGTCGAGGCCCTGCGCAGGACCAGGGCCCCAATGCCAGCTTCGCCGAGGGACTCAACGACCCTGTTCGGGAACACGCTCGACCCTACGCTCCTAAGGGGGCCTGGGTGGAGCCTGGGCAGCACCATGGCGTACCTGCCACCACGGTCGCCCTCGAAGAGGACGAAGGCAACGCTCACCTCCCCCTCGCTCGCCAGCCCCGAGGAGAGAGCCTCCTCCATCTCCCTGCCGTCGCTCAGCAGGAGGAGCCTCATGAAGGCCCTGAAGACGCCGAGGCCACTGCCCCCTAGGAGCTCAAAGCCCCTCCTGTCTATCAGCCTGAGGATCGCCTCAGACGCCGCCAGGCCGAGCGCCACCCCCACCACTGGGAGTGGGGAGAGGGCTCCTGTGGCGGCTAGCAGGGCCATGGGAGCGGCGTAGGCCAGCGGCACTAGCGCTGGGAGAGCAGCCTTGGTGGCAAACGACCTGAGGGCCACGTGTGCCAGCGAGTAGAGGGCGGCGTAAGAGGAGAGAAGCGCTCCCAAGATCGGCGCCCTAGGGCCTAAAGCCAGAGCGGCGCATGAGAGTGCCGCGACTGAGGGCAGCGTGACTATGGTCGCCAGCCCTAGAGACCTCTTGAGGCTCAGCAGCTCGCTCGACAGCGGGCCAGCGCCAGTCAGGAGCAGCGAGTAATAGGCAACTAGCGAGGTGACGGCCAGTGCGTCAGCTGGCCTAGCGAGCGCCGCGGCTAACGCCCCGATCAAGCACGCCGCCGCGTTTATGAGCGCTAGGGCTCCTAGCCGGGGGAAGCTGAAGACGAACGAGTAGTAGTCCTCAGCCCTCCTCACGCAGTGTGTCATGAGGTAAGGAACCTATAAGCGTGCGTGCCACTGAAGGAAGGGGGATGAGCTGTCAGAGTTACGATGACGCGGTGATTGGAAGGCATTAGGGCGACCCCCGCTAAAGCTTTTTTGGAGTCTCCCCGAGCTATGTGTGGGGAAGCTGGGTGGCCCGAGTCAAGGTGGTGCTGAGAAGCGACGTCAGCGGCTGCCGCACGTTCATCACGGGCTTCCACGGGATAGGCTTCGTGGGCTCCCTCGCCGTGGACTACCTGGTCTACAAGCTCAGCGCGTCCAGGGTGGGGTACGTCATGACCAACAAGATGCCGCCCTACGTCTCGCTCTCGGGTGGGCGCGTCCTGCTGCCCTACGAGCTCTACCGCCGCGGCGACCTGCTCCTGCTCAGGTGCAATCTGCCGGTGAGCACGGCTGAGATGCACACCCTGACCGCTGGCGTCGCCAGGTGGGTTGCTAGGTCGAGGCTTGAGGAGGCCGTGCTGATAGGGGGCCTCGATGGCAGGTTCAGGGAGAGCGAGAGCGAGAAGCTGAGGCTGGCCCCCACCAGGAGGTTCCTCAGCCAGTACCCCGGCAAGGTGAGGGGGAAGCTGCTTGAGGAGGGGCTCTACATAATCGGCCCACTCGCCCTGCTGCTGGCCTACTTCGAGGCGCTAGACTTCCCAGCACTCACAGTGCTCCCCTACGTGAGCGTCGAGGGTGCCGACCCCAGGGCGGCCTCCGTGGCCATCCGGTACCTCAACGAGGTCTACGGGCTCGAGGTCGACACAGCGGAGCTTGAGGAGAGGGGGGCTGAGATAGAAGCCGAGCTCCTCGAGAGGAGGAGGAAGCTCGAGGAGGCGACGAGGAGCTCGAGGCTGTACTACATCTAAGTCTCGCTGGCCAGCCGGCGGACCTCGTCCAGCAGCTCCCTCACCGCCAGCGAGCTGTAGGGCTCCTCAGCTCTAACGGGCGTCACGCTCACCTTCTCAGCCCCGAACGCGCCGCATAGCTCCCTCAGTAGGAGCCTATAGAAGGCGGCGCCCCACCCGCGCACGTCCCTGTGGAGGATCGCCCCCTCATAGGCGCCCCTAAACCTCCTGGCGTAGGCTGCCACGAGCTTGGCGATGCGCAGCCTGTCGTCGAGCGGTAGGCGCCTGGGCCTCTCGTACTGCGAGAGAGGGTAAACGTCGTCGAGCTCCAGGGGGATTGGGCCGAAGGGGAAGGCATACACCACCACGTGCACGAGGCCCTCCTCGACACAGCCCCTGAGTAGCGACGCTAAGATCGATATCGGTCCGTACCTGCTGAACGGCTTCTCCTCCGTCTCGGGAAGCAGGAGGAGGCACTTTGAGCTCGGCGGCTCGTAGTTGCTGAGGAGCCTGCGCACGTGCCTCAGCACCTCAGGCCTCCAGGCGGAGGTCGTGGGGTAGTAGAAGCGCCCCCTCACCGCGGGCTTAGTCGCGGGGTGGCTGCGCTCGAGAAGCTTGGCGTACTTCCTGAGCCTGTAGAGGGCCTGGAGGAGGCTTGGGTGCGAGCGGGCCCTCAGCTCTAACAGCTCCCAGAGAGTGCCCTCGTGAATCGCCTGCCTTATCCTCCTGAGCTCGGCCCTTATGACGTAGAGGTTGTGGAGGGCTATCTCCCGCTCCAGCTCCTCGCGAGGCAGGCTGAGGAAGGTCTCCACGTCGTACCTCCTGCAGACGGGACAGCTGCAGGGGAGGTCCCTGAGCCTCTCGACCCTGACCACGCCGTCGCTTAGCATGTACCTGAGATCCCTGGCGTAGTGAGCGTA
>Ga0180302_10000769_pt1 | contig 14709 bp, 15 predicted proteins | sample GuaBasSediGuay17_FD_121794 | JGI IMG/M metagenome (GOLD analysis project Ga0180302, IMG submission 121794) | Subseafloor sediment microbial communities from Guaymas Basin, Gulf of California, Mexico - Guay17, Core 4571-4, 12-15 cm | ecosystem: Environmental > Aquatic > Marine > Hydrothermal... | reverse complement strand
TTTAATTACTGGGTATTTAGTAGTTAGGATTTAGTTAAATGATCCAGCAGTAAATCACTATAACTTTTACCGATTAAGTCATCTCTCGTAATCCTAAATGTTAACATTAGGTCTTCTAATAGCTTTCTATCATTTACAATCTTATTTTTAGTTGTTGGTTTTTCGAACTCGATAAAATTACCTAAGTATTTAACCGAGTCTAGATGTATTCTTACACCCTTATACTCATATATTTCTCTAATCTTGTCTACAATAACCTTTATTCCTAATATATCCTCTAATATCTCATTTAACTCAATGCCATCGAGAATTTTAGCTAGTATGATTTTACTCTGCTTTATACTAGCTAAATTTGGTCTCTCATAGTATACTAGAAAATACTCCTTGTCATCTACATTTCTAAGTTTTAACCTTTTTTCACCAATAAGGTAATAGGTATCTACTTGATGGTATCTTCCTATAAATTTAGCATTAATCTCCTTGAGAATTTCTCTAGCTTTATTTAAATCCGTATATTTAGCCTTTAGTTCGACTAATAATTTACCTACCATCAAATAATTAAGAAAAGATATCGTTTCTTTTAATTGTTTTACAGGTTAGGAAAATCATTATAGTTTGTAGTTTATCCTTGATAATTCTTGATATTATTTATATTTATAAGACCTAAGGGATTCATGTAGAATATTGGATGATGATGGAGGTGAATTGGGAGCTATCGCAATGACCGATGACTCCAAAGCTGATTAACATCTTTCGATAAGGGGGTTTCTTCGGCTATGTATCCATGTATAATAGTTGTACATGGTCCTGCCGGTTCTGGTAAAACTACATTTACAGGTAACTTTGAGAGATGGGCTAATAGGAAATTAAATGTTAGGTTTGCATCAGTTAACTTTGATCCAGCTGTTTTAAGGCTACCGTATAAACCAGTTTTTGATATTAGAGATTATGTTACCGCTAAGGAAATGATGGAGAAGTATAACTTAGGTCCAAATGGGGGTATAATGAAGGCTGTGGAAGAGTCAATGAGGTATCTGGATGAGCTTTTCAGAGTAATTGAAGCCATAGAAGTAGATTATGTATTACTTGATACTCCAGGTATAATGGAGGTATTTGTTGGAAGAGACACCGGCAGGCTAATAATTGATAAGTTAATTAATAGGTATACAGTTATCGGCTTTCATATAATGGATTCCTCAGCTGTCACTAAAGTGTCAGAGTATATTTACTTTAAGAGCTTGTTCATTCTAAGTGGATTAAAATTAGGAATTCAATCAATACCAATCTGGAATAAAATGGATATATCTTCAAGAGTATTTAATGAGATTTATAAATTAACACCTGGGGAGCTGAGGGAAAGGCTTGAGGGTGAGCCGGGATTATATACTGAGGCTGCAATTGGGCTTTCTGAATTAAGTATAAAGTTGGAGGGAGCGGTTAGAGAGACATTCGTAGATTCAATTTCATGTAAAGGTTTTGATGAGGTTTATAGTGTTTTGCATGAGCTATTCTGTACATGTGGTGATTTGACGTAAGTTTACTCCTCTAAAGCGTCTACTAATATTTCAGCTATATCTAAAACTTTAATTTCCTCTGGAACCTCGCTTTTAATCATGATATTGCAGAATGGACATGCTACCGCTACTATATCGGCATTAACGGCTTTAATATCCTCAACCCTCAACTTACCTATTCTAATACCTCTCTTTAACTCGAAGAATAAATGTCCACCGCCAGCTCCACAACATAAGCTCTTCTCCTTAGATCTACTCATTTCAATTAAGGCATTCTTTAAGGCTGATCCTAAAACTTTTCTTGGCTCATTATAAATGCTATTCCACCTACCCAGGTAGCATGGATCATGATATGTTACCCTTCCCAAATCAACTTTCTTTTTGGGCTTTATCTTGCCCTCTACTATCAATTCATTTAGAAGTTGACTATGATGTATAACTTTTATGTTTACCCCGTATAATGGGTACTCATGTTTAAATATGTTATAGCCATGAGGACAATTAACTAGCAACTTCTTAAACTTATACTTTTTCAATGCCTCCTCATTCATTTTAACTAGCTCTTTAAACATTAATTCATCCCCAATTCTTCTAGCAGGCTCTCCACAGCAAGACTCTTCAGCTAGAATGGCTACTTTTAATCCAGCTTTGGATAGTATTTTTAATAATGCTTTAGCTACAGGTCTGGCGTTTGGATCATAACTCGTATTGCATCCAAGCCAATATATATAATCATATTCCTTACCTGGCTCTGCGATTTCTACCCCCGTTTCCTCAATAAGTTCTCTAATAAAGTTTTCACGCTCCATCGGGTTATATGCAAGTGGATTGCCATATCTCATTAAATTATATGATACTTGCATTAGCTCTGAAGGGACATTTTCACCTTCTCCTAATAATGCACGTCTAATATCAGTTATTGTTTCAACATGGTGGATTAGCATTGGACACTGATAAACGCATGAGCCACATGTTACACATGACCATATTATGTCAGGCTCAATAAGATCTGGCACTAACTTTGCCTCATATTCTCCTTTATCCATAATTCCTCTCAGTGTAATAATTAGGTCCATAGGACTTAGTGGTTTTTCACTTAGGGTTGCTGGACAATTGTCCGTACATCTAGCACATTTAATGCAAGCATCATAATCCATTCTTTGTTTCCACGTAAATCCCTTTAATTGATTAGATCCAGGTATTCCTCCCTTTTCAACTATCTCATCAATATTTGGTATGTGTTTGAAGGCTGATGGATGATCTAGTCTAGAGAAGAACGTATTGAATATTCCTCCGGCTATGATATGAAATAGTTTAGTATATGGAATTAGAGCTACGGAGAATACTGCAAGTAGCATATGGGTAAGCCAAGTAACTCTATATACAGCTATTAACGTATCATTCCATGTAAGTGATGATGCAATCCAATAACCAATTGGATCCCAATATCCAATCCAGTCATAGCGATATTTAATGGTGCTTATCCCATCTAGTATAAATCCAGTAATTACAATTACTAATAGGTCTAATAGAATTAGGTAGTCGATAGCGGTATCTGGTAGATATTTAGATTTGAATAAGAATCTTCTAATGAAAGCAATTATGATTCCTATTATAGCTAAGATTCCTCCAATATTCATTGCTAGCTTAAAGAATAGATATGGGCTACCTGTAAGTATTCTAATATTCATTAATTTGAGGGTTATATCAGCTTCAAAGGCTCTAATTATTGTTCCGATGAAGAGAATTATGAAGCCTATGTAGATTAATAAGTGCATTGTACCTTCAAATCCTTTATAAATTACTTTACGTTGAAGAATCCCATAAACTATTAAGTTTTTAATTCTAGTAGTTAAGTGGTCGAAGGATGGCCATCCTCCCTCTGGAAACCAGCGTTTATAACTCCTATATAATCCATATACGAAAATCACTATCGCTACTACAGTCACTATATAGACGATAATTTCTATATCGTGAACCAAAAGGAAATGTTCAATTCTCTGTAGTTGATTCGTATACATTTATAGTTAACCCTCCAATGACCCTAAAGATATTCTTAAATATCTTTATATATTTCACATAATATAGCAATAACATAAACTATTATTACAAGAAATACTTATTTAGCAAAAAAGAGGGTAAAAAGGTATTTTTAATGTTTTCTAGTTTTTAGGTTCTTTCCTTTAATCTTTTAATTAGCACTGGTAAGAATTGATATAAGTCTGCTACTATCCCGTAATCTGCATATTGGAATATTGGTGCATTTTTATCCTTATTTATCGCTACAATTACTTTTGAGTCGTTTGCAGCCATTATATGTTGAGGCGCCCCAGAGATACCAATTGCAAAGTATAGCTTTCCTCTGATTTTCTTTCCAGAAATGCCTATCCATCTATCTTCTCCTAACCACCCATAATCTGCTGCTATCGGCCTTGTACATCCGACCTCTCCGCCTAATAAGCTTGCTAGCTCAAATGCAATGTTTAAGTCATCTTTACTCTTGAAACCTCTGCCAACACCTACTACAATTTCAGCAGCCTCTATATCAACAGCTCCTTTCTCCTTAGGCTTAACCTCAATAACTCTTACCTTATTTTCCACAGCAACTTCATATTCTGTAACTTCAGGAACCGGACCCTCCTCAGGAGGCTTAAACTTTTTCTGCGGTACTGTTAGTATCAGTGGTTTAGAGAATACATATGAAATGAGAGCTCTACCACCAAGCATATTTCTCTTTAAAATTATATCCTCATTGACCTTTTCTAACTCAGTTACCTCAGTAAGCATAGGTACATCTAATTTAGCTGATATTCTAGCTAAGATTTCAGTAGTATTTTTAGTGGCGGCTCCGATAAGTAAGTCTGGAGAAAGCTCATTATATAATTTTAATACCCCGTTAAACGATGCATAACTTGAAGTAACTCCCATAGCATATACCTTGTTTGCTCCCTTAAGTTCTTCAGCGCTAATTTCATTTTTTGGTTGAGAAACTACCGCTACTGCTTCTACACTCTCTCCAGTAAGTGCTTTCAGAGATTCCAGAAAACCTAGTGCGTCTAGAACATGAATTTGTTTTTCACCATATATTAATGCCTTCAATAATCTCACCCCTTAATAACACCTTCACTTAATAATTTTTCAATTAACTGATCAGCTATTTCCTCTAAACTTTCAGCTTCAATCATGATGTTCTTCCTTGTTATTGTTACTAAACTTATGTCTTTAACTTTCATCTTCGACGCCAGTTCTGCTAGCCCTATATCTGCTAATGAATACTTGTTCAGTGGTTTAGCGAAAGACTTTCTAATCATTAATAGCGTTGGTAACCTTGGTTGATTTATTTCTCCGGTAACACTTATGACAGCTGGTAGATCAGCTTCAACTACTTCTAGTGCCTCCTCTAAATCTCTAGTTGCTCTAATCTTTCCATCTAAAACTTCTAATTTTCTAACGAATGTTACTAGGCTATAATTTAATTTTTCAGCTAATCTTGCAGCAACTTGGAATGATAGCATATCCATAGATGCTTCCCCAGTAATAACTAAGTCGAATGGTCCAAACTTTTCAATTAATGTCTTTAGCACTTCAACAGTAGTATCTACGTTTCCTGGAATTATCGATTCATCCACCACTAAATGAGCTTCATCGGCACCCATAGCTAATGCCTCTCTTAACGCATTTTCAGCGTCTCCAACCTTTCTCTGTATTGGTCCCCATGTTAATACTGAGAAAGCAACTACCTTTCCTCCTTTCTCCTCCTTTATCCTAACAGCTTCTTCAACAGCGTTTCTATCGTATTCGCTAATAACCAGTGGTGTTTCATCGATTAATAGCCGTCCACTACTATCTATTCTTAGCATATTCGTATCCAGTGAAGCTTTAACAAGTACTGCTATATTCATAATACATCTCCTCCATCAGATTAAGCAATATGAATTGGTAAACTCTATCAAAATCTAATTTTAACCCTTATACTTATGAAACTAGAATTTTTTTAATTAATATTTGCTTATATTTGACGTATAAGAAGAGAGTTTATTCTTGTCTTGCTGCTTCTAGTATACGTCGTATATTTGCGGTCTCTAAGATATTACCAGAAATTTTCGTCATTCCTCTTATGAAAGCCGCTATTGGATCAAGATCTCTATTTAAAATTTTCATTAGTACCTCTCTACTCATAGTTAAAGTAGCTAGGGGTGACGGATGAATTCCCTTTTCAATTTTTAGGGTTCCCCTTGAAAATTCTATGTAAAATGGATCTCCATCAGAAATTTCAAATTGAAAAATTTTATTCCATGTTGCTAATTCATTTCCCATTTTTAATTTAGCTTTCTCATAAATCTCTTTAAAAACTTTTCGGACCTCGTCAATCATTAAATTTCACAAATTCATAAATAATGCATTAAACTTTAATTCTAAGATTAATACAGTAAATACAAATAAAAAAGAAAGTGGAATTAAAATCAGCTTAGTTAGTGGTAGTTGAATAGGCATATTAACTAATAGTAGACCCATAACATGGTATAAATGTTAATTGACTGAGAGTAATTTCTCCGTTAACTTCACATTTTGATATTACTATATTTTGATTACTCATCTATATTACTCTATACTCTTTAATTTTTAATTCATTAGCTAAATATTTCTTTTGAGTTTCTAGGTATAGAGGTAGGAGGTGCTTTAAAGTTGTCGTTACAGGAAATCAGAAAGATTGGCGTTATTGGTGCTGGAGTAATGGGCCATGGAATTGCTGAAGTAGCATCGATTGCCGGGTATGAAGTTTGGATGAGTGATATAGCTGATGATATTTTAAAGAGAGCGTTAGAGAGAATAGAGGTGAGTCTAAAGAAGTTTTATAGTAAGGGTAAGATTAAAGAGGAAGTTGGCCGAATTATGGCTAGAATTCATACGACAACTGAGTTAAAGAAAGTAGTTGAGGATGCCGATTTTATAATTGAGGCGGTACCTGAGAACTTAGATTTAAAGAAGAAAATATTCGCTGAAGCGGATAGGTATGCTCCTAAACATGCAATTTTAGCTACTAATACTAGTAGCCTACCTATATCGGAGATAGCCGAGGCTACTAGAAGACCGGAGAAGGTTATTGGAATGCACTTTTTCAATCCACCGCCAATTATGAAGTTAGTTGAGGTTATAAGAGGGAAAGAGACTAGTGATGAAACATTAAATGTTACCGTAGAGTTAGCGAAGAAATTTGGCAAAACTCCAGTAATTGTTACTAGGGATATTCCAGGATTTATAGTAAATAGGATATTAAATAGAGTATTAAATGCTGCATGCTGGTATGTACATAGGGGTAAGGCTACAATTAAGGAAGTTGACGCTGCTATGAGGTTTAAGTTAAAGTTTCCTATGGGAGCCTTTGAACTAGCTGATTTCAGCGGCATTGATATCTTCTATTCAATAGGTAAGGTTATTTGTGAAAGGGGGTTTATTGGTAGGCAATGTCCACTCTTCGAAGAGAAGTTTAAGGCTGGAGAATATGGAGTTAAAACTGGTAAGGGATTTTATGAGTATCCTGAAGCTGGAAAGTTCGTTAGACCGGAGTTGACTGAGGGAATGGCTGAAAAGGTAAATGAACTTGAGATTTTAGCTCCAGCTGTTAATGAGGCTGCTTGGTTACTAAGAGAAAGGATTGCTACGAGGGATGAGATAGATATAGCTTGTGAGCTAGGGCTTAATTATCCGAAGGGCGTACTTAAGTTAGCGGATGAATATGGCATAGATAAAATAGTTGAAACCTTGAATAGGTTAAAGGAGGAGACCGGGTGGGAGGAATATGAGCCAGATCCGTTACTTAATGAGATGGTTAAGGAGAATAAGCTAGGTGTTAAGACGGGGGTTGGATTTTATGAGTACAGGTAAAGTCGCTGAAAAACAGTTAAAGACTATAATTATTAAGGAGGAGCCGCCAATAGCCTGGATTATATTAAATAGACCTGAGAAATTAAATGCTGTTAATATGGAACTTTTAGATGAACTTAGTAAGGCTCTTGATGAGGTAGAGGTAAAGGATAACATTAAAGTATTAGTTATAACGGGGAAGGGTAAGGCGTTTAGCGCGGGAGCCGATATCTCCGGATTTAAAGGTATGAAACCTTTAGACGCATTAAAGTTCTCCAGAAAATTCCAGGAAGTTAACAACAAAATAGAGTATTATACTAAGCCGGTCATCATGGCTTTAAATGGCTATACTTTGGGTGGAGGTATGGAGATAGCTATGAGTGGTGACTTTAGAATAGCTGCTGAATCAGCTAAGTTAGGTCAACCGGAAATTAATTTAGGAATTATGCCGGGTGCTGGAGGCACTCAAAGAATGGCTAGATTAATAGGGATGAGCAGAGCTAAAAAACTCATATATACTGGGGATATGATTTCCGCGAAAGAAGCTTATGAAATTGGGTTAGTTGATATGGTTGTACCAGATGATAAATTGGAGGAGGAAGTTAGGAAGTTTGCATATAAGTTAGCTGAGAAACCGCCTATAGCTCTACTTACAGCCAAATACGCTATTCAATATGGTTTGCAGACGGATATATGGAATGGATTATCCATAGAGGCTGCATTATTCAGCTTACTATTTAGCACTGAGGATTACGTTGAAGGGGTAAATGCGTTTTTGGAGAAGAGGAAACCTAAATTTAAAGGTAAATAACCCTGGGAGCTGATTTTTATTTCTTCATTTCCTTTATTACTTCTATTATGGCGGGGATTACCTTTCTATAGTCACCTACAATTCCATAATCTGCATTTTCAAATATTGGTGCTTCAGGATCGATGTTAATAGCTACTACTCTTTTTGCTTCCCTTATTCCGAAAATATGTTGAGCCGCTCCACTAATAGCTATTGCAAAATATATATTTGGCTTAACCGACTTACCAGTCTGACCTACTTGTTTTTCATGTGGAATCCAGCCAGCATCGACAGCTTTTCTAGATCCAGATATTGTTCCACCAAGTAAATTTGCCAACTCTTCTAATAGTTTAAATCCATCTTTAGATCCAAGTCCTCTACCACCAGATACTAGAATTTCAGCTTTCTCGATTGGAAGTTCTTCACTTTTAACTATTGGAATATATTCGACTAGTTTTAGCTCAGTTTCAGGCTCTATCTCGACTTGCTCCTCAATTATTTCACCTTTCCTCTTCTCATTTCTTTCTGGTAAGGGGAAGACATTTGGTCTGACGCTTCCCATTACTGGCCTTCTATGTGCTGTTCTAATATGGGCAAGCATCCAAGCTCCAAATGGAGGTCTAATTAAAATTATGTCTTTATTTTCAACGTCGACGTCAAAATTAGTTAGATCGGCTGTTATGCCGGTTCTTAGAGAGTTAGCTATGAAAGGTGCTAATTCCCTTCCTTTCATTGTAGCACCTACCAATAATGCTTGGGGCTTATATTTTCTAGCTAACTTTACAACGACATTTCCGTATACTCTCGGGTAGTAGACCTTTAATTTTTCATTATCGACTATAAATACCTTATCAGCGCCATAATAGATTGGTTCTTTAGCGAGATGTTTTATATTCCAGCCGATTAATACCGCTCCTACATACGTATTAAGTTTATCTGCCATGAATCTAGCTGGTCCAAGTAATTGTAAACTAGCCTCATGAATTTGTCCGTCTTCGACTTGCATATATACCCATATACCCTTATAATCTTCAGGATTGATCTCATCCCACTCATGACATAAATTTCTACTCTCCATCTAAATCCCCCCTAGATTTTAAGTAGTCCATCCTCCATAAGCTTCGTTATAAGCCATTTAGCAGCTTCCTTAACGTCATCCCCCTTAAATATCTCCTTTTTCCTTGGAATTTTAGGCATAAACTCAATTTTTGTTACCGTAGTTGGAGAACCTCTTAATCCGATACAGTTTACATCTAAGTTTAGAACTTTGTTAGTCCATACCTCTATAGCTCCCTTTGATTTAGCTCTTAACTTATTTTCAAGCGTAACTCTTCTTGGTTTAAATGTATGCATAGCTATTGATATTAGTCCAGGTAACTGAATATCGTATATTTCATACGCGTTTTCAAGCATACGTTTCACTCTTAATACCTTTTTCTCTTCAAAATATGATATCTCGGTTACATAGTAGACGTAAGGTAAGTTTAGCCAAGAAGCTACCTGTGCGCCTATATGTGCAGTTGAGCTATCAATCGTCTCCTGACCCATAATTATCAAATCGTAATTGCCTATCCTCTCTATAGCTTTTGCTAATGTATATGATGTTGCCAGTGTATCTGCTCCGGCGAAAGCTCTATCTGAAATTAGTATTCCTTTATCTGCACCCATTCCTAAAGCATGTTCTAATCCTAGTATAGCTTCGGGAGGAGCCATCGATATAACAGTAACCGTACCACCATATTTATCCTTTAGTGATAGAGCAGCTTCTAATGCTCCTAAATCATGTGGATTTACGATACTGGGAACCCCCTCCCTTATTAGTGTACCGGTTCTCTCATCTATACTAACAGCTGTTGTATTTGGAACCCACTTTATACATACGATCATGTTTAATGGCATTATTATCACCCAAATCTAAAATGAATTCCCCTCCCGCTAACTGGGTATTTCCACTCAATTGCATTATATGGACAAATTATCCTACATGTACCACATTCTAGGCAGCCCTCATAGCTATATAATACTTTTCCACCCATCTCGGTAAAACATCCAGCGGGGCAAAGAACTATACAGGGTTTAGCTTTACACTTCTCACACTTTTCATAATCAACCTTTATATGTGGTTCATAATCTACATCCCAAACATTACTATTAAGTAAATCCTCTATCCTTAACATTTTTACACTCATAAACTTACAACCTCCTAATTAGGGATATAAAGTCTTTAATAAGTGAAAACCAACTTACTTTTCCCTTCTTAGCATTACTAAAGGCACTCATTATTTTCTCAGAGTCATATTCTGCTTTGAATATAGTCCTAGCAAACTCAGTAAATAACTGGGGATATTCGCGGAATATACGGGGATTTCTCATGAGTACATGAACATCCTTAAATTTCTTTAAGTTTCTCATAATGAAACTATCATATAGCAATTTACCGTAGTATGAGAGAGTTGATTTATCAAATCTCCCTTCAGCATGAGCTTTTTCATATGTTAATCCAGCTAAATAACCTGAGTATGCCGCATAATCTACCCCTCTGTATGTATACCCAAGGTTTAATAGGAAACCCGCCGCATCACCCGTGATTAATAGCCCATCATAGTAGTAGCTTGGCGGTTTTAATCTGACTATATCTTCTGGAATTAGATGTGCCGAGTATTCAACTATAGTACCCTTCTCAAATAACCTCCGTAATAGTCGATGAGTTCTTAAACGCTCTACGTATCTAGAGACATGCTCATTAATAGCTCTAATAGCTACATCTAAGATTAATACTAAACCTAAGCTTATAGCCTCCTTCTGTGTATATAGGAAGGCTCCTCCTGGTATATTTCCAGTAACATCTCCGATCATAATCCAAGCTAGACCTTCATCATCATTTAAGCAGAATTCCTCATTAATGCTTTCTGTAGAAAGCTTAATTACCTCTTTAATTCCGAGAGCTACTTGACTTGGTGAAGGCTTTTTAACAATACCAGCGCTTTCTAATATTAATCGATTTATCCCCTCAGCATCAATAACAACATCAGCTTCAACTCTATTTCCCGTAGCAATAACACCCTTTGCCACACCATCCTCAAGATAAATCCCATCAACGGTGATCTCTGTAAGTAACGTCGCACCCTCATCTTGCGCCCTTCTAGCCATCCAATTAGAAAGTTGAGTTAAGAAAGTTGTGAAGGATACACTTTTGGCACCCTTATACTCTATCGATATATAATCCTCCTTTGAAAAGAGGGATATTTTCTCACATGTTACCCATCTATGTATAGGAGCATACTTCTCAAAGTCATCATAAATTTCTTTTAGTGGGGATACGTAAACCTTACCTCCAAACATATTTTTAGATCCGGGAACTCGACCTCGTTCTAACAGAAGTACATCAAAACCTTTCTTAGCTAATGTATATGCTGCAGTAGATCCTGACGGACCAGCTCCAATTACGATAACATCGAATTTCTTAACCATCAATTTTACACCGTTTGTTGACCTCTTGTTCTAAAGCTATTTTATTGACTACTCTATATCATTTTTCACTATATATAATATTTTTACGTATTGAGAAGTTGGCAGTAGAATTTCTTAATTTTGAACTAACGAAATTAAATCTTGTATAATTGCTTGTGCAGCTTCTCTAGGTCCAGCTCCTCTACCTGAAATTGTGATATCTCCTAATTCCTCGGTGGTAATTACAATTGCATTTAAGACACCACCTATGTTATATAGAGGATCATTACTTGCAAGTTTCTCCGGCATAACCGTAACTCCATTGCTTGTTATATTTGATATTAACTTGATTCTAAAGCCATTTTTTAAAGCACCTATTACTTGCTCTCTGTCTATATCCCTTATCCCTATAATTTTAGCGTCAGTTAATTTATAATTTCCATTAAATACTGAATTAAAGAGTATTACTGATTTTGCAGCTGGATCCAAGCCGTCTATGTCAAGAGATGGGTCTGCTTCCGCATACCCTAATTCTTGAGCTTTCTTTAAAGCCTCACTAAAAGTAAGACCTCTTTCCATTTCAGTCAATATGAAGTTTGTAGTACCATTAAGTATTCCCCTAATTCTACGTATTTCAGCTCCTCTAAGTGACTCAGTAAGTAAGGAGATTACGGGTGTACCGCTCATTACGGTTCCTTCATATCTAATCTTTACTCCGTGCTTCTTAGCTAAATCCATAATTTCCCTATATGCTATTACAAATGGACCTTTGTTAGTAGTTATAACATCCATACCTTTTTTAATTGCTGTCAGTATGTGAGTTAGCCCTGGCTCACCATCTCCTAAGTTTGACCATGTAACTTCAACTAGTATTTCAGCTGGGTATTTTTCAATTAAATCTAAGGAGGAAATATTAGATTTATAGCCATTTAATCCCTTAAAGGACCGAATTCTATTAACATGATCTATAATTCTAGCCAGATTTAATCCATTTTCATCATATATAACTCCGTATTTAGGATCTGAAATCCCTATAATTTTCACTCTAAACTGATATTTAGTGTTAAAAAGCCTTGACTTGTTAATTAGAAGTTTTACGAAAGCCTTACCTACTCTTCCGAATCCTATTAACATTATCTTTTTCACTAACATAGCGTATCAAGTAAGGAATTATGCACTTCTATATTTAATGATTATAGGGAGTAAGTGGTGCTGCAGGCTTAGCTTTAGCTTAAATATTAATCTAGAATATAGGGAAATTTTTCTTATTGTGAAACGTAGAAGAGTACTATTTTTCGTAATTGTCGTAGTAATTTTAATATTAGTAGTTGGAGTATTCATGTACTTTCTAACTACTAAGTCTAAAGTAAATTTAATTGAGATCTTACAGGCAAGTAACAAGGAACTGGTTATTAAGTCGCCAGTATTGACACCTGGACAAGATATTCCAGTCAAATATACATGTGACGGAGATGATATCTCTCCGCCATTGATGTGGAGTAATTACCCTGATAATACTAAGTCATTTTTATTGATTATGTATGATCCTGATGCTCCTGGAGGGCTATTTATACATTGGGTATTATATGACATACCCAGCTCTATAAATTCGATTTCTGAGAATATTCCGAAAAAGGAGGTTATTGAGGGGGTAGGTAAGCAGGGGATTAATGATTTTGGGTATATTGGTTATGGAGGTCCGTGTCCGCCTCCGGGTTCTAAGCATAGATATATTTTTGTAATCTTGGCACTTGATGTTAAACCTAATTTACCACCTGGATTGTCATTAAATAAAGTCTTAGAGGAGGTTCATGGACGTGTTTTAGCATATGGAGAGTTAATGGTTTATTATGGAAGATAAAAAGTTTAAGTTTCTCTTTCGATTAATATTGCTGTTGCTCCGCCAAGGCCGTGGCAGAGGCTAGCAATTCCTCGTTTATACCCTTTCTTCTCCATTACGTTTAATAAGGTTACTATTATTCTAGCTCCTGTACATCCTACCGGATGGCCAAGTGCTATAGCCCCGCCGAATAAGTTAAATTTATCATAGGGAACTCCTAGTTCTCTATTGAATATTATACTTGAAATTGCGAATGCCTCATTATTCTCAAACACTTCAATTTCATTTAATGAGTATCCAGTTGTATCTAATAACTTCTTTACCGCTTTAGGTGGAGCTTGCGTGAATCTCCAGGTTTCTAAGGATGCCCATGAATATCCTACTATTTTAGCTCTTGGTTTTAAATCATACTTTGATACTGCTTCCTCACTTGCTATTAATAGAGCTGCAGCTCCATCACTTAATTGACTTGACGTAGCGGCTGTGTGAAGACCGTCTGGGCTAAACGCGGGTGGTAACTTAGATATTTTCTCAAGCGTAGTATCTGGTCTAATTCCTTCATCATGGTCTAAAATGACGTTATCACCCTCAACTATTGGGACCATTTCATCTTTAAATAATCCTTCCTGCATAGCTTTTGTAGCTCTCATTTGACTCATATATCCAATTTCATCTAATTCCTCTCTACTAACACCCATTTCTTTTGCAACTCTGTCAGCTTCAAGCCCCATAACCTGTTGTTCAATTACATCATAGAGGCCGTCATGATACATCGTGTCAATTAGTTCAACTTTCTCTCTTAGTAGGAATCTAATGCCCCACCTAAATTTATGGGTTATTGCAAACGGCCCTTGACTCATACTTTCCATTCCGCCAGCTACGATTAATCCATTTTTAGCATCACCAGCCTTTATTAACGATGCTGCTAACATTACCGCAGCCATTCCAGAAGAGCATACCATATCAACGGTAATTGCATCTATGTCTAATGGAATTCCAGCTTTAACAGCCGCTTGTCTGGCGGTATCCTGCCCTGAAGCTGCTCTAATTATATTACCCATTAATACAATATCTATGTCTTCTTTCGGAATATTAACTCTCTTTAATAATTCTCTAATTACGTATGCCCCTAGGTCTGCTGCTGAATAATCCTTAAGAGATCTACCGAATCTTCCTATGGGTGTTCTTAGTCCATCGACTATATATACATTTGTCATACTGACCACAATAACATTATATTAGTATAGTGA
>Ga0180302_10000768_pt1 | contig 14712 bp, 18 predicted proteins | sample GuaBasSediGuay17_FD_121794 | JGI IMG/M metagenome (GOLD analysis project Ga0180302, IMG submission 121794) | Subseafloor sediment microbial communities from Guaymas Basin, Gulf of California, Mexico - Guay17, Core 4571-4, 12-15 cm | ecosystem: Environmental > Aquatic > Marine > Hydrothermal... | reverse complement strand
TCCCTTTTAAACTCAAGCATACTTACCCTACACTTCCTACTGCAAAACCAAAGTATAGTACCATCATTTTTAACGTACATAATACCAATTCCATGAGGAAACTCTCTTCCACAAAATGAACAAATATGAGTTTGGGGCATTTAATTCACCTAAGTTTTCTAGCTTCTCTCTCCGTCTCTCTAAGCATTAATATATCTCCTATTCTAACTGGCCCTAATACATTCCTCGTTAATACCCGCCCCTTATCCTTACCAGCTAAAACCCTTACTCTAACTTGAATTACCTCTCCAGTCATCCCTGTTCTTCCTACAATTTGTATTACTTCAGCTGGAGTTACGTCGTCTCTAGCTGGCATTACGGAGCACCCAATATATTTATTCTTGATATACACCTATCTTTTTAAGGTAAGAAATTATTTCTTCAACTATTCTTTTACCTTCACCTGGGTCTATTATGCATGCTGACGCAGCTGCAACGTCAATTCCGGCTCTCTTACCTAATTCTTGCTTACTTGGAACGAAGATGTATGGTACCTTCCTTTCTTTACATAGGAGAGGTAGGTGTGCTACTATTTCAGGTGGGTCTACATCAAGGGCTATGTAAACTAGCTTTGCTTGGCCTCTTTCAATAGCTTTAGTAGTTTCATTTGTTCCTCTCTTTACCCCTCTAACTTCTAATGCGTATTTTAGGGCTTCATAGGCAGCTTCTAAATACTCCTTAGGTAACTCGAAAGTTTCAAATGGCAATTTACTCATCGCCGCCTCCACCTTCCTAAATAAATGAATAATACATGCTTATTAACTTTTATTCCCTTATAGAAATCAGTAATAGTTTAATCATGAGTATATATTAAAGTAATCTCTCCATCCTTAATATCTTCAATTTTAAAGAATCCTACTCTCTCAAGTTGAATTATATTTCCTGCTGCCTCATTTAGAATATTGTGTTCCCCGATGCCTTTAGTTGTATACCCTGGATAGATTATTTTAAGGTTTACATTTTGCTTAACACTTACCCAATGTATAAATGGTATTTTCCTTTCCTTAGCCCTATTAATGTCATTATCTACGTATTTTGCAAGTATAACGTCACTTCTTACGTCTAGGAGGCTAAAATTCCCAATAGCTAGCAATCTAAATTCTCCCTTATCCCTTATGCTACCAATATCATTTAAATCTATGAATACCTCTACTTCTCCATCTACCGGACTTAATGTAATCTCTCTGTATCCTTTCTCAGGATAATCTGGATGCTTTCTAATTTTAATATGCAATGGAGTTGAATACTTAAACTTTAACTTAACTGGTTTTAGTACTCCAAAGTACCTATTTGCTATCTTGTCGATTACAGATCTATTTTCAGCGGCTAATAATGACCAATCAATTGTAGTTTGTGCCGCTTTTATTCCTCCTCTCATAATTACTCTTTTAATAGCTTCTGGTGAAAATCCTCTTCTTCGAAGAGCTACTAGGGTAGCTAACTGTGGATCATCAATACCTGAGAAAGCTCCACTTTTAATTCCAGATAAAATTTTAGATTTACTTAATATTCCTCCTGGAATCGCTACTCTTCCATGATGAATAGCAACTGGTGGGTCCCAATTCATATACTGATAGATATATTTTTGCTTCTCCTCATTTACTACATGCTCAGCTCCTCTTATTACATGTGTTACGCCCATTAAGTGATCATCAATAGCGCATGAGAAATTATATAGTGGCCATACTATATAGCGATCTCCTACTCTCGGATGAGGATACTTTTTAGTGTTTATAATTCTGAGAGCGGGCCACTCCCTAACTGAAGGGTTAGGATGATTTAACGTAGTCTTAATTCTTAAGACAGCCTTCCCCTCTTCAAATTCGCCGTTTAACATCTTATCAAATAACTCCATGTTCTCATTTACCGAATACTCCCTATGAGGACATGGAATACCCTGTTTAACTAATTGTGAAAAGTAATTACGATTGCAGGTACATACATATGCAGACCCCCTTTTAATTAGCTCCCTAGCAATTTTATAATAAATTTCTAATCGGTCACTTTGATAATAGATTTCATCCGGCGTAATTCCTAGCCACTTAATATCATCGATAATTAACTTGTAATATTCTGGCTTAGGTCTTTTAAGCCTCGGATCAGTATCTTCAAATCGAAGGATAAACTTTCCATCGTATTTTCTAGCATATAAATATGATAGTAATAATGGTCTAACAGACCCTAGATGTAATACAAAATCAGGGTTAGGTGCAAATCTGGTTACTACATGACCCTTTTTAGCTTTCGGTAGAGGAGGTAATGCAATTTCCTCCTTTGCCTTCTCCTTTTTAGGTATTAAATGTTGATACTCTTTAAATAGTTCTTTCTGTTTCTCAAGTGGTAATTTAGATATTTCCCTTATTATTTGGTCGATTAAAGGAATTATATCTTTAATTTTACTTTTATAATTTGGCTTGAGGTAAACAAATTTACCTATTACTGATCCTTTATTCGGCTTACCGCCATACTTAATTGCATTATCCAATGTTAATGCATAAAGTAGATTTTTATCCTCATCACTGATCATTATAACTCCCTAGATATTATATACTCAGAGAGCTGTTCTAAATATTCTCTATACTTGTTTTGTGGTAGCTTCCTTAAATACGAAAGTGCATTGTCTTTTAAACTCCTCATTATACTCCTTGCATTGTCTAATGCCCCTAACTCCCTTATAATTTCTATAACTCTTTTTATATCGTCCTCTGAAGCTCTTCTATTACCAAATACTTTTAGGAAAAGAGCTCTGTTACTCTTATCTAACCTCTTCTGAGCATATAATGTTAATAATGTTTTCTTACCCATTCTTAGATCATTCCCGACAGGCTTTCCTGTAACTTTAGGATCTCCGAAGATACCAAGTATATCATCAGCTATTTGAAAAGCAATTCCAATTTCACGGCCAAAATTCCTTAAATTCTCTAATTCTGAGGGTGAGCAGGAAGCTAGTATTCCTCCAATATAAGCTGATGCTTCAATTAATGCTGCTGTCTTATAGTAAACCATTTTAAAGTAGTCATTTTCATCTTCAATGTATTTTTCAGGCATTAAATCCATAACTTGCCCTATACATATATTATCTGTGGCTTCAGATAATGCAGCAACTATTTTAATAATTAAACTTGGATCTTTACCCATCTTTAAATACTCATTTACTAGATAGTAGTATAGATGAGAGAATAGAAAGTCGCCTGCTACTAAAGCGATTTCTTCACCATATTTTACATGGGTAGTTGGAATTCCCCTCCTAAACTCATCCTTATCAGTTATATCATCATGTATAAGTGTGAAGTTATGTAGTAATTCTACTGAAATTGCTGCTGGCAAACTTTCATTATAACCTACTCCAAACATAGCTGATGATAACATTAATATGAAAGGACGAATCCTCTTACCTCCAGCTAATATAAGATGAAATGCTGCTTTTCTTAAGTCATCAGGTACATTTATTGAGTTACTTAAATTTCGTAACTCCTCATTTACTAATGATCTCACATGAGACCATTCATCCATCATTTCCTCTTTACTTTTATTCCCCTCTCCAAAACCCACTCTCTCAACCTCCCAACTATCACATAATTGACATTCCTTAATTGATCTATACTTTTAGCTCCAGTTAATAGCATAGTTATTTTAAGCTGATCCTTTAATATGTTAATATATTTGATTACTTCATCCCTATTCATTAATGCCTTTAATAGGAAGGGTTTAGCTATACCTGTAAATTGTGCTCCTAGAACTATGGATTTTGCTATATCTAATCCGCTTCTTATTCCTCCAGAAGCTATTACTGGAATCTTAACTGTAGAGACAACTTCCAATAGGGATGCTGCTGTTGGAATTCCCCAGTCTCTAAAGACCTTAGCCACTTCAAGTTGATAATTTTCAGATAAACTTTTTAACCTCTCTATTTCTACGGCTGACCAGCTGGTTCCCCCCGCACCCGATATGTTTATTGCCGATATACCTACCTTTTCAAGCCTCATAGCTACCTCTCTAGAAATCCCAGCCCCAGTCTCCTTAACAATTACTGGGACATCAACCGAATTTACCACCTCGGATATAGCCTGATAACAGTTTTTAAAATTAAGATCCCCCTTAAACTGAGTAGCTTCCTGTAATGGGTTCAGATGAATGGCTAATGCATCCGCCTCAATCATACTTATAACTTCATCGGCTATTTCTTTGGGGTTCTTAACTAATTGTTGCACTCCAATATTACCTATTAAGAATATATCCTTAGATACCTCTCTTATAACTCTATATGTTTTAATTAATTTTGGGTTTTCAATAGCTGCTCTTTGACTTCCGCATGATAGGGGTATGTTAGCTTCCAAAGCTGCCTCAGCAAGATTTCTATTAATTTTCTCAGCTATTTTTATTCCTCCAGTCATTGAATCTATTAATAAGGGCATATCAAATACTTTACCAAACAAAGTAGTCTTTGTATCAATTTCTTCCAATGAAATTTCAGGTAGGGAGTTATGAATTAGAATTACGTCTTCAAATAGTGTAGAAATATTATATTCTATATCAGCGGATAAAACGATTTTAATATGATCTAATTTCCTATTTGATATGTCATTCATACTCAATTTTCTCATCTCCATAATATGGTTTAACTATGAATGAAGGGTATCCAAGTGAGTTAAATGTCTGTAAAATCTCCTTGGCTTTCTGTGACTCGCAAAGACAGATTAGACAACCTCCTCCTCCAGCTCCAGTTAGTTTTGCACCATATGCTCCTAACTCTATTGCTCTATGAGCTAGGTAGTCTAACTTGGTAGTTGATACTCCTATTGCAGATAGCAGTCCATGATTTATACTCATTAACCTACCAATTTTTTCAACATCATTTTTAACTAACAATTCAAAGCCGTAACTGGAAATTTTATCGGCAATAGATACTAGCATATTGAATAAATCACTCATTTCATTCTTTATTAAACTTACTGATTTAACTAGTTTACCTGTTGATCTTCTATCAATAGTATCGCTAACTATAAATGTAAAATCTCCGCTGTCTAATTTATTGACAATACGTTTTTCTAGTCCATCATAAAGCACTATCCCTCTTTCCAGAATAGTGTTTAGATCGATTCCTGAGGGATTTCCATGAATCTCTACTTCTAATTGATTAGCAATCTCATATATAACTTCCTTACTTGGAACTATACCATATTTATATGTATACAGCGCCTTAGTTACCGCTGCAGCTATTGAAGCTGAGGAGCCCAACCCAGCAGCTACGGGAAAACCAACCTCAACATTTATCCTTACATTACCTATATTAAATTTCCTAGTTAGGTTTACTATGTAATTTAGGAAAACATTACTACTAACATGTTCTGGAGGATGCCGAATGACCTTATCCTTAATTACAGGGTCCCCCGGGAAGCTAATTTCCACACTGAGAAAATCTGATTTAGTAACTGAGACTTTAACAAATTTATCTATAGCAAAGGCTACGGCTTTACTTCCGTGAACTACAAAATGTTCACCAAATAAGATTACCTTACCAGGTTCGTAAACATTTACAATCTTCAATTTTTAACGCACTAATAATTTTTAAGGATTTTAAGTTATTTAGTGATAATTATTGAAGCATATGCTACGACACTAGACTTGTCTCCAGTTACATCTCCGCTTGTTGCATATTTCAGTAAGTGTGTTTTCTTTGCTCCTAACAGTCTAGCTGCTTCAAGCATAGCTGCAACTGGCCCAAAACCACACATACTTATGTCCCTTTCATAAACCTCCCTTATTAAACCGGAGGGATTTAAGTTTAAAATTTGTTCAATTGCGTATCTATCCTTCTCCTGAGCTACATGATGAGGCTCATAGTGTGTAAAGTCTGTGGAAGCAATTATAACGGTATCCCGACCAACTTCGGAAATTCCTTCATAAATTGCTTTTCCAATATCTAGCGCTGTATTTATATCTTGCATCATTAAAACTATAGGGACGAATTTAAAGCTTTTGTTTGCTTTTTCATAAATATACTGTAAAAATGGTAGTTGAACTTCAATTGAGTGTTCATATCTATGTGCTGTAGTATCTATGTCTATTATTCCTGAGGACTTTAATATTGCATTTGCCAGCTCATAGTCGATTTCTACTACGCCGAGTGGAGTCCTCCACATACCCTGAGGAAATATAGATACACCGCTCCCCACGCCAGTGTGGTTAGGTCCGAGTATAACGAAGGATTCTGGTAAACCGTCACTCGCTATATATTTGTAGCCATGAGCTGCAACTGGACCAGAGTATATGTAGCCAGCATGAGGAGAAACTAGTCCAATTAAATTTCTAACACCTTTAGCTGGATATGTCGGTAATGATCCTGGTCCTATCTTACTTATAAAGCATTGTTCGATTTGCTTTGTTAGCTGATCAGCATCTGCAGGATAGAAGTAACCAGCAACTGCCGGCTCTCTTAAATCTTTATATTTGCTCGACATCTTCAGGAAGCACCATAAAATCTTCAATTGTAGCCTCTATAACTTCATCACTCTTTAAAACTCCAGTTTCTCTAAGTATTAATACGGTAAGTGCCCAGAACAGTGCTGCAATACTTCCCCTACCCTTATTATTACCTGGAATAGCGAGATCAATGAATTCACCGGTGGAATTTGTATCGACGAATGAGACTATTGGAATTCTAATTTTTACAGCTTCATCGACCGCCTGCTGATCATAGGTATGATCTAGCACTAGTAGGACTGAGACTTCCCTATACGTATCAAGGACATAATTTGTTAAACAACCTGGTGGGAATCTTCCGGCAATTACCTGATAACCTAACATATTACCCATCATTTCAACAGCTTTATAGCCATATTCCCTTGAAGTATGAACGAGGACTTCTTTAGGTTCAAACCTAGATAAGAATTTAGCTGCAACACTTAATCTTTCTAGCGTTTTATTTAAGTCTATTAAATAGAAACCTCTGGGATGAATTCCGTATATGAATGATTCACTAAATTTAGTCTTAATACTTCTACCAAAATGAACCTTATAAGCTCTGAGTGAATCTTTATCTATGTCCAATTTTCTTTCCTCTGCCTTCTCACCAACTTCACCCATATTTCCACACCTCCTATAGATTAAAAGTGACAGGCCTCACCTTATTACCTAATTCCTCCTCAATCTTCATTAATTCATTTAATTTATCTACTCTTTCACCTCCGAGAACTCCGCATTTAATCATATCAGCTCTATATCCGACTGCTATTGATGATAGGTGAGGATACATAGTCTCTCCAGATCTATGGGATACGATTACCTTAAACCCGCCTCTTTTAGCAACATCAACAGCTTGCTTACTTTTAGTTAAATCGCCTACTTGATTAGGCTTTATAATAACTCCATTCCCAGCTTTATCGCTAACGCCTAAGATAAGCCTCGACGCACTAGTTACATATAAATCATCCCCGACAACTATCCTATTCTTAAGTCGCTTAGTTATTTCCGTAAATCCTGGGAAATCCTGCTCATTTAATGGATCTTCGATATAAGCTATATTATAGTCTTTTGCTAGTGAAATCATATATTCAATTTGCTCGTTTCTATCTCTTAAAGTTTTCGTACGATTATAAACATATAGTCTTAGCTCATTATCCCATAGCGATGTAGCAGCTACATCAATACCAAGAGCAAACTTAATATTATATTGACTTTTTACACTATCTATAGCCTCCCACATTATATTAAATACATCAGCTTCCGTTAGGGTAGTTACCCACGCACCCTCATCATTCCTTCCAGCAGTAAAAAATCTATCTCTTTTAGATAAGATTACTCCAACCTCTCTATGAAGAGAGAACATAGCTGAAATGGCATCCCTTATTGAATGCGCATTAGTTGGAAACGCAAGTACCTCTTGAATGTCTATAGATAATCCTCTAGCATGCTTACCTCCACCAACTATATTTCCAAGTGGGACGGGAAGGTAATTTGTATCCTCGCCTCCTAACCAATAATACAATGGAATATTTAAGCTCTTAGCTGCAGCTTCTGCAGCAGCTACTGAGATTCCTAATGAAACTACACTTCCAATCCTATTATAATTTCCCGTACCATCTATTTCACTAATATAATTGTCAATATCCTCTTGAGACTCATAGTTAAACCCTATTAGCTTACTACGTATCTCCCCTTTTAATAGGTTCATCGCCTCTCTAATTCCACCTTTAGGATATGGATTAACTTCTAATGACCCCACACTCATACCTATAGGGGATGCGTACTTACCTACTCCACCCTCGACAACTATTGATACTTCAATAGTTTCCTCGCCCCTACTATTATATACCACTCTACCATCGACATCTAAGATCTTTGGCACTTTACTATCACCGGCATAGACATTTAATACTTGACTATATAAAAATTCCTAATTACATTTATAAAAACTAGTTTTATTTAGTATGCTGAATATCAACTGTGATAGGTAGAAATTTATAAGTTAACTTAGATATAATGGTTTTATATCATTCTGTCTCTTTCTTTTCAAGATCTCTAACATCATGCAATTTAGTTACTTCATACATTATAAATTGGTCAATTACGTCTACATGCGTAAGGATCATTCTTCTACAACAATATCTCTTTAACCCTAATTTATCCAGTGCTTCTTTAGGATCTACGCCATTCTCCACCATTTCCATAAATTTTCTAAACTTATCTCCAATTACATTACCACATGTAAAGCATCTTATAGGAATCATCATTTTTACTATCACCTATCTATATGATGTTTGCTTTCTTCGACGTGGCCCTGGACCACCAAATTTCTTTGGCTCCGTTCTTCTCGGATCACCAACTAGAAGATGTCTATCAAACTCTCTATATATTCTCTCTAACCTGCTACTTCTAGTTACACCTACTAAAGCTCTTGCAATAGCCATGCTTATGGCCTCCGCCTGTCCCATGAACCCTCCGCCTCTAACCTTAATATCTATATCATATTTTCGAGCTATATCCCCCGCTAGCATTAACGTTTGTATTATTCTCATTCTAGCTACTTCAGGCTGCCAAATCTCAAGTGGTATTCCATTTATTCTTACTCTCCCACTACCCTCTCTAATTATTGCTCTAGCAATAGCTTTCTTCCTCTTTCCACTGAATACCTTTACCTTAGTGCTCATATCTCTTTATCCTCTCCTCAATCGGTATCCATCCTATTAATTTAGCTATCTCATAGAGATACATATATCCATATGGGGACTTCCTATATTTAGCATCCTCAAATACAATAATATTCTTTTCCTTAAATTCAGGAGGAATACCCCTGTAAACTCTTAATCTCCTATATGCTTCCTTTCCCTTAGTTTTCTTTCTAGGTAACATTCCTCTTACCATTCTCCTAAATATACCCTCCGGAGTTCTCGGTTTAAATGGTCCATGTCTCCTCGGATTAACCTTAGACTGTATCCATAACTTCTTCATAAATTCATTTATTATCATTTTTCTCTTACCAGTAATAATCGCCTTATCTACATTGAAGACATATACCCTATATCCATTTAGGAGGTGTTTTGCTACTATACTAGCTAGCCTTCCAGCAACCATATTTTCAGCATTGACATATATTTCCTTTTCAGACAATTATTTTCACCCCACTTCCCTTAGGATTTTTCTCAACTAACTCCCTTATGCTCATTATAGTTGAGCCTGATTCACGTAATTTTCTATATGCCTTCTCAGAATACTTTAGGGCAGCTATATTAACCTTATGATTCAATTGTCCCGCGCCTAATAGCTTTCCAGGAACTACCACCCAATCCCCATTTTTTGTATACCTATTTATCTTTGAAATATTAACTGCGACCCTTCTCCTCTTAGGTCGATTTATTAATTCAGCTATATAACGCCATATAGGGGCATTATTCTCCTTAGCCTTTTTTCTTAGGAAAGTTAGTAGTAAGTTTATATCTTTATCCATATACATGTTTTCAACCCTTAGCTAAATTACTTAGTAAGTTGTTAAATTGATCCATTTTCTTAACAACCTCGTCGAATGCGATAGTTAAAATGTCAAATGGATCTAATTGTCCAACAGACTCTATATAGAATAAAGAGTTATCCTCATTGATATCTACCTTAATTGCATCCTTATCGCAAGCATCCACACATAAACCACATGTAGTACACGAGTATCTATCAGTAACTATTAACTTTCCATCTTTAATACTAAGTATTTTCTTTGGACATTCATCGACACACTTACCACATGCGTCACAATTATCATTTATCGTAATTATAGGTTCACCTCTAACTACAGCTACCGTTACTGGCGACCATTTAGCATGCTCTCTTCCACGACCCATACGAGCTGTTAATGTTAATTCTACCTTTTGACCAGGAGCTAATTTGACAATTTCGATATCTGGATATAGAGGATAGACATCTGGATCCTCACTCTTAATATCTCCAGCCTTGACAATTACATAGTCGTCTTTAGCTTCTACACTAAGCTGTAAATATAATGTACAATTAGGACACTCACCCTCACAATCGCATTCCTCCTTAAGCCTATACTTCCCTAATGGGGTCTTTAATGGTACTAATCCTATTCTATGAGCTAGCATTTGATCATTCATTACCGACGTATTTTCAAATACGTATATTTTACTTATAGCCATTGTTGGTACATCTGAAATACATGATCTCCTAAGGGAGTTAGCTATGTAAACTGGCATACCCTTAAATAGCAACATTAAATCTTTATCTGTCTTTCTAATTAATTCAATTTCTACATTTTTTAAGTCTATCATAGCCTTCTTCCTCTTCTACCACCCGGCCTCCTCGTCCGATCATGCGGAATTGGCGTAGCATCTTCTACAAGACCTATCTTTAACCCACTTCTAGCTAATGCTCTAATTGCAGCTTGAGCTCCTGGACCTGGAGTAGGACTGTGATGCCCTCCCTTCCCCCTCACTCTTAAATGTACACCTACTACCCCCTTTGATAATGCGATTTCAGCAGCTTTCTTAGCGGCCATCATAGCTGCATACGGTGATCCTTCATACCTATCAGCTTTTACAAACATTCCACCTGACGTTAATGCTATTGTTTCAGCTCCAGTAAGATCGGTAATATGAACTATTGTATTATTAAGAGTACTATATATGTGGGCGATACCCCACAACTCCCTCCTACCTGACCTCTTATCCCTCGCTTCCCTGCTCAACTTTTATCTCCCTCCAAATTGGATGATTCGGATCACTTAATGGACTTCTAGGATTAATTCTAACTTTATCCTCCTCATCCCTATAAACAATTTTTCCAGGTCGATCTACAACTCTGTCCCCAATTACAATATGTCCGTGAACTATTAATTGTCTAGCTTGATATATTGATTTAGCTAATCCCTTCTCATATACTATTGTCTGTAATCTTCGCTTTAATAAGTCCTCAACAGTTAACTTTAGTATATCGTCGACAGTAGCGTTTTCGTCTAATATACCCATTCTATACAATTTAGACAATAGTTGGGAAATTATTACTCTACGCTTCTCCTCTGGCATAGCAAAACTTTGTCTAGCTACATCTCTAATTCTTCTTAATTCGGAAACTGCTCTCCGCAATTCTCGCTTATTCTTTAATCCGTATTTTCCTACTAATCTAAGCTCCTCTTCTAGTAAAGACTTATCCCAGGGCTTAAATGGGGTTTCATACTTCTTCCTAAATCGCTTAGGCTCCCCCATCCCTCAACTCCCCTACTTCTTCCTCCTCCTTACCCCAATCGGCCTACTCTTCCTTCCAGTAGTTCTAGTCCTTTGTCCCCTAACCTTTAATCCATAACTATGTCGATAACCCCTCCAAGAACCTATTGATTTCTCAAACTCTATATCCTGCTGTTGTATATATGTTAAGTCTGAACCTATTAAATGATGATCCTTCCCATCAACCCTATCAAATCTCCTATTTAATAGATAAGGAGGAAATAAATTCTCAATATTTTTAATGATTTCAACAAGTCTGTTAATCTGTTCATCTGATAATTGACCGACTCTTAGGGTAGGTGGTATTCTAGCCTTATTTAATATAGCCATAGCTAGTGTTGGCCCTATACCCTTAATTTTAGTTAACTCCTGCTTAACCACATTAGACCCATCAAGATCTACATCAAATATCCTTACAATTTCCTTAAATTCAGTTTTAGACATGATTTTTCTCACCTAATGCCCTACTTAATTTAGACAATATAATGGTACTATTAAAATTTTAACCACTGATAACCTAAACAATGTTATAATATGAACTACAAGTACGGATTATGAAAGCTAAAAGAGGACTACAAGTTTTAAAGTACGGTGACACTTTTTGCTAAATGACGAGGCTTATCTGGGTCTAATCCTCTATTAACGGCCATATAATAGGCGAATAACTGAAGTGGAATTACGTAAATTACTGGTGTCAGTAGCGGATTTACTTTAGGCATCCATATTATATCATCAGATAATTCAGAGATTTCTTTATCGCCTTCCTCAGCTATAGCGATTATTTTAGCGCCTCTAGCCTTCATCTCCATAATATTTCCGATAATTAAATCTCTAGTTTCATCTCTTGGAACTATAAAGATTACTGGAGTTCCTTTATCGATTAAGCTAATTGGACCATGCTTACTTTCACCAGCAGGATATGCTAGAGATGGAATATAGCTGATTTCCATCAATTTTAACCTTCCCTCTAAAGCAGTAGCAGTATTAATTCCTCGACCTAAAAAGAAGAAGAGATTGCTGTTAACATACTTGGATACCATATTTTTGATTACGTTTTCACACCTCTCTAATACATCCCTAGCTACTTCAGGAAGTCTATGTAACTCCTGCCTAAGTTCATCAATTTCTCTCTGTGAAATTTTCCCTCTCTTCCTAGCTAATTGTAAGGCTAATTGATATAGTATGACTAACTGCCCTATATATGTCTTGGTTGCAGCAACACTTATTTCGGGACCGGACTGCTGTAAAACATATGCCCTTGAAACTCTAGTTAATGTAGATCCTAAGACATTAGTTATTGCTAATATCGTAGCACCCATAATCTTTGCATGTTCTATCGCTTTTAATACATCTGCAGTTTCGCCTGATTGACTAATTGCTAACACAACACTATTAACGTCTATAGAATCACCATACCTCTCTTTAAATTCAGATGCGATAACTGGAGTTACCGATATTCTAGCGATTTTAGAAAATATATAGCTGCCTATCAATGCAGCGTGATATGATGTTCCAGCAGCTATAAAATAGATCTTGCTTCCTCGATCTATAAGCTCAGCTAATAAATCAATATACATTTTGGGAGCTTCGAGAGCATACTTAATTATCAAAGGTATTTCATGAATTTCTTTAATCATGAAATGAGGAAAACCGGATTTCTCTGCAACCTCAATACTCCAATCAACCTCAACAACATCCCTCTTAACATAATCATTCTTCACCAAATTATATACCTCATATCCAGATTCACTAATTATAGCTAAGTCATAATCATCGAGGACAACTATTCTTCTAGTTAATGGTAATATACTCGGTATATCCGAGGAACAAAGAACATATCTATCTGATATTCCCAATACTAATGGACTATCCTTCTTAACACAATAAATTTTACCAGGCTCATATGTGGATATAATAGCTAAAGCGAAAGAACCATTTAACCTTCTTATAGCCTTAATTACAGCCTCTCTAAAATTACCAGTTTCATCATAGTACTTCTCTATTAGGTGGCAAATAACTTCTGTATCTGTTCTTGATTTATAGTTATGTCCCTCATCCACTAATTCACTTTTTAACTCATAGAAGTTCTCAATTACACCATTATGTACGACAGCTATTTTCTCCTTACAATCTACGTGTGGATGTGCATTAACTTTATCTGGTGCACCATGAGTAGCCCATCTAGTATGCCCAATTCCGATCCTACCCAACAAACTATCAAACTTATATTTTTCATTTATTTCATCAATCACTCCCTTATCCTTTACAACCACTATTTCACCATCACTTATAATAGCTACTCCGGCCGAATCATACCCTCTATACTCCAACCTCTTTAAACATTGATAAAGGACTTCACCAATATTATTCTCCCTCTTTAATATGCAACCGACAATTCCACACATCTCAGTCTAGAAAAGCAGATTGTAATATTATTATATAAATCAAGAGGAAGAGGATTGAAAAGATAGGTTATTGGCGCCGGGAGTGGGATTTGAACCCACGCGGGGCCAAAACCCCACCAGCTTTCTGCTCATATCATTTAATTTCATTAATTAGATCTCCAGGTTAGCCCGACTAATCGACTGGCCCCTTAGTCCACTCGGGCATCCCGGCAACTCCAAGATATTCTATATTATTATTTATGTTAATTAAGGTTAATGTGGAAAAAGTTATAAGTATTTATTTGACTGTTATTGTTCTTTTACTCGATGAAGAAGTATAGGTTTCTGGAGTATATGGCCGACGCTTATATAGAGGCTTGGGGATCTACGCTTGAAGAGGCATTTTCTAATGCTGCGGTAGCCTTTTATGACACGATGATAGAGGCTGATAAGATAGAGGCCAAGGTTTATGAGGATATTGAGGTTTCTGGACATGATTTATATGAGTTGCTTTATAACTGGATTGAGGAGTTAATATTTCTATTTGAAACTAAAGGATT
>Ga0180302_10000767_pt1 | contig 14721 bp, 13 predicted proteins | sample GuaBasSediGuay17_FD_121794 | JGI IMG/M metagenome (GOLD analysis project Ga0180302, IMG submission 121794) | Subseafloor sediment microbial communities from Guaymas Basin, Gulf of California, Mexico - Guay17, Core 4571-4, 12-15 cm | ecosystem: Environmental > Aquatic > Marine > Hydrothermal... | reverse complement strand
GTTATATTCACCAGAAAGTATGTATTATTTTACCCCTATGAAATAGGAACATATAGGATCGTATTTAAGAGAGGAGTATCATTAGATCCTATTCATGCTATAATAATAGGTGATATTATTAAGGAAGAGAGTAGGACTCTTAAACCATATGGTAAGATAACGATAGCACCAGAAGTCGAGGAAAAGAAACTTTACGCACTAAAAGTTGACCTAGTAGTTATGGGAAAAAGACCTAGAAGCCTCATTGTAGATGAACATCATTCAGTCCTAGCTTTTAATACCATACCGGCTATGGGCGACGTATTAATCATGAACATGAGTATACTTATCTTCTCCAGTAAATTCAGTATAATCAATTCAGGAGAGGATAATATCCTCCTAATGGTTAAAGTAAGACCTATCACTATTTCTGTAGTACAAACTGAATGGTATAGAGATAGAGTAGTCTTAAAAGTACCTAGAGGAGCATGGTTGAGAATATTAACTCCTCCTCATTTAATTTTCCTTAACAATGAGCTAGAGTACTTCGACCCTATAATAAATCGTAATGTGAATGGTGGCATGTTGCTAAGCATAAAGCCTAGAGCTGAGGAGTATACTATGACACTTAAAGTAATGCCCAGATTTGAGAGAGTGACTTTCAGAATATCATTACCATATGCTAACGATTTTATATCATACTTATACTTTCCATATGGAGTAATCGTTGAGAGTAATAACACAGTTAACTTAGTAAAACCAACAATGCCATATCTCAACATATCAGTCTTATGGAGAGGAATAGAAGTAGACAGACTATTCATAACTTCGCTAGAAGCATCCGAGATGGAGATATCCTGTAAGGGTAGAAAATTGAGAATCGAGATCGTAGATTGTAAGGGAGATCCTATAAATGAAGCTATGGTGAGAGTATATGCATTAGAATTGAATGAGTACCTTTTTGAATGTTCTGGAAGATCAGTACTCCTTTTTGAGAGTTTACCGCCGATTAGATTACTTGTATCTGTAGAGTATATGGGTGAAGAAGTATGTAGAGAGATTATAGACTATGATGAAGTATTTAAGATCCTCAGATGTAATGTAACATCCTTTAGAATTTTAATAAGGGATTTGGAAGGTGAAGAGCTTCCTGAGCTGAAGTTAATACTATTTAAGAATAAGAATATAGTAGGTAATTATACAACGGATAATAATGGTATGGCACTAATAAGACAAATTCCTATAGGAGACTATTACCTCAAAGTATTCAATAGACTTACTGGACAGTGTTTATACGAAGGAACCATTTATGTCAGTATGGATCTAGATGTATATGAAATAAGTATTGATGTAAAATCTTTGACTATTAGAGTCAAGGATATCTTAAGAAATCCTCTTGAGGGAATTAACGTCAAAATTACAGGGGAGAATATTGATCTAGAATTATCCTTAGGTAAGAACGGAGAAATAGTGCTTGATAAGCTTAAACACGGTGTATATACTATAGAGATACTGGGTCATAGTGTCATAGTGTCCTTAGATAGAGATAGGATTGTACCAATATATCTGGGCGATATAATATTCATAAGTGGTATCCCCATCAATGTATATCTACTCTCAGTAATAGTATTATTACCTCTACTTGCTATAATGGTACGTATTATATTTAAGTGGCGAGAGACTATCATCATCAGGTGAGTGTAAGTGTTAAAGAGAGTGAAAAGAATCCGAAAGGACATATGGATATTGCTATATTTATACTTAAACAACTGTAAACCTGTCAAGGGTTATATTAAGATGCAGGTCCCCTTCTTTATATACGATTTATTAGGCTTTAAATATGAACTAGGCCCTCTTGGTCCATATAGTAAAGAAGTTGAAGAGAGTATTATAAGACTTCAACAAATGGATCTAATTAAAGTCCTCGTTTTTGGTACTACTAGGGTATATACTCTAACTGAAAGAGGCAAAAAGTTTGCCAAAGACCTAGTAAGAAGAATAAGAGACGAGTATATACTATTAAATGAAGTTGTTATAATGAAAGGTAAAGAAGTTCTAGATGATTTAACTAAACTAAAATCTTCACTAAATGATAAATCTGAGTACTATCTTGTGTACAAGTGCCTACAAAGACTTGCAGATAATACAAATCCATACTTCAATAGAAAGCTCTCACTCTTAGAATGGACATATTTAAATGAAGCTCTAGAAAGCCTTAAGAATCTAATGAGGTAAGAAAGTAAAACTCATATATAGAAATAGTCACTTTCTTCCCTTCCCCTTCTCGGATAATAGTTTACCTTAAAGAGTAAGAGGTGTCTGTTTTTCTTCAAATACTCTAAAACATCAGAGTCCCTTAGATCGTACCAATTCACATATGCATCAGCTACTGCATACACAGGACCACTTCTCACATTTAAAATAACTATTAGATCTGCTATAGTTGAGAGCAATCTTATAGCAGCCAGAGAAGCAGTTGGTGAGGCCACTATCACCTCTTTTGCTCCTTTTTTCTTCACGAATCTTACGGCTGACATCATGGTATATCCAGAAGCTATTCCATCATCAACTATTATCACAGATCCAGTTAATTTATTGTACTTTTTTCCTCTTCGAAGTAATTTATTTAAGCGCATTAACTCCTTTATTGCATCAGTCTTAGAGATCTCTATAATGCTGTTACTCAGTTGAAAATACTCTACTAACTCCAGGTTTAGGTAGATTCCTCCCTCAGGATCTATAGCACCAAAACCAGCTTCTCTATTAAAGGGGAATACAAGCTTTCTACAAATCAGTAGATCTAGTTTAGTAGCTAGAGTTTTAGCTACTTCTATTCCTATTGGAACTCCTCCTCGTGGTATTGCATACACTAAATCTACTTTCTTCGATAATATTGATAGCTTTCTAGCTAATCTGACTCCCGCCTCCTCTCTATCCCTAAATATAAATCTCTTTTCTCTAAGTTCCTCCTCATCTATCACATTTGGTGGTAATTTCATATATTTAGCCCTTTTCAATAGCTCTTTTGAGCTCTAACGCTCTATTCTCAGGTAACCCATCATAAGTAAATGTCCATGTACCACGCTCTACTCCAGCTGTGTACTTGAGCTTATCTTTACTTCTCAGAGGTGGGTAGAACTCTAGGTGCATATGATAGAATGGATAATCTCCCGAATTTACTGGAGCCTGGTGATAGGAGAGTATATAGGGGAAAGGTCTATCAAACAACTTATTATAGGCTCTTGTAATTAATTGTAACACCTTTGCCAGTTCCTCTACCTCACTTCGTTCTAGATCTACCAGGTATTTTATATGTCTTTTAGGATATATGTGAACCTCGTAGGGCCATTCAGCGTAGAATGGTACTAATGCTATAAATCCCTCTCCATTGTAAATTACTCTTTCTTTAAGTTTTAGCTCTAATTCAGTTATATGACATAAAAGACATTTACTTCTCTCTTTCCAGAACTTCCTCATACATTCTATCTCCCTCTCTATACGTAATGGTATGAAGGGAAATGCGTAGATCTGTGAATGCGGATGATGTAGTGATACTCCTATCTCTGGTCCCTTATTTCTAAATGGAAAGATGTACTTTATTCTGGGATCCGAACTGAGTTCTTTGTGTTGTCTAATGATCTCCTCCAGGTATTTTACAACATTATCGAGACCTATGTCACATAGATCTCCCTCATGAAGAGTTGTTTCTACAACTACTTTACAGTATCCATAACCCCCTTTTACCTTTAGAATATCTACACTTTCTCTGGATGGCCTTGGATTTACTACTAGTGCAGGATATCTATTCGGTAATGTTATAACACTTATACCATAATCCACTTCCTCAGAGCCTGGACAGAAGGGACATGTCTCTGGTCTCCAGGGTCTTTCTTCCCTTTCAGCAGCTATTATGATCCATCGACCTAAAAGTGGATTATACCTTAGTTCGTTTATAGCAGACATAGTATTTTCAGGTTGATAGGAGAGTAGAGTTAAAAAGATTTTACGGTATGAATCTCTCTAGAAACTTTCTAGCTACTATTAGTCCTTCCTCATAATCAAAGTATGGGTCTTCGTGCTCTATGCTTACTGCGTAATCGTACTTATGCTTCTTAAGTACAGAGAAGAATGCAGCCCAATCTAACTCGCCAAAGCCCGGAAGTCTATGAGGACACCATCCCCCTATGGTAATTCCGAGTTCACTCACTCTTCTCCAATCTATTTCAGCATCCTTGGCATGAATATGGTATATCAGGTCACCGAACTCATCAGCTATATTAATAACATCTATAAGCTGACAGAGTAGGTGACTTGGATCGAACTCTAATCCTAGTATCTCACTACCCAGTTCATCGAATACCCTTCTCCAAATATCCGGTCTATACATTATGTTTGCTGGACAGTTCTCTATAGCAATTTTCACTTCACAGTCTTTAGCAAGCTCTATGATCTCAGGCCACTCCTTTTTAATTTCTCTAATGTTATCATCTAGAGTACCTGGGTACCTACCAATCCAACCAGTAACTACTGGAAGTTCTAGCTTGTGTGCAGCCTTTATTATATTCATCATATGTTCCTTATGTTGTCTTCTCCTAGTACTATCCGCATCTATGGGATTACCATAGAATCCTATAGCAGATATTTTCACCTTATACTTGGATATTATGTCGAGGTACTTAGAGGGATTCTCTATAATATCTCTTACATTAAGGAACCTACTATCTACTGGTATGGTTATAGACATTGAGCTGAATCCATGCTCTTCGGCCCATTTAAGACTCCTATCCAGATCTCCTAGTTGTCCTCCAGTTAAAAATCCTAGTAACATACGGTCACCACCTTAAAAAAGAGCTTGTACTTTTATACTTAAGCCTAAGTTAAGCTTTGCGACAGTGTACTGACAACCCCAATCATCATAGATATCTCAGTTCTACAGTAAAGATATTTCTATCGAGAACTCTAGAGGTATTTTCTCAATGCCATGGATAATTTCAATCTACTAGGATATGGAGTGTTACCAGGCTTAATAATGAACTAAAATATCGATACCGAGAGAATTAGTTTAATATTACAACTTAGTAAAGATAACTTGGTGTACTATGTTGCACAAGAAGTATATCAGAGAGGCGGCATACTATAATACTCTAGGAGATAGGAGAGTTCAGTGTACACTATGTCCTCACATGTGTATTATTCCCGAGGGACGTAGGGGTCTTTGTGGAGTTAGAGAGAATATAGGAGGAAAGCTACATACTCTTAATTACGCTCTTGTATCATCTTTAGCTATTGACCCTATAGAGAAGAAGCCTCTCTTTCACTTCTATCCTGAAGCTCCTATAATTAGCATAAGTACAGTAGGTTGTAACTTCAAGTGTCCATGGTGTCAGAATTGGAGCATATCACAGGTTGGACCCGAGGATCTATACTATCATGATTACATTCCTCCGGAGGAAATGAGAGATAGGATTAGGAAGTATGGAGTCCCCTTCTTAGCCTTTACGTACAACGAACCCATAATCTGGTATGAGTATATGCTAGATGTAGCTAAGCTAGTTAAAAAGGATGGAGTAAAGGTAGTATTGGTTACAAATGGACATATAAATCTAGAACCCTTAGATGAACTCATACCTTACATTGATGCAGTTAATGTTGATGTGAAGGCTTTCAATCCAAATACTTATACCAGGTATATAAAGGGTAAACTTGAGGGAGTACTTCAGGCTACTAAGGAGCTCAAGGATAGAGGGATACATGTAGAGACAACGTACTTAGTAATACCTGATTTAAACGACTCAGTGGATGAGTTTAGAAAGATGGTGAAGTGGCATATAGATGCTCTAGGGGACGAAACACCACTACACATAAGCAGGTTCTTTCCATACTATAAGTTCATTGATAAAATTCCAACTCCAATAGATAAATTAGAAGAACTCTGGAAAGTAGCAAGAGAAGAAGGTATACTATATGCTTATGTCGGAAACCTCCCAGGTCACAGAGGCGAGAACACATACTGTCCCTCCTGTGGTAAACCAGTAATTAAGAGAATAGGGTTCGAAATAATAAGTTGGAAACTTAATGATGAGAATAGATGTAAATACTGTGATCATAGGATTGCTATAACAGGTCACAGATGGCGAGGTAGGAGTATATGGATATGATACATGGAAGACAGTTTCCTGAACTCTCAAACAATTTCTAGCCAGCCTTTAGTCTAGATGATGACTTGTCATTGAGCCTATTGTATGCTCTGTTCAATACTCCTTTAGTTAAACCTCTGTTTTCCATATCTACTAATAATATTGCTCAACCTATCGAGGGCTTTGAGACCTATTCCTGTAAGTGGTATTAGAGTGTGTTCATGGGGATCTATACTTCCCTCCTCTACTAATCTCATGTATGCAGCATAGGATGTAGCCGAGGTTGGCTCTACTAGGAGTCCTATTTTACAGAGTTCTTTCCAAGCTCTAATTATCTCATCATCATTTACCAATATTATATCTCCTCCGGTTTCTGATACTATCTTAGCTACCTGAAATTTACGAGGTGGATCTGGTACAGCTATTCCGTCAGCAAGTGTAGACGAGATAGTAGCTGTACATTTTCCATGAAGTAGATCATATACTGGTGAACATCCCATAGCCTGTACACCATATATTCTAGGAATTCTCTCTATGAAATCGAGTAGATGGAATTCTCTAAATCCCTTATATAGGCCTATGAGTAGGCCCCCACTTCCTACTGGTACTATTACTAGATCTGGTATTATCCAGTTCTTTTGCTCACAGTATTCAAATGCCATAGTCTTTATTCCCTCTATGAAAAATGGGTTCCATAGATGGCCTACGTAGAGCGCATGTCTACAACTCTCTAAAGCCTTTTTATTCACATTTTCTCTACTACCAGGAATTTCAATAACTTCAGCACCATATGATCTTATCTGAAAGATCTTCTCCCTAGGAGCGTCTTTTGGAACGAAGATTTTTGTCCTTATACCAGCTAGGCTAGAATATGCAGCTATCGCAGCTCCAGCATTGCCTGAAGAGTCTTCGACTATGCTACTCACTCCTATACTCCTCACATGGGATATTAAAATTGAGGCTCCTCTATCCTTAAAGGAGCCTGTAGGGTTAAGGTAGTCTAGTTTAAAATGTACTTTTCTATTTTTCCTATCATTAATTATTGGAGTCCATCCCTCTCCAAGACTGACTATGTTATTTTTATCCACTATCGGGAGTAATTCTAGGTATCTCCACATAGAACATATTCTTCCTCTAAAAACTTCCTTACTAACTTGTACTTCCTCTAAGATCATCTCTATGTCTAAAATTCCTCCACAACCACATTTCCAAATGGGCTCTAACGGGTCAAACTCTCTACCACACTTATGGCAATACAATCTAAACGTGTACCTAGGCATACTCATCAATTACCACTATTCCCTCTCCTCTATAAAGACTTACCGAGACATTTTGAAGTAGCCTAATCTTACCTCCAGATCTCTAGGACTATAGTGAGACTCTTTTAGAGCTACTTGAACCAGAATGCTCCTCGATAATTTCTAGTGCTAATTTTATAGCTCTAAGCTTCTCATTAATTTCTTCCAAAGAAACCACTGCTTCGTTCAATACCAGTACTACATCTTGTTCCAGAAATCTGGGTATTTTGGACATGAGATTTGGATCTAATTTATAATCTACCGCAGGCATTGCAGGTTTAATATTTGAAAAATTCTTTGAGAGCATTCTGGCTGAGGGTCTTTCTCTCAAACTAGTTCTTCTACAAATATCGGCTAGATACCTCAATTGGGTTAGCCTATAGCTGCTAAGCGACATAAGCGGACCTATATTGATTAAGTCAAATCCCATAAGGCGTAGTAGATAGATGTAGACTCTTTCTGAAATTCTATTTCCCATCCAATGGGATCCATAAGCGTAAAGTAGTAGGTTAAATTCTTCAGCTAGTTCTCTTAATCTACTCAAGAAGGGCCATCCTATACATGATATATCTACAGCTATACCACCGACTCCAAGATCTTGTAGATACCTCATAGACCGCTCCATATTATTCCATAATGCACTCAAATCGGCTATATATAGTGTCCTAGATACTATCCTTTTGAACTCCGTAGAGAATCTTTCTCTGGATAAAAGAGAATCCTCTAATAGTATGTCTACCAAATTTAGTTCAATAGTAGTATCATATGATTTAAGTGCAATCAGTGGTCTATCGAATACACTTAATATCTTCCTCACACCCTCTACACCGTTAAATGGTCCTTTGAAGTATTCTAGTCCTGAGGGAGGTATACTTATGTCTTCAATCCTTATGTTTCCCGCGGGATCTATTACAGTAGATACTACTCTGTTTAGTACACTCATTAGTCGAGCTATGTTGCCATGTTCGATAAGAACAGAGTCTATAGCTACTTTAACACTGTTTCCATAGATCTCGAATATTTTAACATAGCCATGCTTACATAGTATACCTATAGAGTGTGTAAGAATTTCCGCTATACTCTCTATAATATTAATATTTCTTCTGCTTTTTAGTCTGAGAAGGAGTACTATATCCTTCTCAGGATAGTAATCTAAGTCGACTATTATAGGACACATATCACTTATTTAGTCTAGCCTTCCTCTTAAACTGTTCTTCATATATCCTACCTAGTTCTCTCAGAGTTGTAACTTCTTCAGGTGATTTATCGTACCTTATTCTTGTTATTCTAGCGAATCTAAGTGCATAGCCAGATTTATATTTAGGACTCCTCTGGACTTCGTTAAAAGCTACTTCAACTACTATTTTAGGTTTAACCCATATTACACGTTCCGTTTCACCTACTTTAAGCTTAAGTAATCTCTTGGTCATTTCCTCAAATTCTTCATCTGTTAGTCCTTTGAAAGTCTTTCCAACTACTAAGAACTCATCGTTACTATCATTCCACACAGCTAGGTAGTAATTACTAAGCCATCTACTCCTTCTACCATGCCCCCACTCTGCACCTACTATGACTAAATCTATGGTTATCGCCTTCTTTATCTTAAGCCAAGTTTTAGCTCTTACTCCTGGAGTATAAATGCTATCCAGTCGCTTAGCCATGAGTCCTTCATGTCCTTCCTCCTCAGCTCTTTTTAGGAAATCCTTTGCTGCATTCATGTCCTTTGTAACGATTCTATTAGCTAAAATTCCTTCATCGACAACTTTCTCTAAAATCCCCCATCTGTTTTCATATGAAATATCAGTAAGCACTCTACCATTGTAGTAAAGAACATCGAAAAAGTAGGGAAGCAGATTCATAGAACCTAAATCTTTAGATAATTTCTCCCTCCTGAACCTCCTCATTAGATCTTGAAACCTAACAGGCTTATTATCAATGTATCCAACTAATTCTCCATCTAGGATAATTTCATCACACTTAATGTTATCTAGTACTATCTCAACTAACTCAGGAATACCCTCAGTTATATCAGATAATCTTCTAGTATATATTCTAACTTTTTTATTCTTCTTATGGACTTGTATCCTTACACCATCATATTTATATTCAAATGCAACTATGCTGCCAAGTTCCCTTAAAGCCTCTCTTATACTGTAACAAATTTCAGCTAGCATGGGTCGTATAGGTCTAAACAGGGATAGCGTAGTTCTTCTCAATCCATCAATACCGTTAATTTTTGCGATACTAGCCAGCTCTCCTATGTCTGGTGTATACATATAAGCTCTTTTCACACACTCAATACTGGATCCAGTTAATCTAGCTATGGCCTCTAGTAGTAGTCCAGTACTAACACCGATTCTCATCTCTCCAAATATCGATCTCAAAACATATTCTCGCTCAGTGTTCGATAACCTGGTTAAAAGAGCTGTAAGCAATCTCTCCTTTCTCTTTCTAGATCCCTCACCACATGCTTTAGCTATCCTGTTTAATAGTTCGTACACTTCCAGTATGGTCATAGGTCTATGTTCCAGAATTAAACCTCTGTCTGGTAAGGTTCTTAGAACTCTCCTTATTAGGGTTATACCTACCTCAAGAGATCTACTAGAGTACTCAGGTAATAGTTTTCCAGAAAGTATTCTAACAGCGGGAATAACTTCATCTTCACCTAGTTTATCCAGAAACCTTACTAATAGGGCTATCTTTTCGGTCCTACTCCTTGTCCTCTCTAATATTCTACAGAGTTCGACTAGGTCGTTAAAGAGAGTTCGATGCATTCTCAATACTTACGGATAGACTAAGGCAGTTATCTTTTTTACTCTTAATTAAAATGTTCTACAAGTATGGTGAAGGAATTGGAGAGTAGAGATTTAGCATTAGCAGCTGTAGTGGGCTCTATGTATGTGATACTGGTAGCCCTATTACCAGTAATAAGCTTTCACCTAGTACAGGTCAGAGTAGCAGACGCACTAATACCGCTCTCCTCTATTTACGGTATTCCTATAGTGGTAGGAGTTAGTGTAGGATGTCTTCTTGCCAACTGGATTGCTTCTCCATGGGGGATATATCAACTTACCTTAATAGATTGTCTACTTGGTAGTCTAGCCAATCTCATAGCCTCTTATACGGTATTTCTAATAGCAAGAGAAGGAGGACTAAAAAGACTTATTGGGGCTGGACTTTTAGCTAATCTTATAATAACAGTAATAGTCGGCACTTATCTACCTTATATTCTTAAAGTGGTTACAGGCGTGGATGTACCTCTATGGACTAGCTGGATCCTCATATTTTCGGGAGAGTTCATATCTATCAATATTCTAGGTTCTCTATTGGTAGTAAGCTTGAAGAGGATTCATGGGATCAGGTGATTTCCTTCTTATTCTCAGATAGTAAGATATTTTATATTAAAGTGTTCAAGAGCTCGGAGATCCTAGTAGTTTTTAACATTTCTCCTATTGCTCTGTTTCTTTATTTTAGTCTTTTGAGGTATAATAATTCCAAGAGTGCATTATAAGAGAAATGCAGAGACTTTAAAACTATAGTTAAATATAAATGTGAAAAGGTTAACTAAATCCTAAGTTGGTGAACTTAATGTATAGGATAGGTGAAAAGGAACTAGAGTTCTTAAAGAGACTCTCCGAGGCTTTTGGACCACCTGGATTTGAATTTGAAGTACTGAAGTTAGTAAAGGAGTACGTATCAAAGTACGTAGATAATATAGAAATGGATAACCTAGGATCTCTAGTAATGATCAAAAAAGGAGTGAGCAGTAAACCTAGAGTTATAATAGCGGGACACAGTGATGAAGTTGGATTCATAGTAACAGGAATAACCAAAGAGGGATATATTAAGTTCATTCCACTTGGTGGATGGTGGGATCAAGTACTACTAGGACAGAGAGTTATAATCAAGACTAGGAAAGGGGTAATTCATGGAGTGATAGCTAGTAAACCTCCACATGTGCTTAAACCTGAAGAGCGAGACAAGGTAGTCAAGATCGATGCAATGTTCATAGATGTTGGAGCTACAAGTAAGGAAGAAGTCGAGAAATTAGGAATACGAATTGGCGATCCTATAGTACCCTGGTCACCATTTACAATCTCATCGACAGGAACTACTGTGTTTGGAAAAGCCTTTGATGATAGAATAGGAGTATTTATAGCTGTTGAGACTCTCAGAACTCTCTATGAAAATAATATAGAACATCCCAACATCCTTATGTCGATAGCAACAGTTCAAGAAGAAGTAGGAGCAAGGGGTGCACAAACAGTTTCTTACGTGGCTGAGCCCGATGTAGCGATAATAGCAGAGGTTGATATAGCCAGAGTTCCAGGTGTAGAGTCACATGAAGCTCCAACAGTGCTTGGTAAAGGACCTACAATACTTACATACGACGCATCCATGATACCCAGTCAGAAGTTCAAAGAATTTGTAATTGATGTAGCTGAGGAGAGTAAAATACCATATCAACTATCAATAGTACCTAGAGGCGGTACAGATGCCGGACGTTTCCACCTCTATAGAACAGGTAGACCTAGCATAGTAATAGGAGTTCCAACGAGGTATATACACTCACATGTAGGAGTAATTCATCTAAAAGATCTAGAGAACGCTGTTAAGTTACTAATAGAGGTAGTAAAGAGATTAGACGAGAATATTGTTAAGAATTTAACACCACTATAATTTTTAATATACTAATCTAGGAGAGAATAACAGGAGATAGTAGTATATTCAGATAAGTAGTGAAGGATAAGGGAAAAATAACATAGAGTTTATAAGAGTGAGGTCAGTGGAGGTATATATCATCACTGTTCTGTGCAGGTCAGTATCATCATCCCCATAATATAGTGGAAGATCATATATTAATCACTTGTTATTGAAGCTAAGTAGCATATGTACCTACATAGTCCAGTAAAACCTATCAGGAAGTGCCCCTTTCCTCTGTGCTTAATTTTATAATTGTAGTGGCATTACAAACATGAGATCTGCTTTACTAATGTTGGTGTTATTAATATTAAGCCTGTCATTCTACTGTCTTAAAGCTGAACCCCTGTATTCTAATTGGATCACTGATCACTACGAGCTCATACTAGTATATGACAATGAGGCTATTCCTAATAATCCCTATACTATAACTGTGGATTTTACAGCACTAATGAATATGACTATCGCCGAATTGAAGATTAGTCTGTGGCTTATATACGATTCCTACTGCAGGCTACTACATGAACAAATTATTATACAGAATACCACCATGTAGGATGGAGTAAGAAAAAGACATTTACGACTACTATATCAATAGTTCCTCCACCAACCGATCCACTACTTCTACTTAAGGTCTTCTTGAAGTATAAAGTAAATTCAAATTCCCACATCCTCGAGTATAGTGGAGCAATATTACCAGTTAGAGCTCGAAGCTATCGAGACCTTGTAGATGAAGTAGCTGAACTAAGTTCCAAAGTAAAGAGTCCAGAAAGGAAATTAGATGAAAAAGAGGAGAAGCTGAATAGTATTAGAGAGGAACTATATGTCAATTTTAAGTCTAGATACGAAGAAGTATCTAAGAGATATGAAGAACTTTCTAATGCCTATAAGGAGTTGGGATATAGATACTCATACTAATAGCTTTAGCTATGGTAGTTCTCTATATTGGTAGAGAAAGAATACGTCCTCTCATCAGAATAAAGAGAAGATCGAAAAGACTACTCTATAGCTTTCAGTAACCTCTTCAAAAATACTCTCTCTGGAACCATACCCTCAAACTCTACCTTATCGTTGATTACGACTTTAGGTACTGCAAAAATATTATATTTCTCTATCAAATCAGGGAACTCTGCAGCCTCTATTATATCCGTAGTTATTCTCTTATTAACGAGTGCAAACATACAGGCCTTCCATGCCATACGAGGACAATATGGGCAGGCAGGAGTTACAAATACTCGAATATGTACATCCTTGTCTATATTTTTAATATCCTTTATCGTACTTTCACTTAAATCTATGTTACCGGTTGATACAGCCACTATAGTATTTACTAGAACTCCAAATTCACCGCCAGTTGGAAGACCGAAAAAGCGGATATTGTACTCCTCTCTGCCATGAATAACTATAGCTGGGTACATTTCAATATTGAACTTCCTAACCTCAAGCTCCCCCTCTTTATACTTAATAACATTTATGAGGGGAGAGAGATTTGAGATTGTATCAACAATATATTCAGTCTCACTACAGTATCTACATTCTCTAATACTTGTCTTAAAGAAGTATAGAGTTATGGGATCCTTTAGTTGGGTGAACATCCTCTTAAGCTCATCTATTACCTTTGGATCTATCTTTACACTCATGCTAGAGAAAAATATTAAATGTACTTAAAAGTATTACATGTAAGCCTCCAGGATCTAGTACTCAAACGAAATTAGTATTTAAGAGCAAAATCTTAGAAGGAAAGGGGAGTTAAGTATGAAGTTAAGCTCTATTGATATAGCTAAGTCAAATGCTGCGAAAGAGGCTGTCAAATATGTAAGGGATTATGAAATTATTGGTATAGGTACAGGTTCGACTGTGGAGAAATTTATAGAAATAATATCAAAATTAGATGAATTTAGGAATAAATTATATGTAGCATCATCTTTCGATACTATACTTAAACTTACGAATTTAGGTTTCAAAGTGCTTAGCTCGATGAATATAGATGAAATTGATGTGTACGTTGATGGAGCTGATGAGGTAGATCCAGAGCTTAATATGATTAAGGGTGGTGGAGCAGCACTAACTACCGAGAAGATACTTACATTTTACTCAAAGACAAGAATCTTCATAGTTGATAGTAGAAAACTAGTTAAAAAATTAGGAGAAAGGTGTCCAGTACCTTTAGATGTACTACCTGGAGCTGTGGAAATGGTGACTAAGTACCTTAGAGATAGGGGATATGAAGTGAAACCTAGGGAGTCCGCGAGAGGAAGATGTGGCCCTATACTATCTGATGTAGGCGGTGTAATATTAGATCTACATACTGGTCCTATAGAGAAAGTGCAGAGTTTAGATTATCTCCTCAACAGTATCCCTGGGATAATAGAGCATGGATTATTCATAGGGTTAGCGGATACCGTAATAGTTGGATATACTGATAGAACAGAGGTGTTAAGTAAGTAGGGATGAAACTTTTAAGAACAGTAGACTAGTATAGTGAAGGTGATAGATATCGCTTGGAAACCCTCTGAAATAGCTGAGGCGATTTCAACTATAGTTGAGAAACTAGCTGGTAGAGGGTCAGATTTAGTACTGACCTTGGAAGATCTCACTCTAGATAT
>Ga0180302_10000766_pt1 | contig 14724 bp, 13 predicted proteins | sample GuaBasSediGuay17_FD_121794 | JGI IMG/M metagenome (GOLD analysis project Ga0180302, IMG submission 121794) | Subseafloor sediment microbial communities from Guaymas Basin, Gulf of California, Mexico - Guay17, Core 4571-4, 12-15 cm | ecosystem: Environmental > Aquatic > Marine > Hydrothermal... | reverse complement strand
TTTAAATACAATGCTTGCATTTGAAAAAATCTTCTTAGTTGGAGCTCTAAATCACTTAATTCAGAGTTAAGATGGATTTCAAAAATCTTATTGGTTAGTACTCCCGCATAACTGCAAATGTCCGCTATTCTCACGAGAATTTCTCGATAAACACGATTTTTGGCTTTTTTCTTCGAATGAAATCTTCCAGCAAACATTTTAAGTCTTCTTTGGAAATCGGCCTCAATACATCCTACAAAAATATTTTCTCTTTCTAATATTACGTTAAGACTGTTGATTATCATTCTTTTTTCACTTTTCTTTATTGCAGACATATGAATATGAGAGCGTTTAATTAGTGACGTTAATTCAGAATAGATGCGGCTCAATATGGAAATTTCTCCTAAAATGATGCCAAAAATCTGAAATTTCCACTTGTATCTATTCCAAGTATTAATGACATGGTTTTCATCTCAAAATCAATGAAACGAGCTAGTAAATCTTGTTTTACTAATGAAAAATGTATCATAATATGTTCTTCTCACAAGCCGCTGTATTGTCCTTTTTAAGACAGTTAATTACAAATTTTTAGATTCAGTTGATGTTAGAAGTCATATAGTTTGATATTCGTGCAATTACTTGATTTTTAAGAAAGGAGATATCTTAAATTCAGGTGTTGGTGATTTAATGGAGTTAAGTAAAAATGCATTACTCAAAGCAGCTCGTGTATTTGTTCAAAGACTTAAAGAGGCCGGAGTTAAGGTTAAGAGTATCATTATTGGTGGTAGTGTTCTTCGTGATGATTTTGCTCCAGGTTTTAGTGATATTGATGTGTACGTGTTTATTAGTCATTCTGAAATTGATTCTAACTTCTTCATCAACCTTAGAAGAGTCCTCGAGGATATTAAAAAGGAGTTTAGAGTTAATCTACGTCCAGATGTTTTCTTTGTTAAGGATCTGCCAGTTTTACTTAATCGTAGGGTTGGTGTTAATGATCTCGTTGAGAAGCGCTTAGTGATTTTTGGAAAAAATATCCTTAATGGTGTTAACCATGGTGATTTAGTTAGTGTTGCTAGGAGAACAACTGCTTTTAATGAAGAGATTATTAGACGTATGCTTTATCTATCGCCGCTTGACAAGAATTTTCTCAAGAGGGCAATTAAAATATGTATTTCTATTGCAAAAGTTTGTTTGTTCTTCAAGGGTAAAATATCTGCTTGATAAGAGAGATATAATAAGAGAATTTAAGTGGGCTTTTCTGGAATTTTCCAAGCATTTTTCTACGTTGGATAAAGCATACGAGCTTAGGTGAAGTTTTCCTCATTATGTATGAATGAAAGGGAGATACGAGATTTTATATTAAGAGTTTATGAGTTTCTGAAGGATGTTAAATTGTATTTTCGAGTTAACCAAGTGTTATAAAAAGATTTTTTGAGAGATCATGATTTTTAATAATTATTTGACATTGGTGTAAAATGAGTGATTATTTTTAGCTTTTAAAGGAGATAATGATGAAATCATCAAGAAATGCGAAATATCGAGTAATGCTCACAGGAGCGGGAGGTCCTGCAGGCTGGAATACGCTCAAATCTTGGAGAATTGCACCAGAAAAAATTTACGCTGTTGCCACAGATTGTAATTTGTATCATCTTGAGCTAATTGATGAGGAAGCGGATAAATGGTATCTTGTTCCTAAATGTACTGAACTAAACTACATAGACATATTAAACGAAATAATTGAAAGAGAAGACATCTACCTAGTTCAACCGCAACCAGACATTGAAGTGCGAGTTATTTCAGAGAATCGTGAGAAAATTAATGCTTCTGTTTTTTTACCGAGTAGGCACGCTATTCGAATTGCGCAAGATAAGGAAAAAACAGCAGAAGTATTAAGGAAAAAAGGAGTACCTATTGCTAGGACAATAAAAATAAGAAGGAATCATGTAGAGGAAGACATTAAAAAAGCCTTTGAAGAATTTGGATCGCCAATTTGGATTCGAGCAACTAGGGGGGCTGGTGGTCGTGGATCGACACCAGCATATAATGTTGAAACAGCATTGCATTGGATAAAATATTGGTGGTCTCGAGGTGTTAATTGGGAATTTATTGCTCAAGAATATTTACCTGGAAGAAATCTCGCATGGATGAGTGTGTGGAAGGATGGAGAACTAGTAGTATCTCAAGCGCGGGAAAGGTTAGAATACATCTACCCGCATTTGTCGCCGTCGGGAATAACTGGCACTCCCGCCGTAGCTAGAACAATACATGATGACAAAGTTAATGAAATTGCAACGGAAGCAGTATTAGCTATAGATCCAAACCCAAATGGTGTTTATTCTGTGGATCTCAAAGAAAACAAGGATGGCGTACCTTGCGTAACTGAAATTAACGCTGGTCGGTTCTTTACTACATCATACTTCTTCTCATATGCGGGTATGAAGCTTGGAATTTGGTATGCAAACATGCCTTACGTTTTAGTGAAACTAGCCTATAAGGAATCAATACCTAGAAATATTCCGAAATACAATATACTCCCCGCGGGTCTCTATTGGATTAGACATATAGATACTGGACAACATTTAGTAATCGAAGGAAAATGGAGAGCAATTAGGATTTATAAGAAACTAAGCAGATAACCATACACAAAAATTAATAAAATTAATATTTACGAATGAATGTTTGTGATGATTAAATATATGATACGAAGAGCAATGTTGTAATATTAAATCTATGAGTCTTCATTTTTGTTTCAGTGATTAGAATGAATCAAATTAGAAAAATTCTAGTGACGGGTGGTGCTGGATTTATTGGATCGTTCATCTCAGAAATTCTAGCAAAACATGGATATGAAATCATAATATATGATAATTTATCAACTGGATCCATTGATAACATTAGGGAACTTCTCAAAATGGAGAATGTTAAATTCGTTAAAGGTGACATTCTTGACATGCAGAAGTTATTGGATATTTCAAAGGGCGTTGACGTTATTATACACCAAGCAGCACAATTAGAGATCTCAACTGCTATAAATAAACCTTTATTTGATTTAAAAGTAAATGTAGAGGGCACCTTAAATCTGCTTGAAATAGCCGTAAAACATGGTATAAAAAGATTTATTTTTGCATCATCTGCTGCAGTATATGGTGAACCTATATATGTTCCACAAGATGAGGATCATCCAAAGAATCCAAAGTGGCCGTATGGTGCGAGTAAGTTAGCATGCGAATATTATTTAAAAGTTTACTATAATCTTTATGGTATCAGGTCCGTTTCATTGCGATATGGAATTGTATATGGACCCCGTGAATGGTTTGGTAGAGTCTTAACAATATTTATCAGAAGAATATTCATTGAGAATCTTCCTCCAGTTATTTTTGGGGATGGAAAAAACACACGGGATTTTGTTTATGTAGAAGATGTAGCTAGAGCTTGCCAAATAATATTGGAACAAGATGATTATGAATGTGAAGTTTACAATGTTTCTTCTGGGGAAGAAGTAAGCATAATTAATTTAGCTAGGATGCTAATAGATATTTCTGGAAAGGATATTGAACTAATGTTTGAAGATGTCCCAGAGGGAGGATATTCTAAAATTACTGGAAGATGGAGAATTAAAAATGAGTTAAAAAGAATGTGGATGGATATCAAAAGAATAAGAAACAAATATGGATGGAAACCACTAGTAAATTTGCGAGAAGGTGTTATGAGAGAAATAGAATGGATTCTTAAAAATCCTGATCGCTGGAAGTCCCCCCCACGTGTTTAATCAAGCCTTTAATTTTTTAGCAAATTAATGATTAAGTAAATGTTTTCACGAAGGTGATCACAATGAAAATTTGGATTGATGCACAAGATCCAAAGTCTGTGATTTTTCTAAATAAGGTTGCTGAAAAATTAAGGCAAAAAGGAGCTAAAATCCTCTTTACAACACGTGCTTTTAGGGAAAATTTAAAACTTCTGGAAATTTGGAATATTCGAGCTAGAATTATTGGACATTATGGAATAACTTTAAAGGAAAAGCTAATTGCTAGCACGACAAGAATTCTTGGATTGATTCCAATTGTGGAAGAATTCAAACCAGATGGAGCAATATCTTTCTCAAGCCCAGAGTGTGCAAGAGTAGCATATGGGTTAGCGATTCCACATTTTTGTGCAAATGATTCACCTCATACTGAAGCATCTCCAAAGTTAACTATACCACTTTCTCAATGTCTTTTTACACCTTGGGTAATCCCAAAACATGCATGGGTGAAATATGGAATAGATGAAGATAGAATATTTCAATATAGAGCTCTTGATGTCGTAGCATGGTTAAAAGATTTTAAGCCACGAAAAAATGTTCTAAACGAGTTAAATTTAAGCCTGGATAAACCAATAATTGTTGTAAGAGCATTAGAAATTTTTGCAACCTATGTTATGGGTCGCGTAAAAGATCCAACGGGTACAATTGTGAAAAATCTTATCAGGGAACTAGGTAATGATGTACAAATCGTAGTAATTCCTAGATATGAAGCTCAACTCGAAAAGTTAAAAAGTGAGCTTCAATATAAAAACGTAATAATTACTGAAAAACCCATTGACGCAACGAGTCTATTGAGCTATGCGGATGTTCTTATATGTGGTGGGGGTACAATGGCACAAGAAGCGGCATTACTTGGAACTCCAGTAATATCTATTTTTCCAATTCCATACAAGATGTATTGCCTTGAATATCTATTAGAGCGCAGATTTCTTTTCAAACCTAAAAGAATAGAGGATGTCCCTAAACTTACACATGAATTACTTACTAATAATGACCTTAAAGAAGATTATCGGGAAAGAGCAAAAAAGGAATTAGAAAGTATGGAAAATCCCGCAGAATATATCGCAAGTAAAGTGATAGAGTTATTACATGCGTCGTATGACACACGAAAAAGAGCATAAGTTCTAAAAGAATACTTCTAGATGCTAAGAAGAGAACAAAAGGGAAAGAGTAGATATCAACACATGATTCTACAAACTTGTGAAGTTTATCATATCCGTAGAAATAATATTCATGTGGTCACAGTAGAAAAACGAGCAGTCTATCTTATGAAAACGTAAGATTTTGAAAAGTAGAAATAAGAGCTATGATTACAAGATTTCAACATTTTTTGTTATAAGATACTGATGATTTTACATTAATTAAGTGCTAGTTTTGCAAATAAATTTGAAGGATTCCGTGGTATTTGATATCTTCCCACCAGAAATGATTATTCGCGGGTGACTCTTAGTGAGTCGTTGTTAGTTTAATTACTCAAGGTTTCCTACATACGACACTTTCAGACAATGATCAACAAGGAGATTTAGTATGACATTGTTAATATGATTTAGAAATAAAATAAATGATCTATTCAGATATACCTGATTTTTCCAAAAAATTCAAGCAGCGCTTTAGTAATGCGGTTTTCAGTATTTAATTTGTATAAACGAAGTTTTCCAGAATGAATTTTCTTTATAATTCCGAGTCTTTCTAGTTCTCTTATTCTCTCAAGAGTCACACTAAGTGATACTTTTGCTTTTTTCGCTAACTGAGAAATCGTAAAAAACTGATCAGGATTTTCTAGTAAGCAATCAAGTAATCTTGCGACAGTTTGATTTCTAAATAAATCGCTGAGTTTCATTTTTATCAAACTAATATAAAAAGAAAAGAAGACTTAAATGTGAATTAAAGTCGAGAGAAAACCACTAAGAATGCTTTCCCAGTGCGTCATTATGGGCGTACGTTTGTAATTTTCGCGTTTAAATTGCAACAAACTCTTTGTATTAGATTGAGAAATAGCAAAGGGAGGAAATAAATGGACAAAAAACTTGTTTTGAAACTGGGGGGTTCTGTACTTTTTGAAGATCTCAGTGCTAAGCGACTGATAAATTATGCACGTGTAATTGCTGGTATAATTAAAACACATAATATCAAACTTGCAATAGTTATTGGCGGTGGAAAAGTAGCGAAGAAATATTGCGAAATCGCAAGAGAACTAAGAGCAGATAATGTGACTATAGATGAAATTGGAATCTTACTAACTCATGTAAATGCAGAACTATTTCGATTAGCACTGATGCAAGCAAACATTAATGTTCCTCCGCGCATTGCAAAAACGATCTCGGAAACAATAGACCAATTGCAATGTTTTAACATAGCGATTTCTGGGGGATTCTTTCCAGGCCAATCTACTTCTGCATGTGCTGCACTAATTGCAGAGAAAATACGAGCAGATTATTTGTTATTTGGTACAAATGTAAAAGGTGTTTATTCAGGCGATCCCTACAAAACAAAATCAGCAAGAAAAATAGATAAGATAACAGTAAAGGAATTAATGAAAATACTACTCAAAGAATCGTCTGCTGCAGGAAGGTATCCGCTTCTTGACTTTGTAACATTAAAAATACTTGAAAGAGCGAAAATACCTGCACTAATTTTTGATGCAACGAATCCAGAGAACGTCAAAAGAGCGATCAAAGGAGTTCTTAGTAAAGATGAAGAATTGATTCTTGAAATTGGTTCAATAATAAAATCTGGCGTGGGAGCTGTAACATGAAATAATATAATGAGTGCAGACAAAATAATAAATAGGGAGAATTTAGTGAAACAATATTCATAAAAAATTCTTATTAGGAATGTGAAAGGGATGTTTTGAATGATTCGAGGGATTGCAATATTCGACGCATATGGGCGAAGAATATGGCCTGAAGAGGGATTTTTAAGTTTTGCTGCATACGATATAAACCTAGATATACTCTCGAAAATGGTTCTAGAGATCCGAGAGCACTTACCTAAACGCTTTGAGCATATTGAAATAGGAAGATATCGGGCTTCATTTCTCCTTAATCCAGAATACATAATAGTCACGTTAAATGATAGAGTTAATGAAATTCCAGAAATTGAAACATATATGACAGAATTTGAGAAAGCATTTTTAGAAATGACTGGTGAAGAGATTCAAAAGATTCAGAATCCCGATGATGGACGTAAATTACAGAAAATAGCGGAAGATTTACTCAAGTATGTTCCAGTTAAAATATGTTATGTGGGTGGTGGAGGCGTTGGTAAAACCACAATCGTAAAATTACTAGCAGAAGGTAGAATAATAACTCGTTATGTGCCAACGATATTTGCAGATGTTAGAGAACTAGAAGGAAGACTTGGTCCATTTCACATTACATTGTTCACTGTTGCTGGTCAGCCCCAGTATCGTAAAAGCTGGGACGTGGTAAGTAAAGCTACTGATATTGTCATGATCGTATTAGATTCCACGCCAGCAAACTTAAGAGAGACGAAAGAGGTAATTTTACCCCTTATCTTCGAAATGCTACCATATTCAAGGTATGTGGCAATAGCTAACAAGCAAGATTTACCAGGTGCATTGCCTCCAAGAGTCATTGAGGAGGAATTAGGATTACCGACATATGGTCTAGTAGCAATACGAGAGGATTCCCGTGATCGCATGATTGACATACTAACTCGAGTAATTACTAGAACACCCTAGATTCACTTTTGAAATTCAGAAATAGTTTGACTATAGTTTTTGGGGTTGAAGATGACTAATGAGTTTCTTTCGCTTGATGAGCTAACTGATAAGCATGGTGAATTTTTGGTTAAATTAGCTAGAATGAGCGTAGAAGAATGGGTTAATTTTGGTCGGCGTATTCCAACGCCAAGCAATGCACCGAAGGTCTTATACAAAAAAGCAGGAGCTTTTGTAACTCTGAATATCCGGTTAAATGAACATGAAGAACTGCGTGGGTGCATAGGAACATTATATCCAGTTCAGCCATTAATTGATACTGTCATAGATCGTGCAATTGATGCGGCAACGAATGATCCCCGGTTTCCACCTGTTTCTCCTGATGAATTGAATAAAATAATTGTTGAAGTAAGTGTTTTATCTCCTCCTAAACTTGTTCAAGTTAATAATCCAGAAGAATATTTAGAAAAAATTGTAATTGGTCGCGATGGATTAATAATCGAATGGAAGGGATTTGCAGGCACACTTCTTCCTCAAGTTCCCGTCGAATTTGGATGGAATGTAGAGGAATTTCTGCAAAATTTATGTATGAAAGCAGGATTGCCGCCAAACTGGTGGCGTCGGAAAGATGTTAAAATTTATGCTTATCAAGCAAGAATCTGGAAGGAAGAAACTCCAAAAGGAAAAGTGAAACGTGTTGAACTTAAACCAAAGAGAGATTAAATTAAAGCGCGTAATTTTTATTCTTGCAGATGCATCATTAGAATTGGCTCCAGAATGGATAATTAAAGGACTTAAAGTAAAAAGAAGAATCCTTGATGTTTTTTGGTTTAAAGACAAAATATTAAAAATGCCTGATAATGAAAAGAGAGGTCGTCCAGACATTGTTCATAGGGCATTACTTCTTCTTCAAGATTCTTTGCTTAATAAACGTGGTTATCTTCGCGTTTACATTCATACTATTAACGGGGATATAATAGAAGTTCTTCCGAAGACGCGACCACCGCGTCATTACTTGCGTTTTTTAGGTTTAATAGAGCAACTTCTCATTAAGAGAAAAGTTCCTCCGCAAGGTGAACCACTAATGCGCATAATTAATGTGAGATTAAGGGATATTATTAATAAATACAATTCATGCATTGTAATTGGTTTTTCAAGGAGGGGAAAGAGAGTAAATCTTCTTGAATACTTATTAGATATTGTGTCTATGTACGAAAATGTCGTGAACATCGTTGGCGCATTTCCAAAAGGTTTTTTCTCTAGTGACGTTACAGACGTAATTGATGAGCTTATATCAATCTCAGAGGAGTCTTTAAGCGCACCTTATGTTGTGAGTAAGATAATATCCGCATATGAGTTTATTCTTCAATTATGACTTTTTGAATGATTAAACTGAAATATGTTTTGGGAGTAAAAGTGAAGTTCTTTAATATGGAACAAATACAAGCGCTAAAGATACTCATAAAGGAAATTTCTGCTAACCTGGATCCCGATGCGTTCTTGTTTTTATATTCGCTTTATCAGGCAAACAAAGAGGATTATAAAAAATTAGTTGCAGTTATAAAGAAATATGTGAATGCAACTCGAATATCGGTTATAAGTGCAGATATTATTAAGCGTCTTTATGAACGTCATGTTAAAACTGAAAAAACCAAGATATTGTTGGAAGAACATGAAACTAGAAAGGAAGTAAAAAAAGTGGAGCGAAAAATAGGCAAACAAGAATTACTTGCATTCTTACAGCAGCCGATTCCCATAACGAAGAAGAAAAAAACTGAAAGAAGAAAAACTCCTATGAAAAAGAAGGAAATTCCAAAGGAAAAAGTTACAATAGCACCGAAAAAAGAAGTCCTAAGTAAACGCGAGATTGTGAAAAGAGAATACTTACCAAATGAGGAAATCCACGAAATGATGACAAATCTAAAACTACGAATGTACGATAGTTTCTCTTTCTTGAGGCAAATGAAAATTATTCCAAAAAGAGAGCAGGGGGAAATCGCCCGCTTCAAAGTTCTTAGCACAATTCAGCAATATACCATTCTTGATAAAGAAGAAAGTTTTCACAGTCTATTTTTGTCAAGATATAATGTGCTCAGAGACATAATTATATCGAGAGGAATTAAACCAACAAATATATCAGAACTTAACACGGTATCTGAGTCCGCATATGTAATCATCATGCCTCGAGAGAAGAGACGAGCTAAGAAATCAGAGGGACTAATTGTCGTTGGTGATGATCCGACGGGAGAAATCACAATTTATATTCCACTAAACAGTAATGTCGGGAAGAAAGCTGAAAGATTATTATTAGACTCAGTTGTCGCATTTAAAGTAAGAAAAGGCAAGGGAATGTGCATTGCAGAAGACATAATTTTCCCTGATGTAAGTATAGAGCGACGACGACATAGAGCAAAGGAGCCTATTAAAGCAATATTCATCGCAGATATACATGTTGGGAGCAAGGTATTTCTTGAAGAGTATTTCAGACGATTTATAAAATTTATCAGTGGAAAAATAAATGAACCCAGATTAAAGAGAGTAGCAAAGGAGATAAAATACATATTTATTCTTGGAGATTTGGTTGATGGTGTTGGTGTCTACCCGAATCATGAAAATGAATTAGCAGTACCAAATATATACGAGCAGTATAGGATTCTCAGCGATTTCTTGGATGAAATACCTAATGACAAAACAATTACAATAATTCCTGGAAATCATGATGCATCAACACGTTTATTGCCTCAACCACCAATACCTGACACATTTGCTAAGCCTCTCTACAAGCTAGAACATGTTCAACTTCTTGGGAATCCTTCTTATGTGAGTGTGGATGGTGTAAAAATTTTACTTTACCACGGTTATGGTGTTGAAAAAATTGCACAACAGTTAGGCTTTGATTTAAAACAGCCAACGAAAATAATGGTTGAAATGATTAGAAACAGGCATTTGTGTCCTACATGGTCGGCAGTTCCCATGGCGCCTCTCCCAGATGACATGTTAATAATTCGAGAAGTTCCAGACATCTTCGCTATGGCGCATATTCACATCGCAGATGTGCGTATTATGAAAGGAGGGACACTCTTATTAACAACTGGATCATTTCAAGGATTAACAACTTGGCAACGACAATTAGGAATTGAACCTACTCCCGGAATAGGAATAATAGTAAACTTTCAAACCTTTGACGTAGCAGTGATTAAGACGACGGAAACTGCAGTAGATATAATTAGTTGTTAAAGGATAGTCTTAAGTTCTTAATTCTTCGCTAATATCAACTTTTCCATCATTATACAGTCAGAGATTTTTGTTTGGAGAGGAAAAATGAAGATGGATCATAAGCGGATGTCATTAGTAATATTCTCTGCTGGAGCAGTTATGATAAATTTTCTATTTCTTCTTGCATGCATTGGAGTATTCAATGATTTTATTTCTTTTATAACGGAATATCTTTCCTCCTTCGAAGTAATGATTTGTATTTTCTTCTTTCTTGTAGCCGTTTTTTCTTTTATCTTAGCCATTTTCGCAATCGTGGCGGGCTATATACGTGCAATGGTTATAGGCATTTCCTTTTATTTCCTTTTTGCTAATTTTCCACTAATAATCATAGGTTATGATTTACTTGGATTAGCTGGAGTTATTAATGCATTCATTGGTGTCTTAATCGCACTAATTGCAGCCAAAAAAGAATTTTTCGTCCGAATAAGTATAATTATTTCCATACTCTTATTATTAAGTTATTTCTTGATAGCAACATGGCTAACTCCAAGAACCGCCTCGCTTGGCACATTTCTAGGAACGCTTCTGTTAATAAGTGCATTTCAAGTTTTTAGAGTTTCACCTGTATTCATTGCATTTGGTGGTGTTTTTGCACCAATTGTTCTAGTTGCATTTATGATTATATCCCTTGAAGGAATACGGCTAATGCATCCTAAACATAGTAAAGTTGCACATGTTATGACGTTATTTACTTTAATGTTTGCACTATTGGGATTAGGATTTCATGCACTTTCCGGAATTCCAGTATTGTCGGAATTTTTGATGAGGAACATTGGTGGATCAAAGGAACTTTTTTGGAGTTTCCTAATGCTACTAACTTCCCTGTGTACATTAGGATCCATAATAACAACAGCACTCGCATGGGCCATGTATGAGGTAACACCGCCGCCGAAGAGGAAAAAGAAGAAGCGAAGAATTAAAAAGCCTGAATTACCTAGAGAAGAAATTGAAAAAGAGGAAGAAGAATTATCAGAGTTAGAGTTAGAGCTTGAGGAGTTCTAATGAATGCTTTCGAATTATTACATCCAAAACTTCGTGCAATCTTAGAGGAACTTGGATACAGAAAGCCAACATCAATTCAGGAGAAAGTAATTCCAATCTTGTGTAAGAAAGATACAAATGCATTAATAGTTGCTCCGACGGGATCTGGTAAAACCGAAGCAGCACTTTTTCCTGTTTTGTCTAAATACCTTGAATTCAAAGATAAGAAATGCCATAAAGGAATTGTAATTCTCTGGATAACACCATTACGTGCATTAAATAGAGATTTCTTTAGAAGATTTCTCCCAATACTTGCACATAAGCTTGGTTTATCTATTTCTGTTAGGCACGGTGATACACCATCTCATGTTCGTCGTATGCAAGCGGAAAAACCGCCTGAATTGCTAGTAATTACGCCAGAAACGTTACAAGCAATTCTATGGGGAACGAAGCTTAGAAAAGCTCTTAGAAATGTTAAATGGGTTATTATCGATGAAGTGCAATCAATACTTGACGATAAAAGAGGCGTTCAACTAACTATCGGGCTCGAAAGATTGAGAATTTTATCCCCGAATTATCACATAATTGCATTAAGTGCTACATTAGCTAACCCAATAGATGCAATGAAATTCATAACAGGCGGAAGGAAGGGAATTATCATAAAAGATGAAAGAAGGAAAGAATTTGACATTTTAATCGACGTGGCACCATTAATTCTTGAAAGGAAAGTATTTAAGGTCAATTTCCAGAAATTAGCTGGTAAGCTTGCTAACTATGTTAGACAAGAAAAAGGAAAAGTACTCATTTTTACTAATACTCGTGACTTAGCAGAATTGATAGGATTGTTATTAAAGAAGAAGTTAGGAGAGGAAAGCGTAGGGGTGCATCACTCTTCGCTTAGTAAAGAAGTGAGAGAAAGGATAGAAAGAAATTTTGCTATGGGTAAACTAAAATGCGTTGTAGCCACAGCATCACTTGAACTAGGTATTGATGTCGGTGAAGTTGACCTTGTTATTCAAATTGGATCGCCGCGAAGAGTCGAAACGGCTATACAAAGAATTGGTCGTTCGGGTCATTGGATAGAACGAGTTAGTAGAGGAATTATAATTGCGCTAACACCAGATGATTTATTAGAAAGTGTATCTATCGTTGATTTAATTACCAAGGGAAAGCTTGAGCAAATAAAACCATTAAGAAAATGCAACGATGTCCTTATTCACCAGATTGTAGGAATTACAAGGGATATTTATCTTGATCGTACTGAATGGCCAAGCATATGGGAGGTCTATTCAATAGTAAAAAACGCTGAACCTTATTCGGAATTAACAATGAAGGAATTCCAGGGAGTTCTTAAATTTGCTGAAGAACGTTGCCGACTGATACGTATTGAAAACAATAAAATTAGGCTTCGAAGGGGTGCGATTCAATACTACTTCGCGCAATTGAGTACAATTCCGACGGAGGTGCGTTTTAAAGTTTACGATGTACTAGAGAGAAGGAACATTGGCGAAATTGATGAGAAATACGCTTTTTCAATAGATGTTGGACATACCTTCCTTCTCGCTGGCAAAGCACGAGAAGTCATAGAAATGAGGCCTAGTGAGAAGAAAGTAATAGTTACTCCTATCGCAGAAAGTACAGTACCACCCAAATGGGTTGGAGAACTTTTTCCAGTATCTTATTTAGTTGCAAGTAATATTAAATATGTGAAGAAAGAAAATAACTTGAAAATGACTAAAGAAGCAGAAGAACTTTTTGATAATCTTATTTCAAATGTAATCGACGGGATTGCATGGGATATAGATAAAGAAAGCGGCTCAATTATTCTTGTTACACAATTTGGCAATAATGTAAATAGAACTATTGCCGCAGCATTAGGAGCTGTTTGTCGGGCAATAGGAAAGATTCCTTTAATTAGCGTTGATGTTGATGCGCACAGAATATATTTAAGACTTTGGAACGTTACACCACACTATGTTTCTGAAGTGAAAATAGTATTAAAAATGCTTGAGGAAATTGCCAATAATCATGAAAAGTTTAAGGAAATTGTCAAACGCGGACTTGTCGAATTCTTTAAAGCAGATCTTGCATGGTATCTCATTCATGTTCTTCGTAGGCTGGGTATTCTTTCTCCAATGGAGACTATAGACTATTCCTATGCGACAAAATTACTTGAAATGTATTATGGGACATTAGTTTTCGAGGAAGTTTTTAATGAATACGCGCATAAAAATCTCGATTTGGAAATCGCACAAGAAATTCTTTTAAATCATGTAAGTGATAAATTAATGCATGTTCCACAACGTGTAAGGGAACTGCTCCCGCCAATAATCATTAGTGACGTTATTCTCGATGAGCAATTTAAGATGATTCTTGACGAACGCAAAGTTAAACTTGTTTGTTTAAGTTGTGGTTGGAGCATCGATAAAACAGTAAGAGAAGCAACTCAAGTAATTAAGAGTTTTTCATGCCCCAAGTGTGGATCGTTGCGAATTACAATTACTAAGAAACATGATGAAGAGTTACCACTAATCATTCAAAAATCACGTAAAGTTAAATTAACTCCAAGAGAAAAAGAAAAATTTCTATTGGCATTGAAGGTAGCTCATACTGCCAAAGCAATGCCAGAAATTATATATGCAATTGCAACTCATGGCGTTTCGTTAGAACATGCTTTATCTATTGTTACTTCAGAGGCTCGTACATCACTTTTCTCAGAATTGCGAAAAAGAGAAGCAATGTTTTTCAAAACACGACTTTTTTGGATGTAAATAACTAAATGACATAGAATAACTGATAACGTTAGTAAATTAAGAGAAGAGAGCTTTAAAAACGAGTTTTAATGAACATAAATTATGAATTTCAATTATAATTCTGTTTCTTTTAGGGTGACTCCTCATGGCGTATATTAAATGGTTAGGTCATGCTGCTTTTGAGATTGAACTAAGTGGAAAAAGAATTTACATTGACCCATGGATTACAAATCCTAAATCACCAATAA
>Ga0180302_10000764_pt1 | contig 14745 bp, 13 predicted proteins | sample GuaBasSediGuay17_FD_121794 | JGI IMG/M metagenome (GOLD analysis project Ga0180302, IMG submission 121794) | Subseafloor sediment microbial communities from Guaymas Basin, Gulf of California, Mexico - Guay17, Core 4571-4, 12-15 cm | ecosystem: Environmental > Aquatic > Marine > Hydrothermal... | reverse complement strand
CTGTAGACCCTGACCATACAGCCGCCACCTCTCACATCTGGCTACTTGCCTCACTTTAAAGCTTGCCTCCGCTGATAAATCTTTATATAGGGATGCAGGGCTCTCGGAGAGGATGAGCGATGAGGGGTGAGCGACATGTCGGGTGAGAAGCCGTTTTATGTCCGGTTCATAGTCCCTGAGGAGCTGGCCGAGAAGGCGTATGAGGCGATAAGCAGGGCCAGGGAGACAGGGAAGATCAAGAAGGGGACCAACGAGACGACGAAAGCGGTGGAGAGGGGCCTAGCTAAGCTAGTGCTGATAGCCGAAGACGTCGATCCTCCCGAGATAGTGGCACACCTGCCGCTGCTCTGTGAGGAGAAGGGGATACCGTACGTCTACGTGCCATCAAAGGCCAGGCTAGGCAAGGCGTGTGGCCTCGAGGTATCAGCTGCATCGGCCTGCATCGTCGAGCCGGGCGAGGCGGCACAGTTAGTGGAGGAGATAGTCAAGGAGGTAAACGAGATTAAGGCTAAGGCTGGAGTCGGGAAGTAGACGCGCTTATAAGGCGGCGTTTAGAGCTTCTAGCGATGAGCTCTAGGCAGAGGTGGGACCAGCCAGCAGATAAGTGGAGCGATGCAACGCCCGCTGAGGTCATACAGATAGTGGGGAGAACCGGCGTGACAGGAGAAGTGACGCAAGTGAGGGTCAGAGTACTTGAAGGGCCTGACAGGGGTAGGGTGCTAACGCGTAACGTGAAGGGGCCCGTTAGGCTAGGCGATATAGTGATGCTGAGGGAGACGGAGAGGGAGGCCAGGAAGATAACCGCCAAGTAGAGGATAACGTATCACGCTGAGAATACTTTCATCATATTCTATCCGGAAACTGTTTTTCTCTCCACTCAGAAGCATCATGGAAAAACGGTATGGTAGCGATGGAGCTAGCGAGAACTGTCATCGTCGCTGACGCCACGCTACCCGTCACTGTGCTAGAGGATGTTAAGACTGTGCTGCCAGGCAGGGTGGGGGAGCTGACGCTGAAGAGGGGCGCTAAGCTTGAGCTATCTCTAAGGGAGGCGCTCCCCCTGATAAGAAGGGGGGTGCTAGCTATTGACGAGGAGCGTCTCTACAGCCTACAGGAGCTAAACAAGGTGCGGTGGATAGAGAGCAGGGATATGCAAACACTCCAGAAGATAGACGAGTACTTCTACTTGAAGGCTAGGCTCACGCTGGCGTCCCTCGAGAAGAGAGAGCCGGGGGGCCGCAGGGTGAGCTTGGCTAAGGCCGCTCTCATAGACATCATCAAGCTAAGGCTGCAGAAGATCGTGAGATCCGTCATGGCAAATCCCGAGCCTGATAGGGAGCTGATGGAGAGGATGACGTGGGAAGAGCGTACGTTGTACGTTAGGCTGTGCGAGCTCGTGAGGGGGTGGTACGAGTCGATGATAGAGTTTGTGGAGAGGGGTGATGTCATTGGAGAGAACGCTAGTTGAAGGGGTAAACATCTCCGAGAGGTTTGCGGAGTTCTACAGGTCGTTCAAGGATCAATCTGGAGAGTATAAGTACAGGAAGCGCATCGCCCGAATGGCGCTCGAGGGTAGCATCTCCTTAATGATAGATTTTGAGGATGTGCTCACATTTGATCCAGAGCTAGCTGGCAGGCTGGTGGAGGAGCCGAAGCTCGTGCTCAGAGCCGCATCTGACGCTATAAAGGAGGTGATGAAAGTTGAGAATGCGGATTACGCAGCTAGCGTTGAGGAGTTCTTTGCTAGGATTCGCAACGTACCGGAAAGTCTCAGAGTGCCCATTAGGGGGATTAGGGCCGTCCACCTGAACAAGCTCATAGCGGTCGAGGGGATAGTAACTAAGATCTCGCCCGTTAAGCAGCAGTTAGTAGAGGCCGTCTTTAGGTGTAGGGAGTGTGGAGAGGAGCTCAGAGTTCCTCAACGAGGTAGAGGGCTGGAAAAGCCGCTTCAGTGTCCCCGCTGCGCGAGTGAGGGGAGGAAGAGGCACGAGTTCGACCTCGTCCTAGAGAGGTCTAAATTCGTGGACTGGCAAAAGTTCGTGCTCCAGGAGAGGCCCGAAGAGCTGCCGCCAGGTCAGCTGCCCCGATCCATTGAGGTGATAGCTACTCACGATCTCGTGGATGTCGTCAGACCTGGCGATAGGGCAGTGGTAACCGGCGTGTTATCGGTAGTTATGGAGAGAGCTAGGAAGGATCAGCCCCCCATCTTCCAGACTTATTTGGAGGCTAACAGCATCGAGGTATCATCTAAGGAGGCTCTCGACGTGGAGATAACTCCAGAGGATGAGAAGAAGATACGGGAGCTTGCGAGGCGCCCTGATATTAGGGAGCTATTGGTAAACTCAATAGCTCCCTCGATCTACGGTTACAAGGAAGTTAAGAGGGCGATAACGGCGCTCCTCTTCGGTGGAGTGCCTAAGGTCCACCCAGATGGAGTGCGCGTGAGGGGCGATATCCACGTGCTGCTCATAGGTGATCCCGGCACGGCTAAGTCTCAGCTCCTCAGGTACGTGGCCTCAATAGCCCCTAGGGGGGTTTATACGAGCGGTAAGGGCTCCACGGCCGCGGGGCTTACAGCTGCTGTCGTGAGGGAGAAGTCGACGGGTGACTTCTTCTTGGAGGCTGGCGCGCTGGTCTTAGCTGATGGGGGCGTAGCCTGCCTTCACCCGGAGTCTGAGGTGTGGACGCTCGATAGAGGGCCTATTGAAGTAGCGGAGCTTTTCGATCCGCGGAAGGCTTTCACGGCATTATCGAAGGGCGAGCCTGTAGAGATCAGCGTCTGTAATGCTAAGGTCGTGGGGGTTGCTGGGAGTGTACTGAGAGAGGCCCTAGCTCCTCTCATCAGGAGGAAGTGGTGGGAGGGCAGGATGTTAAGGGTGGAGCTCGAGGGTGGGGGTGAACTCGTGGTGACGCCTGACCATCTGCTTCTAAATGCTGAGAGGGGTAAATGGGTTGAAGCCGTAAGTTTGAGAGTAGGCGATCGAGTGGCAGCAGCGCGGCCGGATAGCAGCCCCGGCGAGGGGATCGTAAGGGCCAGGATTAGGGCGATTGAGGAGCTCAGCTACAAGGGCTATGTCTACGACCTATATGTGCCGGGGCTCCACAACTTCGTGGCTGGCGGGGTAGTCGCCCACAACTGCATTGACGAGTTCGATAAGATGGACCCCAAGGACAGGGTGAGCATCCATGAGGCTATGGAGCAGCAGTCGTATCACCCGGATACTAAGCTGCTGTTAGCCGATGGCAGGAGGGTGAGGATCGGTGAGTTCGTTGAGGAGTTATTCAAGAAGTACCCGGAAAGAGTAATCGTAGGCAAGGATTGCTTAATACTCCCCGTGAGAGATCTCGGAATAGAGGTGTTCACGACCGACTTTGAGCGCATCTTTAAAGTGCCTATAGATAGAGTTAGTAAGCACGTGGCCCCACCCTTCTTCATAAGGCTCACCTTCTCTAACGGGCGCTCGATAACTGTCACCCCCGAGCACCCAGTCTACGTGAGAAGGGAAGGGCGCGTAGTTGTAGTTAGGGCTGACGAGGTTAGAGTTGGAGATGTATGCCCAGCGCCTAAAGCACTCCCCCTCTCCCACGAGGTCTTTCGGGGTAAGCTGAGAGAGGCGGCTGAGAGGGCGCGAGTTGAAGATGGCCGCGTCGTCGTACGAGTAGATGGGAGGGAGGGAGCGGAGGATATTCAGGAGGCGCTGCTCACGGTGGGGCTTTCATCAGCTATCAGAGAGGGGGGCAGCTACGAGGTAGCAGTAGAGGGGAGGCCCGAAGAAGTGTGGCGCAGGCTTAAGGCTCCAGCCTACGCTGGTAGCCACTCTCAGGAGACACTGGGGTGGGTTAAGGTGACGAGGGTTGAGGTTGTGCCGAACAATGGCGTAGCTTGGGTGTACGACGTGACTGTGGAGCCGACCAGGACTTTCATAAGCGAGTGCCTCGTCCTCCACAATACGGTGAGCATAGCCAAGGCCGGTATCGTCGCGACGCTTAACGCGAGAACCTCTATTCTAGCGGCTGCTAACCCAGCTTTTGGCCGCTACCTCCATAACAGACCGGTTACGGAGAACATAGACCTTCCTCCCACCATACTATCACGGTTCGACCTGATATTCGTCATAACAGATACCCCTAACGCCGAGAGGGACAGAGCTCTGGCCGAGTATGTACTAGACTTCCACAGGCAGTACTACCCAGAGGCCTTAGAGCACGTAATCCCCCGCGAGCTCCTCAAGAAGTACATCGCATATGCTAGGAAGCACGTGAAGCCGCGGCTCTCCGAGGAGGCTAAGAGGAAGCTAGTGGACTTCTATGTGGAGATGAGGACTAAGAGCCAGGGAGTTGACTCGCCCATAGCCATAACGCCAAGGCAGCTTGAGGCGCTGGTCAGGCTCGCTGAAGCGCACGCCAAGATGGCCTTGAGCGAGGTGGTCACGGAGAAGGATGCTGAAGCGGCCATAGAGCTCATGATGGCTTTCCTCAGGAGCGTGGGCTATGATGTCGAGAGCAAGAGGATAGACATCGACATAGTGATGACCGGACAGCCCAAATCCCAGAGGGATAAGATAGTGATGATCCTCGACATGCTTGAGAGGATGATGAAGGAGAGCGGAGGCGAGCCCATAAAGAGGGAGGAGTTCATCGAGCGTGCGGTGGAGAAGGGGCTAGACGAGCCCTTCGTCCGGAAAGTCCTGGATAAGCTGTATGAGAGTGGCGAGATCATAGAGCCGAGGCCCGGCTACATAATGCTGCTGAAGAGTAGGTAGCGATGAGGGTTGAGGATCTGGATATACCGGTTGAGGCTAAGGAGGCGCTTAGGAGGCGTGGGATAGTCGAGCTGTTCCCACCCCAGGAGCTCGCTGTAAAGGCTGGCCTGCTCGAAGGAGACAACGTGGTAGTGACCGCGCCAACGGCTTCAGGCAAGACGCTCATAGCGGTGCTAGCTGCTCTAAAGCACTTGGGGGATGGGAGGGGCAAGGCCCTCTACTTGACGCCTCTCAGGTCCTTAGCTTCGGAGAAGTACGATGAGTTTAGCGACCTGTTCGGTGAGCTTGGCTACAGAGTGGCCTTAAGCATAGGCGATTACGACTCGAGCGACCCATGGCTCGAGAAATACGACGTGATAATAGCTACGAACGAGAAGGCCGATAGCTTAGTTAGGCACGGTGCACCCTGGCTGAGGAGTGTATCACTAATTGTGGCGGATGAGATACACCTCATTAGGGAGCTTAAGAGGGGGCCCACGCTGGAGCTATTGCTATCGAGGCTCATGCGCCTCATTCCTTATGCGCAGTTCGTCGGGCTTAGCGCTACGATAGCTAACTTAGATGAGTTAGCTTCCTGGCTAGGGGCTAAGCCCGTGGCTTCTAATTGGAGGCCAGTTACCCTTAGGGAGGGTGTCTACTACGACGGTGTCATAGAATTCGGGGATGGGACCACGAGGAGCGTCGAAGTGAAGTACGGCGATGCGCTAATGGACTTAGTGCGCGATTCGCTGAGTGAAGGGGGACAGGCGCTCATCTTCACGTATAGGAGGAGGAGCGCTGTCTCAAGAGCCATTAAGCTGAGCCGCGTGGTGGACAGGGAGCTGGATAGGGCTGAGAAGAGGAGTTTGAAGGAGCTGGCTCGTGAACTTCTGGCTAGAGAGAGGAACACTGTGACGGAGAAGCTAGCTGCTGTGATCTTGAAAGGAGTTGCGTTTCACCACGCGGGGTTAAGCCACTTCACCAGGAAGTTCGTGGAGGAGGCCTTCAGAAGCAATCTCGTAAAGGTGGTCGTTGCTACGCCCACATTAGCGGCGGGAGTGAACCTTCCAGCGAGGAGGGTGATAATAGCGGATAGGCGCAGGTTTAACGCAGAGCTAGGCGTGCATGAGGAGATATCGGTCATGGAGTACAAGCAGATGGCTGGCAGGGCCGGGCGGCCTAAGTATGATAAGGTGGGGGAGGCAGTGCTGATAGCCAGGACGTGGGATGAAGTGGACTACCTGCTGGAAGAATACGTAAAGGCGTCGCCAGAGCGCATAATATCCAGGCTGGCTTCAGAGCGTGTGCTTAGGAGTCAGGTCCTGGCCGAGGTTGCTAGCGGGTTAGCGGCGACGCTCGGTGAGCTGCAGGAGACGCTCAGCTACACGCTTTACGCTAGGCAGTTCGGCGGGCGCTATCTAGAGGAGTTGCTGGAGGGAGTGCTAGAGGAGCTCGAGGAGGAGGGCTTCCTGAAGGTGAGGGGCGGGCAGCTCACTGCTACAGCCCTGGGCAGGAGAGTCTCGGAGCTATATCTAGATCCGCGCTCAGCTAGCCTCATGATAAGGTGTTTAAGGGAGAGGAAGCGCTTCACGGAGCTCACATACCTGCACTTAGTGGCCCTGACGCCTGACATGGCTAGGCTGTACCTGAGGAGGGGTGATAGGGAATGGCTGGAGAAGGTAGTGGATGAGCGTTTAGATGAATTCGCGGCCCCGATCCCCGAGGACCCAGAGGAGTACGAATTTTACCTAGCAAGCCTCAAGGTGGCTATGCTCCTGCTAGACTGGATTGAGGAGAAGTCGGATGACTACATATACAGGAGGTACGATGTAGGGCCCGGCGACCTTTATTCAATGGTGCAGACGTGTGAGTGGCTCATTTATGCTGCATCTGAGCTGGCTAGGCTACTGGGAATGGATGAGCGCTTCAGGGAGCTCAGAGTACTGAGAGAGCGCGTTAAGCACGGAGTTAAGGCTGAGCTACTAGAGCTCACCAGCATAGAGGGGATAGGGCGTATCAGAGCCCGCGCACTCTACGCCCACGGCTTCAGGAGCCTACTCGACATAGTTAAAGCGGATGAGCACGAGCTAGCGAGAGTGCCGGGCATAGGGCCAGTGCTCGCCAGGAAGCTTAAGGAGGCCGTGACAGGTGGCAAGCCCGTTCCTAAGCTCTCCAGCAGGAGTAGGGGTCTAGACGAGTTTCTTGCACTAAGTGAAGCTTAAGGGCCTATATTCATGGGATCAGGGGATGAAGCGTGGCTACAGGGTGGTAGACCTCTTCTGCGGCGCGGGGGGATTCTCCAGGGGCTTCGCAGAGGAGGGGTTTGAGATAGTCATGGGAGTTGACAATATGAAGCCCGTGGCAGAAGCCTTTAAGCTGAACTTCCCCCGCGCGAAGGTCTTAGTGGAGGATGTAAAGCTCCTTCACGGCGAGGACGTAGAGTCTCTGGTCGGAGAGGTAGACGTGGTGATAGGAGGTCCCCCCTGCGAGCCCTTTACGGGCGCAAATCCTATGAGGAGGGAGGATCCGCTCGAGAGACTCTACGTGGATCCCGTGGGCAGGCTAGTGCTCGACTTCATCAGGATAGTGGGCGACTTAAGGCCTAAAGTGTTCGTCATGGAGAATGTACCGGCCCTGGCTGAGGGGCCGCTTAAGGAGGCCCTGCGCAGGGAGTTCGCTCGGGTGGGGTACGATAAGGTATATTTCAACCTCCTCTTGGCGGAGGACTACGGCACTCCCTCTCACAGGCTTAGGCTATTTATCTCGAACATAAGGTTAAGGCCGAGGCGCTCGAAGCGTAGGATAGTAGTCATAGAGGCTATAGGCGATCTGCCTCCCCCCACTTCAATCCACGATATCCCCAACCATGAGTACGTCCCTCTATCTCCAAAGAAGGAGAGGAGGATAAGGAAGCTGAAGTGGGGGGAGGCCTTGATAAGGTACATGGGTGCCGAGGGGAGAGTGTACTATAACTACATGAGGCTTCACCCCTACCGCCTAGCGCCTACTGTCATGGGATCCTCGCGCTTCGTCCACCCATTTGAGGATAGGGTACTGACCGTGCGTGAGCAAGCTAGGCTGATGGGCTTTCCCGACCACCACGTCTTCTATGGGGGGCGCGACCTCCAGTACGATGAAGTGGGAGAGGCTGTGCCAGTGCCGCTAGCAAGAGCTATAGCTAAGGAGGTGAGGAGGTTCCTGGAGGAGGGTGTGGGATGATGAGCAGCGTAGACGTGATACCGGTACTCCACAACGTATTTTCTCCTCAGAAGGTTGTGGAGGCTGCACGTATAACTTATGGCTTAGGCTATAAGATGTTCGTAGTGACTAAGGCGAGCGGCAGCGCAGCGCAGGCTGGGGTACCGGAGGCTCAGAAGCTCGCTATTAAGCTAGGGAGGAGTTTCGCATGCCTACCGGATCTACCCGATGCGTTGGAGGTGCTTAGGCCCAGCCGCGTCCTCCTAATAGTGCCCAAGAAATTCGGCAAGGAACCTCTACTGAAGGAGGCTATGGATGCTGAAGGCAGGATGTTGGTAGTCTTCGGAGGTGCGGAGCCCGGGCTAAGCAGGAGGGAGCTGGAGATGGGGATGCCGGTATTCGTAGATGGAGTGGAGGGCGACATAGGATCGCTTGGCTTAGTCGCAATATCTCTCTACTTACTCAAGCGCGAGCTCGCGGCTCACAAGCCGCCTCAGCAGCTCTAGGCACCTGTGCAGGAAATCACGTTTACTCACATCCTCGTTAACTAGCATATAGTCTGAGAGTGCGATCACCTCACCCAGCCCAAACCTTAGCTCACGGCGGTCGCGCTCAACGAACTCTTCCCAGCTACTGGGGTCATCCTCTCTCCTCCTAGCTAATAGCCTCCTAAATCTAGTGCGAGGGGAGCTATGGACCGCTACTATGACTACCCTATTGAAGCACTCCTTAAACCTCTCCACTTCATCGAGACTCCTTACCCCCTCAATCAGTATTATGTCGCCTCGAGGGAGATGCTTAAGCGTGAGCTCAGCTATGGCTGCTGGCCCTCCAGATTCCCTGAGCTGAAGGGAAAGTTGAGCCAGGGTCCTTGGCGTGAGGTCCAGCCCTCTTCTCTTAGCCTCGCCCCTCACGGCGTCGCCCATCGATACTACGGGGATTCCGAGCATCCTAGCGGCTTCTGCTAAGATGCTCTTACCTGAGCCCGGCATCCCGGCCACCAATATCGCGAGCTTCCTCACAGTTCACTAGTTGGTTTAAGGGGGTGTAAAGCATTCTCGCTCATGAAGTGATTATTTAAGGGCCGGGGCTAACCACGCGCTTGTGAGAGTAGCTGTAGTGGGTGTCGGCCGTTGGGGCGTGAATCACGTGAGGGTGTTGAGTGAGCTTAGTAGAGTGAGTAGCGAGGGCCTCGATATTGACGAGGTGATCGTAGTTGATAGGGACTTAGCGAGAGCTAGGCATGTAGCGAATAAGTATGGGGCGGCCCGCTACTTGAGCGACTTGAATGAGCTCATAGGTTTAGGGGCTGACGCGGCTATAGTGGCTGTCCCCACCATCTACCACTATGAAGTAACTGCGAAGCTATTGCCTCACATGGATGTCATGGTTGAGAAGCCCATCGCTGCCAAGCTGGAGGAGGCCGAGGAGATGGCGAGGATAGCTGAGAGGGAGGGTAGGCTGTTGGCGGTAGGGCACATAGAGAGATTTAACCCCGTAGTGCCAGCGCTGAAGGATAGGCTCGCAAGTGAGGGGGAGGAGATAGTCCACGTCATGGCTCAGAGAGTGGGGCCTGGCCCTGCTAAGGGCTATACCCTTAACCTCGGAGTTGCCCACGACCTCTTAGTCCACGACGTAGACGTGGTATGCTACCTACTCGATTCGCTGCCTTCAAGCGTATTCGCTAAAGCGTTCTGGGAGCCTGGCTACGAGTATGAGACAGAAGTGGTAGCGGTATACACGTTTGAGGAGCTGGGCGTCGCAGCAGAGCTTAGGGCGAGCTGGCGGGCGTCACCCCGCTTTAAGAGGAGGACTATAAGCGTCCAGCTGAGGAGCAAGCTGATAGAAGCAGACTACATTCTGCAGACCATAAGGGTTGAGAGGGGGCTCGTAGAGCACAAGTCGAGGGGGGAGTATAGCGAGCTGATATCAGCGTACACCTCTAGGGTTAGGGAGACCTGGAGCGTATTAGGTATCAGGCGCGAGCCACTCCTCCTCGAGGACTCTCACTTTCTGAAGTGCGTGGCTAGGGGGGAGAAGCCTCTGAATAGCTGGGAGGTGGGACTTAGAGCCCTCAAGTGCATCCTGGCGGCCTTAGATTCCGCCAGATCTCGCGCGCCAGTTCACATTGAGTGGGAGGCCCAGTAACTTAATTAGCTCTAGCGGCTGTAAGTTGCTCCTGACGCCCTTGGGATCGAAGTGCGTTAGAGAAGCTTCTCCCCCCTCATTTTCTACCACCTTAACGACTCTAGCTGGCGATGGCTCATTAGCCGACCTGGAGAGCTTAACTAGAGCTGTTACAGTCGTGTATAAGGCTGGCTTATCGGCCTCCGCCCTTATAGTCTTCACTAGCTTGAGACCCTCAGCACTCATGTAGTCTCGTCTCCCGTAGCATTCCTCAACTAGCTTGCTAAATTCGGAATCCCACAGTGGGCCTGTCCATAGGGGGCCAGCTACTCTCAGGGGCTTACCACAGGAGGGGCACTCAGCTCTAATGCACGTTAATCCACGTACCATATCCCTGTAGAGGCAGCGGCCACAGTACCTAGCAAACCCCAGCTGGCTCACTAGTCTGCGGGCTTCACTCTTACTCCGCTTGACTAGAAATGCCTGCCTGAGAGCATGCTGAGTAAGCACCGTGTAGATAGGCCTGGCTGCTAACCCGAGCTTAGCAGCCTCCCTGATCACAAATGCCGCTAGTATCCTGGCTCCCACCTCCTTAGAGAATTCAGCGCGAAGGGGTACCGCCGAGTATTTACGCATACAGGCACTCGGGTAGACTCCGAAGAGGGGGGCTAGGTCTGTAGCGGTAATGCACAGCATTCCACCGTGTTTTAAAGCCGTTAGCGCTGCCTCCACAAAGGGTGCTGGCGTACCGAAGGGATCAATATCTATGACGTCGAACTTATAGCCCCTTTCAGCCATCTCGGCTAGGAGGGCTCGAGCATCTCTATTGTAGATGCTCACCTTATGCTCAAGACCGTTTAAGGAGGCATTTTCACGCTCCAGCTCATAAGCGCTCCTATCTCGGTCGTTAAGGATTACCTCCTCAACAGCCTCCACCTCGGCCGCGTACCTCAGCCCCCTCACGCCAGTAGCACTGAGTGGTTCACAGACCCTGATCTTGTCCCTCTTACTCGTAAGGGAGTAGGCCTCCACTAAAGCCACGCTTATGTCGCGTGACACGCTCATGCGAGGATTGTAGAATATGGGCGCCCAGGCTGGCTCTAGCTTATCTCCCGAGTAAAACCGTATATCGGGGATCTTAAGCCGTATCTTACCCTCTCTAATCTCGATCAGCTTAATGCGCATGTACTTAATGCCTCAAGCACCAGCTCTCTCAGCTCAGCCCCCTCTAAAGCGCGCCCCGGCATCTTAATTACGTGCTTACCCTCGACTCGCACCTCCCCTTCAGTCACTAATATCGCCTGAGATCTACAGACTCTCGCTACGTCTACTGTGACTTTATCCTCCACTCCGCTGCCCTTCTCAGCCTTTCTAATGAGCAGCTTGCGCTGTTCATCGTGCTTTCCAGCAGCTATTTGGAAGGGCGCCCTCTCAAGCAGGTAGCGCGTGTAGCCCAACTCATCCAGCACCTCTAAGAAGCGCTTGAGTAGTGGGTCTCTCACGCGGTCGCTCGGCGTTTCCTCCGGTGCTTGCCGAGAGCTGAAGTACTCGTGTATGCTCTTAAAGCTCAGTTTCTCCACCACCTCGTCTCCGAACATCTTCACAAGCCTCGACGCGACCTCGAGCGTAGCGTCAGCCCGCCCCATCTCGTACTCGTATGCCATCCTCCTCGTAACTCCTAGGCTGTAAGCGAGCTCACCCAGGGACATCCCCATTTCCCTCCGCTTGACCTTCACTACATCCCCCCTGATCTTGACGTAGATCCCTCCTCTGCTGAAGTAGATGAATGGTACCTCCTCCCCCTTGATAAGCCTTCTCATAGTTTCGTAGCTCAGCGAAGGTATGCCTCTATATGTGGAGAGTGAGTCCTCTACAGCCCCCTCATGGCATACCAGCAGAGGAGCTAGATCTAGTGACTTTCCTAGCCTCTTTAAATCCTCAGCAGCTCTCCTAACTTTACTATCGAAGCGTTCCACGAGCTTTATCGCGACTATCTCGTCTCGCTTAGCGGCTATAAAGTCGAAAGAGTAATCCTCACTGCCGCTACTAACTACGGCATATCCCCTAACCCTGAGCTCAGAGCTCAGGCTACTAGCCATGATTGCCACTCTTACAGTTAAAGCTAGGTTTAAAAGTCTTAGCGCTCACTTTAAGGCTCCATGTTCTACTTAAGCTTAGCGACTACGAAGGCGTGAGCCACATCGTAAGGCTCTAGATGCACCACATCGATTATCTCGAACCCCCTCTCCTTCAGGTGATCGATTTCGCGCTTATAGGTCTCGGAAGGCTCCTTCGTCACGTCTATGCTCATCGCCTTTATGGCCTGCATGATGTAGCCTCCAGGCTTGAGGTAGAACTCTGCATTATCCGCGACTATCTTAGACTGAAATGGCTGCGCTATATCAGCGTATATTACGTCCACCTTCTCAGCGACTACATGGGCATATTTGTGAGGGAAGCGGGCGTCCGCCAATATGGGGACAACGTTCCTCCTGTGCACTGCCACCTTCTCGACGAACTCTCTCATGACTCTGGGGGCAAACTCGACTCCGTAGAGAATACCCTCATCTCCTATGATGTCGGATACGTGGCTGGGGGTAGTCCCAGCCGCGGCTCCCAGGTAGAGCACCTTAGAGCCCTTCCTTATCGGCATCTCCTTCAGCTCCTTCAGTATCGCTCCAGCTAGCTTACTCCGATAGGGGTTCCATACTCTGAGCTCTAAATCTCCGAACTTCACTAGTTGCTCGCCGTAAACCCTGACTCCTGGAGCTAGGTTAACAGTTGCTAGCCGCCTGGATCCGTCTTCAAATTCAACCCAGTATACCCCCTCGAATTTCTCGTGTGGCTCGTACTTAACTGCAGACACCATACGCATCACCGGCTAGATATCATGCCTCACCTTTTCTTCCTTTCCCCGTCACCTCCTCCTTCTCCTCCTACCCCTCCTCCTCCCAGGCGGTGGGCTCGGCCTCCTGGGAGGCTTGGCGTACAGAGTCTTTATCTCCTTTATCCTCTGCTCTAGCTGCGCCTTAAGCTCGTCGGCTTTATACTCCCCTGTAAAGGCGTCGATCCTAGCTGCTATGGCTAGCTTGGCGGCTAGCGCCCTCGCTATCTTGCCTCTCTGCCACCTCGGGGACCTGTGTATGGCTGGGTACTGGAATATCACGCCGTGCTTCGGGGGCTTACTGCCAGTCCTCAGCGCCCGGAAGAGCGCCTTCTCAGCGCCAAGCACCTGAATTGTGCTGGCGGGCAGTGTGGCCAGCTTCGAGAGTCCACCAGCCAATGCTATCAGCCGCGCTCCCAGCAGGGGACCCACGAGGCCCCTGACGTTGGGGGCGACCTCCATCATCGCCTCATCAATGTACTTCTCAAGCCCCCTCCTCACCTCGTAGAGCTGGAGAGCTATGTCTGAGAGCAGTTTAATCGCGTTGAGATCGAACTCCGCCATGTCAGCGCCCATGCTCGTCTTAGCTGCCTCCACTATCCGCCTAGCAAGCTTCTCATCTATCCCAAGGTCGACGAGAGCCTCAACGCTCATCCTGCTTCTATGTCCTATCTTCGAGACTATCCGTATATAGTCCTCGTGTTCATCTACCAGGTCATCCATCTCGGGGAAGTGAAGGCTATACCACTCCCTAATCCTCGATGCGAAGAGGTTTAATGTCTTGTTGATGTCGTCGAGGGCTGAGATGGCCTGCGCGACGAAGAGATCGCGCTTCTCAGCAGCCTTACGCACCTTCCTCCTAGTCAGGTGTAGCGATAGCTCATATAGGAGGCGCCTATACTCCTCCCCGCTGACTCCCAGCTTCTCGAGGTACTCTGACAGCTTCTCCCTGAAGGTCCTGACCACGTCGTTATTCGGCTTCACAATAATCTCTCCCTTGAAGACTTGCGCTAGCGACTTACCCAGGTCAGCATCCTCTACTACCAGCGAGTCTAGCCCAGCCGCCTCGCTTAAGAGGTTGAGGAGGGTCTCGGGAACCCTCCCCTCTTCCAGGCTCATGAGCTCCTCAGCGGCCTTCTCAGGGTCCTCGGGCCACCTCTTAGCCGCGATCACATCCCCCCTCTCATCCAGTATCAATAGCGCCACTGGAGAGCAGGCTAAGTACCCCCTCACGCCCTCCACCACTTACACGTCTACGCGTAATTTTTAAGCATTCCCGGCTGAGCTATCCAGGGAGCATGGGGCGATACGCTGTTCTTAAGCTGGGTGGGCACGTCCTCTTTAAGGGACTTGAGCTGGACGTTGAGTACGTAAAGAGCCTCTTAAGCGAGTTGAGACTCGCTGCGAGAACCTACGACGGCCTGGTGGTCGTGGTGGGGGGCGGGGAGCTAGCGCGCCGCTATGTGGCATGGGGTAGACAGCTGGAGCTCAACGACTCCTCATTAGACGTTGTGGGCATCAGGGTAGCCAGGGTAAACGCCTCGCTCCTCTGGGCAGCATATCACGGCATTGCACCGCCCGAAGTCCCCTCTTCAATTAGCGAGGCAGTGGCTCTAGTGCCCTCCTGGAAAGTCGTGTTCATGGGAGGGCTGCAGCCAGCCCAGTCCACGACCACCGTGGCGGCGCTAGTTGCAGAAGCCTTAGGTGCTGAGAGGCTCGTCATAGCTACCGACGTGGACGGGGTATACGACAGTGACCCTAAGCTGAACCCCCAGGCCAGGAGGCTTGATACGG
>Ga0180302_10000763_pt1 | contig 14752 bp, 18 predicted proteins | sample GuaBasSediGuay17_FD_121794 | JGI IMG/M metagenome (GOLD analysis project Ga0180302, IMG submission 121794) | Subseafloor sediment microbial communities from Guaymas Basin, Gulf of California, Mexico - Guay17, Core 4571-4, 12-15 cm | ecosystem: Environmental > Aquatic > Marine > Hydrothermal... | reverse complement strand
TGGGCGTGCCAGAGCACCAGCCCATTCCCTTGATCCACACTGGGCTGTCTGTGAGCTTCCTGGCCTCCTCTTCTGCTGCTAGCACAGCTACTATGGCTCCATCTGCTGGCTGAGCTATCATCAGCTTCTTGAGCGGGTAGGCTATGTCCTCTGACTCCAGCACTTGCTCTACTGTGAGGTCAGCTGGGTAGGCTGCGTAGCTTGTCTTCAAAGCGTTCCTCCTGTTCTTGACTACAACCTGAGCTATCTGCTCTAAGGTCACGTCTGCATCCTGCATGTAGTGGTTCATCTCTAGCCCAGCTATGAGCACGGGGTTAAGGACTCTGCCATCCTCCCTCTTGAGGAGTGGCCTGTTGAATACTGGGTCTAGCGCGAACGCTACTATGTGGTCTCTTGAGAGGAGGTTTGAGGCCTTACTATGCGCCTCCGCTACGGCTACATCAGCTATCCCAGCCATTATCTGCATCGCAGCGTTTATCACAGCATTTACCCCATCCTGGGCTACGGTGCAAACCGGCTTGAGCACCCCACCAAGCTGATCTGGTATGAACTCGTCGAAAATCGAGTAGCCTTCCCAGTAGTCTTCTGAAGCAGAGACGAAGGAGTCTATGTCAGACCTGGGGTTTAGACCAACCTGGCTGTATGCCTTAACGGCAGCCTCAAACATCTCCTCTTGAAAGGAGAGGGTGCTGTCAGATGAGGTGAAGCCAACGTAACCTATGCTCACTATAGCTACCTTCCTCAACAGCTCACCACCAGCCCTGAGCTATAGCATTAATTAAGTTTCTGAGATGGCATGCAGGGTTTGCTTGGCTAGGGGGGCAGGAGCCTTCAAGAGGGAGATGGTTGAGAAGTACTCTAGCTTCGTAGATGTCGAGCTGCTGCTCAAGTGGCTTAGCAAGCCTCTCCCCCAGTCGTTTAGGGTGAATACCCTCAAGGTTAGGGACCCTGAGGAGGTGATTGCTAGGCTTTCTGATCGTGGAGTCAGAGTCGAGAAGCTGCCGTGGTTTGAGTTCGGATACAGGGTGGTTGAGGGAGCTGTGACCAAGAGCATAGAGCATAGCTTAGGCTACATCTATGTGCAGGATGGAGGATCTATGATGCCTCCGCTTGCCCTCGAGGTGGAGGAGGACTCCACTGTAATAGACCTCTGTGCTGCACCAGGGTCTAAGGCTACCCAGATAGCTCAGCTGATGGATAACACTGGAGGCCTGGTGGCAAATGACGTGAGCCGTGAGAGAGTAAAGCTCCTGGTGTATAATGTCCAGAGGATGGGAGCATACAATACGGTAGTGACGATGATGGATGGTAGAGCTATACCGAGGAAGACTACCACGCGGTTTGACTTCGTGCTGGTTGACGTGCCATGCTCCTCGATAGGTGAGGTCAGGAGGACGTGGGGGCCAGCTTTGAAGTGGAGCCAGAAGGCTGTGAAAGGCTTCTCTAGGCTTCAGAAGCAGCTGCTGGCTGCAGGCTTCGAGCTGCTGAAGCCAGGCGGGGTTCTGGTATACTCGACATGCACCTTCGACCCAGAGGAGAACGAGGAGGTAGTAGACCACCTGCTGAGAGCCCGAGATGACGCTGAGCTTGAAGCTGTGTCTATCCGGGGAGCGAAGTGCTCTCCAGGGCTGGTAAAGTGGCCTGGTGGAGAGTACCTGAGTGAGCTCAAGAGGACAGCTAGAGTCTATCCCTTCCACAACGATACCGGGGGGTACTACATAGCTAGGGTCAGGAGGAGGTAGCTTGAGGGAGCTAGCAGGAGAGGACAGGAGGCGTCTTGAGGAGGAGCTCAAGAGGACCTATGGGCTCACTCTACCGCAGGATCTAGCTCTGGTAGCGCCCTCTAGGAGGAGGATCAGAGCCTGCAGCAGGAGGCTTCTGGAGCTAGACTTAAGCAAGCTTAACCCACAAGCCTATGGAGTTTACATCTGCAGCATAGAGAAGCAGGGAGCTAGGCTCAGCATGGATGCAGCCCAGCTCTTTAACTGCAGCAGGAAGCTGAAGGTAAGCTGGGAGCAAGCTAAAGCATGGCTTCGTGGAGAGGACATTGAGGTCAGTGCTAATGGACATGGCTTCATTGTACTGGAACACAATGGGTATGTGCTTGGAGTGGGCTTCCTCTCAGGTGGGAGGGTGAGGAACTATGTCCCGAAGAGCAGAAGGATCCCAGAGTAGCTACCTAAGTAGCACAACCTCTGCTTCATCTATCTCCTCTAAGCTCTTGGCTTTAGCCTGCACCTGAGCTACCAGGTAGTGTGCTAGTGGGCAGAAGAAGGCTGGTACCGTAAGCTCCATGAATATAGTAGCCTTCCTACCTTCAACCTTGATTTCCTTTATCATCCCCATGTCAACTATGTTCATGCCAACCTCGGGGTCTATCACAGACTTCAGAGCTTTTTTCACCCTCTCAGCAACCTCCCTTTCACCCACCTAGATACACCATGTCCTCCAGGAGCCTCTGTGATTTAAAGGTTGAGGCCCATAGCCAGTAGCATACCTACTAGAGTAGCCAGGAGAATGTTGAGGAGTATAGCCATAGCAGCTTCTCTCAGGCCTATCTCCTTAATGAGGACAGCTATGGTAGCTATGCAGGGTACATATAGGGTTGTCACAGCCGTGAAGACTAAAGCCTGCTGAAAGCTCATCACAGCTGAGAGGTTGGAGGTTCTGAATGCTACAACAAGCATCTCTAGGGTCATCTCCTTCCTCAGGATGCCGAACAGCAGGGGGACTGCTGTCTCTCTTGGAAGCCTGAGCAAGCCCACTATGAGAGGGCTTACTGCAGCTGAGAATAAGCCAGTGAGCTCATAGTAGTCGAGCAGGCTCAAGGCTATGCTACCAGCGACTAGAAGAGGGAGGGCTGTATCCATGAACGACTTGAACCTGAGCCATGTCTTAGATATGATCGGAAGAGGGCTTGGAGCCCGGTAAGGTGGGAGCTCCATGACAAGCCCAGCTCTCTCACCCTTGAGAAGCCTGTTAAGCAGCAGGCCAGACGTAAAGACGACAGCTAAGTCTATCAGATAGACTGCTATCGCAGCTTCAATCCCATAGTAGCTCCCAAGGAAGCCGACTATCACAGCTGTCCTAGCTGAGCATGGCACCATAGTGGAGAGGAAGGACGCTATTATCCGCTCCCGCCTGGTTTCCAAGGTTCTAGTAGCTAGGATAGCAGGGACATTACAGCCATACCCTATGACGAGGGGTATTATGGCTCTGCCATGCAGCCCAAGCTTGTGCATCAAGTTATCTGTCAAGTACGCTACCCTGGGGAGGTAGCCTACATCCTCCAGTATGGCGAGCAGCACGTAGAAAACCAGGATGTATGGGATGGCGACTGCTAGAGCAGCCTCGACTCCCAGCGAGAAACCTTCTATGGCAGCAGCTACTAGAGGAGATAGGGTGGCTCTGCTCCAGGACAGCAAGGGGGAGGCTAGGAGCTGCCAAGCTGAGACCATGAGCTCCTCGATGAGGCCTCCAGCGTATATCAGAGCTAGCACCGCTGAGGCGAGCACTAGGATGAGGGCTATAGGCCCTGCTATCGGAGATAGCACTATGGCATCTAGCTTCTCTCCGAGCGCAAGCCCCGTAGGAGCCTCTATCATAGCTTCCTTTAGGAGCCTGTCTATCAGCTTGTACCTCTCCTCTGCGATCCAGACTGTGAGCGAGGCTCCTAGCCTGCTAGCCTCGATCTGGATTCTCCTAGCTAGCTCAGCTACATCAGGAGCCTTTTCTGAGATGAGCTTTGTCACCAGCATGTCGCCCTCAAGCAGCTTTATGGCTATGCCTCTCGGAGAGGCCTTTAGGCCAAGAGCAGCCTTCTTCTCCTCCAGAGCTTCTTCTATGGGCTTTATCAGCTTCTCAAAATGCTGGCTGTACTCTATCCGCGCTGGAGGAAGCTTCCTGCTCCAGACCTTTATGGCCTCTTCGATAGCCTCCCGAACGCCCTTCCCCCTAACTGCTATGGCGGGAACCACAGGCACGCCCAGTGCTGAGCTCAGCTTCGCTACATCTATGACAATGCCCCTCTTCCTTGCTTCATCCATCATGTTGAGAGCCACTACCAGTGGCTTGCCCATCTCGATGAGCTGCAGAGTAAGGTATAGGTTTCTCTTCAGCCTGGATGCGTCAACTATGTCTACTATCACCCCATCCTCCTCTAGCATGGCTCGGGTAGCTACCTGCTGGTCTTCTGTCTCAGAGCCTAGGCTGTAGGTTCCAGGTAAGTCAAGAACCTCAACTTCCAGGCCATCTACCCTCGTCTTCCCCCTGAGAATCTCAACTGTAGTCCCAGGGTAGTTTGAGGAAATCACGCCGATTCCAGTAAGCCTATTGAAGAAGACAGACTTACCAGTATTGGGGTTTCCGGCCAACATTACCTTAATCAAGGCAACCACCACGCCACCCTCGTCTTCTCCTATACCTCCTCCTGTGCGGTGGCGCTACCCTGATTTTCGACGCCACATCGTTGCCTAACGCTATCTCGCTGCCTCTGACAGAAACTATGACAGGAGCACCCTTGAAGGCTCTTGCCTTCACCTGAATCTCCTCTCCAGGCAATATCCCTAGGGAGACCAGCCTTGATAGGAGGGGCTTGTTCTCATCAGTTAGTCTGGTCACGACCACTTTGGCAGGAGGCTCTATTTCAGATAGGCTTAGGTCATCTGGGATAGCTACCTCTCCGTCCTCTGTCGGTATCGGGTTGCCATGTGGGCATGTGTCTGGGTTCCCGAGCTTGTCAGCTATCTTCCTCTCTAAGCTCAGGCTTATGACATGCTCTAGCCTGCAGGCCTCTTCATGAGAGTCCTCTAAGCTTACTCCAAGTATGTCTGTGAGCAGCCTCTCAGCTAGCCTGTGCCTCCTGAGAACTCTGGCCGCAGCCTTCTTGCCTTTCTCAGTGAGCTTCACGCCCTTATATGACTCATACTCCACTAGGCCCTCTGAGGCAAGCCTCTGGAGCATGGCAGTCACTGAAGACGGGGATACACCCAGCATCTTCGCTATCTCTGTTGTCCTGGGCCTCTTGCCCTCTAGCTCAAGCCTGTATATCACCCCTAGGTACTCTTCGACCTTTTCACTTAGCATAAAGGCCAGCACCCTGGATTTCAGGCAGTCAAAATCCTTTATATGCTGAGAAATATAAACCTTGTTACCAGGTGACTTCCATGAGACTAGATCACATTGGAGTCGCGGTCAAGAACGCATCTCAGGCAGCTGAGAAGCTGTCCAAAGCCCTTGGAGTAAGGCCCTACATGGAGGAGGTAGTAGAGAGTGAGGGAGTCAAGGTAGTTGGGCTGAGGATAGGTGAAGTCGACATAGAGCTCCTTGAGCCTCTATCAGAGGACACACCAGTCGGGAGATTCCTATCGAAGCATGGAGAAGGTGTGCACCACATCGCGTTGGCAGTAGAGGACATAGAGAAAGCCATGAGGAGGGCTTCTGAAGCTGGCTTGAAGCTATTAGACAGCAAGCCCCGGACTGGAGCTAGAGGCAGGAAAGTAGCGTTTATACACCCTAAGTCAGCCTTCGGAATCCTACTTGAGCTGGTTGAGGGGTGAGCTTGGATCTAAGGAAGGTAGCATCGGTGATAGACTACGCTATCCTCTCACTTGGGGTGAAGCCAGAGGATGCTGTCAGAGCCTGTAGTGAAGCACTGAAGTGGGGGTTCTGTGGTGTGTGCGTGCCTCCATACCTGGTGCCAGCTACGGCATCTAGGCTGAGAGGCAGTGGAGTCAAGACTATAGCAGTCATAGGGTTCCCAATGGGCTACACTGCACCTGAAGTCAAGCTTGCTGAGATAGAGTGGTGTGTCAATAATGGCGCAGATGAGCTTGATGTCGCAGCAAACCACGGGCTGCTCAAGTCAGGCAGGGTTGACGAGTATGAGCTTGAGCTGAGGCAGATCGTAGAGGCATCCAGCGGGAGAGTAGTCAAGGTAATAGTTGAAACAGGGCTGCTGTCCGAGGGGGAGGTCAAGAAGGCGTCTAGAGCAGCAGCTAAGGCGGGAGCTGACTTCGTGAAGACATGCAGCGGGTTTGGTCCTCGCGGAGTCACAAGGAGGGACGTCGAGCTCATACGCTCTGAGGTAGGAGAGGAGATAAGAGTTAAAGCGTCAGGTGGAGTGAGAAGCCTAAGGCAGGCCATGGAGCTCATAGAGGCTGGAGCAGATAGGATAGGGACAAGCTCAGCTGTTAAGATAGCTATGGAGGCTGAGGAGCTTGGAGCGGGCACTTGAGCTCATGAGAAGATACGGCTTCATTGGGGAGGTCATACAGCACCCTCATGCCAGTGGGAAGACGACGGAGGGGGCCTCACTTGCCCTTGGAGTGCCAGCCAGCCAGGTTCTGAAGTGCCTTCTCTTCAAGTCGCCTAGAGGAGAGCTTGTTGGCGCGATAGTCACAGGGGACAGGAAGGTTGATGTCAAAAAGCTCAGGAGGATATTTAAAACCGGAAAGCTCAGGATGGCTACACCAGAGGAGGTTGAGGAGGCGACAGGCTTCAAAGCTGGAGGGGTGCCACCATTTGCCCTCAAGGAGCTATGCCCTGTCGCAGTGGATGTAGAGGTCATGGAAAGAGAGCACGTCTATGGGGCAGCTGGAAGCGAGTATGCTGGAGTGAAGTTCAGGCCACACGAGCTGCTTAAGCTTGGGTACGTGGTCGCTGACATAGCTAAGAGACCAGAAGCTTTAAAACAAGGGGAAGCAGCAGGCTTCTGAGCAAGATGCTGCCGAAGAAGTTCTTTGTCACATCTGGCGCAGCCCTAAGCAAGGTATCTGTGTTGAATAGCTTTGACAAGGCGCTGAAGGAGGCTGGTATACACCAGTATAACATAGTCCTAGTCAGCTCCATAATACCAGAGGGAGCTGAGGAGATAGAGCCTGTGAAGCTGCCGATTGGCTCAATAGTCTTCTGTGTCATGGCTAGAGAAGATGGAGTGGGAGGCGAGACGATAAGCGCTGGGCTGGCTTACGCCTGGGATAAAAGCAGGAGATATGGGATCATAGCTGAGGAGCACATGAAGGCTGGAGATGGAGGGATAAGGCAGAGCCTCAGAGATAAGATAAGGGAGATGGCTGAGATAAGGGATATGGACATCATGGAGCCTAAGCTTGTGGTGAGGAGCCTTGACATCCCAGATGGACACTATGGCACCGTGGTTGTGGCTGCGGTGTTTGTGCTCTAGGCTCTAGCTGGCCCAAGCGACTTTATTGTCTCAGTGAACCACTTCACTGTCTCAGCGAACTTGCTGCCTTCTCCAGCTGATATCCACCTCAGCTCCAGCCGCCGGGGATCTATTCCCATGTCAGCTAGGAGCCTCCTCAGGAGCAGGAAGCGTCTTAAAGCGTAGAGGTTGCCTTTCATGTAGTGGCAGTCTCCAGGGTGGCAGCCTGTTATCAGAACACCATCTGCACCGCTCTTGAAGGCCTCTATCACCAGCGTGGGGTCTACTCTACCAGAGCACATCACTCTGACTATCCTTATTGTGGGAGGGTAGCTGAGCCTGAGCATGCCGGCTAGATCTGCGCCAGCGTAGCTGCACCAGTTGCATGTGAACACTAGGATTCTAGGCTTGAACTCCAAGCTACCACCCTGCGAACGCAGCCTTCACCTGAGCTAGGAGCTGCATGTCTGTGAAGTGGCTGAACTTTATCGCTCCGCTCGGGCAGGCTGCAGCACAGGCTCCACAGCCCTTGCAAAGGGACTTGTCTACGACATAGGCTTCACCAGACTTCACTATCGCATTGAATGGGCATATTGACACACATATGCCACACATGCCACATATGCTCTGGTCTATCTCAGCCTGGTATGGCTCCACTTCTAAAGCACCCCTCGACATCAGGGCTATAGCGCTTGCTGCAGCCCCCTTAGCTTGAGCTACGGAGTCAGGTATGTCCTTGGGGCCCTGTGCTGTCCCGCAGAGGAACACGCCGTCTATCATCGTGTCAACTGGCCTAAGCTTGGCGTGAGCTTCCATGAGGAAGCCATCTGGGCTCTTACTTAGGCCTAGGATGTCAGCTATCTTCCTGGTCCCCTCTGAGGGTGCGATGCCGACTGACAAGACGACCATGTCTGCCTCTACCTCTACTGGCGTGCCTAGCAGGGTGTCTTCAGCTCTTACCACCAGGTTGTGGGTCTCTGGATCCTCTACTATCTTTGACACCCTCCCTCTGACGAAGCTCACGCCATACTCGCGTTGAGCTGCCTCATAGAACTCCTCGTATCCCTTCCCGAATGCTCTAAGGTCTATGTAGAATATGGTCACCTGGGCATCAGGGTACTTCTCCTTTATCTGCCTAGCTTGCTTGACAGCGTACATGCAGCAGACTCTAGAGCAGTATGGGTTCCTGTTCTTGTTCCTTGAGCCCACGCACTGCACGTAGACTATTCTCTTCGGTGGCCTCCCATCTGAGGGCCTAACTAGCTTACCTCCAGTTGGGCCAGCTGCATTCAGGAGCCTCTCTACTTCAAGGGAGGTCAGCACATTTGGGTAGCGGCCGTAGCCATACTCTGGGTCTATCACAGGGTTGTAGGTGTCGTAACCTGTTGCCACTATTATCGTGCCTACCTCGATCTCTTCTATCTTAGGCTGCATGTCGTAGTCTATTGCATCAGCTTCACAGACCTCCTTGCACTTCAGGCATGCCTCTGGGGTTATGCCAAGGCAGTTCTCCAGGTCTAGGACGTAGGCGTTTGGGACCGCTTGGGGGAATGGGATGTATATTGCTTTCCTCCAGGATAGGCCCATGTCGAACTCGTTTGGGACCTCGACTGGGCATGCCTGCGCGCACTCGCCGCAAGCTGTGCACTTGTCCTCTATCACAAACCTGGGCTTCATGAGGACCTTCACTTTGAAGCTGCCTACAGTGCCCTCTACACCTACCACCTCAGAGTAGGTCTTCAGCTTGATGTTGGGGTGCCTTGAGACCTCTACCATCTTTGGTGTGAGGATGCAGGCTGAGCAGTCCATGGTGGGGAAGGTCTTGTCTAGCTGAGCCATGTGGCCTCCTATGCTGGGCTTCTCCTCTACCAGGTAGACTGGGTAGCCTGCCTCAGCTAAGTCTAAGGCAGCTGATATCCCGGCTATACCGCCGCCAATCACAAGAGCAGCCTTCTTGACTGGGACCACGACCTTCTCTAGGGGCTCGAGCAGAGCTGCTCTCGCTACAGCCATCCTCACGAGGTCCTTAGCCTTCTCAGTAGCCTCGCTTGGATTGTCCATGTGAACCCAGGAGTCTTGCTCTCGGATGTTGGCCATCTCAACGAGATATGGGTTTAAGCCAGCTTCCTCAGCTACTTTTCTGAAGGTAGGCTCATGGAGCCTTGGGCTGCAGGCTGCTATAACTATCCTGTTCAGCGAGTAGGTCTTTATGTCCTCTTTGATCAGCCTCTGCCCTGGATCTGAGCACATGTACCTGTAGTCTCGGGCTACTACAACGTATGGGAGCGCCTTAGCGTACTCTACTACTTTAGTCACGTCTACGAAGCCAGCTATGTTGGTTCCACAGTGGCACACGTAGACTCCTATCCTAGGCTCAGCACTCAATCAACCTCACCTCTCATGAGCCTGATGGCGAAGTCGTATCCTGCTCTGAAGGCTTTGATATTGAGCTCCTCGGTTCCCTTCGGAACCCTCGACTTGATCGCCTCCTCCATAGCCTTTGGAGACACAACCTTGGTTATGGCACATAGTGCACCTAGCATCACCATGTTCGCCACGATTCTCCTGCCTAAGGCTTCAGCTATGCGGGTAGCAGGAACCTTGTAGACGCTTACACCTGGTGGGGGTGGTGGAGTCAGGTCGACTAGATCCTCATCTATTATCAGGGTGCCATTGCTCTTGACCTTGCTGTGGTATCTTGTGTAAGCCTCCTGGGACATGACCACCAGTATATCGGGCTCCTCCACTATGGGGTAGTCTATTTCCTCTGTTGAGATTATGAGCTCGGTTTTAGCTGCCCCACCTCTCGCCTCAGGGCCATAGGACTCCATTTGAACAGCGTTCTTCCTGTCGTATATTGTGGCAGCGTAGCCTAGTATGTAGCCTGCTAGCATTATGCCTTGGCCGCCGAAGCCGGCGATCACAACCTCAGCTCTCGACAATGGAGGCCACCTCTCTACCCGACTTCTCCCTTATCAGGCGGTAGACCATCTCTGTGTACTCTGGCTTCTCCGTGTCAACAAACTCCCCGCAAACTATCTTGTCTCTGAGGTCTACTACTGCTTCAGCTGGATCTATGAAGTTCATTACAACAGACCTCTCGGCCAGGAGCTTCATCATGTCTAAGCCTGTCCCCATCCTGTTATATCTGCCGAAGAGGGTTGGGCAGGGGGAGATCACCTCTATGAATGAGAAGCCCTTCTTCAGCAAAGCCTTCTTGATGGACTCAGTCATCCTCCTGACATGAAGGACCGTCCACCTCGCCACGTACACTGCTCCAGCTCCAGCTGCTAGGTGGACTAGGTTGAACGGGTGCTCTATGTTGCCGTATGGGCTTGTTGAAGTCCTGGCGTCAAGCGGTGTGGTCGGGCCAAGCTGGCCTCCAGTCATCCCGTAGTTCTGGTTGTTCACACAGAGGACTAGCATGTCTATGTTGCGTCTAGCTGCATGGATGAAGTGGTTTCCCCCTATAGCGAACAGGTCTCCATCTCCGCTGAACACCACAACCTTGAGGTAGGGCTTTGCAAGCTTGACTCCTGTAGCAAATGGGATTGGCCTGCCGTGAGTTGTGTGGAAGCCGTCTGCGTTCACGTAGCCAGCTGCTCTCCCAGCACAGCCTATACCAGAGACCACTACAAGCCTATCCATGTCGAAGTTGAGCTCTTTAAGAGCTCTCAAGAAGGCGTTCAGCACTATCCCTATACCACAGCCAGGACACCATATGTGAGGTATCCTATCTATGCGTAGGAGGGGATCTAAGGGGTGTTCAACCTGCACCTGCTTAAGCATGGTCAAGCACCCTCCTAATCTTAGTGAGTATGCCACGTGGATCTGGGAGGTCTCCGCCTAACTGGGATACGAACTCTACTCTACTTGAGCCAGCTACCCTCTGAACTTCTCTGAGGATCTGCCCAGTGTTCATCTCGACCACAATGAACCCCTTTGAGGTCTCGCTGAGGTCTAGCAGAGGCTTCTCTGGGAACGGCCATACAGTCTCTATCTTTAGGAGAGCTACGCTTAAGCCCTCCCTTCTGGCCTCCTTGAACGCTCTTATTGCGCTCCTGTAGGCTGAGCCGTAGACCACTATGGTCGCCTCCGGCCTCTCAGAGCCTATCACCTTATACCTCCATATCTTCTCCGCATTGCTCCTTATCTTGTTGCATATCCTCCATATCAGCTTGCTATGCACATCACCACTCATATCGGGGTATCCCTTCTCGTTATGTGTTAGGCCTGTGATGTGTACCCGATAGCCTTCACCTAGGCATGCCATCGGTGGAATAAGCTCCTCACTACCATAGGGGAGGTACTCCTCAGGTGGGACACTAGGCTTCTTCCTGCTTACAACCTTAATCTCGTCTTCAGGTGGGATCACAACCTTCTCTCTCATGTGGGCTACACGCTCATCAGCCAGCACTATGACAGGAACCCGGTAGGTTTCTGAGAGGTTGAAGGCTTCTATCGTGTAGTCGAAAAACTCCTGAGGTGAGGAGGGAGCTAGCGCTATTATCTCGTAGTCCCCGTGAGCCCCCCACTTGGCTTGCATGACATCCCCTTGGCTTGCCTTGGTAGGCTGGCCTGTGCTTGGCCCTCCTCTCATCACGTTGACCAGGACACAGGGAGTCTCGGTCATTATGGCAAGGCCTAGCTGCTCCATCATCAGGCTGAACCCAGGGCCGCTTGTGGCCGTCATCGCCTTGGCTCCAGCCTGAGATGCACCTATGACTACTACAAGGGATGCAAGCTCGTCCTCCATCTGGATGTATACGCCTCCAACCTCTGGGAGGCGTCTCGACATCCTCTCAGCTATCTCAGTTGAGGGGGTTATTGGGTAGCCTGCAAAGAACCTGCAGCCTGCTGCTATGGCGCCCTCTGCGCAAGCCCAGTTGCCCTGCTCGAAGTGTACTCCTGAAAGAACGGTTTTGGCTGGCAGCTAGGACACCTCTCTCAAGTAGATCGCGAAGTCTGGGCATATTCTCTCACAGAGACCGCACCCCACGCAGAGCTCTGGGTACTTCACGTAAGGTGGGTGATAGCCCCTCTCGTTGAACTTCTCAGACTTCTCTAGAACACCTCTAGGGCAGAACTCGATGCAGTAGCCACACTCCTTGCACCTACTCTCTATTATCACGATCTCTACTTCCCTTAGCTTAACCTCTGCTCTAGGGACTATTGGTTTCCTAGCTGGCTTAGCTTCTGTGAAAGGCATGCCATCACTGCCATCTAGGGTCTATAACCTGCAATTTAAAGGTTTGCAGTGAAAAGCGGAAGATAAACAGCTTAAGTGCTCTCTTGAGTTTGGCTTACAGGCTTAGGTATCTCCTTTAGCCTCCTGTGAATAGGGCAAGAATTTAACGATTCAGTTAAAAAAATGATCCAAAAACAGTATAAAAGCCACAGCTAGACATGTGTGAGGATAGCATGGAAGCCGCAGCTAGAGGAGAAAAACTGTTTGAAACTCGGGGTATACCCCCACCTATAGCGGTTGAGATAGCTCCGAGAGACAAGCTTGTGCTCATAGAGCTGAAGTCAGCAGGTGTAGGAGGCTTCATGATCATATCAGCATCCAAGCCTGTTTACGTAAGCTTCAGAAGAGGAGAGGAGGAGCTTAAGGGGGAAAAAGCCTGGTTCATAGCATCTTCACTAAGTGAAGCTGAGATGTCAGCATACATGCTGCCCAAAGATGCGCTGAAAGCAATGTTTACTAGAGAGCTATCCCCACCCATGCCAGTGAGCAAACTTGACGTACTGAGCTTCTATAGCGATCTCCTCGAGATGGAAACTGGGCTGATGGTGACCACAGCAGAGACGAGCCTATACCTGTTTGAAAGAAGGGGGCAGAGCACACCTCCAATAGCAGCTTATGGTAGGGGAGAACTCCAGGACATATGGAGTAGAGGCGCTTTGCTCACTCTTTACGAGGTATCTGACCCAGAGTGCTTCATTACATCCGAGGAGCTGCCTCCTCCTGCTGGGGTTGAGCTGCTCAGCTTAGCTAAAGCTGTACCATACTTCCCAACTGAGAGAGATAGGGTCAGGGTTCTCTCTGGCGTAGATGGAGTGAGTAGAGATATACTAGAGCATGTAGATGGGAAGAGGACCTGCTTTGATATAAAGGTGGAAACCGGGCTTCCCCTTGATTTAGTGGTAGGAATCATAGACTCCTTCAACAGGATGGGGAATGTGAGGGTGAAAAGGTGAAGAAGCCAAGCATAGTATATGCCCCACTTGGCACTAGGGGGTTTGACCCGATCAGAACAGATAGGTGCTTAGAGTGCGGTTCAAGCGACATAGCTGTAGGCGAAGCTAGGAGGTGGACTGAAGGAAACAGGGTGGTAGAAGAGCTTCCAGTCGAGTGTAGGAGCTGTGGAACATCCTATAAGCTGAGGTACATAGGTATTCTAGATGAAGGCAGGAGAGTAGCTACGATAGTGGATGTACTGAGCCCTGAAGGCGAGGAGCTAGGGTGGCTTGGAGTATGCTAAGGCAGGTAGAGTGGAGAAAGCTGCTGCTAGGGGCATCAGCTATAGCAGCTGCCATAGTAGCTCTCACACTCTACCACTACCACCCAGTCACGCTACACAATGCTGGCTTCAGCGGGGAGATGGCGTACAAGCACGTCTTAGCTCAGTGCTCGATAGGCCCTCGAGTACCTGGCTCCAGAGAGCATGAGAAGTGCATTAAGTACATTGTAGAGGTATTAGAGCAGTACGGGTATGTAGTCAGGTTCCAAAACGGGAGCCACGTAGACATCAGGGGGAACAGAGTCCCCATAGTGAACATAGAGGCAGTCACAGGGCAGCTGGGGGGTAAGATCCTGATCTTGGGCGCGCACTACGACACGAGGCCTAGAGCAGATTACGACCCAGATCCTTCTAAGAGAAACCATCCTATTCTTGGCGCCAATGATGGAGCTAGCGGTGTTGCTGTGCTCCTAGAGCTGGCTAGAGCCCTCAGGGGCTATGACCTCGCAATAGAGCTGAGGATAGTGTTCTTTGACGCAGAGGACTGGGGGGAGCCAGGGGTTCTCAGAGACTACTTCCTAGGCTCTAAGCTATATGCCTCTTCGCTAAGCGAGGAGGAGCTTGAGAGAACCATTGGGATGATACTGGTGGACATGGTTGGAGACTGTAACCTGACAGTGTACATGGAGGGGCTTTCAGTAGAGGCAGCACCCAGGCTTGTGGACTTGATCTGGCAGATAGCTCAGGAGCTAGGGTATAGCAGCTACTTTAAGCCTGTAGTCGGGTACACAGTGTATGATGACCACTGGCCCTTCATAAGGCGGGGGATAAAGGCAGTAGACATCATAGACTTCAAGTACCCATACTGGCACACCACACAGGACACGCCAGATAAGGTGTGCCCAGAGAGCCTTGAGGTCATTGGGAGAGTCTTACTGGAGACCGTGCTGAACATCAGCAAGATATATGGGTAGGCCTCAGCTTTCTCAGCGCTCACTTGTCACTGCAGTTTGGCTTCATCATCAGCCTAAATGAGCTAGCTGCCCCTGTCTCTTTAACCTTGCTCGATCAGCTTGAGCTTATCTGGCGGTATAGGCTCATGAGGGTAGATATACACGTCAGCTCT
>Ga0180302_10000762_pt1 | contig 14758 bp, 13 predicted proteins | sample GuaBasSediGuay17_FD_121794 | JGI IMG/M metagenome (GOLD analysis project Ga0180302, IMG submission 121794) | Subseafloor sediment microbial communities from Guaymas Basin, Gulf of California, Mexico - Guay17, Core 4571-4, 12-15 cm | ecosystem: Environmental > Aquatic > Marine > Hydrothermal... | reverse complement strand
GTAGGAGCTCCTCAACATGAAACCTAAAGTGCCTAGATAAAGTTCCTATTGAAAGCTTCTCTCTATACTTGTTCCATGCATACTCTTGGATTTCAGATAGCTTGAGATGCTTCTTTAGCCTTAGCTCCTCATACTCTTTTCTATGTAGAGAATAACATACCTTGCATTGTCTTCCCAAAGCTACCACCCTATCCATAAACAAACACTAGATGTGCCTTGAGCTCTTGGTTACTCTGTAGGACTATGGTGTGACCACTAAAGATATGATAGTATGTTCCAGCTGCATCAGTACAGACAGCTGCAAAGCTAGTGTAAGTACCAGGAGAAGTGTAAGGGGCATCATTCTCAACATCCAAGGTATTATTGTAGACAGCATTAACTGCATCCCTCTTGTCCTCTGATCCATTGATGTCTACTGAGACAGTGCCTACTGGATAATATCCGGAGATCCCACCTAGTCTTCCAGCTGTCACAGTGTTCCCAGCTGCGTTCAAGCCACTAAACCCATAGTAAATAGTTAAGACTAGTCCCTGACCAGACTCTAGGGGTATGTTAGTGGAGATCTCATTGTGATTAGCACCCGTGTACGAAGAGTTACCTCCAGCAACCAGATCATAAGTGCCAGCTGTGGTGAATGTGCCATCCGTCATCACCTTTAAGGATCCATTCTCTATGCTATTAGTGCTTGGCAAGGTAGCCCAAGATCCATTCACCCTTACCCGTACCTCATTTATTGGATATTGACTTCCAATATTCCCTACAAGCCTAGCAACTTGCTCCTTACCCCATGAAGTGAAGGCATCCTCAAACAGAGGTACAGCAGTTAAGATTGTATGTCCAGTTAGCAAATCCACTATGGCGTACTCAACTGATTCTCTAAGCCTAATTGGAAACCGTACTTCCAGCTTATCATCTATGATTGACTGAATCTCCATTCCTCCTCCACCCACCATTCCTGTCCAGAAGAGATGGACACATCAACAGTGATAGAATTGAAGATGTCACCTGAAGTTGAGTTTCTAGTCTTAACCCAAGTGTAGTGTCCAGCTGTGTCCCAGGGATGTAGTGAGTTGCTTACCTTAAGGGTTGCTCCAGAGTTGCTTCCGACTATGACAGAGTTCTCTGTGCTCACTGTAGCTCCAATATTGCAGTATATCTGGTTGATCGGGTATCCAGTACCAACATTCCCAAGCAGCCTCACTATGTTCTCCCATCCCTTAGCTAAGACTGTGTTGTGATCAGTTTTACCCATAATCCGTCCTAGGATCCTCCTTAAGAAACCTGGCTTCTTAAGGACTTCATCCCTTAGGATCTTCCCTGTCTTCTTGTCCCTAATGACTATTCTCACCTGCTCTTCAATCTTTATCTGTTCTTTCAACAGAACCCCTCCTCTTCAATCTATCTCTTGCTTAGGGCTACTTAAATCCTTTCATTATGACTAGATGGGGCTCCTTGAATGGCATTGAATTAGCTACTCCAATAAACCATTTGGTTTCTACAATAGCCACCCCCTTGTAGCAATTCCATGTGATCGGTGAGGAGAGCAGCTCCTCTAATTCTCTTCTTCTATCAATGAAGTCCATGAAAGCCTGTCCTAGTTGCTTGCTCTCCTCACATGCAAAGCTACATGGCAAGTGAGGAACAGCTCGAATCCCAAAATAGCGTAGTAGGATATTGACTTCGGGATAGTAATCTAGTATCACAGCTTCATTCTTTCTAGTTAGCTTGTGAGGTGTATTCAATGCTATCCTCCAGATTGGATCATAGCTCTTATACCAATTCTCAATGAAGAATTTAACACAGCACCTTGGATAGCCAAGTAGAGCACCTATCCTTTGATCATTAGAGGTCTCATGAGCTCTCCTAAAGTCTTCACAATACTTTTTGTCTCTTGAGACTACACCATAAATATCATAGGGCTCATTTGGGCTTGGATCATAGAACTTATGAGCAAACCCCTGTACTCGTTTACACTTCCTTATCGGAAGGAAATGAAGGTCTAAGCTATTAAGGAAGTCCAAGTCCTCCTTGAAATATTCACTTCTCAAATGGACTGTAGCACACTTCCTAATTCCCTCTGATACAGTCTTAAGCTCTGCAAGCCAGCATTCACGTTGAATTTCCCCCAAGAGCTTCTTATTGTATGAAGTGTCTAGCTTCCATACTATTCTTGAGAGGGGAGGAACATCAAGATCATAAAGGCTCAAGTGTTAATCACCTCCCAGTGATCTCCATGATCGTTACCTCCACCTTGATAGTCGAAGGGCAAGTTCCTTGAGGCTATAGATACTTCTAGAAACCTAAGTCGGTTCTCAATGAATGACCACAAGCTCTTCCACACTGGACACCATTTAGTCTTGTTTCTCCAATCCTGATTTAATGCATTAGCTGGACATCCTCCTCCACAATACTGGAAATATTTACATCCCTTACAGTCAGTCTGAGAAAGGATGTAGGCTCTAGTCTTGAGCTGAGGAGGAGTGTAAGCAAGCCGCTCTTCATGGAACTTATGACATACTGAGACTTGACCACTAGGTGTGATCACCACTCCACCTCCAGTAGCATAGGGATCACAGAAATTAAATGTACACATTACCTGTCTCTTACCAGTTAAGGCATGTATCATATCTGAAAATGGAGACCAACCATTAATCCCATTCTCTTCCATGAACAGTCCAAGATCCAAATAGAGATCTCTGGCTTCCAAGGGACTCAGCTCAATCCCTGGCTTAAAAGGGAATAGACAGAGGTTCAGCCTACCAGTTATCCCAGCCTCACTAAGCCTGTAAATGAAGTCCTTAAGCTGCTTTCGATGCTCTGGAAGCCCATTTGCTCTGTGAAGTACCATTATAACTCCAACTCTGATGCCCTCTTCCTTAAGCCAGAAAATATTGTCTATTACCCTAGAAGTTAGCTTCTGTGACATCCTAAATCTATTAAGCTCTCCTGGTCCATCAATGCTTACTCCCACAGAAGTGTTGTTTCTCTTAAAGATCTTTATGATTTCATTGTCTATCAATGTTCCATTGGTCTGAACATTGCTATTGCCAGTTAAAGAGCAAATATACCCAAGAAGCTCATCCAATTGATCTTTTGACAGGAGAAGGGGCTCACCTCCATGTAGGACAGCTTGCTTGCCTAGTCCTAAGTTATACACTCGTTTGATTGCATCTTTAATTGCCTTTACATTAGTGATCTCATCTCTAAACCGATCCCTTAGAAACTGATTGTAGCAGTACTTACACTTTAAATTGCAATCCAAAGTCGCATCAACAAGAATGGTCACTAATGTCACCTCTTATAATATTGCTTTTCCATTCTTAATCTCCAATTTTCATAAGCCTCTAGGTCCAATGTGTCATCCCGTTTGGCAAGCTCACTGTCCAGCTCTGAACGGAGACTAGACAAGTTCATCTGTACCTCATCCCAGTTGATCGGTGCCATTCTCCTTTGGCTGTATAAGTTACACATTTTCTCCAGCTCTCTAAAATTATAGTTCTCATTGATCACTAGTACATTAGTAACTATCTTTCCAGTCCTAAGGTAATGAAGGGGAACCATCAAGACTCTATAGCAATGTAGGGCAGTTCTAATTGACTTCACTATATCCAATCTCTTGATCTGGACATCTATGGAGTACAATGAACGCTTAATGTTATCTGCTGAGCACAGGCTCATTAGCCCCTCATAGTCAAAGTCCTGATCTATGTAGAATGGATTGGCTAGATCCTCAAAGAGGCTCCAATACTTATACTCTATTGAGTTGTATACATGAGAGAGCTCTTCTATGTTAATGTCAAACCTGCTTTTCCCTATGTGCATGGTATCCCAGTAGTTCCTACATGCTATGATTCCCTTCACATCTATGTCATAGTACTCACTTCCCCATCCAAACGCTCTGCTTCCCGTCAATGACAGACACAATACTTTCCCTCTCCTAGGCAATATCCTCTTCACTATCCTAAGTGCTTTGTTTAACTCAGAACTCTCTATCATATTATTCACTTCCTTCCTACACCTCCAGCTAAGTCTAAATTTAAATACTTTCAGAATGGTAAGTCTCACTATGGCTTAGATCAGAATGATAATCCTCATGGGAAACATCAGAGTGAGCCACTTCAGAATGGGCAATGTCAGAATGGTAATCCTCATGATAGTCTTGATGACCTACATCCGAGTAGGCAGAGTCAGTATGCCAGTCACTATGTACAATGTCAGAATGAGAAGTTTCAGCATGAGCTACATCAGAATGTGACACATCCGAATGTGCAATATCAGAATGGTAGTCCTCATGGGAGTCACTATGGGCAGAGTCACTATGAGGCTGATCAGTGTGCCAATCACTGTGAGTAGTATCAGAATGAGCAACATCAGAGTGTGAGACATCTGAGTGTGCAATGTCAGAATGGCTATCCACATGATAATCACTATGAGCAGAGTCTGAATGGGGATCATCACTATGCCAGTCACTATGAGTAACATCAGAATGAGAGACATCACTATGAGAGACATCTGAGTGAGGAGAGTCATAATGGGCATCATCATGTGAGTCAATATGTGAGCTGTCTGAATGAGCCCAGTCCTCATAGTACCCATCATAGTGATCAGTGTAGGGATAGTCAGAATGGCTACTATCAGTGTAACTGTCAATATAATCATCTGAGTGATCAACATCGGAATGTGAAATATCAGAATGGTCCCAGTCACTATGGCTGTCACTATGGCTGTCACCATGAGAGTCAGAATGAGCTATATCCGAATGTGCTTGATCACTATAAGAGTCACTATGAGCCACATCAGAATGGGAAACATCCGAATGGCTCCAGTCACTATGGGAATCACTATGAGCGTCATCATGGGAATCAGAATGTGCAACATCTGAGTGAGCTGTTTCAGAATGAACATCGGAATGTGTTACGTCAGAGTGAGCCACATCAGAATGTGCTGTGTCATCATGCCAGTCAGAGTGAGCTATGTCACTATGGCTATCACTGTGAGCTACTTCAGAGTGGGCAACATCTGAATGTGGAACATCAGAGTATGCATCTGAATGTGAAACTTCTGAGTGAGCCACTTCAGAGTGGGCAATGTCATCATGCACATCTGAGTGTATGCTACCATCTAACTGCTCTGTTATGGAAGGTGAGATTGGGAATAATGTCCCCAGATTTGACAGATCATTAACACCTAAATATTCTATGACATGTAACTTTGCTTTTAGGAGAGAATAGATATTCTGGATCTCTCGAAAGAAAATATGGCTTGTAAGCTGATCAAGGGCTGAAACTAGACTTTCTAGGATTATTCGTTCCTTTAGAAACTCACTTACCAAAACACTCTCAAAGCTTGAAATCTTAACCTTCAATCTAGACATGACTGAGGAGGCTTCACGAGCTACTAGCTTAACAAACAGCCTTTCAATTGTGCCTACTGTCCGTCTAGCTTTGAACATTATCTTCTTAAGTTTGTCCGTTAAGGCAATTGCTTCAAGCCCTGATATTCTAAAATGAAGATGCTGGCTAACTGAGCTAGCCTCATGTAAGATCAAATTGGAAATTAATCTCTCAAACGTAGAGACAGTATTCCTAAGCCTTAAGAAGAGCTTATTCTTGACACGGACAAATATCTCCTCAACAGACTTTAGTTTCAGCTTCAGCTTTGAAAGTATCCCAGTAGCCTCTCTTAGAACATAATGGAGGACAATATACTCGAATATTGAGACTGAAGCTTTAAGCCTCAAATAGAGGATACTAAGCACCCTTAAGATCAAAGTTTCATATGAAAAGAGCTTCAATCTCAGCTTGGAGAGGATGGGAATTGCTGTCTCAAAGAGAACATAGTTTAGGACTAACCCCTCAATCATTGAAGCTAGAGCTTTTATCTTCAAGAAAAGAGTACTAGGCACTCTTAGAGCAATCATTTCGTACATTTTGAGTTTCAATCTTAGTTTAGAGGCTATGTTAATTGCTGTTTCGTAGAGAACATAGTTCAAGATTATTTTCTCAGCCATTGAAATTGAAGCTTTCAACCTTAGGAAGAGTGTTGTAGGGATCCTTAGAAGGATGGACTCTGCATAGAAGATTTTCATCCTTAGCTTGGAAAGTATGCTCTCCTCTTCGTGAAATAGATAGCTTAGAATTATACCATCTAATGCTGAGACGGTAGCCCTTAGCCTCAGCCTAAAATCAGTTAGCACTCTTAGGTATATGCTCTCAAAGGATCGTATCTTAGCTTTGAACTTGGCGAGTATAGTCTCAACCTCTCTTCTTGAAGTGGAAAAGATCAGCTGTTCAATAATTGAGACTAGCCCCTTAAAATTAAAGGAGAGGAGAGTAGACTCTACCACTGAGATTAGCTCATATGCTTTCCGTTTCAGCTTTGCTACCCAAGTGTATATTCTTATGGGGTTCACTATAGGCAAGTCTAGTCCTCCACTATTACTTTCCATCCTCTAGGCAACTTTCTCTTAATTCTCTCTCTCAATGTAGTCCGATCTTCAAGTGCTAACCGTGTATGCTTCTCATCTATGGTGATCTCTATCTCATCACCTACCTTCCTAATTGTGTATGGGACATCACCTATGATCTTTCGTACTATCTCCTCTGGATCAACCCTTCTAATTGTTATTTTCAAGCTTTCCACCCCTGAGCTATATTGAACCCTTCTACAGTTACACTCATCCCAGTTGCAGCTAAAGTGGTAGATGAAGCCTCCATGTAGAACCCTAACATGTCATCATCAAATGAGACACTGGTCACCTTCTTCTTCATTATCCCATTAACATAGCACCAAGCTACACTATCCTTAGCATCATACACAGCCCATAGATCTATGGTGTCACCAATGGAGTATGTTCCAAGTGTATCTGCAAAGATATGACTAACACTAGAGTTTCCCCAGCAGAAATAGATTGTCCCATCCGGAGCTAAGTTGAAGCCATAATAGTTGGAACCAGTAGAAGAGCTGAAGCTCCCAAGTGTGATCCTAAATGCAGTTCCAAAGTCCGGGTTAATTACTCCCGAGTTTACTATTACTCTAGCTCGTAGACCAGAGTTTATGTCTGGCTTTATAATTTGATCAGAAGATCTTGGGTAAATCCTACAAGAGGTGTTAGATGCTGTGGGCTCTCCAGTGTATAGCTTGAATGTTGGACCAAAAGTGATTGATCCATATCCTCCAGAGGAATAGATGATCTCATATTGACTCTCATCTGGAGCCACAGCTGTGACAAACCGTTGATCAAACAGGACATACCTTGGGAACTCTAGAGCTGCTTCCCAGAACTCGATCTGTTCAGACCTAGAGGGAATAGCTGCTGAGGGAAGCTTAGCCCGTTTCCAAGCCTCAATGTTCCAAGCAAAAGCCTCCAGCTGATTCTTTAATGTTGCAAATAGCTTCTCAGGCTCTGGTATCCACCTCTCTGAGAATGACAGGTAAGTATGGAGATCCAATCCCTCAACTTCATGCCTTATGCTTCTCAAAATAACTGGTATGGAGCTCATCTCAGCCACTGATATGGTGTACTCATACCCTAACTCATAAGTGAAATTCCTTATTGTCTCCACATCAGAGATAACTCGTACTGGGTCTTTGTAGACATCGACTATTATGCTAGCCATGAACCTACATTTCTCATCACTGTCAAGGGAATAGTCTGGACCTTTTGGTACACCATCTCTCCTACCATACTTTGCTATTGAAGCTGCATCCTCTACAGTACCAGAGTAGTGTACCTGTTCAATCCTCATATTGTCTATCCAAGCTTCCTCTCTCCCAGTAAACTCTGGAGATAAGATCTCTATTTTAATGGTGTTTATCTCATCCCATTTTAGGCTGCTATCTTTGCTATGATTAAGGTTGTAATTAGCCTTATAGTTGAATGGGACCTCAAATTTGGTGAAGGGATAATAATAGAAGATATAATCAGGATAGTATTCTGGAGCTGGCTCAGCATCATATCTACTTAAGGATCTTCTGGACTCAACTGCCCCAGGAGCTTCTATATCCACCCAGAATGTTCCAGATGGACCAATAAAGTAATTCCTAGTCTTCAGCTTCTCAGCTTTTCCTCCAGTTGGCTCTTTCAATCCCTTGAATTGCAAAGAGTAACATAGGACACCTCCCAAGCTAAGGTCTAGAGTTCCAACATCCTTTGCTAGCCACACCTTGCCTCCAGAAGAATTAGTATTCTTAATTGAGACTCCACCCTCAGCCTCTGGGTCATACACATCATAATCTAGTGAGAGTGATCCACTTGCAGTCCACCCATCAAGAGATTGTGTCCACTCAGCATCTCCTCCAATAGTTTTCCCATCAGCCCCAATCACTTCTTGATGATTGATCACAGAGGTAATGTCCTCTTCAAAGGGAAATTCAGTGGTCTCAGTAATTTCTATGTTAAGAGGGCTCTCTCTAGTTCCCCGTTTGAAGTAGTGGAGATCTCTTCCAAAATCAACATAGAAATCAGCATCATGCTCCTCAGCCAGCTCCTGAAGGAGCCTATAAACTGAGACATCATTCTGGATCTTCTTAGTCACCGAATAATGGAGGTTAGATGAGTCGATGTTTGCTGTTGTAATCTTCCCTGAGCTAACCAGATCAGAAACTATCTCTCCAATAATCTCATCTAGGTATCCCTGATAGATCACTCCTCTCTTAACCATTCTCCTTTGTAGGTACTGTCCATAGTCAGTTGCCTCTAGAGATATCAATCTAGGATCATGTCCTCTAATCTCCTTATGCACAGTATTCACTATCCCAGTGAAAACCTTATGAAAGACTGGTATGGTGTCTTTTGAAAGCCAAATTTTAAGATGTGACCCTAGGAAAGAGACTCCCTTAACCTTTTCATAGTCCAGCTCAAGCTCAGCTTCAGATAGTTCACCAGTAAGGTTACGAGTAACTGTCATGTTTATTGGAGTTAAGGTCGTTGGTGGTAGACTGCTTAGAACTAAATAATCAACTTCAAAGGATGTCCCCCTTAGATAGAAATGGGTTAATGAGTGACTTAGAGGTAAAAGGTACTGTTTGGTTTCCCATTCTGTATTAGAATAGTATGGGCTCCAGTGTACGGAAGAATCAGTATCCATAAAGCCAAATGACCATGACCCACCAGAGTTGGCTTTGCCTCTAGCACACAAATACCTATAAGTGCTAGTGGAGTAGGTCTCTGGAGTGACAGCACAAAATGTAGATTCAGAGCTAACATCCACACTTCCAACATCCCCATCACTAGACCAAGGTGCTCCTCCTGGAAAGCTCTGCCATCCATATGGAACAGCGTCAGCATTGAATGGTCTCATCCCATCATCATTGTATGCTACTCCTCTAAAGAGTTCCACTAGAGATCTTACTTCCATAGCTCCAGAATATGCCATTCCCTACACCTCTTCAAATGAAGGGCGTACTACACTCTTCCCCTAATACGTGTCATTCTTGACATTTGGAGCCTTCCAATTCTACTTGCTAGCTTAATAATGTCAGCCTCCTCTCTAATGTAGAATGGTCCCTGAATCACGATATTCACATTCACTGGTTTAGGCTCTTCCAGATTTGGTACATTTATCTCTGGTATCCTAGCTTTAGATGAGATGAGAATGCTTGGGATCTTGATCTCTGGCAGTTGTATCTCAGGAATCCCAGATACTCTGATCTCAGGTATTCTAACTTCCTGATCTCTTGGAGGCTCTGGAACTTCAACATTCACTTCTGGAGCTGGGATATTTATCTCTGGAGGAGGTAAGGGCTTCTCCTCTTTTATTTCAATTCTTGGAGGAGCTGGAGCTTCAACCCTTCCTGTTTGAAGCTCTGAGATATTGACAATTCTGATCTCAGCTGGAGAATGAATCCCAAGTCCTCTTTTGATCTCTCTAGTTTCTTTGGTGGTTTCAAATATTCCAGAGGCAATTACCCCTAATGGTCCAGCTAGAGCACCTATAGAACGTTGGAGGATGTCATAGATCAGAAGGTTATACAAAGTATTAGTACTTATTGTTTGGAGCTCTAAAAGCTGATGTTGAGCTATTGATGCTAGGGAACCCGTTATATTGGCTTGAACTCCAAAATCTATTTTCTGCTTGATCTCTTCTGGGATACTCTCAACCTCATTGCCTTCTACCCCAACAACCTTTTTCTCCAGAGTGATCTCTTGTACTCTTGGAGTCTCAAATTGGGAAATGGCATTTGTAAAGTTGTCTGCTTCTATGGCTGATGCTTCTAGTGAGTCTACCAGTGAATGCCCAGTTAGGCTGTCTGACAGCTCATTGACTGATTTCATGAATAAGTTAGTCTCCTTCCTTGCTATCCTCAACGAGTCTACTAGGGAATGCCCAGTTAGTACATCCTCTACTTCCTTAAGATTCTTCTTCATACGTTCAAGCTGAGGATTAATGATGAATGTCTCAGTATACCAGTATGAGAGAGCTGCTACTACGGCTGTTACTCCTAATGAGAATGCAGCTTGAGCAGCAACCACTCCCCAATACCCAAGCTCCACTCCCTTCAAGATCGGAATTTGAATCTTTAGGGCTCCTGTTGCTATCATGCTCTTTATTGTTACCATGTCCAGTCCAGTGGCAACATGTACTTGAGCAGCATAGTAATCAACCCAAAGGTTAGTCAATGCGAATATAGCCCTAATCATGGTTGGGGCAGCTCCAAGAATGAAGATCCACATTTGGTAAGTTTGCTGTTCCAATGAGCTTCTAACTCTGTCCAGTGCCAGTTTGTAAGCTAACTTAGCCTCCTCAAGGTCTAGGATAGCCATCCTAGCTTCCCTACTGTTCATACCATATATCCTAACAGCCTCATTAGCCCTCCTCTGAGCCTCTGCCAGTGACATTGTTGCTCTACGCAGGGTTAGCTGAGCACTTTCAACAGCAAGGGCTGATCTCCTCCATCTTGCATATGACATGACAATGAACATGCTTCCAAGTCCAAGCCAGAACAGCTCTATCCCAATTCTTCTAGTGACATCTAGAAGTCTAGCCTGTGCAGACATCATCATCCTAGCTGCTCGCCTAGCCCTAGCCAACTCTGCACTACTCATCTTTTCCCCTGCAATGTATTTTTGAAGGGCATCCAATGACTTAGCTCGTTCCTCAGCTAGAACTCGATATGCACCAGTTAGTTCTTTACTTCTCCTCACTACATCCGAGGCTGAGATCGAAAGCTCCTTAAAACGTGTTGAAGTTTCACGGCTTTGAACTGAGACTTCCCTTAATGCCCCTGGCTTCCTCTCTAGCTCCCTGTCTATGGCAGCTAGCCTAGCCTCAATGTCCTCTGGAGCCTCAGTCAGCTCCAGCTGGATCCTAATGGGGATCTCAGACATACCTGCCTCTCCTGAACACCTTGCTCATTGTCTGCTCCAACTTGTACTTAGCTTCAGCATCCCTAGCCTTCATCTCATCTATCTTCTGCATCATGGACATCCATATCTTCTGTGTATCAGTCAGCTCAAGGTAGACCTCCCTAGCCTTCTTGAAGTCGTAGTTCATAGCCTTAACTAGCTCCCAGAACTCAGCAGACTTCCTTCCTTCAGGCGTCCTAAAAAATCCCTTATCTTAGACTCACGTAGCTTGGTCAGCTCATGAACCCGTCTATGATACTCCATTGAGACACAGTCTAGGATAGCCTCTAACTTCACACTGTTGGCTTTGTAGTAGTCCTCCTCAGAGATCTTTGGATCAACCAGCATTATCCTTGCTAAGTGCTTCTGGTACTCAGCTGCCCGTTCAGCATCAGTTAGCTCATCCCATAACGGATGCTTCCTAGCTGCCTTCCTAGCTTCAATCTTGTCTCCCTCAGAGGGATCCCTTGCTAGAACAGTACCTACTCCAGGAACCTCTACTTCCCATGGCTCCCTAAGGTACACTGTCTCTGGATCAACCATCTTCTTTGCTTCTTTCTCTAATACTTCAGGCTTGCCCATGATCCACTACCTTTCTGTACAATTTCTATTGCAGGGGTATCCTCATCCACTCTTCTACAGCTGAAGGGGATCTCAACTTCTATTACATCCAATCCAGTAATAGGCTCTCTGTACTCTTCAAAGGCAACATTGTTAAGAGTGATCACTATTGTGGCAGCTGAGGTTTGAATTGAACATTCAAGGGTACCTTCACTTCTAGACAGGACATGAGCTGCATAAGTGCTCAGTGAAGTGTCAAGCTGTAGCCTACCAGAAATCTCACATCCGCCTTCACGTAGCTCTTGACAGCAGAATGTGTTCCCTATTGTCCCTCCAGACTCAAATCTAGCTTCCAAGTTATTGTCTCCAGAAATCACTAGTCTCCTAAATCTGATCTTGTCTCCATTGTACTTCAAGCTTGCATTGTGAAACGCAGCTGCTGGCACAGTATAGTCTATTTCTGGAGGAGAATAGCTCACAGTCTCTAGGGTTGCATCATGACCAGCAAAGTTCATCTCTAACACTATGTCCTCCTGCTGCTCTATCGTTAGCTCCCAAGTGTCCACTTTTAGTCCCCAAAGCTTCAGTGCATTATTCTCAGATCCAGGTACAGGTCTATACACTCTCTCAGCTGTTATTGATGGGAGAACAGTTCCAGGAGTAATAGTTGCAGGTAGTGATCCACCAGCTGCTGTTGCTACACTTCCAAGACAGAACTCAAACCACCTAGCTGACACTGGCTGCACCCTCATGACAGCAGCTACCTCTCTATGTACATAAGTCCTAGACTTTGCATCTCTCTGACCTGCTATTACAGGCTCATCTACTCTGTTGTCCGTCCATCCTCCCTCAAAGTGTAGGAGATAATTGGAGAATGTGCTTGGAGTGACAGCTGTAGCCCATGTAGTCTCTTCTCCCCATTTGACATACCTATCTATATAGTAACTCATTCTTACCTTAACCTCCTCTTGAGGCTTTTAATTATAGAACATCCATCCCTCTTGGATGTTCACTATTAGAAGCTCACATGTGCCTAATAAGCTTATCCAGAATGTAGTCCGCTCTACACTTAAGCTATAGCTTTAAATATGATGTTGCCTTCTTGCTAAGCGAGGGTGAGCTACCATGAAAAGTGTAGAGGAACTAGGAGTTGGGACTGCTGATGTAGCAGCCATCACTGGGAAGGCTATTGCAGACTCTATAGAAGAGGTTGCTAGGGGAGCATGTGTCTTTGCTCAGTTATTCAAGACCAATAGAGACCTAGTTGGACCTGGAAAGCCAAGGCAGATCCAGTTTCCAAAGAAAGGGACTGGAATAAACGTCACTTGGGGAGTCAGTCCAGGAAGCACAGTGTCAGCTTCTTCATTTGCATATGATGCTGTCACAGTGACAGTTGAGAAAGTTGGAATAAAGCTTGAATTCACTAATGAGGCTCTTGAGCAGGCATTAAGGGATGTAATAAAGGATCACATCTATGAGGCTGGATTGGAGTATGCTGAGGCTGTGGATGACCAGGCTCAGACTATAATGATGGACTTGAAGAGGGAGACTGTTACGATATCCAGTGGATCAGTTGGGACAGCCTCTAATGTTCCAATAACCAGAATAATCTCTGTCAGTGGAGCTACAATTGCAAATGTCCAGTATGACACTGGGACAATCACTCTTACTGGATCTGTCTCAGCTGCAACTGTGGTTACTGAGTATGCTAACATGCAGAAGTCAACTGGACTATGGGTTGGAGCTAGCACTCCTGGATCACTAACAGCAAAGGACATTATGAGGGCAAGGGCTAAGATAGTTGGTCAGAACAGGAACCCAGATGTCATAATCCTGAATCCAGTGGATCTTGCTACTTTGCTCTTTGACCAGAATCTAAAGTTCGTTGATGCCTCAGCATATGGTGACAGAGAGGCAATCCTCAATGGAGAGATAGGGAAGATCTTTGGAATGAAGGTTCTCCTTAGCTCAAGGGCTCCAGAGGGTGTTGCAATACTAGTGGACAGCTCAAGGCTTGGATATGATGTCATAAAGAGAGACTTAGAGGGACACAGACAGGACAAGCCAGAGTATGACTCAGTATGGTACAACTTCTGGGCTGAGAGGAACTTTGGAGTGGCTGACACACTGGCTGTTGGTCTAGTGGTTAATGCTGCTTCAAGTGACTCGACATACCCAGCTGCTTAAGGCTCCTAGCTTATAGGGTTGGCTGTTAGCTGGTCTCCTCTAAAGTAGGAGACTAAGCTTTTCTCTTTCTTTTAAGGCAAAGGTATAAGTGGAGGTAGTCCATTCTATAAGCTGTAGCTCGGACTACAGTGGAAGTGGTCTGTTATGGGGTATTGTACAGTTGCTGATGTTAGGGCTCTAACTGACATTACATCATCTGAGATAGATGACTTTGATCTTGAGTCCCTAATTGACTTAGCCACCAAAATGATAATTGAGGACTTGACTATTTCTGTACATGAGGAGGAGCTGACTGGGAGCATAGATGGTGTGAACACCACCTTTAGCACCTCTCATTATCCAATAGCTGACACCAATGGGGACAAGTCTGTTACTGGGGCTGATCTCACGGTCTACACTTGGACTGACAGCTCAGATCCCTCCACCAAGTCCTCAGTCCCTGTCTCAGTCGTGTACCCAGATCAGGGGAAAATAGTCCTATCCTCAGCTCCACCATCAACTGTTAAGAAGATCACCTGTAGCTACTCCTACACTTGGGAGGAGGAGATCAACTGGGACCTCATTAAGCTTGCATGTGCATACCTTACAGGGTTCCTCTTCTATGTGAAGAAGTACACTGCCATCCCATTGTCAATTGCTCGTGGACCAATAAGGATGAAGTTT
>Ga0180302_10000761_pt1 | contig 14763 bp, 14 predicted proteins | sample GuaBasSediGuay17_FD_121794 | JGI IMG/M metagenome (GOLD analysis project Ga0180302, IMG submission 121794) | Subseafloor sediment microbial communities from Guaymas Basin, Gulf of California, Mexico - Guay17, Core 4571-4, 12-15 cm | ecosystem: Environmental > Aquatic > Marine > Hydrothermal... | reverse complement strand
TGGAATCGTGGCAACTGAGCTAAAGAAAAAGATAGAGAAAGGATCTCTTCCTATTGGAATCTCTAAAGCTGATTTACTTGAAGCTTGGGTCTTCGAGACGTTAGTCGAGCTCCCTGAGTATGACCTGTTGGTAATGGGGAGAACGGAGGGAGAGGGATGTTACTGCTACGTGAATAGCGTCCTCACGAGGATACTGGATGCTATTACCGGGAACTATGACGTCACCATCATGGACATGGAGGCTGGGCTGGAGCACCTAAGCAGGAGGACGGATAGGGATGTGGACATCTTGCTTATCGTCACAGACCCATCTAAGATGGGGTTCAAGACGGCTGAGAGGATAAAGGAGCTTGCACATGAGGTTCACATAGAGGTTAAGGAGATATATCTGGTAGGGAACAGGTTTCCGGAGGAACTTGTCCCTATGCTCGAGGAGAAGGCTAAAGAGATGGGTGTGGGTTTCGCTGGCTCCATCCCAACAGATCCTAACGTTGTCAAGTTTAACATCGAGGGAAGGCCCATTCTTGAGCTTCCAATGGATTCTCCGGCGCTGAAGGCAGCTGAGAATATCGCTAGGAGGATTGGTTTACTAAGCTGAAGTTCATAGAGCCTAGTTAGATGCCGTTTACGATGAACTTGGAGTCTCCCTCGCTCTGGGAACCCTTAAATTGTTCACGTTATGGGCTGCCCTGATGGAGCTAAAGTCTGTTGGCAGGATCATAGAGTCCGGTCTTTGTGCGTACTGTGGGGCTTGTATAACGGTATGTCCGAAAGAGGCTGTCACTCCAGACGCAGATGAGCCCCTCTATGATTCTGAGAAGTGCATTGAGTGCAAGCTGTGCACCTTCGTTTGCCCAGTGATGAATAGGGGAGTTGAAGAAGGTCCAGTCATAGCTTATTACACAGGAAGGAGCCTGATGGAAGATGTAGCAAGGGTTGCCCAGGATGGGGGAGTCGTCACGACGTTGCTCATTCAAGCCTTGAGGGAGGGCATGATAGAAGCGGCAGTCGTATGCAAGTTCAGCGAAGAACCGCTGAGGCCGGAGCCCATGGTAGCTTTAACTGAGCAGGACTTGATCTCATCCGCTGGGTCTAAGTACGTTTCATGTCCAAGCCTCTCTGCGTTAAGGCAGGTCGTTGACAAGTACGAGTCCGTAGCCGTCGTGGGTGTACCATGTCAGGTGAGGGCCATCCAATTCATGAGGAAGAAAGCTCCTAGATATGCTAGACCCATTAAACTGGTCATCGGCCTCTTCTGCACGGAAAGCTATCCATATACCAAGTTCTGTGAGATGCTGAGGGATAAGATGAGCGTAGATCCCTCCTCCGTCATAAGATCTGAGATAAAGCACGGGAAGTTCTCCGTGAAGCTTAGAGATGGCGGGATTCATGGGATCAAAATCAAGGAGACTAAGGAATACGCCAGGAGATCCTGCCACTTCTGCGGCGATTTTGCTGCAGAATCTGCGGACCTGTCGGTTGGAAGCATAGGATCCGATGAGGGCTGGTCAACGATCATAGTCAGGAGTCAGGAAGCTAAGGATCTGTTGGATAGGGCTGTTACCTCCGGTCTCCTAGAGGTTAGGGAGTTAAGCGAAGACTCAAAGTCCTTCATCCTAAAGTTCATCTCCCTAAAGAAGAAGAGGCTTGAGAAGGAGCTTCCGCTAACGTAAGTTCGCTCAGATTAGTTCTGGAGAACCCTTCAGCAGGCAGATTAGTAGGTAGTGACTCGATTCAAAGCTTAAATATGCAGATTGTCCTGCAATAACGTTGTCAAGCGAAGAGGCAGAGATAATCAGGGAAAGAGCTTATTCATTCTTGAGAAATGCAAGAAGACTCTTTGAAGAGGGAGATTATGATATAGCCGCCTTTTGCATTGAGCAGTTCTGTCAGTTATTCGTCAAATACAAACTTCTTGTGAGAACAGGAACCTACCCCAGAACTCACTCGTTAGTGAGGCTATTAAGGCTCCTGGACGAGGTTACTGAAATTAATCTCCTATCATTCATAGATAGGGAGATCATGTTCCTCACGAGGCTTGAAGACGCATACATAGCTGCAAGGTACCTTCCGAGGAGGTATGAGAGGAGAGAGGTAGAGGAATTAATTTCCTTCGCGGAGAGATTCAGGGAGGAGCTGGAGAGTGTTTAAGTTGTACGTGAAGGAGGGAAAAAAGGATCTAGCGCTCTTAAGAAGGTACAGAGAAATCGCTGAAAGGGTTAAGAAATTAGTGCTTCGGAGGTGCGATGCAAGGATATATGTCTTCGGCTCTGTCCTCAGTGGGAAGGTGACTGCCTGTAGCGACATAGATATCCTCGTAGTCTGCAATCTGAATAGGGAGGAAGCCCTTAAGCTAAAGGTTGAGGTAATAAGAGAGATCGGACTTGAAGTCCCTGTTCAGCTCCACATTGTCAACGAGAGGGAGTTGAAATGGTACCTAAGGTTCATAGATGAGCTCTTGGAGGTGTAAGAGCCAACTCACTTATTTTTCCTTGAATCTCGGTATTATCTCCTTGCTTATCGTCTCTATAGCCTTGTAAACTTTAGGACCTATTGGGGAGCCCACGACAAACTGAGTTACTCCAAGCTCGAACATCTTCGCTATCTTCTCTGAGCACTCCTCCGGAGTTCCGCATATTGAGAAGGCCTCTATCATCTCGTCGGTCACGCTGGAGAATGCGACGTCCCACTTGCCTTCGTTAAGGGCCTTCTTCAGCTGCTCAGCCTTTTCCAGTGATATTCCATGCTTCTCCAGGATCTTTGGAGGACATCCCGCCACTATGAATGCGACTACAGGGAGGGTCGCTTTCCTAGCTTTCTCCCTGTCCTTGTGGGTCGAGAAGGAGGTATAGACGACGACATCGAAGCCGCTCAGGTCTCTGCCTGCTTTCTCCGCTCCCTTCTTAAGGTGAGATATTGCTTCCTTAACATCATCTGGATGAGACGCGTTTATCAGGACACCATCACCTATCTTCGCGGCTAACCTTAGCATCATCGGGCCTTGTGCTCCCACGTATATTGGTACCCTGCCAGCTGGCTTGAAGGCAAGCTTAGCCTTCTGAATCTTGAATATCTTGCCCTCGTAATTCTTGATTTTCTCCCCTGAGAGGAGGGTCCTTGTTATCTCAACGCACTCCCTCACCGCCCTCACAGGTAAGCTCATCTCAACACCCAGTAGGCCTAGAGTGGTCTTGTCGCCAGCTCCTATCCCCAATATGACCCTGTTCGGGGCCATTTCGCTCAGAGATGCTATGTTTTGAGCTGTTACAACCGGGTTAACCAGGTATGGGTTCGTTACACCCACTCCCATGGTTATCCTCTCCGTGTAGAGGGCTATAGCGGCCATCGTCGTGTAGGGATTCCTGTTCATGAAGTGATCCGTTATCCAGGTGTTGTCAAAACCTCCTTTTTCAGCCTGAGCTACGTAAAATACGGTTCTCCAGAAGGGCTCCTGGGGGATAAACTCGATGCCGAACCTCACCATAGCCCATCTACCCTCCCTTCATCCTCTCAGCTAACTCATGCAAACCGTTCTTCTCCAAAATTTCAGCTGTTTTCCCCGGATCCAGGGCCTTGCATATCTCTATCAATGTTCCAAGCCCTTCATCACTCTCCAGAAGGTCGTATTTCCAGAACAGCAGCATGAGTTTCACGCTTTCTATAGGGGCTCCAGCACAGGCCTTCGGCTTTAACGTGAGGAGGTATCCGAGTAAGTCCCATTTTAACGAGGATCTCTGTTCTGATCCGAGATTTACCAGAAAGCGCTTCAATTCCGGATCTAAAGACTTAAGCCTTTCCATTTCCACCAATTCGCTCTTATTGAATAATTTAAGATTTTTCATGGCTTGGAGTTACGGGTGGAGGGTTGGGGGAGGGAGGGATAGCCCGACTGCTTTAGGTTCCTTAAGGGAAGGTTTATCAAATCTTACGATAATCAGCTTGAGATGTGCGAATTCACGGTAATCCTGTATGAGGATGGTAAGGAGAACCAGGTTGCCAGGGACATTATTAGAACCACGTATAAGGATGGAGAGCTAATACTCATCGACATACTTGGGGATTCCGTTTCCGTAGGAGGCGCTCTGATAAGGGAGGTTAACGTCGACTCTGAGGTTCTGAAGGTACATAGACACAAGATCTTGGGGAATTTCCTCAGATTTCTGGAGATCTACGAGAGGTGCAGGGGAGGTAAGGGCTGCGGTGAGGAATTGGTGGAGGCTTGGGAGAAGGTCAAGTCCATAGGGGACTCCATGATAGAGGAGTTCTCCAGGAGAAAGTAATCCCAAGAAGTCATTGTGATGAGAGGCTTTCGCTTAAAGCTGAGATACGGCGAGTACTATGAGATCGGGGAAATTCAGGGCCAAGGCCATCAGAACTAAGTACTGGAGGCCTAAGACCGACTACGTTGAGGAGATCTTATCCGCGGTGGAAGGAAAGCTAGACGACGGCGACATCCTGGTGATCTCCGAGAAGGCCTTGTCGGTCGCTCTTGGCAACCTAGTTGATGAGAGCAAAGTTAAGCCGGGATTTTTGGCCTATTTTCTGGCCCTCTTTTGGATGAGGGTTATCTGGGGATATCTGTTGGGCCCCCTCCTACACATGAAGAGGGAAAATATCATTAGGTTTAGGAATTACCCCCTGCTGGAGGGAGCCAGGCACAAGCAGGTCTGCATAAACGAGGTTGGCTTCCTCTCAGCTCTAAGGCACGGATCTGAAGGGGGTATAGACGGATCGAACGTCGCTTACTCCTTCGTTTCCCTCCCCTTGAGGGACGCAGACAAGGTAGCTGATGAGATAAGGGCTGAAATACTAAGGAGGACGGGAAAAAGGGTCGCCGTCATGATAACAGACAGCGACAAGACCTATTCCCTCAAATCATTCCATTTAGCCCCAAGAGGGAGCCTCATTAGAGGGATCGCGAACTTAGGCCCGATCGCATACGTGATGGGGAGGCTCCTCAACCTTAAGAGGAGATCCACCCCCATAGCAGTAAGCGGGCTCAAGACGAGTGTTGAGGAGATGTTAGACATGGCTGAGATAGCTGACAGAGTTCGTGGTCACGGGGCTGGCCCCACCGTCTGGGACATGGCTGAGAGGTTCGGCACATCTCTTACAGGCGTAAGCTGGGAGATGTTGGAGCAAGTCAAGCATCGCCCCTTGGTGATCCTGAAAGTAAGGAGAGGCAATAGAGGGAGCTGATGTTAATGAGGAAAGGCGTGGTCTTACTGGCTCTTGGTCTGGCTGGTTGGATAATAAGCTACATCCACAGGATGATGGTTCCTCCTCTCCTCCCGATGATAGTGGACGACCTCGGGATAAGCAACACCCAGGCTGGGCTCCTGATGTCTGGCTTCATGATCAGCTATGCGATAGCCCAGATACCTGCGGGCTATCTCAGCGATAAGTACGGTGCTCGCAAGGTGGTCTCCCTTGGGATAGCCGTGTTCTCCCTGACCACCCTACTAATTGGGCTATCGAGGAGCTTCGAGCAGTTCCTCATGCTTAGAATATTGTTCGGCCTCTTCGCTGGGACTTATTTCCCTCCCATAACGGCAACTATTTCAAGTGCCTTCCCGGCTGAGAGGAGGGGAAAGGCTATAGGGCTTTTCATGTCTGGAACATCGATAGGAACGGCCATAGCCCCATTGGTCTCAGTTCCGCTAGCTTTGCTCGCCGGTTGGAGATTTGCCTTCATAGCACTCGCATTGCCAGGTTTTCTAGTGGCCCTAGCCTTCTTCCTAGTCCTGAAGGAAGACTACAAAGGGGAGAAGGGGCAGAAGATCGTCGGAGGATTTTTCTCCCCTAAGTTTCTCGTCGCCTGCATAGTTCCATTTCTAGGCATGGCTTCGTCCATGGGACTCACCACCTTTCTCCCCCTTTTCCTAGTAAGGGAGAGAGGCCTATCCATAGAGATAGCTGCAGTTCTCTCCAGTCTGATCCCAGCAGTCGGTTTCTTGGGAAACGTTTTTGGAGGGGTAGTTGCAGATAAATTCGATAAGGGGGCTCTGGTCTCTTCAATAACCCTTGCCTCAGCCATCCTGATGGCGTTAACCTACTTCTCAACGCATAGGACGATACTTCCACTCCTTCTCCTTTTTGGCTTCGTCAACGCCATGATACCAGCTCCTATGATATCTTTAACTTCGCAGATCGTTCCAGAGAAGAGAAGGGCTTCAGCTCTAGCGGTTCAGAATACCAGCACCTTCATCGGAGCTTCATTCGGAACGGGCCTTGGAGGCTACCTGCTGGATAGGGCAGGATATGTAGCCCTCTTCTCCTTCTTAACCATGAATTTGGTAGTAGGCGGTCTCCTAGCTGTAATGCTAAGGGAAAAAGGTAGGAAAGTTTTATTCAGGCTTTGAGGGCTTTTCTATCAAGGCCCTCTTGATCAGTATCGTCCCGTCGTCGTAATGGGGTTTCCTAAGGACTTTGTCCGCGCTCTTCTCGATTTCTCTAGCTTCTGAGGCAAGTTTTGCTGCTTCAGCCATCATCTCATGGGCCGCTGAGCAGAGAAGGGTGTACTTCTCCCAATCCTTCTCCTTGAAGCAAGCGGTTACTGTGACGTCGGCCACGTTCTTCGCTATCTCGAAGGAGGCCATGGCCTTAGAGGCAGCGTAAGGATTCGAGAAGCCCGCTGCCTTTATCGCCTTCTTCGCCTTCACGACTATCTTAGGTAGCTCCGGTTTCTTCCCCTCTTTTATCGCCTCAATAACCTTGTCTATGCTCTCGAACAATATGTTGTACACCCCGGTTATGGAAAGCACCTTTATCAGGTCCGCGTTGAATAGGGCCATCTCTATAGGATCTAGGAACTCCCTCCTAGCCCCTAACATCGCGTCAGCTTCCACTATTATGTACCCTATTCCCTTTTCTTCAAGCTCCGATACTATCCTCTTGGCTGGAAGGTCTGAAACCACTATCACGGGAACTGATTGGGCCAATATCTCCCTTGCCTTCGTTGGTCCTGGCAGGGAGGCATTTGGGCTCGTTATCACGACGAAGTCAGGTTTGAACTCAAGCATCTTCTTGCTTATCTCCTCTGCATCCTCCGGATTCATCTTCGCGCCGCATCCTATGACCCTTACTGATATGTCCTCCCTCTCCGCCCTCTCATCAAGCAGGAATTCGATGAGGGGGGCGCAACCTATGTTACCCAGCTTTACGAAACCTACTCTTACCACCACGGGCATCCCCTTGTGCATGCTTTGGTGAAAAGATTAATACGTTTCTGAGGTGGGCTACTGGCGGGGGCTACCTCGATCCCTGCTCCCTTAAAAATCCAACTACAAGGAACGATGATACGGGCTGAACGTCATCTAAAAACAAAATCTCCCCGAATTCCTTTAAGTTGCACGTTAGAGAGACCGTCTTTAGGATGCAAACTCTCTTCTTCCTTAGGAATTGTATCATAGCGACGTAATAGTTAAATGAAAGTATGGGACACTAAGTCTCACGAGAAAGCCCTTGTAAAAATTTTATCCAATAATAAGGGGGAGATACGTGAAGACGCTTAGGGAACTGAGGGTTGGTAGATATCCTCCGGCTATCGTGGTTAAACTTGAGACAAGCCTCCTGGAAGTAATGCTGGAGATGAATAAGAAGAAGGTCAGACATGCGATAGTCGCCGACGAGGAAGGAAAGCTGGAGGGAGTTGTCTCCGCCAAATACCTCATAAACTTCATGGGAGGAGGAGAGAAGTTCAGGAAGGTAGTTGAAGATTATAACATGGATCTCTATACAGCATTAGAGAAGGAGACAGCCTATTCCCTGATGTTTCCATATCCTTGGTGCTCGCTTGACGATTCCCTGGTTGATGTGGTGGATCTAATGATGGAGAGGGACATAGGAGCTCTTCCAGTCGTTGATGAGAACAGGAGGGTCGTGGGGGTCATATCGGAGAAGCACCTAATGGCCCTATTTTCCGACGTTGAGACTCACGTAAGAGTTGGAGAGATAATGACTCCCTGCTTGATAACGCTTCCCCCCCAGGCATCCGTCTTAGAGGGACAGAAGGTCATGATATCCAATGACATAAGGAGGCTGGTTCTAAAAACAGCCACGGGGCTCAAGGGGATTTTGACGATAATGGATCTCATCTCCTTTTACTCAAGCGAGAAGACGCTTAACATGCTAAAGGAGAAGAGAGTGAAGGAAGTTCATGCTACCCCTCTCCAAGCCTTGAACCCAAGGGAGATAGTAACAGTAGATCCCCTGGAGGACGTAGGGAAGGCCATCGCCTTGATGAGGAGGCATGGGATAGGTCACTTGATAGTAGGTGATGGTCAGGGGATAATAACTGAGAGGGACTTCCTGTTGAAACTACCGAAGGTCATAGGGGTTGATGTGTTCGTGGACGATGTAAGGAAACTCATTTCTGCTGGGAGGATTTTCTTCTACTGAATCAAGCGTTAAGAAAGGTGTGCGGAGGTTAGGAGGAGCCTCCCCTCTGCGGCGGATTCGACCCAATTTTGGGTAGATCCCCTAGTTTGACGAAGTTCCTTTCTACGAACGGCTTTAATCCTCTAATAGTTTTTAAGAGGTAGGAAGAGGAGGGAATGGCTGCCAGATGAGAGAAGTAGCGGTGATCGGTGTAGGCCAGACGAGGTTCGGGAAGAGGAGAGATGCAAGTCTCTCTGAGTTGGCCGTTGATGCCCTCAGGGAAGCCCTTATTGATGCAGGAATAGAAAATCGAGAGGTTAAGTTCCTCTCAGTTGGGAACTTTGGTCTCAGCTCAGAGGACATTACCCCTGCTGTCATAGCCGCTGAGCAAGTTGGAATGCACGGAGCTGCTCTAATGAGGTGTGAAGCTGCCTGCGCGAGCGGAAGTGCGGCCTTCTACGCTGCTTGGATGGCGGTCTCATCCGGGTTGTACGACCTAGCAGTAGCCCTAGGGGTGGAGAAGATGACTGAGGTGGAGACGCCCACGATGATAGAGATCTTAGGAAGAGCTGGCTCGTACTTCTGGGAGTTCCATGACTTCGGCCTAACCTTTCCAGCTTATTACGCCCTTTACGCTACGGCCCACATGAAGAAGTTCGGGACGACAGAGGAGGACTTGGCGCTTGTAGCGGTTAAGAACCACAAGTATGGAGCAAGAAACCCTAAGGCCCAGTTCCAAAACGAGATAACTGTCGAGGACGTTTTATCATCCAGGATGATCGCTTGGCCCCTCAAGCTTTACGATTGCTGCCCCATAAGTGACGGCGCTGCCGCCGTAGTCTTGGCCTCGAAGGATAAGGTCAGGGAACTTGGGATCGATGCACCAGTCTGGGTGAAGGGAGTTGGCGTTTCCTCGGATACCTCGACCATGGGGAACAGGCCCGATTTCCTCGGACTGAGATCCAGCAGGGAGGCATCTAAAATAGCGTATAAGATGGCCAGGGTGGAGCCGAAGGACATAGAGGTAGCAGAAGTCCACGACTGTTTTACCATAGCGGAGATACTTGCCTACGAGGACTTGGGCTTCTGTAAGAAGGGAGAGGGGGCTAAGCTGATAAGGCAAGGAGAGACCGAGATAGGGGGAAGGATACCTGTGAACGTCGATGGAGGGTTAAAGGCTAAGGGACACCCGCTTGGAGCCACAGGGATTTCGATGATAGCTGAGCTCACAAAGCAGTTGAGGGAGGAGGTAGAACCCAATAGGCAGGCCCCCCTGAGGAGGTACTTAGCCCTGGCCCATAACGTGGGGGGAACGGGGCAGTATTGCTATGTGACGATTCTGGGAAGGTGAGGAAAATGAGCGAGCCCTTCATCACATCTAAGACCCTCAGCTTAGTATACAAGATCCCGATATCTAGGATTGCAAGGTTTTGGGAGGGGTTGAAGGAGGGGAAGGTTCTGGCAACCAGGTGCAGAAAGTGCTCGAAGCTCAGATTCCCCCCTTCTGCTATCTGCCCTTTCTGCCTGAGTTCCGACGTGGAATGGGTCGAGTTAAGCGGTGAGGGCATTGTCGAAACTTACACTAGGATAACTGCCGCTCCAGCCAGCTTTTCAGGAGAAGCTCCCTACACAATAGTCGTAGCGAGGATGAAGGAAGGCGTCAAGGTGCTGGCCTGGTTTGAAGGAGATGAGATCTCGATTGGCATGAAGGTTAGGCTTTTAGCAAAGGAAGAACATGGTTCCTTAACCTACAGGTTCGTGCCTCTGGATGAGCAGGGTGGTTAGATGGATGTTAAGAAGGTCGGAGTAGTTGGGGCTGGGGTCATGGGCCATGGAATAGGGCAGATCTGCGCGATGTCCGGTCTGGAGGTTTACCTGGTTGACATAAGCAATGAGATACTAGAGAAGGCCATGGAGAAAATAAAATGGAGCCTTAACAAGCTTGTAGAGAAGGGGAAAATAGGAAAGGAGGAAGCAGAAGCCTCTATGTCGAGGATAAAGCCTACAACGAGGTATGAGGATCTGAGCGATATAGACCTGGCCATAGAGGCTGTTCCTGAGAGGATGAACCTGAAGAAAGTCGTGTTTCAGAAGTTAGACGAGGTAGCCCCTGAGGAGGCCATCCTGACGTCGAACACATCGAGTCTCAGCATAACCGAGATTTCCAAGACGACAAGGAGGCCGGAGAAGGTTGCTGGGATGCACTTCTTCAACCCTCCCCAGATCATGGCATTGGTTGAGGTAATCAAGGGAGATTACACAAGCGAGGAAACCATAGAAAAGGTCATGCGCCTAGCTAGATCCTTAGGCAAGACGCCAGTGCTCGTGAAGAAAGATGAGAGGGGATTCATCGTGAACAGGATTCTTGGGGCCGTGTTCAGCAAGGCGTTTTGGGACGTTCATCTTGGAAGGGCTGAGAAGGAGGAGGTCGATGCTGCGGCCAAGTACGGCGCTGGGCTTCCCATGGGACTTTTCGAGCTGGCAGACTACATAGGACTTGACGTGCTGTCAGAGATCATGAGGACATTATCAGATGCTTATGGGGACAGGCTTAGGTACTGCCCCATCATGGATGACCTGATTTCTCAGGGAAAGCTGGGAAGGAAAACGGGAAAGGGGTTCTACGACTGGAGTGAAGGGAGGCCCAGCATACCGAGGGAGCTTGAAAAGAGGTACGATGCATCGGAACTCCTCGTAGTTGCCGTTAACGAGGCGGCTTGGATAGTCATGGATGAGGTGGCCGAGGTAAAGGACGTAGATACGGCCATGAAATTGGGAGCTGGGTGGCCGAAAGGACCCCTAGAGCTCGCTGACGAGATGGGAATAAGGGAAGTCATTAGAAAGCTTGAGCTCCTCCTCTCGGAGAGGAAGGAGGAAGTATACAGGCCCTGCCCCATCTTGAAGGATTACGTTAAGAGGGGTTGGCTGGGTAGGGAGGCGGGGAGAGGGTTCTATGTATACTGATTACAGGACCTTAAGGGTTGAGAGGGAAAGGGGAATAGTCTGGATCTACCTGAACAGGCCAGATAAGTTGAACGCATTCAACATTGACATGTTAAAGGAGCTCTCTGAGCTAGTGGATGAGATAAATGAGGACAGGGAGGTAAAGTGCGTTGTAATAACTGGAGAGGGAGAAAAGGCCTTTTGCGCAGGCGCTGACCTCGAAGTGCTGTCTAAGCTAGATTCCCTTGGTGCTCTGGAGTTCTCTGAGATCGGGCAGAAATTAATGAAGAAGATTGAGGGCCTTAGGGTTCCAGTAATAGCTGCCATAAACGGATACGCCCTTGGAGGGGGCTTCGAACTCGCTTTGGCCTGCGACTTCAGGATAGCGGCAGAAGACGCTCAACTAGGGAGCCCTGAGGTTAAGCTTGGGATCATCCCCGGATGGGGGGCCACCCAGAGGCTGGCCAGGCTAATAGGCCTTTCAAGGGCAATGGAACTGCTAATGCTTGGGGAGAGGATCCCAGCCTCGAAGGCCTTGGAAATAGGGCTAGTCCACAAAGTAGTTCCAAAGGAGAAGCTGAGAGATGAGGTTAGAGCTTTGGCGGAGAGGATAGTTGAGGGGCCTGCTGTCGCTCAAGCCCTCATAAAGAGGACCTTAATCTTAGGATCCCAAGTTCCCCTCGACGTAGGACTGGAGCTGGAGAAGCACGCTTTTAGCGCTGTTTTTTCAACAGAGGACGCTAAGGAAGGGTTGAATGCCTTCCTTTCGAGGAGAAAACCAGAGTTTAAGGGTAAGTAGGGCAATCGACTTAACGATTCGGCGCGAGACCCTCACTGAAATCCAATACTCAGCAGGTAAAAAAGAGGAAGGGGAGAGATACTCACTACTTACCGCTAGTTAGCTTCATCAGGACGATCAGGATAAGGACAGCAAAGATAAGCAGCGCAGCTATGGCTAGATACATGTTCTGCTCTATTATCTCGATTATCGGAAGTCCTCTTTCCTTAGGAGGCGGAGTTTCCTTGGGTTTCCCTCCTCTGAGGTATGGCATGCTGTCCTCAGAGTCCGGTATCCCGTCGCCGTCTGTGTCGGCTGAGTTCGGATCCGTCCCGAGCAAGTCCTCCTCAAACATATCGGAAATCCCGTCTCCATCAGAATCCGTCATGTTCCCAGCCGGAGGCGCGACCTTAACGAGAACTGTGTCTGGGAAGGACGTCCTCTCCCCATCAGAAACCCTTAGCTCAACCATCCAGACTCCAACAGGGAAGGTGAGGGTGGGTTTGCTCCCGTGGGCAGTTCCGTTTCCCTCCAGGAAGTCTCCAGTCCAGGTATAGGCTAGTGGTCTCCCCTGCGGGGAATAGGAGCCTGTTCCATCCAGCGTTACCTTTGCAAGCCCGTCTGGGCCTGCTACAGCACAAACATCAGGTCCAGCATCAGCAACAGGTCCCTCAACAGCCTGATCAAGCTCCAAGGTCTTGTCAGGGGTTCCATCGCCGTCCTCATCTATCTCAATGATCACCTTACCTAGGTCTTCCCATGAGGGCTTTATCCTGTGGGTCTCACCTGGAGCTATCGGTATTCCGTCGTGCTGGAACCTCCTGTAGGATTCCCCGCTTATGGAGTCTATGAGGAGGTCGTAGGTAGCTCCCATTGGACCTAGGTTCCTGATGAGAAGGAAGTCCTGAGCAGGATCGGCAATCCCCTCAAGTTTGTTTTCCTGTGGAAAACCTGGAAACCTCAGCGAAAATGATCTGACGTACCTTCTCTCCTCGTCCTCCCTTATGTACCTTAGGAAGAAGCCCTTCCTCTCCTGGGGCCATATTGATACCCTGAGGTTGGAAGGATCCGTCTCTATAAAGTCCTTAGAACCAGAAGAGGTCTCTATCTCCTCGAATCCAAGAACTGTGTCGTTGGCCATCCGGGCCATTAGCATGTAGGTGCCCTCCGAGTCCCCAACAACCGTCCAGGAGTAGGAGTTGTTATCGGCCAAGAAGTAAAGCTCTGGGGAATCATCTGAGGCGCCAAGCAGAGGGACCCTCGCGGAGAAAGGCAAAGAAGTATCTGGGTCCCAATTTCTTTTACCACTCTCGATGTAGAAGAACCTTCCTTCTGGGTCGTTTATCTGCTCAGTATGGGCCGACCCCACTAACACTTCCCAGAGAAGATCCAGTCCTAACTCGGGGATGTCGCAAATATCTATTCCATCAGGATTTCCCTTGAGGTCGTCCAGTGGAACTACCGCGAAGGGATTCCATATGAAGGGAGTCCACTGCTCTATCCCGTGCCAAATTTCTCCTGACATATCGTACTCCCAGTCGACCATCCCCCCTCCTGGAATTAGGTAGAGCGTGCTATTCTTATCAGAGGTCTCTAGGTAGTGAAACGGCTTGTTTGGATCGTAGACCTTTACGGCAATCTTTCCATCCGGAAGATATTCGTAGTCATAGGCCAGCAGTGCGTGTCCATTCGTCAATCCGTTGTATATGCAAACGATCGGGGGGTCCCCTTCGCCGGACTTGAACTCATCTATCTCCTCGAGAAGTTCGTTCATCTGGAAGACGCCTTCTTCAAAGATACGGCTTATTGATTCAATTACACCTGGAATAAGCGCGTCCAAAATGTGAGGGATCGTTTCCATGCTTAGTTGCCACAGGTGGTTCCTTCTGATCGCAGATTTTAGAGTGGAGCCGTGTCTTCCAGAATGTCTGCCGTTCCAGAGCAGCCTTCCGAAATACTCATACAGGAATGGGTATTCGTCCGGAGGAGCTAGGGTTGGGGAGTCTTCAGAACCACCTACCCAGAGCTGAAACTCTCCATTGTGGAGGTCCCTCGCTGTGACGCACATCCCAAAGCAATATCCCTTTTCGGTTGAAGTCCTGCCTATTAGGTATACAATGAGGTTAATCGGATCTGGCGCAAACCCCCATAAGGGTATCCGGCAGTCTGGGCAGTCAGAGATCCACGAGCTCGCGCAACAATCCTCGTCCCCGAAGAAATAGCACCATTCATTCCAGGACACCGGAAGATTGTCGGATGGATTCATCATCTGGAGGCCGTAGTCGTATCTAAACCAAGATCTATGCACCGGCAAGTTGCAGGAGATATCGACGTGCTTAATCCCTGGGATATCAACGTGTAGCTTCAGGGTTCCATTAGCCGTCCACTCACCTCTGTCCCATGAGAAGCTCCGACCATCTGGCATTGCTACCGTGAGAGTCAAATGTCCCTTCCAATACGAGGATACGTTTAATTTAGATATCGGCAACAACACTTCCTTGCCTTTGGCCTCATAGGTCACATAGAAGTAATCCGGTAAAAGATCTGTCAGCGCAGGGAAGGACCATACTATTAAACTAAAGCTCTCCTTGTCCCAAGAGTCAGATAATAGCTCGATAATCGCGTTATAAACGTGAAAACTGGAGGAAGTTTTAAAACCAAGG
>Ga0180302_10000760_pt1 | contig 14766 bp, 12 predicted proteins | sample GuaBasSediGuay17_FD_121794 | JGI IMG/M metagenome (GOLD analysis project Ga0180302, IMG submission 121794) | Subseafloor sediment microbial communities from Guaymas Basin, Gulf of California, Mexico - Guay17, Core 4571-4, 12-15 cm | ecosystem: Environmental > Aquatic > Marine > Hydrothermal... | reverse complement strand
CGACTCTTGGATCATCTTTTCTTCCGTTTATGGCTACAGGGACCACCTTTGGATCGTTCCACGGTCTTCGTTTTTCATCGGGATTGGCGTAGTCGTATAGCTTGTTTACGAAGTATATTAGGTAGGCTGGCTCGTTTCCAACTACTTTGAATCCATGCCAGTAATGGCCTGGGACTCTCAGGATCTGGAGCCTCGCATCAGATAGGATGACCTCGACTAAGTGTCCCTTTGTAGGAGATTTCTCGTCATCATCATATGCGCAGACCTTTATGGAGCCTCTTATTACTAAGAAGTAGTCTACTTGGCCGCGTTCGTGTTTATGCCAAGCCCTAATGATGCCGGGGTATGTTATTGAGAAATTTGCCTGGACGATCGTGTCCTCGCCTAAAAGTTCCTTCCAGTCGCTCCGAAGCATCTCTGTAAAGATCCCGCGCTCATCGGGGAATCTCTGTAAGTCTGCCAGTTTTACGCCAGGTAGGGATAGTTCTTTTATAGGACTTTGGATGGGCATCTTCCTTCATGTTTCTAGCGGTAGTTTATTTAAGTTAATCTTTAGGAGATTCTCGCGGAGTCTATCTTAAGTTGGGGTGTTTGTTGGATATTATTGGATGTCCTATTGGATCTAGTCTAAGCTTTTTAAGACCTGAAACCTAGAAGCTGTCGAGAGAGTATGGGTTTTAGGCGTAATCCTGAGCGTGAGAGGCTTGTCTACCGGTATTGGGTTCAAGGGCATACTATTGATGAGATTTCTAGGCTGACTGGGATTCCTAGGAGTAGTGTTGGATACTATGTTAGGAAGTTTAATAGGAAGTATGGTGGCGGTAATCGGTTGCAGGGAAAGTTCAGCCCTATCTTAATAGTTGCGCATGAAAGTTCTAAGTTGAATGAAGCTAAGCTTGTTGATTCCGCGGTCTTTAAGATGATTAGTCTTAAGAGCTTCTTCGATATTATAAGCCCCTTAATTAGGGAGGAAAAATATAGAGATCTATATTATTTGTTGAGATGCATGAAGCTTATGAGTGAAATGCTTCAGCCCTTAATGCTTACGCCAGAGGAAAGGAAGGTAGCTGATAAAGCTATCAAACAATTCATACAGGTAACTACGGAATCCATGAAACTTAAACATCAAACGCAAGATGGTGAAGGTATCACAAGAAATGAAAGTAAAGAGTAAAGATACGAAAATGTGCTCCTATCGATTCTAGGCACTCTTCCATAATTATAGCAACTCAGGATCTTGTTCAATTTACCATCATTATTCTTTTCTAAAACCTCTAGTAATACTTCTGCCGATCTTCATCTCTTAGCGGGATTCAGATAACGGGGGCCGAGACCTATGGCTTTGTATGTTAGCTTTATGCTAATTTGATCAGGATCATATATTCGTCTTCCGTCAATCATTATTGGATGCTTCATGCATTTTATGAAGTCGTCTGGGGTTAATTGTTTGAACTCATCCCATTCGGTTACTATTATTGCTGCTTCTGCTCCTCGGAGGCACTCTCTAGCGGATTTCGCGTACCTGATCTTGTTCCCGAAGATTCTCTTCGCGTTATCAATGGCGGCTGGATCATAGGCCACGACCATGGCGTCCCTCTTGAGTAGTTCATTAATCAGCTTTATCGAGACCGCATTCCTCATATCGTTGGTGTTCGGCTTGAAGGCCAGTCCTAATATCGCTACCCGTTTTCCTTTTAGGTCTCCAAGTAATTCTTCAGCCATCTGCACGGCTCTTAAAGGCTGATCCTCATTTATTTGTAATGTTGCTTCTACTAGTGGTAGTCTAACGTTTAATCTTTTCGCGAATGCGAGTAATGCTTTTAGGTCCTTTGGGAAGCAGCTTCCGCCAAATCCAAGCCCCGCTTTTAAGAAGTGAGCCCCGATCCTCTTATCCAATCCTATGCCTCTAGCGACAACCTCCACATCAGCGTGCGGTATTTTTTCGCACAACCTCGCGATCATATTGATGAAACTCACTTTCATGGCTAAGAAAGCGTTGGCTGCGTATTTTATCAGCTCGGCAGTATCAAGCGTTGTTCTTAATATGGGTGGCACTTCACCACTATAGAATCGTCTATAGAAGTCTTTCAAGAAATTCCCGGATTTCTCGTCGAGCTCCCCGATGATTATGCGGTCCGGGTGGAGCGTGTCTTGTACGGCGTTTCCCTCTCTCAAAAATTCTGGATTGAAGCAGAAACCGAAATCTTTCCCACTCTTCTTACCAGAGACTCTTTCCAGCGCTTTAACGGCCTCTCGGCTGGTTCCAGGTGGCACGGTGCTCCTTAACACTACTAGATGATATTCCCTCTTCCGGCCAAGTGCCAAGCCAATCGATTTCAGAACTTGATTCACATAAGTCAAGTCTACACTTCCATCGGATTTCTCAGGAGTGCCGACAGTTATAAAAGTAATATCTGAATCCAGTACGGCCTCCTCCGGATCGGAGACTAAGCGTAACCGTTTAGAACTTATGGCTTTCCCGATTAAGATATCTAGTCCTGGCTCATAGAATGGTGCCCTCCCGTTTGAAATCGTTTGAATCTTTTCGTCGTCTACGTCATAACCCAAGACCTGAAATCCGCTATCTGCTAGACAGGCTGCGAGTGTGAGGCCAACGTGGCCAAGACCAAAAATTGAGAGCCGCATTAGAGAAGCCCCTTTAATGAGAGCTCGTACGATAATTTCAGTGCTTCGGAGTATGTTTCTGGAGTACCTACGTCGAGTCTTATTTCGTCGTCCTCAAGCTTGATTGCACCGACGGGTCTACCCCATTCCACGAGCTTCTGTATAGCGTCTGTGAGCTGAACTTCATTTCCGACTCCAGGCTTTATTTGCTTTAAAGCCTCGAATAATTCTGCATCAAATACATAAACGGGCATTATGGCGAGATCTGAGGGAGGTGTTTCCGGCTTTTCGACGACGAGCTTAACTTTTAAAGCTGCGCCCTCCTCCTCGACCACCGCATAACCATAGTCCTTTCGGAGTCTATGGACTTTCCTCAGAGTTAACACCGCAGCCGGCCTCTTCGAAAGATAATACTCCATCAGCCGCGTAAGGTAAGCGTTACCCTTCGACACTATATAAGTATCTCCAGCCTGAACCAAGAATGGTTCTTCGCCTACGAATGGCTCGACTTTCAATACTGCATCGCCGAAACCGCGTGGCTCAGGCTGATTAACCCAAAATATCGTCGAGGACTCGACCTTGCAGTAGAAGTCTTCTAATCGATCAGCCAACTCTGTTTTGCCTTTTCTCCTGAGTACCTCGACATAACTGTGATCGGGTGTGAAATGATCCTCAACGCTTCTCTTACCTCTACCGACCACGAAACAAAATTCCCTGAAGCCAGCATCATAAAGCTGCTCGAAGATAAGCTGAAGCACGGGTTTGAGCATAATCTTGTTATTGGCATCTGTAGAAAACAGGGGAAGCATTTCTTTTGGCATCTCCTTGGTAGCTGACAAAAGCCTCGTGCCCAAGCCAGCCGCCGTGATAACAGCCTTACGTAACAACCTAAAACACCAGTCTTTCCTACAATCTATGCCGCTATAAATTTTCTTCTCCAAACATCTACCAGTTCATCTTTTTCAAGCTGGTCTCTTCTAAACCTGCGAGGGATATTCTTAAAAGCTCTCTCCAGTCGTTACGAAATACCTCTGTAAAGACGTCAAACTTGTAGGTGAAACTGTTTAGGTCGGCCAGCTTTATTCATAGAAGGCCTAAGTTCTTAAGGAGAGTTATGAGAGGCGTTTTATTCAGTTCGAGTATCAGCTTATTTAAAGATTATATCCTGCTTATCATTTCATTTAATAGCTCATTAGCGATTTTTGCGCCTTAATTTCTAAAATGTTTTGCTAGATCCGTCTTAAAGCTCATTAGTCAATTAGATACCTAGCGCGGATACCCATGATATTCTGCACTCTTTCGAAACATTTTAATCAATCATGACGAATTAAATTCCTCCGCTTTTCTGTATAAGGCTATGTATGTTAAAGAATATTATACGAGGTTGAGGTCTAAAATCTTTTTCATCCATTTTATCTGAGCTCTGAGACCCTCTTCTAGTGGGATCTTAGGGCTCCATTTTAAGATGCTCCTAGCTTTCGAGATATCTGCATAGGTTACCTCAACTTCACCTTTCTGTTTTGCTCTAAACACGATATTTGGTTCAACACCTACCATATTAGCAAGAACCTTAATCACATCCAATAATCTCACAGGATTTGATGAACCTATGTTAATTATCTCACCAGTGGCATCTTCGATTTCTATGGCTCTAATAACGGCATCAACAACGTCCCCGACATAAGTAAAGTCTCTCTTTTGATTACCATCACCATAAATCTCTATCGGCGCGTTAAGGAGCATATTCTTTATGAATTTATGAAAAGCCATGTCAGGTCTCTGCCTTGGTCCATAAACAGTAAAGTACCTTAGGATAACGATAGGTACATTGTAATTCTCGGAATATGTGATGCATAGATGTTCTGCAGCAAGTTTAGTAACGCCGTACGGTGAATGGGGCTTTGGAAGCATATTCTCTTTAAACGGCATAGTAGGTTGACTGCCATAGACGCTAGATGATGATGCATAAACAAAATTCTTAACATTCTTAACCCTAACGACGCTCTCCAAAAGCTTTTGAGTTGCAACAACATTATGCTTTATATACGCATTAAAGTTGATACCCCAGCTGGATCTAACACCCGGTTGTGCGGCCTGATGTATTATATAGTCCACCTTACCGACAATGTGTAGAAGGTTTTCTATAGGACTCTGGGAAAGATCGAGTTCTACCAGCTTAAACTTCTCATTACGAAGGAGATTACGTATATTATGACGCTTAAGCTTAGGCGAATAATAGTTAGTAAAAGCGTCAACACCGACAACCACATAACCTAAGTCAAGGAGCTTTTCACATAAATGACTACCGATGAAGCCAGCGCATCCTGTAACCAAAACCCTCCCGGCTGAGGACATACGCACTAATCCAAATAGGTAACCTTTATTTTAAGTTATGGATTCATAGATTAACTTATGAATTATATCGAAAAAGACTTCACAAGATCATATCTATAGCCGTAAGGTTATATTTTTGCTATTTTTCTCCAGTTTTTCTTCGGTACCTTTTTTTCTCTTGTAGTGTAAGAAAGTGTTTTATGTCCGGTGGAATTAGTCTGGGAAGCGGGGATAGTATAGTAGTCTGTTGCTTTGTTCAATCTACCCTTGGCCGTCTTCACCTTACCTTTAGCGTCATGTAAAATGGGGATGGAGGTGGCTATGGCCAAAGCTGATATATCTTTGCTCAGCTTCACTTTAATTTCCTTCCTTCTCAGATCTCTAGTAATGCCTCCACCGATCTTATCTCCTAACAGGTTTGGGTGATGACCCCTGATAGCTATTTTCCACAAAATAGCCGAGGCGTTCGTTAAAGCTAGGTTGCTGAGGAGCACAAGAGGAGCCTTTTGAGAATGATAGGTCTACAGACATGGATCGTATATATTAAGCATAATGAGGAAAAGATAACATACAGTAATGGAACTATGTATAGTTTCTGAATGAGAGGATGGACTTCAAGTTTTAACATAAAAATGGAAATAGACTTTAAAATTTCATTATTAAAGCATGGATAATAAAAGAAACTGTTTCCTTCAGATGAGAGATAGAATCCAAAGACTATTAATGTTATGACGGAGATTACAATCCAGAATAAAACGAAATAAGACTTCTTTCTATTTTCATGATTAACAAGGTAATCAAGTGTTAATAAAGGAGAAATCCATGCTATAAATTGAGGATGCCAATATGAGAAAGCAAAGATTATTAAAAACTCTGCCAAGATCAGGCTCATTAAGTCCTTTTCTGAAGGAAGTTTTATAAACTCGTTTAAAAGAAGAAGAAATAACAACACAGCTAGTGGTGTCGGATAAAAAATTGCTTTCCCTACCTTAATCATAGGTCCTAAGAAAAAATTATAATCCGGCAGACCTAACATAAATACGTCTTCAATGGTTCTATTCACAGGGGTCACTATTCTATATAAAATTCCTAAAACAGAAGCGAAAAGCAGAGATAAAAAGAATTTCATGAAAGAACGATATTCTTGTTTTTTGGAGTAATAGATAATAAATAAAGGAAATGTTAGGCTAGGCCAAAGTTTTGTTGCCGTACCAACTCCTAATGAAAATCCTGCGAGTGCGTGCTTTCCGTAAGCTATGAGAAGAATAGACAAAATTAAGAAAAATGATGCAATTATATCGAATGCGCCGTGCATTTCGATTATAAGTGTATTATAGGGATTCATTAACCAGAGAATTAAAATTTTATTACTTACTTCTGATCTATTCGGAACAAAAATTTTGAACAACAAATAGAGAGTCATACCTGTAAGAATATCGAAAAGTAGCATTGGCGACTTTAACATAAATATTAATAAATAAGATCCAGGAGTTGGATTAAAGTACCATTTGCCAATTGTAGTACGGCTACCCACTATACTCTGAATGGGCGCGTGATCTACCGGCAGACATAACCACAACCTATAAATATAGTGAATTAAGAAGCGCCAAAAACCACCTTCTGCGGGACTGGCTGCTGCAAAACCCATTTTTTCTATACTTAGTGTCGCTCCATAAACTATGTTAATGAAATCGCTAGAAAGAGGGGTTAGTATTGCAACGATACCTTTCACTATGATAGCTATGAGTATTATGACGATCATCTGTATTCTTCGATTTTCTAATCGAAAACAGGTTTTCACTTTTATTTTTACTCTCTTATACATTTCTTGACAGGTAGAACAGCAAAAAGTAGGGCTTTTAACGTTATTGTGAATTTATTAAAGACGTATAGATCTTAGTGTATTGTAACATTATCTTATCCCAAGTATATTTACTAGCCTTTCTCGCATTGTTTTTAGCGATTTTTCGGCAAAGGTCTTGATTTTCTACAAGTTCTATCATAGCATTAACGAATCTATCGACATCTCTTGGTTTAACTAATAAACCATTAACGTGATTCGTTACTAATTCAGGTAATGCTCCAACTTTTGTGCAAATAACCGGCTTTCCAAGCGCCATTGCCTCTAAAACTGCTAATCCAAAATGTTCGTGTAATGAGTGGAAAATGAAAATGTCACTGGCCATGGCATATTTTACTAATAACTTTCTCGACAGAAAGCCGCACAGTTTAACATTTTGTTTAAGCTTGTATTTCTCCACTAACTTGTTCAATACTTCATAGTAAGGTCCATCACCAATGATTATTAATAAACTATCCTTAACATGCGTCTCCTCTAGGAATTTCTTAAATGCATAAATCACAAACTCTGGCTTTTTTCGTTTAACCAATCTTTGAACAGTATAAAAAATAATTTCATAGTCCACTAAGTTAAGCTCAGATCGCACTTTATTTTTATCGTAGTTACAATTAAACAACGTCAGATCTACTCCATGTGGGATGATAACCGTTTTTCTCAGCACGTCTCTAAGTAGTCTACTTGCTATGTACGCTGTGTGTAACGAGGGAGCGGTTAACTTTTTCGATAATTTGCAAACGAGAGGAAAATGTATTCGGTTAATGATTTCATACGCCGGAGGATTCGTGGGGTCATAGGTATCTCCACCCATGAGTGATGTGATAAGTGGTATTTTTTTACAACGACAAGGCAAAGCGGTCTGCCATCCAAGCTGGAAATGATGAAACAGATGAATAATATCATACCTTTTATTAACTTTTCTGAACAAATCAGGGAATGATCGATTGAAAATGAACTTTCTTAAGGGCAAGCTTTGATACGTATAAACCCTTACTCCTAAATTAAGTAGTTCTTCTAGTAGTGAGATTCCTTCTTCGGAAGCGCTTGTATTATAACATCCTGACCCGTAGAAAATTTCTACTTCATTGCCACTTAATGATAACCGTTTAGCCAGTTCATAAACAACAATTTCGGTTCCTCCTAGGTTAGGCAAGAAATTCGGGGTAACAAATAGTATTTTTAATTTAGACATACTTATCCTTCAAGATCTTCGATAATATCTGCGGAAGTGATAAAACTAATATGATCCGCGAGGCCAAAATATTTAATGCCGTTTTTAATAATGAATGTGCATCACGATGACTTTGAGACTTCGTTGTTCCTCGCGTGACATCGATTATACGTCCTACCCAGTATTGTATGTCATACACCAATAATGACTTTAGAAGGCGGATTAATCCAAAATGTTTGACTATAAATCTTAATCTGCTATTTTCACTAGTGACAAATTGCCATAATCTAAACTTACTCCACGAAGCTGACCCTATGTGATAAATCTTAGAGCTTTTACATATACGGCAATCATAACCCTTGGTCTTAAGTCTAAAGCAAAGATCTGCGTCCTCATAAAAGGCAAAAAATTTTTCATCGAATCCTCCTACTTCCATTAAAGTCTCCTTTCTCGCAATTATAGCAGCCCCTGAAATATAATCTAACTCCAATCTTTCATGTTGGTTGTTTACACTAACTGCAATGGGATAACATGATGGATGAAGTAAATATCCTAAGTTTTGTACTTTGTTGCTAGAATCTACTATTACTGGTCCTGTAACACCAATTTTCGGGTTGGATAACATTTTAATTAGCGGTTCTAACCACGAGGCCTCTACCCAAACGTCATTGTTTAGTATCGCTACTATATCTCCTTTAGCATATTTAATGCCAATATTACAAGCTCTTGCGTACCCTAAATTCCGGGCATTTTTAATAAGCTTGACATTAGGATACTTTTTAGAAACATATTCAGGACTGCCATCAGTACTTCCATTATCAACAACAATTATTTCTATATTCTTATAAGTAGAGGAAAGTATCGATTTTATGCATTTATCGATAAAACGAATGCCGTTCCAGTTTATTATCACTATACTTACGAAGGGATTCGCACTCATTCCTGCAACAACTTCTCATATAGCTCATCGATTCTTTTCACATATCTATTCCAAGAATACTTCTTTACAACCTTTAGCCTGCCATTTCGGCCTAACTCGTATCGTAACTCATCAGAGCTTAATAGGACTTCTATCTGCTCGATAGCAGAGATTACTTCATCCTTTTTAAAGAACACCCCACATCCACTAATTATTGTTTTTAAATGCGATATCTCCGACATCACTATAGGTACCTCGCATGACATAGCTTCGAGCATAACTCTTGGAACGCCCTCCGTGATAGACGTAATTAATAATACGTCGGCCATTTGATATAGTCTTGGCATCATTCGATGAGGGATAAAACTAATTATCTTTAAACTTCTCTCTACATTTAATTTCTTTGCAAGCCTAACACACGATTCTTTGAGCGGTCCGTCACCAATCATAATCAAAGTTATTTCAGGGATTTTACGTCTCACTCCAGCTAATATCTTGATTGCAAGATCTGGCCTCTTACCGCTCACGAATCGTCCGATCCAGAGAATTACATTCCTTGTTTTTCTTCTCTTAGGAGGGGTGAAAAGATCGGTGTCAATACCATTAGGAATTACTTCAATTTTTGATTGACAAACGCCCATCTTACTCAGGATCTTCTTCTCCTCACTTGTATAGCACAACACCTTTTCTGCAGAATTTAAAGTGAATACTCCCAACGTCTTCATGTATATTCTCTGTAAATTTATTGGCAAGGATTGACTCCAAACACCATGACAGGTTATTATAACAGGACGATCCAAATAGGATTTCTTCAGAACCGCAACGACGTTTGACGAGTAGAATAAGTGTGAATGTACGTGAATTATGTCAATATCAATTTTCCTTAGAAGCTTTATTAATCTCAGAAGTAGAAAAGGAGCTATTTTGTTTCCTCGTATTGATAGGTAAAAGCTATCATACAAGAGTTTGAGGTCCCCATTAAATTTTAGAGTTAAATTAGCTTTAGGGCCTATTGTAAATATTAAATGCTTCCATCCAATTCTAACAAGCGATTTACTGAGTTCAACTACATGTAGTCCTATTCCACCTGGAGTCAGGGGATAAATATCTGAAGCCATTCTAAAGATGACGCCCTTATCTCTTGAAGACATGACTCATTTTCGTTCCCTAATAAGGCTTACTAATATCCATAGTATTATTCCTGTTGAGCACAGTATTGCTCCTGCCACTCCGAATCCAACGGTTATTATTGCGAGTGGTAGACTGAAGTATCTTGTCATATTGAATAAGTGGATTAACATTAACCCTGATGCTAGTGCTATGAGGAGTGAGATTACTCCTGGTATTCCGTAGAAGATTAATGGATGCCTCATGGACATTTGTTTTATCATGCTAAGGGCCACGTCTAGGGCATGAAGTATTGGTCCATGTTTCGATGGTCTAGGCACTTGATATTCGATATTTACCGGAGCTTCAACTATCTTTAGATCTAGTTTTGCAGCTTTGTAGAGTATTTCTGAATCTACTGCGAATCCCATTTCTGCTGGCTGTATCAGCTCAATAGCCTTCCTACTATATGCCCGGAACCCGCTTTGAGTATCAGTTATTTCCTCCACAGACGTAATTATGTTAAGTAGTCTGTTTCCGATATATCTGTACTTAGGGACTTTTCTAAGAGTTTCTTTGGTTAGGAACCTGCTTCCAATAACTATATCAGCACCCGTCTCTCTCATAACCTTGAGAAGTAATGGGATTTCATCGGCGTCATGTTGGGCGTCCCCATCTATGGTGATTATTGCGTCAGCAATTTCTTCCCTAGCTTTTTTGAATAGGCTGCGAATGGCCGCACCCTTGCCCATATTTCTTTCATGTCTTATTACTTCTGCTCCAAGGGCTTCGGCTATCTGACCTGTCATGTCTGTTGATCCATCGTCGCAGACGATCACTTTATCTACGTATTTTTTGGCTTTTAGTATAACTTTTGCTATGGTTTTCTCTTCATTGTATGCTGGGATACAGGCAATTATGTATGGTTTCTTTTTCATTTGGTTAGGTTTTGAAAGCTGAGAATGATTTACTTTAGTCATTACAGGGTATCTAGAATTGCTTTTCCAAATAATCTACTTAGCCATTTGAGTGTTAGAGCCTGATGTATTATGAAAGATTTGTTATGTTTCCAGCTTTCAGCATTTGGGTGGCCCCAGCTTGAAGCTAGCATGCTCACCCTCCAAGCATATTTTATTCCTAATTGGATAAGCTTATATTCTCTTGAGATGAGCCCTTTGAGCTCTTTAATCGTTTTTATAATCGCTTTGATTAGCGTTATGCTCTTTATCTTCTTAAGCTTCATCATTAGGCAAGCGCTCGCAAACGCTCTACTGAGAGGGGATACTAGATGCCATTTCCTAGCTCTCCTAACTCTTGTGATAGCTCCCTTTAGCTCGCTTATTAGAAACGAAACCATATCAGATTCCGTACTCACTGCCTCCAGCTGTATACTCACGGTATCTCATTTATCCCTAGGAGGCTATAAAATTTTCTTTTTAGGCTTAACCCTTCATAGGTTGGTATTCGTAGAGCGCCAGTTCCTCGACCCTTTTGATTTCCTTAGCCCAAGCCAGGTCAGTAAACCAAATTACATAGATGTTACTGCATTTTGTCGCTTTGGTTTCTACGAAGGTTTTCAGGCTTTGCTCGGTTGTGTGGCCCGGACCATTGTATAAAGTCTTTCCCTCGTAAAAGTACCAAGACCACCAAAAGAACCAAGGATAATGGGTTACTAAGCAGCCTTCCTTATCCATAATGGTCAAGTAGCTTGTCAACTCTATTATCGCGTCTATATGCTCCTTCTTAGCAGTCGAACTTGCTAAGGTCTCTGGTATCTCTGGATAAGCTTTATGCAGTATAGAAGTTACAGGCGTTCCTGTTGGAAGAAGCATTCCAAAGCCTGTGGACAAAGTTAAGATGACGAATATTACTGCGAGAGTTTTCTTCCAACTCTTTTTCTTTGTAATCGCATTTGATGCAAAGAATGCTAGTGGAATCGAAGAATAGATAATCCATCTGCCTGGTACTAATGGAGCAGGGTTGGCTAGAAAGAATCCCGCCAGGAAGACTCCAATCGACGTTATCGTCCAGGCTAGTAATCGTCTTTCTCTAAAGACTCCTACAACTGCTGCTGGAGCAATGCACCATGTAGCAACAAGTCCCTGTAAAGCTAGTGTTTGTGGCGTTATAGGGGAAGTAGCTTGAGGAGAGATCATCGTCATTATCCTCATGGAGGCTTTAAGTGGATTCAGCACAGGATCTAAGTAAACAGCTATCAACAAGCACGCTAAAAAGATAAATGTCATCGGAACGAATTCTCTATGTCTCTTTACCGATGCCAATACTTCAGCAAATAATATCACTAATGCAATAACAGATACCAACTGATGCGTTAACGCTATTAATGCTAAGACCGGCATAATTGATAAGAATTTTACAAAGGTTAACCTCTTACCCATAATCAGTAGCATTCCGGCCAGCATGAGAGTCGCTAGATTCTGACTATGAGTATCCCAGGCCATCCTAAGAATAGCTGGAGAAAGAGAAAGAAGAAGCATTAAAACTAGCAACCGCGTTCTACTCCAAGAGAGAATTCTAATGGCATATAACATCATTAACATAGTTGTTAAGGCATGCACCAGGGGTGCAAACATCTTCATGAAGGAAATGAGGTCTATCCCGAGAACATGGTAAACATATGGTAATATGAACTTCTGTAAAATCCTAAACTCAAAACTTGGGTGTGGATTATGCTTAGCACCAGCGACATATAATGCAGTATCAAAGCCTACTGGCACGGGGAAAGTTAACTCAGGCACAAGCCTAACTGTGAACGAAAGAACGAATGAAAGCAACAAAAAACCTTTAGGTGATAGTTCTAACTTGAGTAGTCGCTTAACCCATAAATAACGTGAACCAGATATTCTTATAGTTATACTCATGCACCCGGATCCCGTTAACGCCTAGTGGATTGAAATCAGCTCAGGATATATGATCTCATAGACCACTAGCTTCTTCGTCTGATAGACCGGCTTGAAGCCTATCGTCAAGACGATAACGTTTACCCTATCTCCCTTCTCCATTTCTGGTCTCGTCGTAGCCAAGTACTCGTAGCTTATTGAGGAGAGGTGGTTGATGGTCTTGATCTTTATCGATACTTCTAACGTTTTTCCAGTTGCGTTCTTGGCCACGAGTAGTCTGGGCGCCTTAAACTCCGGATCTAAACCGTATTCGAGTTTAGAGCCTTCGTCCGCCCTCACTATAACGCTTCCATGATCGCTGACCATCAGCGCCGTAGTCTTCTCGATCTCTACTGACGATACCTGGGTTCCCCAAGCCTGCCAGAGAGGTATTTCTATGGACTTTATCTTGACGCCGGGCCTAGGCTCAACCCTATAGGATATCAGGAGCTCGCCGTTCTTCTCCTCAACCACCTTATGGAATATGAGTCCTATCGTTTCATAGGTTATGGATCTACCATTCGAGAGGATATGCTCCTCTATTACCTGCCCCTTGTATGGTGCCTCCACCCACTCTGCGCCAGCCTTCGCGAACCTAACCCTTACGAACGCATCCTCTATGTATAGGATCTTTCCGCCGGAGTATGGTGGAGTCCACGTCCTGGTCTTGTGGAAGGAGTGATCCTTCGACACCACGATGTATCTGGGCTTAAAGTCCGCCAGCACCTTTCTGAAGTCCGTGAACCAGTTCTCGGGATACTGGGCTATCGGATTCGGGTTTGTGAAGATTATCGTGAAGGAGTCGCCCTCCGGCTTTAACGGCAGGGTTACGAAGACCCTATGCTGGTTGAACTCCTTGTATATTCCGGCCTCGACGTGGCTCAGATTCCTGTCAAAGCTTACTAGGATCTCGCCCGTGCCGGTGGAGAGCCTGAAGCCCCTCTCGGTCACGTTAAAGCTCTTAATCGCTTTACCCCACGCCAGGAAGAAGGAGATCCGAGCCTCGATGAGCTTCGCATCGGACGCGGGGGCCACGTCGTAACGTAACTTAAAGTATGGAATGCCTGAAGCTATCTCGAGCGTCTTGTTTATCTCGAGCGCCATCGTTCTATACGATAGCTTAACCTCCTTGCTCCTTCCCTTATCACGAGCCGAGTACTGGTATAGCCATGCTTTGAAGGGCGCCTCGATCCAAGTTTTACCACCTCTCTCAAACTTGAATCTAACGAACGAGTCGTCGAGGTATATTATCGGGTCGTATCCCCACCTGTTTGAGACGGATATTAGGGGCGCGAAGGTCGGCGCGATCGGGGATTGATCATCTATCAGGAAGTAGCCGTTCGCGGCCTCGTAGTTCGATCTGAGGAGGGCCTGGGCTGAAAGCGATCTATAGAATTCATCTCTAACGGCTATCGTGCTTAAGGGTATGTCCATGATCACGGGTCTGCCGCTATACCCCTCAATCCACCTCCCCAGATGGTATCCCGCGACGACCACCTCGCCCGGCCTCGTATTATCCCTTATCCACTCTAATACCTGCATGCGCTCCTGATCAGAGTAGCTCCAATAATCCCTGGAGAGCCAGGAATAGTATTCGTATGCAGAATCGTTGGTCGAGGCCGCCGCTATCGGGGCGATTACGATAAGTGTCGCGATTAGGATCGCTGGCAGAGCTTTATCCAAGTTCACTTCGATCGAGTACGCCGGCCCCTCCTCTCCCCCGCCTTCGACCTTCGATACTCTGGCTATCTCCTTGAGCTTCGGCATGATTATGGCCGAGGTTATAGCCATGGGGGCTCCTAGGAAGAGCATTAGTCTTCCAACGTCGATCCCGAGTCCGGCGTACTGAGAT
>Ga0180302_10000759_pt1 | contig 14808 bp, 13 predicted proteins | sample GuaBasSediGuay17_FD_121794 | JGI IMG/M metagenome (GOLD analysis project Ga0180302, IMG submission 121794) | Subseafloor sediment microbial communities from Guaymas Basin, Gulf of California, Mexico - Guay17, Core 4571-4, 12-15 cm | ecosystem: Environmental > Aquatic > Marine > Hydrothermal... | reverse complement strand
GGCAACTTTGAGTGTGTTAACAGATTTTTCAATTGAGGAGTATGTACGATAGGCTGGTTTATTTTAGCGTTGATGAAAAGAAAAAAGAGAAGATAGTAGATACTATAAGAGAATTCCTTAAAGGTAGAATAAAACTTGCATACATATTCGGAAGTTTCCTCAAAAGAGAGAGAATAAGAGACGTGGACATCGCCGTATATCCCGCAAGTTTTAACGAAGTATTGAACTTGGGTTCAAAACTCGAGCTGAAGCTGCATATGCCTGTGGACATCCTACCTTTGAATCTCTCAGTCCAGCATTCAGGCTTAACGTCATGCTTTACGGGCTGCCAATAATCTTCGATGAGGTTGTGCACAACTACTTGGTATCTCAAGCGTTCTCGGAAATGCAAGACTTCAAGATTGCCTTAAAAAGTTTAGAAGCTGATAGTAAAATTAAGTAAATGTACTTCCTGATGACAGTGGACGTTGAAGCGTTTTCGATACCTTTGAACAGAGAAGATCCGGCTATCATAAATCAAGTCCATAAAGAGGGATTGCCCTCGTTACTAGACCTATTCTCGAAGCACGATGTTAAGGCTACGTTTTACTTTACTGGAACGTTTGCAGAGCAAAGTCCAGAATCTGTTGAGATTGTTAAGGAACACGGCCATGAGGTTGGATGCCATGGCTATGATCACTCACCACATAGAGCATTCGATGTGCTCAGCTACGAAGAACAGGTAAACGATTTAAAGAAGGCTAAAGAAGTTATTGAGGATTCTGCTGGCAGAATTGAAGCTTTTAGAGCACCAGCGTTAAGGATAAATGAAAATACTGTTAAAGCGCTGGAGGAGACGGGCTTCACTTCCGATAGCTCGGTTTGCAGTCAGAGATTTGACGGGCCATTTACGTTTGGTTCCAGAAGGAAGTTAAAGTGGTTATTTGCTCCTAGGAAACCATATATGCTTTCCTACGATTCAGTTGTAAAGCGTGGCTCATCTAAAATCTTGGAAGTGCCGATATCCGCCTTGCTACTCCCCTACATCGGGACTATGATGAGGATTTCACCAACGGTAATCAAGATTTTGCAGAAGTTTTTGTTCTTCGAATCTAAGCAAAGGGATAAGCCTGTGGTTTTCCTTTTCCATCCAAACGAGTGCATAGAGATGGATGGAAGGGTTAGTACCACCAGAAGAGCGAGGAATCCGATCGAATACGTGTTTGCAGATGTTATTAGACAGAGGCTCAAGTTGAGGAATCTCGGGCTGGCCTCATTGAAGTTGCTCGACGAAGTGCTGGAGAGCGCAGCAAAATACGGCTTCGAATTTACGAGTGTAACGGATTACAGGAAATTGTACGTTAAAAAATGAGCTTAGAAATTCGTGAGTTGAAGAAAGCAGACGAGAAGATTTGGGACGAGTACGTTTACAGATCTGCTGATTCAACGTTCTTTCACCAAATAGGCTGGAAAAGGGTTGTAGAGAAGACGTATGGTCATAAGCCGATATACTTGGTTGCTGAGGAAGATGGTGAAATTAAAGGAGTTTTACCTTTATTCTTGATGAAAAGTAGGATATTCGGTAAAAAGCTAGTTTCGGTTCCTTTTGCACCGTACGGCGGAGTTTGCGCTGATAATGAGAGAATCAAAAAAAGCATCCTTCAAGAGGCTGAAGAAATTGCCAAAAAATATAAGGTGGATTATATGGAATTTCGGAATTTAACAAAAATGAATGGAACCCGATATGATGTTGCGACTCACTATACAACATTTATTATCCAGTTAACTCAAGATTTAAATGAAACTTGGCAAAGCCTAAGACGAGATAAAAAAAAAGGAGTAAAAAAAGCTAAAAAGGTGGGTTTGGATATAGAGTGGGGAGAGGAAATCGATACTTTTTATACTGTATACTCTAAAGTTATGAAAGAACTTGGTACGCCCGCTCACAGGTATTCTTTCTTTGAGAATATTAGAAAGGAATTTCCTAAGTCATTTAAGATTTTAGAAATAAAACACGATAAGAAAACAATCTGCTGCAAGTTTCTGTTATCATTTAAAGATACATTAATTTCAATGTGGGGCGTGACATTAAAGGGGTACAAAAGATTTCACCCCTATGACTTAGCGAATTGGGAATCTATAATTTACGGTCATAAATTTGGATATAGATATTTAGATCTTGGAAGATGTCTAGTTAATTCGGGAGTTTACAATTATAAGGAGGGTTGGTCGAGACAACCTAAGCAACTTTACTATTACTATTTCTACTTAAAAAATAAATACAGGGTGACACCAGATACAAGTCAGTCAAATCCAAGAAGGAAAACGTTTGCAAAGATTTGGAAAAGATTACCTTTACGTTTGGTACAGTTTCTGAGTCCTATACTTAGAAAAAACTTTCCCTGATACCATGTTGAGTAGAGTGTCAAATAAAGTAGCTGAACTGGATTTTACTATTAAAAAATATAAAAAATTATGTAAGACTATATCAGCGTCAAATTATGAAATTCTTACAGTAGAAAATTATATTTCAAAGAAAGAGAAGCCAAACAAATTTATCATTTTAAGACACGATGTTGATATTAAACCTGAGAGAGCATTAGAGTTTGCAAAAGTTGAAAGTATGTTTAATATCCAATCTACCTATTATTTTCGGATGACTCCAAAAGTATTTATCCCCACAATCATTAAGGAAATAGCTACATTAGGTCATGAGATTGGGTACCACTATGAGGTTTTGGATAAAGCGCGAGGAGATTACAAAAAAGCAATAATAATTTTCGAATCTGAACTCAACAAATTGAGAGAAATTGTTGATATCAAGACTATATGCATGCATGGAAACCCATTAACAAAGTGGAGAAATATCGATGTATGGAACTACTATGACTTTACGAAATTTGGAATCATCGGTGAAGCATATCTGTCGATAAATTATGAGGACATAGCTTATTTCTCTGATACTGGTAGAACGTGGGATGGTGGAAAATATAGAATAAAAGATGTCGTATGTAGTAAGGTAACTGGGTTCTTTAATATTAAATCTACAGATGAGCTAATCAGACTGATAAGGAAGGAAGAAGTTGAAAAGATGTGTATCTTATCCCATCCTGGACAATGGACAGACGACTACTGGTCATGGATTACTATATGGCTAGTAAGAAAAACTAAAAATAAAATAAAATCAACTATACTTAGAAGAGTGCACAAATTATGGAAGTAACTACATCTTTAGATCAGGATAAATGGAAAGACTTTGTGGATTCTCATCCCTTAGGTAATATTTTTCAGACACCAGAAATGGCAGAAGTGTATAAAAAAACAAAGAATCGTGAACCCCTTCTTCTTGCAGTTAAAAACAAGAGTGGGGATGTACTTGCATTAATGCTTGCTGTAATAATAAAGTATTTGAGAGGTCCATGGAGTACCTTTACATCTAGGGCGATAGTTCAGGGGGGGCCTCTTTATGTTGAGGGACAAACTGGGAATAATGCACTCAAGCTTTTGATAAAAGAATATGATAGGATTATGCAGAAATACACTTTGATAACAGAAATAAGGAATTTGTGGGATGTCTCTCATATACGTCCTCTTCTAGAGGATAATGAATATAATTTTGAAGAACACCTTAATTTTTTAATTAGGTTAGATAGATCTAAAGAAGAAATTTGGCGTAATATCCATAAATCAAGGCGGAAAGGTATTAATAGAGCTTTCAAAAAGGGAGTAGTTGTCGAAAGAGTTAAAAATAAGAAATATCTACCAAAAATCTATAATCTATTAAAAGAAACTTATACTAAAGCAAAAATACCATTGGCAGATTTTAGTTTATTTGAATCAGCCTTTGATGTGTTACTTCCAAATAAAATGGCTAAGTTTTATGTTGCAAAACTTAATAACTCAATTGTGGCTACAAGAATAATTTTAAACTACAAAGGTCTTGTATATGACTGGTATGCGGGGTCATCAAAAAACTATAGTAACTATTATTTAAATGAGGCAATAATCTGGCACATTCTTGAAGAACATGCTGGCAGGGAATTTCATACGTTTGATTTCGGAGGCGCTGGGAAACCTAATGAAGAATATGGGGTAAGAGAGTTCAAGAGGAGGTTTGGTGGGAGGATGGTTAATTTTGGAAGGTTTATAAGAATTTATTCACCAATTAAATTAAAAATTGCAAAAAGTCTTTTCTCTATTTATAGGAGGATTTTATGATTTGCAAGCAGAAAAAAATTCTTGACATTAGGAAAAAAATCCTTAAGCCCTTGGCTAAGATTGCACCTCATAATAGACTAAGGGTACTTTTTCTAAAAATGTGTGGTTATTCGATAGGGAAAGACGTTTTTATTGGAGAAGATTTGATAATATCGGATAATTTACATGATAAAAATGTAATTATCGAAGATAGAGTTTCTATAGGTCCAAGAGTCACGCTTATAACAGCCTCAGCACCCAATTTCTCCAGAATTAGACCATATGTAAAAGTTTCCAGTGGAGTGATTAGAATTAAAAGTGATGCGTGGATAGGGGCCGGTTCAATAATATTGCCTAATGTTACGATAGGAGAGGGCGCTGTGGTTGGGGCAGGCTCTGTAGTAACGAAAAGCGTACCAGCCTATACAATAGTTGCCGGTGTTCCAGCAAAAGAAATTAAAAAGATTGAGTTAGAAAATGGCGCTAAGTTCAAATTTGATCCCAAGGTTTAATATTGATTATAATTTTAACGATTTTTGTTACTCTATCAAGACTATACTCTCCAGAGACAATTTTAGGCCATGTTTTGATATCCTGACTTCAATATTCGGTGAAAGAGACTTTTTTTTCACAAACTATGGAAGAACTTCTCTCTATGTAATATTAAGAGCATTAAACCTACCTAAAGGAGCTAAAATTGGAGTGCCTCTTTACTCCTGCACAGTTGTATTTGATGCTATAATTAAAAATGGTTATATTCCTTATTTCATCGACATTGATTTGGAAAATTATACTTTGGATCCTAAAGACTTAAAAGAGAAAATTGACGAACTAAGTGCAGTAATTGTAATCCACACATTTGGGCGGCCTGCAGATATGGATAAGATAAAAAAAGTTGCTAGAGATGTTCCGATAATAGAGGATTGTGCACACTCTCTGTTAAGTGAATATAAAGGCAAAAAGACAGGTACCATCGGTGAAGTATCCTTTTTTAGTTTATCGAAATATATATCTGCAAGAGGAGGCGGGATGATTATATCTAATGATTCTACTATAGAAAAGAGAATCAGGGAAAAAGTAAGTCTCTTAAAGTACCCATCCAAATTTGAGGAAATTAGGCATGCGATAACTATCTTTGTCCATTCGATTTTATATCAAAAACCGTTTTACGGTATCGTTACATTTCCACTAGGTTCGTACATAAGAAATAAATTAAAATTTACTCAGAAACACTCATTTAAAATATCAAGAATTTGCAATTATAATTTAGGCATTTTTCTTGAGAAACTTAAAAATTTTAAAGAGAAAGTGAAAAAACAAAGGGAAAATTCCTTATTCTTACTGGAGCAGTTAAACGATACTGACTTGGTTCTACCGTTCGAGATGAAAGGTACATGGTGCAATTACTATCTTTTTCCCGTCTTATTTGAAAACAAAGAAAAAAGAGATCGTGCAAGTAAATTTTTATTTAAAAAAGGGATAGACACCGCTAAATTATATCATTTAACTCCTGTATTGGCCAGAAAGTTTTATGGGTACTCGAATACTTGCCCAAATACAGAGGCTTTCGTTGAGAAAATATTAGTAGTTCCTAATCACTATACACTTCGATATGAGGATTTAGTGAAAATTTCAAACGCCATTAAGGAGGTTTCTTAGCTTATGAGATTGTTATTTGGAATTTATCATCCAAAAGATGTATATTTTTTTAAAAATATAATTAATCGATTAATAAATGAAGATCATGAAATTAAAATCGTCTCACAAGATAAAGACGTAACGTTGGAGCTTCTTACCAGATTTGGTTTTAATTTTGAAATAATTAAAAGAACTTGTGGTAGGTTAACAGGCAAACTTCGCAGTTTAATCAGAAGTAATCTACACTTAATTCGAGTAGCTAAGGATTTTAAACCTGACATTTTTATACATGGTAGCTCTTTAGCTCAGGTGAGTAAAATTTTTGGAAAGCCTCATATAGACTACTGCGATACTGAACATGCCATCCTCGCTCATATAGCTACTTTTCCATTTTCTGACATAGTTTGCACACCATCCTGCTTTAAAGGTAAAATCTATTCAAAAAAACACATCATGTTTGATGGATATTCCGAACTTGCGTATTTACATCCAAATTATTTTAAACCTGATAAAAGTGTTTTAGATGAATTAGGGCTTACTAAGGGTGAGGACTTTGTTGTTGTTCGATTTGTCTCTTGGAAAGCCACTCATGATATTGGACAGATTGGCATAATAAATAAAAAAGAACTTATTGAGAAATTAAACAATTATGTGAGGATAGTAATTAGCTCAGAATCAAAACTTCCAAGAGATTTAGAAAAATACAAGATATCTCTTCCACCTCATAGGATTCATGATTTATTGTATTATGCATCGATGTATATCGGGGAAGGGGCAACTATGGCTTCTGAAGCTGCTATTCTTGGTACTATTTCTTTATATATAAATTCCTTAAAATTAGGATACCTAGAAGATATTGAAAAAAATTATGGTTTAATATATAATTTTAATGATCCACTGAGAGCTCGGAGAATAGTTATTAGTAAAGCTATAGAAATGTTAAATGAGAATAATCTTAAAAAAAGAGCACGAAAAAAAAGTAAAAAATTGATAAAGGAGAAAATTGATGTAACAAAGTTTATGACAAACCTAATCAAAAATTTTAACAATTAGAAGACAATGTGAGAGGTTGAATAAAATGGCTTCTTTAGAGAAAATTATTAAAAAAATTATTAAATACATTGCGCTTGTATTATGGTATACTTTTGCTATTCACCTACCTCCAGTTAGGTTTTTCAGACCGTCTAAACCAATAAGAGCATTCCTTGCAAAACTTATACTTGATGAATGTGGAGACAATGTTTGGATAGAAAATGGCGTTTATATAGGTGATGGTTCTAATAGAAAGTTAGGAAATAACTCAGGTCTTGGGAAAAATGCAAGTATTCCTAAGTATACATACATAGGAGATAATGTAATGATGGGACCAGACGTTCTCATTATAACGCGAAACCATGAATTTAAAGATTTGAGTGTGCCAATGAACCGCCAAGGGATGAAAAAGCATGAACCGGTCATTATTGAAGATGACGTTTGGATAGGCGCACGAGTAATAATCCTACCTGGTGTACGTATCGGAAAAGGATCAATTATTGGTGCGGGAGCTGTAGTGACAAAAGATGTTGAACCTTACACCATAGTTGGTGGAGTTCCTGCGAGAGTTATCGGTTCTAGGAAAGAGAAAGCACAAGAGGAAAATAAAGGCGGTGTTAACGAATGAATTTAAATCTGGGGTCATTTAAGTACATTGTCATTACACCCTGCAAAAATGAGGGTAAAAATCTCCCAAGATTAGCTTCTTCAGTGGTAAGTCAAAGTGTCAAGCCTTTGTTATGGGTGATAATAGATGATGGAAGTACTGATGAAACGCCTAGGGTAATACAAGAACTAAAAAAGAAATATAAATGGATCAAAAGTATTAGAACGAATGGGGTTGTGCGAGATCGGGGCATCCATATATCAAAGGTTTTAAGACGAGGCTATAACTTTGCTGAATGGTTTTGTAGAAAAGCAAAAATAAGATTCGAATATTTATCTGTTATAGATGGAGACATGATTCTTGAACCAAAATATTTTGAGAAAATAATTTCAGAATTTAAAAAAGATATAAAACTTGGTATCGCCAGTGGTGGTTTATATCATTTTAAAAGAGGAAAGTTGATTCGTGAAGACGTAAGAGAGAGCGAACCTTCAGGTGGTGAGATGGTAATACGAAGAGTTTGTTTTGAAGATTGTGGTGGTTTTCCAGTGTCTTACGCTTGGGACACTGAGTTAAACACAAAAGCAAAGCTGAGAGGATGGAAAACAAAAAGATTTGAGCATGTTATGGCAATTGAAACACGGGATACTGGTAGTGTTGGAGGATATTGGAAAGGATATGTACATAAAGGGAAAGCTACTTATTACTTAGATTTTAATCCTATGTATATAATATTAGGAAGTTTAAAATACTCGCTGAAATACCCTTATTATTTGGGAATCGCTTATTCTTATGGATACTTCAGTAGCTTAGCTAAAAAAATGGAAAAAACAAAAGATTTCACAGTGAGGAATTATTTTTTCACTCAACGTCCTAGAGAAGTAAAGAAATATTACACAGAAAAATTTTTAAACTTGATAAAGAAAATTAATTATAGAAATGAAAATAAGAAATAAATTTATATTCCTAGTATTGATACTTTTATTGAACATATTACTTCGAATCCCATCTGCTCCCCATGAAATGGGCGCAGACTCATTTATCCAGCATATTTTAGCTAACTCGCTATCCGAAAATGGCTATGCTAGATGGTGGATAAATATTTTTTCAGTATTTGGATTATACCCATATTCAAGTCCAAGTGCTGTAGCATTTTCCTTATCTGCTATCAGTCAGACTTCTAATGTTCAAACAGAAGTTGTCATCTGGCTATATTCTGTTATAATTGGAATTCTTGGCTGCCTTGCAGTATATGTGTTATCTGGAAAAATAAAGAATAATGAAGAATTTAAGATATTATTGACTTTCATATACTCAATATCACCAGGTGTGCTGAAGTATACTACTTGGGAAATTAGCACAAGAGGTCCTTTTGTTGCTCTGCTACCATTATTTTTAGTTATACTTTTGAAAAATATGCCCGGAATTTCGGGTTATATAAGGAAATATTTAATTCTGATTTTATTGTTTATTTTGCTATTATCGACTCATCATTTAGTTTATTTTATATCAATCATAATTTTGAGTTATGTTATCTCTAAAATTTTATATAATAAATTTATTGAATTTATAAATAAAAGGGGAATCATTATTTTGTTCGTTTTTTGTTATTCATTTGTAATTCCTTTTTTTACTTACTTATTTATAGCTCATTCACGATATGAACAATTTTATGTAATTTTAAGATCCTATCTTAGATACGTTGGTCTACTACTTTTTTTTGTACCAGCTGGCTATGTGTATCTCTCTCTTAAAAACAACAAGAATTTCGGAGAAATACTTATATTAATTGCGATTATACTTATAGCCCCTTTTATGTGGATTCAAGTATACTCATATTGGGTGGCAAATATTTTCCTAACCGTAGTAATAGCTTTTGCTTTATTTAATATTTTAAAAAAATTAGAAGACAAAGGTCCAATAAATAATACTAGGAAAGCAGCATGTGTAGTTTTAATTCTAAGTTTGATACTTGCAACAAGTTTTTCGGGATTCTATCAACACTGGCGGACATATATTGGTAAATCTCCTAAGACTGAATGGTATACCGATGAAAAAACATATGAGGCAGCTATATGGGCAAAGGAATATATTGATAAAACCAAAAGAATTGTAGGAAATGATGACTGGATTACTAGGAGAATCTCTGCTTATTCGTCAGTGCCAGCGCTTATTGATTATGCTGATGTTGTAGTCTATACTTATGGATTCGTTGATATTAGTACGACTCCAATAAAGAGAAATTCCCCATTATCTATTAGTTTTTATATTGATAATCCTTATGTGATACCGAGTAATTTTACTAGGGCTGGGTATTACAGGAGTGGATTACAACTTGTTGAGGTTGATAGCTATAGAGCCCAATCTATTATTTCTAAATTTAATCTTTCATATATGATTGAAAATAGAAAAATTATTAATGTTCTGACAATCTCAGTGCATAAAACCAAAAACTGCCTTTATGATAATGGTAAAATCCGAATCTGGAATCTAAAATAGATCGAACAGATTATGGAAACTAAACCAAATGTAATAGTTATAATTTTAGACTGTCTAAGAAAAGATTTCAGTAAAGAATTAGAAAATAAACTCATTGAATACTCCTTTATTGCTTATGAAAATGTTGTGTCTCCTTCTCCATGGACTGTTCCAACCCATGCTTCGATATTTACTGGATTATACCCGCTTTACCATGGGGCTCATGAAACAAAAACAAAAAAAGGAAGTGAAGTGAGACTTGTAAATAAACAACTAATCACACATCAGCTTAAAGATTATGGATATTTTAATTATTTGTTTACTGCTAACGTATTTGTAACACCTATTTTTGGTTTTAAAGGATTCGATTATGTTGAATTTTTATCTAGTAAAGGACTTACTACAAGAAATTGGAAAGAATTAGAAAAAATTAAAACTTTGTCTTTGAAATATAATTCAAAGACAAAAATTATAAAAAAGTTGATTAAAGATGGTGAGTTTAGACTGCTGCTAAAGTTATTTATGTATCTATCAAATAAATTTAATAAAATAAATTTTCATAAAAGGATAAAATGGCCGAAGGAAAAGGGATCAAGTCAATTTATAAGGTCTATTAATAACATGGAATTAAAGACCCCCTTCTTTTTATTCTCAAATTTAATAGAGCTCCATGAACCTTATTTTATGCATGACATCCATTATTATCCTTTTATCAGACAAAATGTGGATGAAACATTCATAAAAAGATTGAGGCAGAAATACCGTGAAGGAGTTAGTTACGTCACCCAAAAGATGACTCGTTTAATAGAGATATTAAAGGAAAAAAACTTGTTTGATGACTCCCTAATTATCGTAACCAGTGATCATGGTCAGTTACTCGGTGAAAATGGAAGATTTGGCCATGGAACATTTCTAGACGATGAGTTATTAAGTGTTCCATTATTGATTAAGTTTCCAAAGGATTTCGATGTAAAAATGGTGTCTAAAGGTACAAGAAAATATATTAGCTTAGTAAAATTAAAATCTTTTATTTTAGAATCCATTAAATATAAGCAGATTAATGATGCGATTTTATATTCAGATGTTGTTTTCAGTGAATCATACGGTACTCATATTTCCCCTAATAGAGGATTGGTTGAGTATACAGAAAAACTAGAAATGTTAGAAAAGTACAGAGTGGCAGCATTCAGTAAAGGTTATAAATACGTTTTTAATGTAGATGAGTGGAGTTGGGATACGTGGTATCCAGATTTGAGGTATGATGTAGAAGGGAGTGCACAAATTGGGGAGGAGGTAAGAAATAAAGTAATTAGTTATATTAAAATGGGTATTAATACTATACATTCTATCAAAACAAAGAAATTTTAATAAAGTCTATTTTTTAAAAATCTCTTAAAGTTAGTTAAAATTAAATTTTTAAAAAAGTATTTATCCTCAGATGGTATAAAATATTTGTTTACTATGAATATACCAAAAATCAATGAAATAAGCAAGGCAACATAAGGATTCCATGATTTTAAAGCGAATAATATAAAATATGTTAGCAATCCTAATATAGTAACTCTTACTAAAGACGTATAATTAAATCCTAAATTTATTCTTTTAATATTATACATATATAATACAGCATAGGTTGTAAACGCCAATGTAGTGGCAATTGAAGCTCCACTTATACCATAAAGTGGAATAAATAGAAAATTAAGTAAAACATTAATTAATGTTCCTATTGCTACTATTTTTAATGTTAAATCTGGTCTTCCAATTCCTTCAAATGTTCCGTGTATGCTTCTTATCGATCCGGAAGCTAATGTACCAATTATAAGGATCATCAATGGTAGTGTTGCAGGTAAAAATTCTTGTGTGTATACTAGCAATACGACGCGTTCGGCTAAAGATACCACGAATATTCCCATGAATATGAGGAGAATCATAGAATAGCTTATTGATTTCTCAAGTAGTTTGCTTATTGTTGTTGTGTCCTTCTTCCCCCAATGCTCGGAAACTGTTGGGTATACAACTATAGAAATTACATTAGGTATAAACCAAAAAAATCTACTTAATGAAGTAGCTGCTTCATAGTACCCTACGTCTCTTGTTGTTAGGAAATATCCGATCATAAGCGTGTCTATGCTATAGTACAATTGACTTAATACATTGGTTCCGGCTATTTTGATTCCAAATGAAACTAAGAGTTTAGTATTTTTCCTATAATTTAAAATTGAGAATTTAAAGAATTTTCTAACAAGAGGAAATCCTATAATAGATGTTACACCGATAGCTAAAACATAACCTAAGATTGTTCCAGAGGTTTCAAGCCCACTTAGTAGAAACACAACTATGAACACTATTGTTGAGAGTGCAAGAAATATCCTCATAAAAGCAAAGTATTTCATTTGACGCAATCCATTGAAGACGCCTACAATGATACTGTTCAAAAATACAAAGGGAAAAAAGAGAGAATAAATTCTAGCTAAATCAATTAATTCTGTGTTACCGAAAATTATAGCAATGGTGGGGGAAGATAGATATACTAAAGAACCAGCTATTGTTCCTGAAATGATCGCTATGCAAAACGCAGTAGAAATTAAGGAGTTGAGCTTAAGGTTATTATGGGCATATTCTGATGAATACTTAACAATTGCACTGTAAATTCCTAATCCGGCGATTATCTCTACGATCCACATTAGTTTTATCGTAAGAGAGAAAAGCCCCAAGCCATCAGCACCAATGTATCTCGCTATAATCGGTTTTTGAATGAAATGTAAGAATAACACAATAATAGAACTTACAAAAACAATACCTACATCGATTGTAAATTTTTTCTTTCTTTCCTGAGTAACCATATCGTCCTTTTATGTTTATAGAAGTTGTATTTAGAATTTTGGTAAATGATCATGTGGTAGTATTTGGAAACTCTTAAATTACTTAGAGAAAAATAGTATAAAAGATGGTAGAAGGGAAGTGCTCATTCCTAAAACTATATCTATTATTATTTGTCTTATTCACTTTCCTCTGTTTGTTATCGGATGTCGCTAAAGCATCTACGTACTATCTTTCACCTTTTGGAAATGATTCAAATCAAGGAACTTCTTTAGACCAAGCTTGGGCAACTTTCAATCATGCTTGTAGTCAATTAAAGGCTGGAGACATTTTATATGTCGTAAATGGTACATACATTGATGATTTTTGTGTAATATCTGGTTCGGGTAATGCAACACATCCAGTAATTATAAAAGCCTACAATGGAACGCCAATTCTTCGAAATGTTGATAGGTCAGTACCACAGGCAATTTACAGCGATACTAACTCCTATATCACAATAGATGGAATTACTGTGGATGGATATATGTATGGTATATACTTTAGGTGTTCTGCAGGACATCTCTGTTATAATGTAACGATCTCTAATTGCACTATAAAAAATACTGGCAGTTTTGGGATATATATTAGAAAAATTGGCGAAACTTATGGGTTTTATAATGTCTCTATAATCAACAATAAGCTTAAAGATACGGGAGATGATGCTATCTACTGTATCGGACTGCTAGACTCACTAATAAAAAACAATACCATAATTAACGCGGGAGTTTCAACAGCTGGTTATGGCATAGGGTACGTAATGAGGAACACCATCGTTGAAAACAATTATCTCACCAATTGCTCTTCACATGCAATATCTTTTGGAACGGGTACCTCTTTGGTTGTGGTTAGGAATAATACGATAGTAGATACTCCAAGTAGGGGGATAAGATTTGATTATCATTCATGGAATAATGTAATAGAAAATAATTTTCTTAAAAATGTAAGAGGAATGTCTATTGATCTGTATCCTAATACGTCAACTTATGTTTTAAATAATAGGATTTTAAATTGTAGTTATATTCATGTTGGAGGTGCTAAATATATTATTTTTGAAAATAATACTATCTATGGAACATATATGAATTTTGATGGATGGTCTTTTAGTTATCCAGTGAATGGAACATTACTTTTCAAAAATAATATTGTAGAAGGATTAACCAACTCATACGCTCCGATGAACCTTAATGATTATGACGCAATAATTGAAAACAACATATTCAAAAATATACATCCCTTAGGACAGTTTATAGATTGTTCAAGTGAAGTAAACAACTCTAAGACAATAATTATAAAAAATAATATATTTTATGATTTCCTACCTTATGTTATTAGAATAAGAGATAATACAAATTTTTATTCAATAAGAAATAATATATTCTATAAAACAAATAACTATGGTGTTTATATTGACTCCTCAGATAAAGTAACTATCAAATATAATGCCATTTGGAAAAATGCTACAAGATTAGTATATGGCTCAAGCGACAATTATACTCTTTACGCCGACCCTATGTTTGTAGACCCACCAAACGATTTTCACCTTAAATCAACTGCAGGGAGATGGGACCCACTAACACAATCATGGGTTATTGATGCTGTCACTTCACCATGCATTGATGCAGGCGATCCAACAGACGACTATTCAAACGAGCCGGAGCCAAATGGTGGTAGAATCAATATAGGCGCCTATGGGAATACACCTGAAGCTTCTAGGAGCCCTGTGGGTATAATTACTGGAACTGTCACAGATAGTACTGGTAACCCGATAGGAGGGGTAACAATAACCGCTGATTCCTACTCCACAACAACAAATAGCAGCGGTGGCTACACATTAACTCTACCAGCTGGAACATATACAGTTACAGCATCAAAAAGTGGTTATCAAAGTCAGACACAAACTGTTGAAGTATCAGTAGGGCAAACAATAATACTTAATTTCCAGTTGACTCTGACCGATTCTACACCACCAACTATACACTTTGTATCCCCAACAGCCAATTATACCAATAAGAACT
>Ga0180302_10000758_pt1 | contig 14808 bp, 9 predicted proteins | sample GuaBasSediGuay17_FD_121794 | JGI IMG/M metagenome (GOLD analysis project Ga0180302, IMG submission 121794) | Subseafloor sediment microbial communities from Guaymas Basin, Gulf of California, Mexico - Guay17, Core 4571-4, 12-15 cm | ecosystem: Environmental > Aquatic > Marine > Hydrothermal... | reverse complement strand
CACCCACATCGCCGTCGCCGAGATATGAGAGATGCTTCGCCTTGGCTCGTCTGCCCAGACGCGTCTTTTTGCATTCCACGAAATTGCCGACCTCTGCGCCGTCCTCAAGCACTGTTCCCGCCCTCAGATGCGAGAAGGGACCAACGACACAACCTGCTCCTATCCTGACGCCGCGTCTTATGACGCAGAACGGCTCTATCAACGCCTGCGGCGCTATCTCAACGCCGTCCTCTATGTAAACGAGGTCGGGTGCGGGGATGAGAACGCCGTTATTGAGATGCTGTGCTATGATGCGTCGACGCATTATCGCCGTTGCCGCCGCCAGATCAGACGCATCGTTCACACCCAGCCCCTCTTCATACGCACACTCAACATCCTCAAACCGTCCATCACCGTCAACCACTGCCGTCAGATGAATCTCTCCTTTTTCCTTGTCGGGTTTGACCTTTGGCAGTCTTCTGCGCAGGAAATCGCAGTTCCAGACCGCCACGCCCGCAAAGACCTCTCCTCCTGTTCCGCCACCTTCCTGTATGCCCACAATCCTGCCGCAGTTGTCGCGGCGGACGACGCCGTAACGGTGCCTGCCGGGCGGACGCATAAGGAGGAGGGTCGCGTCGGGTTCAGTTTCTCTGTGGCGTTTGATGAGTGCCTGAATGGTCTGTGTGCGCAGCAGCACGGCATCGGCGCAGAGGGTGAGCAGATGCGTTGCGTCAGGGGCGGCATTGAGGGCAAGCAGCACCGCTTCGCCTGTGCCTCCGGGTTTCTGCTGCCATACGACCTGGCATTCGCCCGCTGCGTCCGCTACCTCAGGACGCTTGGGAGAGGCGACAAGCAGAGGTTTCTCATCAAACTGCCGAGCAAGACGCATAACGATCTCAATGAAGGTGGCTCCGCATATCTTGGTGAGTGGTTTGGCGAATCCGCCGCCGAGCCGTGTTCCCTCCCCTGCGGCTAAGACGCAGGCTCTCAGCATCGCCCCCTCCTTATAACACCTCCGCAATGATAAACGAAATGGGGTCGTTTTTGCAACGCTTAAGGTGACGGTGCAGGGCGCTGCCTGAGCAGGCGCAGATACAGTTGCTGGGTTTTCTGCACCATTTGTTCAAGGGAGAAGTGTTTTGCGACGCGCTGTCGCGCTGCCTGTCCCATCCTGCGCCGCAGATTGTGGTCTTCTATCAAGATGAGGATTTTTTCAGCAAGTGCGCGCGGATCTCTGGGCGGCACGACAAAGCCTTCCACCCCATCGCGGATCACATCCCTTACACCCGCAACATCGGTGGCGACACAGGGTAAGCCGGTTCCCGCCGCCTCCAGCAGCGAATACGGCATCCCCTCCGCGCAGGAGACGAGGACGAATATATCCAACGCGTGCAGAAGATCCAATGCGTCTGTTCGCCATCCTGTGATAAGAATATGTTTGTCAATCCCAATCCTTTCCGCGTATGAGACCGTCTCGTCAAACAGTTCTCCGTCGCCCACCCAAATCCCGCGGAGGTGCCTAAAGCGGGGGACCAGATAGGCGATGGCTTTGACGAAATCCAGTGGCAACTTTGGATGCGCCAGGCGCCCCACTGCGCCTACAACCGTTGCCTCCTCAGGTAGCCGGAGCGACCGCCGCGCATTCAGACGCCTTTCTTCTGTTATCTCGTTTGGTAAAGGAATAGCGTTGTGTATGAGCACAACTTTGTGAGGCGGAATTCCCAACCGGCGCATTGTTTTTCGCTCTGCCTGCGAAACGGCTATTATCGCGTCGCATAAGCAGGACAGATACCTTTCCGCTTCCTTAAAGACGCGTCTTTTGAGATGATTCTCTTCGTAGGTGAACGCCAGTCCATTGGGTGTGTACACCACAGGAATTCTGCTGTTCATAAGAGCGCGACACAGTCTGCCGGCAGCGCCTGCAATGGATGAATGGAGATGCACGACATCCGGTTTTATCCTATGGATGAGGCGAAGGATTTGTAATGTTCCCTTTATGAAAAGTTTGGGGGTTCGTTTGAGGTCAATCTTCACAAATTCGCAGTGGACATTAAGCGGTTTTGGCGCCGCAAACACAACATCAAAGTTTGTTATGTTGGACAGCAGATCTTTTAGATGGCGTCCCACTCCACCTTCGGTCACCTCACTTACTGCCAGGATCTTCGGACGTTTCACGAGATTTTCTGCCTCCAAAATCGCTTAACGCTATCCCTAACGCAAGCCAGAAGGTTCGCCAGTGCAGTGGCGGCTGGAACATCGCTGGAACAAGCACGCCCACCAAAAATATAAGCGCTTTCGTGGAGGTCGGCAGGTTACATATGATGTTCGCGCCAGCCACAACAAGCAGGATGAGAATCACCACAACACCGATGACGCCGTGAAATCCCAATGCTTCAAGAAACAGATTATGCGGAGTGAAACTGAACGAAAACTCTCCCTTAACCGCGGGCTCGCATCCTCCCTTTATGCCCGCGACCTTCAACGAGCCTCTTGAAACCCTTGTCGGCACTCGTCGCAGAGGGTATTTCCCCTGTGGATGGGCAATCCCCCACTTAATCGCCTGATAGTAGCCACTCAGTCTTCCGTAGTCGTAACTCTGAATAGGCTTGCCGATCTTGCACAAGATGACCTGTCCCCAAAAAGGGAATATGCAAGCAGATGCCAGAAGCCCCCCCAACAGGGCTAAGGCAGGCGTCATCGCTTTCTGCCTGAAGAGGATTACCAGAACCAGAGAACCCGTTAGTAAGACGCTTATGTATCCTCCCCTACTTGCTGTGGCAACAACAGCCATTCCTATTAGAATCACTCTAATCCATTTCCACCTCCATCCTGTCTTCAGAACCGCAATACCGAGAGCAGGAACCAGCAGTGTCACCAGAACGTTCTGATCTTTGTAAAGTCCGCGAAAGCATGCCCAGCGGAAGAAGAGCCACGCTGCCTTCGCGCCCGTCAGGCGCAGTAGCAAGGCTATGATGAGAACGATCCCGTTTATGAGCGCCGCCCAGACCAAGCCCGAAAAGACCTGCTCCCGTTCCTCCTCTCTCAATGTTGTGGCAACGGTGCAGAGGATCACAAGGTAGGCGGTTATAAGGGTATAGTTTAAAGACGGACTGTTCGGCGTGGAAAGACAGGTGGAGATGAGCGGAATCATGAAGAGCAGTGGTAGGAGAGAAAGAGGACGAACACTTATGCGGCGCGTAAGGATGACATAAAGGACCACCAAAGGCACGAGGACGTCGGTGGGACTCGGCTCCACAAACGCCACCGCAAATGACAGCCCGAATACAAACCAGATCCTGCCGGTGCGCTGAGTCAGAGAGAAAAGCGCTGCCGGTATCACGAAAATCAACGCTGACAGAATCGTCGCCAACTGCATATGGTCTTTCCAACACAGTCAGTTTCTGTCAGACGAAACGATTTTATTGGTATCTGCACCGGTGTTGCGGCAAAAGGAGAAATGTGACCACAATACACCACGCTTGCAGGAGTGCGTGACGGTTTTAAAAGGACGTCTACAGCGATTCGCTTCTTGCTTTGCAACCTCATCTTATGCCCTTGCACACTATTGTGGATTCTTGTGCCGGCTATTGCTCCGCAGCGCTCCGTACAGTTCCAAAAAGGGTTATGAACAGGATGCCAACAGCAAAGAGGAGATAGAACAGTGTCATACAGTCCCACGCCTTCAAAAGTGGTGCGATGATTAAGAAGACAAATTCATATTCATAAATGTTGGCTCCTATAACGAAGAGCCGTCGCCGCAAAGAAGGAGTCTGTTCGTGCACCCGTCCTAATGCGGAAGCCTCTTTTGCGGTTCCGAAAATTGTTTTGAACTTGCAGGTTGTGGAGACGGACCAGAGGAAGAGAATGGATGTTGCGAACCCACAGACCAGGATGACGGTTGGCGTGATGCCCGCGTCTGCGGCGATCGCCGACACATAACCTGGTTCCTGAACAGCTCTGACCGCCACACAAGGATAGAGGAACGCTCTTTTGACATCGGCGGCGAAGCGGTCAAGAAAGTCTCCGAGTTTTGTTGGTCCCAGGATACGCGCCATACGCCCGTCTGTCGCGTCCAGTATAGCCCACATCCAAAGCAGTATGACTCCTGTGTATGTGAGCAGCAGGTTTCCCGCATACACGGCTATCAGCAAACTGCCGATTATGGCACAGAGAATGGACGCAACGGTTATACAGTTCGCCGTCAGACCGATTCTCAAGAACAGCCAAGCGAGCAGTTTGCCGAAATTGCGGAAGACGAACCAGGGCAGTATGTGAGAGCGGAACTCTCTTCGGGTTGTCTCCGGCCAGGTCTTCTCAAAATCCGATAGACTTACCTTCACCCGCGGCACTTCAATCTCCTTACGGTAACACCACGTCTGCGGTTCTGCATTTGGCTTCCACGCCGAGGCGCCTGCAGACCACATCCACCGCCTTTTCTGCCATCAAGCGCGAGGTCACCAGTTTCCCTCCTGTTATTGTCAGCATCCACTCAGAGTGCTCTATCAAAACGAAGCGTCGCGAAATTTTCCTTCCGTCTTCCTCGTCGCCGCTTTTGACCAGCGGTCTTATGCCGGCGATTACGGTCAGAACCTCTTCGTCCTTCACCTTGGGAATAACAGAAGAAAATTTCTCCTTAAGATAGTCTATGATCTCCTTTTTCTTCCTGTTCACTTCTGCCAAGGCGTCTTCCCATGCGTCTTCCGCGACGGTTACGGAGGTCGTTCCGAGAGTGGCTCTGCTCAGAAGCGGCTTGTACGCGTCGCCGTCGCCTGGAGGGGCGAGTTTCTGCACTCCTGTTGATGAAAGTTTCCGTTTGAACACGACGAAAGCCCCAAGACTCAGAACCATTTCCACTTTGAAACCCGCCAATCTCGCCACTTGATTGCATAGAAATCCCGCTGCGTTCACCACATAGCGGGTGCGGAAAGTTCCTTTTGCAGTTACGACTTTGCCCTTTTCTATGGCAAGGGTGTCGCAGCCTTTTATGAAGGTCGCACCATGCTGCAGCGCCGCTTTCACGTTACTATGGCAGAAACGAACAGCGTTGAAGTACGTATCGTCTGTCTCAAAGACTTTATAGACTTTCCGCGATAGGAAGGGCACTCTCTTGATTGCTTCGTCAAGTGGGATGTTTCGTAAGGTGAGTCCGTAGCGTTTTGCGTTTTGTTCTGCGGTGTTGCAGTATTCCACATCGTCAGGGCAGACGAAGAGATCGCGCTGATGTCCGATAAGGTGTGGGGCGATACGGCGTAGAACACGATTTTCTCTTTGGCATTCGGCGGCGACTTCAGGGTCGCATACCACATAGCGCACTCCGGAGACCAGATTGAACTGGTTACGCGAACTGGTTCCTGCCGCCACTTTCCTCCTCTCAATCAGGAGTGTTTTCAGCCCTCGCATTGCGGCGTCACGCGCAACACAGCAACCGACGCTGCCTGCTCCGATTATGACAAGATCCCATTCCCTGATGCCTGCTCCTCCTTCTTGCAGTAATTGCGGGCAATTGTCAGGTCCTGTAATGTGTCCACTTCTATCCAAAACTTATCCCCGGTTTCAACCATCTGTAAGGGTTCTTGCGGCACCACACATCTTAATGGTTCAGACCACCAGTCTTTCCAGAGATCTTTACGTGAGACCTGCTCACTGAAACGACGCAGGAGAGCGCCTGTTAACTTAGCCATTCCGACCCACACTCCGTCCGCGTCATTTTTCCTGATATGTTTGCCCACATCAGTTATTCGCCCTTCTGAAAGTTTGACCTTGGCGTCCTCATCGGTCGGCGCACGAGACAGGTCCACCAACGCCGAACTTCCTTTTGTCCGCAGAATCTCGCCTACCAAGCACTTGTCGACCACCAGATCTCCGTCAACTATCACGACGCTCTTCAACACCTTCATCCGTTGCATAGCCAAGTAGATACTGTATGTCGCCTCCGTCTGGTGATAGTCCTTATTGATGACGACTTTCAGATCCGCCTCGCTTGTGTTCCTCAACGCTGAAACACATGTTTGCACTTTATCCGCCATGTAACCTGCGACGACGACAATTGGTTGAACTCTGTAGAGAGTAAGGCATTTGAGCATTCTTTCAAGTATTGTTTCGCGGGTTAGACGGAGCATGCATTTTGGGCAGTTGTCGGTTAACGGACGCAGTCTTGTGCCTCTTCCGGCAGCCACTATTATCGCTGCTGTGGCGTCACTCATTAGGCGATTCCCACGAGCGTTTCACGACCCGAATACTGTCTATCCAGACTGTTCCGGAGCACGACACATCCTCGCGCCCATACAACTTTTTGCTGGCGAACCTGTACACATAAAGACGGACTTTTCGTGTTTTTTCTGGGGCGGAGAATTGCAGGCGTGTCAATGCCCAATTTCTGCTGGGCGCAAGTCTGACGGACCTGCTCAGCACCCGCCAGGACCTTTCCGCGTCCCTGACCAACAGAGCAAAGTGGCAGTTTCGGAAGCCGCTGGCGTGATAGACCGCTGTCACAACATACTCTTTTCCCCCTTCCACAGTAAAGGCTTGACTGATGTGCCAAAAACTGTGCCTAAGGTCCCAAGTGTCAACGCATAGGGAGTGTTTTCCCTCAACCGCCATATTTGGGTCTCTGAAGAAGCGGAAGTTCGGAGACGGTCTGTGGACTTTCCAGCCGACCGAGAGCGGCTGCTCAAATGAGCCGTTCACCAAAAGATTTTTCCCTTCAGGCAGTTGGGACAGCAATTTGCGGCGTTCTTCTTCGCTCAGCCGCGGTAATTTTGCTTGTTCCACAGTCATTTTGCGTATTTCCACGAATCGGAGGCGGCTTTCATCGTAGTTCCAGCATTTGCCGTTATGTTTCTTCACGAAGCGGCATACGCATAAATTGTGTGTTCCCATCTGCAGTGAGTACGGCACTCGTAGTGTGAGACGTTCGCAGAACATCTCGCCGCAGTGCCTCTTATTCAACCTAACAAGCCTTCTATATATCGGCAACTTTCCCAGGAATATCATCAGATCAACGCTTTTGATCGGCAGTGTCTTCTGCAGCACCAACTTCAGTTCGAACTCTTCCAACTGTCTTACTTTGGCGGGGCAGGCAAAACCCAGCAGACGCAGTCCTGATGTTACTTCTTTCAGCAGGATGTTGGCTTCCGGAAAGTGCTTTTTTATCTCTGCGGGTTTGGGTAATGGGCTTTTTCCCAACCAGTCAACATCTTTGGCAAGTTGTGGGAATTTTTTGCGGATGGTGTCTGCCGTTTTGGCGGCTTTTGGGTTGTTCAGTTTGGAGAGCGCTGCGAACAGCCACAGCATGCCTTCCTGGGTTTGTGCGTTTTTGAGCATTCCTGCGATCAGGTTCCAGCGTCCTTTTTCGGCGATGCGGGGAGCCAGAACGAGGCGTTGTTTTTCGGTGATTTCTGCTGGCATACCGTATTTGATGGCGAGGTCGGCGGCGTTGTCGCTCTCCCCCTTCTTCAGAGCACGCCTGATGAGCAGCACCACTGCGTCGCAACAGAGCGGATTCACCGTCAGTATTCGCTGCGCCAATCGCTCCGCCCCTGATAAGTCCCCATGTTTTATGAGGTTTTTCATCTGTTCAACCAGAACAGGTGTGCAATCCGGGGCGATTCTCAAAGCCACATCCAGCAGTTTCATATCCTTTCTTGACCTTGCCTCGTTTGCCAGTCTGATGGCGAGGTTCCAGCGGATTTTGGTCTCTTCTGTTTCATGGAGCAAGCCTGTGTGGCGGCTCAGAAGTTGTGCTGCGCCATAAGCATCTTCCCGCGCGAGGCGTTCGCGTAGCAGTTCCACCAGTGCCGCCCGACGCAATCCGTTTGTCTTGCCTCGTTTAAGGAGCATTTTCAGTGTTTCTGGGGTGGCGGTTCTGATCTGCGTGAACTGCAGCGCGAGTTGGGTAAACCCGCAAAGGGAGACGAACAGCGCCAAGCCGGCGCCGAGTGGAGCAGATATCCATCGTGAGAAGACGAATATGACTGGTGCAAACGCTGCTGTCAGGAACAGCGCGAAAATCTCCTTATGCAACGGCAGTCCGAAGATGCGCGACAGGAGCAATGCTGCCAAGCCGAAGAACGCCGACACCGTAAAGAGCAGCGACCACAGCGCAAACCGCGCCTGTTTTTCCTTCTCTTCCGCCTTGAATGCTGCAGCACCTGCACGCAGCGCCCCAACTGCCGCCAGCGCCACGCATACCCCAGCCATCACCCCAACGCGTGTGTCTTCCCACCACACGGGATTCTGCCATAGCGTGCTCGCAAGCATAACGACGAACAGCAGCGGAACAAGCCGACGGGATTTGAGCGAGAAAGTCACAACCGCCCCCACAAGAAGCAGAATATCGCCGTTTAAGGTGGTGTTGAAGGCGGCAGATGCCGCCACAGCCACCGCCAACACAATCCCGAATCGTTCACCACCCGCGACAAAACCTCCGTCTTCCCCATCTGCCTGAACCGTTAATGTAGAAGCCATCATCGCTTATCCGCAGTTCACCACAAAATGTTATCCTGCTTGAACGGAAATTCAAGAGCGTTTGGGCAATGTTTAGCCCGCATTCATCAAGAGAGACAACTGCAGCATTAGAGTTTGACACGCTATGGTGGCGGGAGAAAATGGGGGTCAGGGAGGAGAAAGATGCGGATAGAGTTTATCATGCGTTGCGTGTCGACCAACACAGTTGCGCGTGAGTGGCTGGCGGCGGGAGGTAGTGGGATATATGCTGTTGTGGCAGCGGAGCAGACGGCAGCGCGCGGCAGACGCAATCGCTTCTGGGCATCGCCCGCTTATGGCGGTGTCTGGATGAGCGTTGCGTTCGCAAGGGTTACGCCCAAGCCGCTTCAGACGCTCGCCGCAGGTGTCGCCGCATACCAGACCGCCAAACAGTTTGCACCCAACGCCCCCATCGCCATCAGATGGCCCAACGACCTAACCACCGCCGACAACAGGAAACTGTGCGGTATCCTGTGCGAGGCTTGCCCGCAAGGGCTGATTGTTGGGGTCGGGTTCAATCTGCATACATCGCTTCTGCCGGCGGGGTTGAACGCGGTGGGGCTGGATGAGTGGCTGCAGACAGAAGATGTGCCCGACAGGCGGCTGCACAGAGATGTGGCGGAAACGCTTGTGAGGTCTGTGTGTAAATGGATTATGCGGCTTGAAGACGAAGGCGCCGATGCGATAATTGATGCGGCGAATGAGTGGATGTGGCGCGGAACCGTAAGACTGGAAACAGAAGAAGGCGTTTTTGTGGGACAGACTCTGGGAGTAGAGGAAAATGGAGAGTTGGTTGTAGACGTCGGCGGTGAAAAGAAGCATTTTCTGGTGGCGGATGTTCGTCTTCTGCGACTTCAGAAGCCGATTGGAGGAACATAGATGCCAAGCAGAAACTATGACGAGTGGGAGGAGAAGACCGTAAAGCCTGTGCTGAAAAAGCATCCTGAGCGGAAGGAGCAATTTGAGACATTGTCGGGTATTAAGTTGAAGCGCACCTACACGCCAGAAGATATAAAGGACATAAACTGGGATGAGGACATCGGCTGGCCTGGGGAGTATCCGTTTTTGCGTGGTGTTCAGCCGACGATGTATCGCGGCAGGCTGTGGACAATGCGTCAATATTCGGGTTATGCCACACCTGAGGAGACCAACCGCCGTTTCAAATACCTCCTTGAGCACGGACAGACAGGACTTTCTGTGGCGTTTGACCTGCCGACGCAGGTGGGCTATGACAGCGACCACGAGTTGGCATCCGGCGAGGTGGGCAAGGTGGGAGTCTCAATATCCTGCCTTGCCGATATGGAGCGGCTGTTTGAGGGGATACCGCTTGATAAGGTTTCAACAAGTATGACGATAAACGCAACTGCGCCGATAATTCTGGCGATGTACATAGCGGTGGCGAAGAAACAGGGTGCTGATGTTTCATCTCTGCGTGGCACCGTTCAGAACGACATACTGAAGGAGTATGTTGCACGCGGCACATTCAGATTTCCGGTTGAGCCCTCAATGCGCCTTGTCACCGACATATTCCGCTACTGCAAGGACAATCTGCCGCGCTGGAACACAATCTCAATATCGGGCTACCATATGCGGGAGGCGGGCTGCACGGCGGTTCAGGAGGCGGCGTTCACACTGGCGAACGCGATTGCCTATGTTCAGGCGGCGATAGACGCGGGACTGGATGTGGACGCTTTCGCAGGACGGCTGTCGTTCTTCTTCGGCAGTCACAACAACTTCTTTGAGGAGATATGCAAGTTTCGTGCGGTGAGGCGGCTGTGGGCGCGCATTATGCGCGACCGTTTCAAAGCGAAAAAGCCCCGCTCCATGATGCTCCGCTTCCACACCCAGACCGCCGGCTGCACACTCACCGCACAACAGTATGAGAACAATGTGGTGCGGGTGACGCTGCAGGCGCTGGCGGCGGTTCTGGGCGGCACCCAATCCCTGCACACAAACAGCAGGGACGAGGCGATGGCGCTGCCGAGCGAGGATTCGGTGCGAATCGCCCTGCGCACCCAGCAGATCATCGCCTATGAGGCGGGAGTTGGCGATGTGGTGGACCCGCTGGGCGGCGCGCCGTTCATAGAGTGGCTTACCTGCGAGATTGAAAAACGCGCACAGGCTTTGATTGAAAAGATAGACGAGATGGGCGGCGCAGTGGCGGCTATCAAAAGCGGTTGGATGCAGCGACAAATCCAAGAGGCAGCGTATGAGTACCAGAAAAAGGTGGAAACAGGCGAGTTGGTGGTTGTCGGCGTGAACAAATTCAGGATAGAGGAAGAGCGTGAGCCTGAATGGCTGCTGAAGGTGGACCCGGAGGTGGAACGCCAAAGGAAGGAGATGCTCTCTGACTGGAGGAAGAGCCGCGACCAGAAGCGTTGGCGTGAGGCGCTGGACAACCTGAAAACGGCTGCAGAAGGCGACGACCTGCTGATGCCGCATTTCGTGGAGGCGGTGGAGGCAGGCGCCACCGTCGGCGAAATTTGCGAAGTTCTGGCGGATGTCTTCGGCGAATACACCGAAAGCGAATTCTATTAAAGACCTCTTGGGAGGAGACGACTTGGTCTGTTTTGTTGAGGTGGCGGTCAAGGAAGAGTTGTCGGATGCCGAAGGTGCCGCGGTTCTTGAAACAATCCGTGACCTCGGCATAACCTCCGTAAAAGATGTGCGCGTTGTGCGAGTCTACATCCTGCAGGGCGATTTCACAGACGGCGACCTGAAAAAGATTGCAGGTATTCTCGCCGACCCTGTCTCCGATGTATACGCTGTAAACGCGCCTGTCCTTGACGAAAAGGACGCTGTCGTTGTGCAGGTCGCCAAAAAACCGGGCGTTATGGACACGGTTGCGCTGACGGTCAAGAAGGCGCTTTCGGAGATGGGACTCGCTGCTGAGGCTGTGCGCACCGCAAAGAAGTTCATCCTCAAAGGCAGCCCGACACGGCAGGAGATTGACATTGTGGTTCGGCGTGTTCTGGCAAACGAGACAGTAGATGAGGTGCACTTCGGCGGTCAGCCGCTTGATGTGCCCAAAACGCCACCTGAATACAGGTTCCGCCTTGTGAGGGTGAAACTCTCCGGCAAAGACGACGCAGAACTGGAAAGGATAAGCAGAGAGGGGATGCTGGCGTTGAGCGTTGAGGAGATGCGCGCGGTTCAGGCACATTTTGAACGCCTGGGACGCGACCCCACCGACTGCGAACTGGAGACCATCGCCCAGACCTGGTCCGAACACTGCGTTCACAAGACCTTCAAATCTCCCATCCGCTATACCGACCGCTCAACTGGAAAGACCGAACTGATAGAGAAGGGGCTTTTGAAGACCTACATAATGGCGGCGACGGAGGAGATAGCCGCGCCGTGGTGCGTTCTCGTCTTCCGCGACAACGCCGGTATCGTGGAGTTTGACGAGGAGTTCAACCTCTGCTTCAAGGTGGAGACGCACAACCATCCAAGCGCGATAGAGCCGTATGGAGGTGCGGCAACGGGAATCGGTGGCGTTATCCGCGACCCGCTCGGCACCGGACTCGGCGCCCTGCCTGTCGCCAACACCGATGTCTTCTGCTTCGGTCCGCCCAGTCTGCCATATGAGCAGTTGCCGGAAGGTTGCTTGCATCCCAAGCGCATAATGAAAGGCGTTGTTGCAGGTGTGCGCGACTACGGCAACCGTATGGGCATACCGACCGTCAACGGCGCGGTGCTCTTTGACAACCGCTATGTCGGCAATCCGCTTGTCTACTGCGGCAATCTCGGAATCCTGCCGAAGGACTGCTCGCATAAGGAGCCGAAGGTCGGCGATCTGGTGGTGCTTGTTGGCGGCAGAACAGGGCGCGACGGCATCCACGGCGTCACATTCGCGTCGGTGGAGTTGACAAGCGAATCTGAAGAGGTGGCGGGAAGCGCCGTGCAGATAGGCAATCCGATTGAGGAGAAGAAACTGGTTGAGGGTTTGATGCGTGCGCGCAGGGAGCGCCTGTACAACGCGATAACCGACTGCGGCGGCGGCGGGCTCTCCTCCGCCGTCGGCGAGATGGGCGCAGAACTCGGCGTTGAGGTGCACCTTGAACGCGTCCCCCTCAAATATCGCGGTCTCTCCTACACCGAAATCTGGATATCGGAGGCGCAGGAGCGGATGGTGCTGGCTGTGCCGCCCGACAAACTTGAGCGTCTCAAGCAGATTTTCGCAGAAGAAGAGGTTGAGGTGAGCGTTATCGGGCGCTTCAGCGGCGACAAGCGTCTGCGGCTGTTCTATGACGGCAATCTTGTTGCGGACCTGGATATGGATTTTCTGCATAAGGGGCTGCCGCTGACACAGCGCGAAGCGGTCTGGAACCCGCCTGACCTGACGGAACCCGACATTCCCGAGCACGCCGACCTCACCCCCACCCTGCTTGAGATTCTCTCCTCTCTTAATGTTGCCTCAAAGGAGTGGGTGGTGCGCCAGTACGACCACGAGGTTCAGGCACGCACGGTGGTTAAGCCGTTTGTGGGACCGCAGATGAGAGGACCGTCAGACGGTGCTGTGATTCTGCCGCGGCTCAAGTCCCGTCGTGCTGTGGCTCTGACCTGTGGCATCTGCCCGCGCTATGGCGATATAGACCCATACTGGATGGCAGCCGCCGCGATTGACGAAGCCATCCGAAACGCCGTCTGTCTTGGCGCCGACCCCGACCGTATCGCACTCCTTGACAACTTCTCCTGGGGTAGGGTCAGCCGCCCTGAAATCCTCGGGGCACTCGTCAGATGCTGCAAAGCCTGCTACGACTTCGCCACCGCCTACAGAACACCCTTCATCTCCGGCAAAGACTCACTCAACAATGAGTTCGTCGCCAAGGATGGACGCGTCATAACAATTCCACATACGCTGCTCATCTCGGCTCTGGGAATTGTGCCTGATGTGGATATATGTGTGACATCCGACTTAAAGCGGGCGGGCAATCCGCTGTATCTTCTGGGTTTGACGCGTGACGAGTTGGGCGGTTCGGAGTTTTACGCGCTGTTTGGGCATCTTGGAGTTGGTGTTCCGAAGACGGATGCGGCGTCAGCACGGCAGCGTTATCTGCGCCTCCATCAGGCGATAAAGGAGGGGATGGTGGTGGCGGCGCACGACTGCTCCGACGGTGGACTGGGGGTTGCGCTTGCGGAGATGGCGTTCGGCGGCGATGTTGGGGCGGAGGTCTCGCTTGCGGATGTGGAGTATGAGGGTAAAGCGCGCGACGATTTTGTGCTATTTTCGGAGTCGACAGGTAGGGTGGTGGTGGAGGTGGCGCGCGACAAAGCCCCCGCTTTTGAGCGACTCTTCGCCGGCACCCAGTTTGCCAGAATCGGACGCGTTATTGAGCAGCCCTTCCTGATTATCAGCGGGCTTAAAGGGAGGGTTGTGGTGGAGGAGGTGGTGCGCAATCTTTACGCTGCCTGGCACAGACCGCTTGCGTGGTGAGCGGTTGCCTCTTTTGCGGGCAATTGTTCTGTTTTGCGTTACACACTTCTGTATAATGGTGGCATAGCGATAGGCAGGGAGGTTTCAGATGCCTTTTTTTGAGCGGATTAGGTTGAAGAACTGGCGGAATTTCGAGTCAGCAGATGTGCAACTGGCAAGACGGGTCTTTGTTGTTGGGCAGAACGCTTCAGGCAAGTCGAACTTTCTGGATGCATTCAGGTTCCTGCATGACCTTGTAGTTCCTGGTGGTGGTTTTTTGAAGGCGGTTGAGGACCGTGGCGGAGTGAAGGCGATTCGCTGGTTCGGCGCCCGCAGAGACCCTAATGTCCTGATTGAAGTTGATGTGTCAACTGATGGGAAGGAGCGATGGAGATACAGGATAAAATTCGGTCTGCAGCAGAGCACAGGGAAGCCTGTGGTGAAGGAGGAGTGCATCTGGCGAAGGGAGGGCGAGGAGTGGGAATCGGTGCTTGAGCGCCGACTCGGCAGAGGAGAAGAGGCAGGTCTGTTTGAGCAGACATATGTTGAGCAGCGGGCGGTGAGTGCCAACTTCAAAAGCCTTGTTGATGCTTTTGCTTCTGTCAGTTATGTTCATCTTGCTCCGCAGATTATTCGGGAACCCGCGATACGGCGCTATGTTCCGAGTCTTGAATGGCTGGGAGCGGATTGGCTCAAAAAAGTAATGAGCACTAACAGAAGAACAACGCGGGCAAGGTTTGACCGAATTAAGAACGCTTTGCGGTCGGTAACAGGTCTTCAGGTTGAAGAGATAAGCGCTGAGATGGCAGAAGAGGGACCGATTTTGAGGGTTCGCTGCAGCAACTGGCGTTCCTACGGATTGCTCCAGGATGAGCGGATACTGTCGGATGGCAGCATAAGATTGATTGTTCTGCTTTGGTCGCTGCTTG
>Ga0180302_10000757_pt1 | contig 14816 bp, 17 predicted proteins | sample GuaBasSediGuay17_FD_121794 | JGI IMG/M metagenome (GOLD analysis project Ga0180302, IMG submission 121794) | Subseafloor sediment microbial communities from Guaymas Basin, Gulf of California, Mexico - Guay17, Core 4571-4, 12-15 cm | ecosystem: Environmental > Aquatic > Marine > Hydrothermal... | reverse complement strand
CTAACCATAGCGTGTAACCTAACCCTAAGAATTAACTTATATTTTTCTCATGCTCTCCAAGGGGCTTCCCCGAGGAATCGATGATTAACCAGCCTATTGAGGATCTTGCTAGTACCTGCCGCCCAGGAAGCGCTACGAGGAGTGGGTGAGGCGCTACGAGAAGAAGAACGGCCGCTGGGCTGAGCGAGGCCCAAAGCCCCGCCGGGCCCCCTTCGGATTTTGGGAGCAACCTTGGAACCAGAGTAAAGTTAAAATTGTTCATACAAATTGATAGAATTGGTGCGGCCGCCGGGATTCGAACCCGGGTTCTGCGGCTATCCTCGCCCGCGCGGGGGCTGAGGCTTGGAGGGCCGCCATCCTAGTCCAGGCTAGACCACGGCCGCACCGCGTGGTCCCAAGCAACGGACGTGTTTATTTCGTTTACGCCTCACGGGAACAGTGGCTGCAGCAGGGGGGTACCAGCAATATCTAAACCATTAGGAGGCTATAAGCGTCCTAATGGTAAGAGGAACGGCCGCTAGGTTGAGCGAGACCCAAAGCCTCGCCAGACCTCCTTTTGTACTCTCGCATTTAATTTTTGTTGGAGTATCCCGCTTTCTCAACATCAATATAAAACTATAAAGTTCATAAAAATCGTATAAATCGAGAGAAATGGCGGGCCCGCCGGGACTCGAACCCGGGACCTACGGGTTAAAAGCCCGCCGCTGCAGGCGCCCGGAGCGGGCTCTGCCCACCTGAGCTACGGGCCCGCCTGAAATAGCATCCGAGGCGAGTTTAAAACCTTTCCTGACCATAAGCCGCCCTCCGAGGGTGAAGTGGGGAATCGAGGCTCCAGTCGTCAGCAGCCTGGCGAGCGCCCAGGCCTTAAGCGGGCGTCTTTGCAGGCGGAAGAGAAGACGCGCGTAGGGGTGCTTGGCCGCTATTATTGCGATCTCCAGCTCTTTGCCCCTCCTGAGGGCCTCTACAAGAGCTCTCGAGAGATCTCTAGCAGCCTTATTGCTCTTAATGGCTAGGGTGCGGTCGTCAACGAAGTCGCTCCTCCTAATGACTAGGGAGCGGTCGTTCTCCAATTTAAGTCTTCGATCTCCCCACGCGATCAGTGCGTCGGCAACTCTGTGCGCTTTAAACACCACGAGCACAGCAGTTCTCTGGTCCTCAAGCAGCTTCCTGAGGGGCTTGCTGAGTCCCGAGACCGCCTTGCTAGCGCATACCCCTACTATGCAGTCGCCGCGGGGGGTGAGACTTCTCTCGCAAGTCACCTCTATTGTCGTGCGGTGAGAGGCTCTTATGTTGGTGTGTCCTTGAGCCTTTAAAGTGTCGGCGGCGAGCATGTATGCTAGAACCCATGCTTCCCTCTCAAGGGAACGAAGACACAGCCGCCAAGGCTCGCGACGTGCACCTCACCCGTGCGGCTTTTGTACACTAGCTTGAGGTCCTGAAAGAGGCGGCCTACTGGTATCACCATCCTACCGCCCGGTGCCAACTGCAGTACGAGGCTTTCGAGAACCTTGGGCGCGGCTGCCGTCACGAGTATTCTATCGAAGGCGGCCCTCGCAGGTGCTCCCGCACTGCCGTCAGCCACCACTACGTGAACCAGAGCCCCGTAGCCGGCGCGCCCCAAGTTCCCCTTTGCGAACTTTGCCACTTTGTAGTTTATTTCGATGCTGAGTACAATACCGTTCGATATCTCCCTACGGGGATGGACCAGCTCCGAGCATAAGGCCGCGTGGTATCCACTGCCGGTACCTACTTCAAGAAGCCTGTTGCCGGGCTCTATAGCTAGGGCCTCACACATTATTGCGCACATGTGAGGAGCCGATATTGTCTGCCCCTCGGGTATAGGGAGGGGGGTGTCCTCGTACGCCTCATCCCGGTAGCGCGGTAGAACGAAGTGCTCTCTAGGCACCCTGAGGAATGCGTTCTTAACGCTGTCGCTACGTATCACTCCCTCCCAGCAAAGCCTCTCCACCATCCTCTTTCTCCGCTCTTCGAACCCTTCCGCGCTCAAGAGAACCACGCATCTAAACTGACTTGGCCGAAGGTCTTCTTATACGCCTTCTCGGCGCGCTCTAGAGCGTTTTCCACCCTCTTCGGCGAGAACGAGTGCTCCTCGCATAGGAACTCGATTATTTTGTCCCTGTCAGGCTCCCTCCACTCAAGGGTGTAGTCGTCTGTCACCTCAGGCTTCAGGAACACCTCAGCTATTTTGTGCGGGTCCGCCGGGAATTTTGGGTTGCCTAGGGCTCTTAGTATGGCATCCAGCTCCTTTAGCTCCTTGACTAGCCTGAGGGCCCTCTTTATGCCCACACCTTTAACGCCTCCAGGGTTGTAGTCCGTGCCTACGAGGATGGCTATGTAGACTAGTTGCTCACGCGTTAGTCCGTGGTGTTTGAGCAGGCTTTCGAGCTCTATGACCTCGGGCTTCACCTCAACGTACACATTTTTCCTCGGAAGCTTGCGTCTGCCTGTGATAGTCAGGTTCCTGACCAGCCGCGTCGTTCCAAAGAGGAGCGAATCGTAGTCCTGGCTCGCGGACGCCCACACATCGCCCTTCCTTGTCATGTAGGCCGCTTGCGCCTCGCCCTCGCTGGGCGCCTGCACCCAGGGGATGCCCATGTAGTCCAGTAGCTTCTTGGCGTCCTCAACCATGGGCTTAGTGAGCATGGAGGTCTGCTGCGCGTATATCCTGGCTTCCTCGAGATCGCCACGCGCCAGGGCCTCCTCGTACTTGACGCGCGCTATCTCCTTCTGCCTCATTCTAGCCTCAAGCTCCGCGGCCTTCAGCTCGGGAGGCTTCCCGTCGAAGACGTAGACTGGCTTCACACCCGCCTCCAAGAGGTTTATGGTCCTGTAGAATAGGCCGTTAAGGTGACTGGTGATGCGACCGTAAGCGTCTATGAGCGGAGTGCCGTCCCTCTGCCTTATAATGGCCAGGAACTGGTAAAGGGCGTTATACGCGTCTATGGCTATGACCCTACCAGCCAGCTCGCTGAGTTCGACCGTCATCTTTATAGGCGCTACTAGCTCCCTCAGGTTTACGCCCACAGCCCATCGCCCCTACAGGGGATTCAGCTCTTAGTAAGATAAACCATCCTCAGGTTTTTTCTTAACGGCTCCACTCTGACGATCCCTTGCAGCTCGAGAGACATGAGCGCCTTATTGAACTGCGAGAACGAGATGTCGGCATCGAAGGAGGAAAGTATCTGCTTGACAACCTCGTAGAGCTCTTTATCCTTAGCCATGCCTCGCCTTCTCTCGAGCTCCATTACTATTACTGTTGTAACTGGCAGCAATAGGTACACCTAGTTCCTAGATGTAGAACCCAGCCGGTGTGGCCCTCGCTTGCATCATTCTTCGGGAGCGCTCGGCCCAGCTCTCGTAGTACTTGATCATGTCTAGGGTTATTGAGGGCTTCACCTTCTTGAGGGCGATGTCGAAGTGCCTCCTGTAGACCTTTGTGGTATTGATGTTCTCCCTGAGAGCGGCGAGCCCTGCCTCTCTTACGAGGACCTCGAGATCGGAGCCGGAGAACCCCTCGGTCATGTCCGCTATCTCCTCCAGATCCACGTCGTCGGCGAGCGGCATCTTCCTAGTGTGTATCTCCAGTATCTCCAGCCTGGCTTTCTTGTCTGGTGGGGGCACGTAGATTACCCTGTCGAACCTGCCGGGCCTCAGGAGGGCTGGGTCGAGGATGTCGGGCCTGTTCGTAGCGCCGATAACGACCACGCCCTCCAAGCGCTCGAGACCGTCCATCTCCGTCAGTAACTGGCTGACCACGCGCTCGGTTACCATGGAGTCGCCTATACCGAGCCCCCTCATCGGCGCTATCGCGTCTATCTCGTCGATGAATATCACGGATGGTGCCACCTGCCTAGCCTTCCTAAAGAGCCTCCTAATCGCTCTCTCGCTCTCACCCACCCACTTGCTAAAGATCTCAGGGCCCTTCACGCTAACGAAGTTCGCCTCGCTCTCAGTCGCCACGGCCTTGGCTAGCAGAGTCTTGCCGCAGCCGGGAGGCCCGTACAGCAGTATGCCCTTCGGCGGCTCGATGCCTAGGCGCTCAAAGGCTTCGGGGTACTTGAGCGGCCACTCTACGGTCTCCCTCAGCTCCTGCTTAACCTCCTCCAGCCCGCCGATGTCGTCCCAGTGGACGGTTGGGGTCTCGACCTCTATTTCTCTGAGCGCGGAGGGCGTGATTTCGCGGTAAGCGTTCATGAAATCGTCCATGGTCACCTTCAGGTTCTCGAGAATCTCGGGCGGTATCTCCTCTTTCTCGAGGTCTATCATGGGGAGTATCCTGCGAAGAGCCTTCATTGCGGCCTCTCTACATAGAGCCGCAAGGTCCGCACCTACGAAGCCGTGGGTTATCTCGGCCAACTTCTTGAGGTCTACGTCCTCGGCCAGAGGCATGTTCCTCGTGTGGACAAGGAGAATCTCGTAACGCCCCTTCTTATCGGGCACCCCTATCTCTATCTCTCTGTCGAACCTTCCAGGTCTGCGTAACGCCGGGTCTATCGCGTTAGGCCTGTTCGTTGCGCCTATTACTATCACGTCGCCCCTAGCCTCCAGGCCGTCCATGAGGGCCAGGAGCTGGGCGACGACCCTCTTCTCGACTTCACCAGTGACCTCCTCGCGCTTGGGCGCTATGGCGTCTATCTCGTCGATGAATATGATCGCGGGAGCGTGCTCCTTAGCGTCCTCAAATATCTCCCTCAGCCTAGCCTCGCTTTCGCCGTAGAACTTGCTCATTATCTCTGGTCCGTTTATGGCTATGAAGTAGGCGTCCGACTCGTTGGCCACGGCCTTGGCTAGCAGAGTCTTGCCGCAGCCAGGAGGCCCATGAAGCAGCACGCCCTTGGGAGGCTCGATACCAAGCTTCCTGAATAACTCTGGGTGTTTGAGGGGCAGCTCAACCATCTCCCGGATCTTCTGCTTAGCCTCCTCAAGATCACCAATGTCCTCGTAAGTGACGCGAGGAATCTTACTGATGTCCACGGGCCTCTCTAGTATAATGAGGTGGGTGTCCTCGGTTATTATCACGGGACCTGCCGGCTTAGTGGAGACCACAGTGAAGGGTATTATCTGGCCTAGGACAGGCACTTGGACTATGTCGCCTTCGAGCAACGGCCTGTCTAGTAGCCTTTTCTTGACGTAAGCCGCAAAGTTCTCGTCGACTGTTAGCGTCAAGGATGTGGGAGCGAGCCTCACGAGAGTCGCTGGCCTCACGCGCGCCTTCCTAACCTTGACCTTGTCTCCAAGGCTCACGCCGGCATTCTTTCGAGTCCAGCCGTCCATCCTGATTACTCCCTGCCCCCTATCCTCGCTGTAGCCCGGCCACGCTATGGCAACCGTCTTCCTCCTACCCTCTATCTCGACAACGTCTCCCGGAGAGATCCCCAGCCTCCTCATAACAACCTCGTCTATCCTGACGCGGCCACGTCCCGCCTCTTGATGCCTAACCTCAAGTACTCTAAGCTCTACCTCGTCTTCCCTTGCCCTGCCTCTACGGCTTCTCATGCATATCCCCAGAGAAAACGCATCCAATGAGTGGGAGAGAGACGGCCTATATAAGGGTCGCTCTGGCAAATGCCCTCCAGTTTCTTTTCGGGACCAGGCACGCACAGCCTTCAACTCCCTAAATGAATGCTCCAGCCAGGAGACACGAGAGATAACCTAATCAGTAGGGAAAACGTGGGCGAAGTGGTGCCGTTATAATGAAACCCGATAACGCCGGTGCAAGCAAGGAAGACTTCAAGCCGCCCCCTCACATAGTTGGTGTGCTGGGGGACGACTTTAAGGTAAAAGTCGACGACGAGGAAGCCGTAGCCTACCTGCAGTCCAGAGAGTTCGGCATTCAGACTGAGGACGGCGTAGTCTTAGACCCTGTAGAGGCACTGTATCTCATGAGGCGCGGCGTGCTAGAGGTCAGAGATCGGGATGGCCGTGAGCTCAGCTTTGCAGAGTTCCTCACTGAGCTCTCGGAGAAGGAGAGAGACGCTTGGATTAAGCTCGAGGTCTATACTGACCTACGAAAGCGCGGGCTTTACGTTAAGCCCAGCTATACGCGCGAGGCGTCATTCCTTGTAGACAAGAAGAAGAAAGGCAAGCTAGAGAGGTACATAGTCTACATCTTCACCGAGGGGAAGAGAATAGGTTTCGCCGAGCTGGAGAAGGCCTTCGAAAGGGCGATGGCCAGCAATAGGGAGCTAGTAATAGCCGTCGTTGACAAAGAGGGCAACGTGTCCTTCTATACAGTAACAAAGATGAGGTGAGGGGGCCTGACGCGTTTCTACGCTAGACATCCTCTCAGCAAGAAGGAGAAGAAGCGATTAGCCGCTAAACTTGAAGCTCTGCTGGGACATGAAGCGGGCAAAAGAGTGCGCGAGGCTGAGTTTGTCGAGGTGGCGAGGACGCGGGAGGGAGTAGTACTCTACTACGTTGACGGAGTGCCTCTTTTCCTTGAAGCCCAGGACAAGCTCCTGCCAACGATACTGGGAGCTTCCACGGGAGCGTGCAGTCTGCCTAAAGTAAGCGTAGACGACGGGGCCGTGCCCCATATAGTGAACGGGGCGGACGTTATGGTGCCAGGCATAGTAAAAGTGGAGGGGGAGTTTACAGAGGGCAGCCTTGTGGTTGTAGTTGACCTGAAGGGAAGAGTGGTCGCGATAGGGCAGGCTCTGATGGCGTCTGACACTATTTTGAAGAGCAAGAAGGGTAGAGCTATCAGGAACCTACACTACGCGGGGGATAAGCTCTGGAGAATATACTTCGAAAGGCGCTTCCTGTCAATGCTCAAGGCTTAGGCTAAGCCACTCTTATGGCCTCTAGGTTCTGCGGCGTGAGCACTTCTGCGTTAACTATCCTCTCAGCCCTACCCTTGAAGCTCCTCATTTTACTCCGCTCACCGTGCACAAGTATCACGCGTCTAGGCCTCGGCGTTATCCTCCTGAGGTAGTACTCAAGCTGCCTCCTGTCGCTGTGACCCGAGAACCCCTCAACCCTGTAAACCTCCATCTTGAGCTCGACGGCCTCTACCCTGCCGCGGCTGTCAACGAAGGTCAGCTTCCTGAGACCTTGGAGTATCTTGCGACCGAGAGTGCCCTCTATCTGGTAGCTCACGAAGACGAGCGAGCTTTTCTCGTCCTCGGCCAGTAGGCGGAGGTAGTCCATTATGGGGCCTCCCGTCAGCATGCCGGAGGTCGACATTATTATCGAGGGCCTGATTCTCACTATCTCCTCCCTTTCGTTCGATGTGTGCTTTAGGATGTTTATGTTGGGTGACGTGAAGGGGTTCTCACTCCTGTAGATCCTCTCCCTCAATGACGTCGTCAGGTACTCGGGGAAGGCAGTGTGTATGGCTGTCACTTCGTCTATCATCCCCTCAATGTATATGGGCGCGCTCGGCAGCTTGCCTGTCTCCATGGCCTCGTTGAGCACTATGAGAACGTCCTGAGCCCTGCCAACCGCCAGCACCGGAATTAGGACAACGCCTCCCCTCTCGAAGGTCTTCCTTACTATTTCTATGAGCATGCGCTCGGCCTCGTCCCTGCTTGGTAGGTAGTCCTGTGGGCCACCATAGGTCGTCTCCATGATGAGAACCTCGACTCGCGGGAACTGATAGTGTGCCGGGTCTAGTATCCTTGTGCGGGCGAACTTGAAGTCGCTCGTGTAGACGATGTTAACTAGGCCCTGTCCCACGTGTATGTGTGCTATGGCAGCTCCGAGTATGTGCCCTGACCTGTAGAGAGTAAGCCTTATGTCCGGCGCTATGTCCGTGACCTCTCCATACTTCAGGGTGTATGAGTGCAGCACGGCCTCCGTGACGTCCCTGAGCGTGTAGGGCAACGACTTACCTTCCCTTTCTGCGATCTTCAGGTAGTCCTCCTGTAGGAGCTTCATAAGGTACAGTGTGGGCTCCGTCATGTAGACGGGACCCTTGTAGCCGTACTTGAAGAGGTAAGGCAGAGCTCCGCAGTGGTCCAGATGAGCGTGCGTTATGACCACAGCGTCGAGCGAGTCAAGGTCCAGTTCAGGCACCCCAAAGTACGGGTACTCCTCGCGTGTTAATGAGGGCTTAACGCCAGCATCAAGTAAAACCCTGCTCTCTGGGGTCTCTATCAGTATAGCACTCCTACCCACTTCCTGGAACCCGCCGAGCGCTATGACCCTGACGTACTCGTCGCTTAGTATCTGACGCCTGTAGATTCTATGCCCCACCACCCTGAGGAACTTCAGCCTATCCTCGCTTCTACTACGGAAAAGCTCCCTGACCTCGTACACTGTACGCGAGGCTATAGGGGGCTTCCTAAGCACCTTCGGGTACCAAAGAGTCTCAGCCAGTATCCTCCTGAGAGTTATACCGTCCTTACCTATCACGTAGCCCGGCTTCTCGGCCTCTATCTCCACTTCGCCGGTTATCTTGTTGAAATAGATGAGTGAGATGTTAGCCTCCTCGGGCACAATGCTTCTTATCTTCTCCTCAGCCTCTCTCTCGCTCAGCCTGACCTCGGGGTCTCCGCGGACAACCACCCTCTTCTTGATGGTCTTCACGAGCTTCTTTATCAGCTCCTCTCTGTTCATCAGAAAGACGTGCGGCTTTCTGGAATAGACGGCTATTCTGGGCCCCTCGAAGTCTATGCGAGTGACCTCTGCCTCTGGCGGGACCAGTCTGAGCACGGCGTCTCTAACTTCTTGGAAGGGGCTACTAGGCCTACGCATACTCGGGTCCGCCTTTATCCAGAGTAGACTTCCTCTCCCCGTATTTCCTTATAACCCTCACGACTTACTACGACTATGTCCACACCCTCACCACTTCCTGGATCACGTCTTAAAGCCATTCGCACCGCTCGAACGGCCAGCTTGATGGCTTCCTCCTCTTCCATGTCCTCCCTGTAACTGCTCTCTAGTATGGAGATGGCGAAGGGGCTCCCGGAGCCTGTAGCCGTGAACTTCTCCCTCGTTACGGTCCCGAGCCAGTCTATGCTATAGAGAGCGCCGCCCTGCCTGTCGACGCCGCCGATCAGTATGTGGGCTATTAGCAGGGGTCTGTTCCCGAAGAGCATCATTGAGACCACGTTCGCGGCTGCACTCACGGGCATGGGCTCGTTGTTGTTGACTCTGTAGAGCGCCGCTGAGACTCTGAGCCTGTCGACGAGCCACTGAGCATCGCCGACATAGCCGGAGATGGTGGCGGCTATGTGGTTGTCTATCCTGAGTATCTTGCGGGCCTTCTTGTGAGATATGAAAAAGCCGCTCGTCGCCCTCCTGTCCGCGGCCAGCACTACGAAGTCTTTTAGGGCCATGCCTACGGTGGTTGTGCCCTTTAATACCTTCAGTAGCCTGTCCTCAAGGTCCTTTCCGTATAAGACCCTGAACTTCTCCACAATTAACACCCCTACGTACAGCAAAAGCAGGTGGATGTTCTGTCTAGCACACTAAGGGGCTCCATATAAAACCTTATGCCGCTGCCGAGAGTAAGGTTGAACTCTCACCCTGCTATCTATTCCTGGTGCTCTCTCGTGAGGCCCCAGAGTGTGGTCACGCTGGTAACCGAGGCATTAGCCGAGCGAGGGACAAGGTTCCGAATAAAAGTCCACCCTAGATGCGTAACGTGCCAGCTGTTCGCTATATGCGTTAGCAACTTACGGCCAGGACTCGAGTACGAGGTTCTTGAAGTAAGAAGCAAGAAGCATATCTGCCCCCTAACCGGCAGCGTTATGAGAGTAGTGAGGGTTAGGCCCTTGCCTCTCAAAGTGGCTCTCCCGAAGAAAGTGGCTGTGGAAGGGGTCGTCCTTGCCTATGAGCCAATAAAGTGCGATAGGAGGGATTGTGGCTATCGAAGGTTTTGCGACAACGAGGCGCTGAAGAGGAGAGAGCGCATTAAGATTGTGGATGTTGCAGAGTCTCTTCGGTGCCCTCTGGGGTTTCCTCTTGTTCTTGCTGAGGTTTTTCCTCTTTCTCTTCTTGCTTCCTCGCGAACTCGAACTTGAACACTACGCTCATCTCCTTTATCTCGGGCAGATAGTCCTCTATGTTCCTGGCCAAGCCGTTAATTGCAGGTGCTAGGTTAGAGGCGGCAAGAAAGCCTACGGGAAGGCTTATCACAAGTCTGCCGTCCTCAACGGAGTACTCTATCCCTTCAAGCGTGCCTAGCCATCTGTCTATGAGCGCCTTCACTCTCTCCTCGGTACTCTTAAGCACTTTTACAACCTTAACCTTGTACAGGACGTGCCTTCCTGCAAACGGATGATTAGTGTCTATTGTGACTCTGCCGCCTCCAACGAATATCACCTTGCCCCTAATGACGCGCCCTCTCACGTTAGCGGATATTTCCTCCCCTACTCTCGGAATGACACCTTGCCTTGAAAGCTCCCTGGCAGAGATTGTTACAATTTTGTTAGGGTCGCGTTTTCCAAAGGCCTTCTCAGGCGGTAGCTTGATGGTCTTCCACTGCCCCTCCTCTAGGCCTATGAGTTCTTCCTCAACGGCTGGTAGTATTATGCCCTCCTTCTTGCCGACAACAATGAGTGTGGGGCCAAGTCTCGCTAACTCGAGGCCAGCCTTCTCGGCCTCCTCTTTTATGGTCGTGTCAAAGACCTGCTGCTTTTTCTCTCCGCCCTCCTCCGTTTCAACCATTGCGATGTAGTCCAACAGCACAAAATCGCCTTCCTGTACCGCCAACTCGGACACCTCCGTGACTGCACCCATTTAGCTTACCTCGTTTTTATGTTCAACGCCAGGGAGAATTGGTGGGCCCGCCGGGAATTGAACCCGGGACCTCCGCCGTGTAAGGGCGGCGTCCTATCCACTAGACCACGGGCCCTTGCGATGCTGGCCAAGTTCGTTAGAGATGACACCCCCGGGTTTATCTGTCTTCCGCTATAGGGGGCTAGACCCTCTCCTCTATGACTTCGGTCGAGAAAGTGGCGCTCTCAACAAGCTCTATTATCCTTTTGATTTTCTCGGCTTTATCGTTGTTATCTACAGGCTCCAGTATGGCGTCGCAGTTGAGGCACCTGAATAAGGCGTCGGCGGCCTCATCAAACGAGTAGTACCTTCCGCACTGCGGGCACACGTAGCTCTCTCTTTCGGCGCTCCTTAGCGCGCGGTTCAGTAGCCTTACTACTTTCCTCCTGCGGGACTCTAGCAGAGCTAGAGAGGGCTCATCTGTGGGCCTCCAGAGGTACTTGTAGAGCTTGTCCCCCTGACCCCGAACGCGTCTGTACTTCACCAGCGAGTTCTCATAGAGCATGTTGAGCAGCTTCCTTAGCTCGTTCTCATCCATACCGAGATCTCTGGCCATATCTTCGTCCGTCGCCTCTCCTTTCTCGAGTAGGTACAGCAGGACTTTCTTCGCCGGCGGCCCGAATATCCTCTCAGCCAATTCGGGCAATAGGCTGTCTGGGCTCAATCCTCGACCCTCTTGACTATCTTTCCACGCTCACTAGGTATTATGACGAGCCTTGCCCCTATAAATTGTCGGGTAAGCTCCTTCCCCTCGAAGAGTCTATCAAGAAACACTGCCAGCGCGGACACCTCGCTGTGCGGCTGGTTCCCTACGGCAACGTTGAAGTCCGCGAGCTCGTAAACGTCGCGGGGGACTTTCTCTGCTCCGACGACCACCAGCATGTCCTTCCCCGATCTCCTTATGCGATCGATAACGTCCGTTCCCTCAATGTTTATCCCGTACATAGTTAGGTGAACAACTATCCCCCCTTTCTCCTTCCATTCTCGGATGAAGCGCTTGTACGACTCAACTTTTTCGACGAAGAAGGGGCCGCCCCATCTCTCTACGACTCCCTCTACGCTTCTGATAACTTCATCCTCAACATTCCCTACGTAAACGATACCGTCTGCGCCGAACGCTCTCGCGACTAGACCAACGTGGGTAGAGATCCTCTTGTCCCTAGCTGGCCTGTGGCCCAGCCTCAGCACCACGACTCTCAAGTGTGGCACCTCCCAGCACCCTAAAGTCGCCACCCTCACCACGCAGCCGTTCTCCCAGGCGTCTGATCAGGTAAGCCTTACCTTCAGCTATTACCCTTAGGCCTCCGTCAAGGGGCTCCATTCCGGCAATATAGCCGTACCTCTTCACCTCGTCTAAAACTCTTAGTGAGTGGTGAGGTATTGTGAACTCAGCCCTAACGTAATCGGGAAGGGATCTCAAGAGCTCAAGCTCTAGCTCTTGTAGACCCACTCGCTTTAGGGCAGATATAGGCACGACTCTGCCAACTAGAGACCTCATGACTTCCAGCTTACTCTCGAGATCGCGCGCTATGTCGACCTTGTTAGCCGCTGCGACAATCCTCCTCAAGCTAACTCCCAGCTCTTCTAGGATGTCCAAGCTAGCCCCGGTCTTACGCTCTATCTCGTCAATGTCGTCGCTCACATCCACGACTAGTAGCACTATGTCGGCGTATAGCACCTCTCCAAGCGTAGTGTAGAAGGCGTCGAATAGCAATGGGGGTAGCGAGTCTATGAAGCCGACGGTGTCGGAGAAGAGAACAGGCCTGCCTAGGAGACTTGCCCGCCCTACCTTGGTTGAGAGGGTAGCGAAGGGCTTCCCGTCTACGTACCCTCTGTTGCCTGTCAGAGCGTTGAAAAGCGTGGTCTTGCCGGCTCCCGTATAGCCTGTGATCGATATCGAAGGTAACCCTACCTCCTTGCGCCGCGTCCAGTATCGGTCCTTACGCCCCCTTATCCGCCGTAGTTCCTCCTCAATCTTGGCGACGCGCCTAACCACGTGCTTGTAGTAGGCGTCGATCACGTACTCGCCGCCGCCTAGGAAGCCTGGGTACTCCCCTAGCTTGGCCAGGTGGAGGGCTTCCTTGATAAAGGGCAGCTGCCTCTTCAGTCTAGCCAGCTCTATTTGCAGCTTGGCTTCCCTGCTACCCGCTCTCTGCGCAAATATTTCAAGAATAAGCTCGAATCTATCTATTACCTCTACCCCGAGAGCCTTCTGGAGGTTAAATACCTGGACGGGCTTAAGCTCGTTAAAGAAGATGACCTTCTCAGCGCCTACGTCCTTCACTAGCTCGGCTAGCTCCTTGACCTTACCCTTGCCTATCTGGTAGCTGGAATCTGGAGGTCTGACTTGGACCAGCTCTCCCACTACCCTGTACCCGGCGGCTTCTGCAAGCTCGCGAAGCTCATACAGGTAGCTCTTAGATCCCGGATCCCTGCGCTCCACTAGGACTACTTTAACCATTCGAGCTCTCTGGTGTGAAAGTTATAGATAAAGCTAAGTCCCCTTCCCGACTCACTCCTTAAACTCGACTATATCGCCGAGAGTGAGCTCAAACTCCTCTTCTCCCTCGCCGTACCCGTACTCCTCGCCTTCCTCGTACACTTCGACAAGCTTTATCTTCAGAACCCTCTCAAGCTTCCTCGCGAGCTGTATTGTGGGGGCCAGTCTCCCGGACTCGATCCTCCTTATGGTAGAGACCTTCTCGCCCACCATTGCCGCTAGTACCTCACGCGTCAGCCCCATCCTCTCCCTAGCCTCCCTAATCCTCTCCGCGTAGTCATCTACTACTTCCTCAACGATAGTGGACCTAGGTATCCGCCTCACCGTAGAGACGCGGCGCGGTACTGTGTAGCGCGGTCCCCCGCCTGAGCGCTGCTGCGGGCTTACATACCCTACGACGGCACTAGGGTTACGCATTGCACACTTGCGGCAGGCTATCAGCGTGGCGCCGTCTATAACAACCTTGTTCGCCGTGCCTCTTATCTCGACGCCGCAGATCTCGCAGCGCAAAGCTCTTACCCCCTTCCTATGGCCGTGCTAGCTAATTTACCCTTTCGTCCGACACTCGAAGGAAGACTCGGAGAAAGGCAAATAAGGCCGCCTCCCTCGGTCAACCGGTGCAGCTAATGCGGGAGCCCGCAAGCGAAGAAGACGTTCTGCGTCTCAGGGCCCTACTATCGTACCAGTATGGCCCGGAGACCGGGCAGGTCCTAGATGGTAGGAGAGTCGAGGTGGAGCGCTCGACAGCGACGGGCAGGATAAGGAAGGTATACGTGGATGGCGTGTTCTTCGGCAGTATTAGGGCTTCGGACGGTTTCATACTGCCGAGCGTTGAGGGAGGAAGGCTCCTACTAAAGGTATTACCTAGAGGGAGGTACGCGGTCGTAGTCTCGAGAGAGGCCGCCCCTTTCGTTGCAAAGGGGAGAACGGTGTTCTGTAAGCACGTGATCGACGCCGACCCTGGGATCAAGGCTGGGGACGAGGTCTTCATCGTGGATGAGGACGGCAGGCTTTTGGCAGTAGGCCGAGCAGTAGTATCCGGTATAGAGATGAAGAAACTGAGAAAGGGGGAGTGCGTAAAAAACAGAAAGAGTATAAGCGGTTAGTCCTTATAGAAAGTCACGTACTTGAACTGTCTCCTGCGTTCAATAGAAACATGGAAATGCCTACGTAGCATTTTTTCCATGTCTCTGTAGAAGTACTGGTTAGCTAAGCGAGGCGGCGGACGGATGCGGGGTACGAGACCCCTGATCGTGTTTAGGTTTGTTGTGTTCCTCTTGTAGGAAACGTAAGCGTAACGGAGGAGCGTGCGTAACTTGATAGATATCTTCTTCGAGCGCGTACTCCTCAGAATCTCCTCGGCGACAAGGCGCACGTGTTGTAAAAGCTTAACGCGCTCGTTCGTCATGCCTCCCCCGCCGCCTCCTTAGGCTAGAGGTTAAGCCCACCCTTAAAAAGTTTTTTACTACGGGCTTGTTTTCCTCGTAATGTTTAAACAACAATTGACGAAATCTAATTGTATTAATGTCTAAATATAAATAGGCTTTTAAGGAATTTTACACGGAATTAT
>Ga0180302_10000756_pt1 | contig 14817 bp, 14 predicted proteins | sample GuaBasSediGuay17_FD_121794 | JGI IMG/M metagenome (GOLD analysis project Ga0180302, IMG submission 121794) | Subseafloor sediment microbial communities from Guaymas Basin, Gulf of California, Mexico - Guay17, Core 4571-4, 12-15 cm | ecosystem: Environmental > Aquatic > Marine > Hydrothermal... | reverse complement strand
TTTTTTAGTGTTACTTTCTTTGAAGAAAGGTGTTACATGATCCTCACTAAGGATGCCTTTGGGATAAAAAGCCTAATATTCAGGAAGGCATTCAGGGCTACTTTCAAGAGACAAAGCCAGGAGATCATCAAAAACCTCTTAAGGGAAGGCTTCGTTGGAAAGGAGGTGGGAATTTACATCCATTTCCCTTTCTGCAGGGGACTTTGCCCAGCTTGTCCTTATGTTAGGTACCTCTGGAATGATTTATTAGTGAAATCCTATCTAAGATCCCTTAAGCTTGAAATAAGCACCTATAGAGACCTATTGCAGGGCTTAGAGCTCAAAATAACCGAAGTTCATGTTGGAGGAGGCACTCCAAGCTGCCTCGATCCGAAACAGTACAAGGAGATAATCGAGGCCCTTGGAGAGAGCTTCAATCTAGAAGGAGCTAGCATAGGGATAGAGGCCAATCCAGAGGATCTAACTGAAGAGAGGATCTATGCCTTGATGGAGGCGGGAGTAAATGAATTGAGCTTGGGAGTCCAATCCTTCTTTAGGGAAAACATTAGACTTCTAGGAAGGAGGCACAGCGTGGAGGACTCTATAGATGCAATTGAGAACCTTGAAGGAGCCGGATTTAGAAGGGTAAACATTGACATGATGTACATGCTTCCAGGTCAGACGGTCGAGGACTGGGTTGAGGACCTTAGGATCGCATTGGAGTTTGAACCAGCCCAGATAACTGTCTATCCTTTGCTAATAGTCCCTTACAGGCCAATGTATAGGATGATGATGGAGGGAAGGGTTCAGAAGCAACCAAGCATGAGAGAATTCAAGAAGATGTACTATGAGGCTATTAACACCCTTGAGGAGGCAGGTTACACTCAAGTCAGGTATTATTCGTTTTCCAAGATCCCCTGGGAATATAGCACTGTCGAGAAAGAAATGACTGGCCCATTGCTGGCCTTTGGTCCTGGAGCAATGGGTTTTCCAGGTAAATGCGAGTACATTAACACTTGTTCAGTTAGAGAGTACGTGAAAAGCCTGTCTAGGGGCAGACTGCCTGTAGCTGGCATAAGAGAGGTTAATAAGGAGGAGAGAGGGATAAGATGGATATCCGAGAGATTAAGTGCTTTAGAGCTGAAATTTGAAGGTTTTAAGAAAGAGTTTGGGGAGGAGTTCTGGGATTTCGTTAAGAGGACTGGTTTTAGTAAGTCGTTATTCATTCAAAGGCTATTAGGACACATCAAAATCTATTCTGACAGGATAGAGCTCACTGAGAAAGGGTTATTTTCTAGAAACCTAGGAGGTTGGGCCTTTGTCCTTTCAGTTCCCTGCAGGATAGTAGAAGAGTACCTAAGGACTCCCTGGCCAAGAGAGGTTACTGTTCCCTAAGGTTCTCTCATAAAAACAGCTTATCAATTCAGAAAGCAGGTTCATGCCCTACAATTCCTTGTCATGAGCCAGATGAGCCCCTTATCTCCTCCAAAATCTCTTTTGCTCTATCTAATCTTATCTTTTTCTCTCTTATCAGCCTCTCAACTACCAGGTCTACCTCTTCTGGTTTAGCGCCAGCTGCCATTGCCACGTTCCTTGCATGAAGCTTCATGTGGCCTGCCTGTATGCCCTCTGTTGCAAGCGCCCTTAGGGCAGCGAAGTTCTGAGCTAAGCCTACAGACACCATTACCTGAGCTAGCTCTCTTGCTGATTTCACTCCGAGAATCTTTAGACATAGCTTTGCCAGTGGGTGGACCCTAGTTATTCCCCCGACCGTGCCAACTGCTATCGGCATCTCCAAGTAGCCCTCAAGATCTCCATCCTCGTTCTTCCACCACTTAGATAGGGGAGAGTACCTTCCGCTGCGTGCAGCGTAAGCGTGTGCGCCAGCTTCAAGAGCTCTAGTGTCTTGACCGGTAGCTCTGGCTAAAGCAATGACCCCGTTCATTATCCCCTTATTGTGTGTGCAGGCTCTGTAGGGATCGTTTGCAGCAAAGGCATAAGCTGCTATTATTCCGTCAACTACTTCCTCTCCTCCTATTGCCTCCTTCTTGAATACAGCTCTTGCCCTTGCAATTCTCCTATCAGCCAGGTTCGAAATTATCCTCAAATACACTCTCCCTCCAGTAAGCCTCTCTATTGTAGGAGCAACCGCTTCCGCCATCGTGTTGACGGCATTTGCGCCCATGGCATCTCTGACGTCTACGAGGAGGTGTGTTATAACCATAGGACCCACCTCTGTCTCTAGAATCCTTACCTCAAGGTCCTTAGCCCCACCACCTAGTTTAACTAAAATCGGGTCCTGTTCGTTTGCGATCTCCAGTATCTGATCCTTATTTTCTAGTATAACTCTCTTCGCCTCCTCTGGATCCTTGACACCAACGAGCTGAACCTGACCTATCATGATGGGTTCTGTGGCCTCAGCGAAGAACCCTCCTCCTGGACGGGCCATCTTCGCAGCATTACTTGCAGCAGCGACCACAGAAGGCTCTTCTATCGCCATTGGAATCATGTAATCCTTCCCGTTTATCTTGAAGTTGACTGCAATTCCCAAGGGCAGGGGCCATGTCCCTATAACGTTCTCTATCATGCGATCTGCTATATCTAGCTTCAGATTTCCCACTTTTAGGAGGAGTTCAGTTTCTTCGTCTGTTAGATCGGCAAACTCCTCCACTATCTTAACCCTTTCCTCTATAGGTAGTTTGTAGAATCCAGGAACCCTGGAGGATTTCATACCTCTTTTTGCCTCGATCTCCCATTTAAATAATGACACATCATTGAGTTACAATTAGGTAAAAGAGAAGAACTGATTCCTACAAAATGAAAGACAGCTTGTCCGAAACTTGTCTTCTCATGGAGTTTTATATTTTCTCGACACCGACATCTCTAAGAAAAACATGACCTCTTAACTCTTCACTCCTCATCTGCCGCAAGCCACTTGAACGTTCTTCTCAGCCCTTCTTCAAGCGTGAACTTAGGGTTATAACCTAACACCCTCCTAGCTAGTGTGATGTCGGCTACGCTGTGTAGAACCTCTCCTTTCAGCATAGGAACGTACTTAATGCCTGTGTTTCTTCCTGTTATGCTGGATATAATCTCAGCAAGCTCCTTAATGGTTATCGCCTTGCCAGTTCCTATATTAAAGACCTTTCCCACTGCCTCATCTCTTTCAGAGGCTAACAAGTTTGCCTCCGCTACATCCTTAACGAAGACAAAATCCCTGGTCTGACTTCCGTCTCCCCTTATCGTGAGGGACTTCCCTTCAAGGATCTGTCTCATGACGATGGAGATCACTCCGCTATACGCTCCGCCAGCCTGCCTAGGTCCGTAAACGTTGAAGTACCTCAGACAAACGGTCTTGAGGCCGTAGCTTTGATAAAAGGCCCTACAATATGATTCAGCCGCTAACTTGGATGCAGCATAGGGAGAGAGAGGATCTATCCTGCTCTCCTCCCTAATTGGGAGGGAGTCCGGGTTTCCGTAAATAGCACAGGAAGAGGCGTAGACGAACCTCTCGATATCGGAGTCTAAAGCTGCCTCAAGTAAGTTAATCGTCCCGTTAACGTTAACATCGTTGGTTAACTCTGGTTCCTTTATGGAAAGCGGGACGGAAACTATAGCAGCTTGATGAAAAACGAAATCCACTTCTTTTATGAGTTTCTTCACGAGATCCCTGTTCCTTATGTCCCCCCTGACAATTTTCAGCCTTTGGTCTTTGAGAAAGGGCTTTAAGTTGTCAAGCTTTCCGGTAAAGAAGTTATCTAGGACCAAAACCCTCTCTACTTCATTCCTACTTAACAGAAGCTCAACTATGTGACTACCTATAAAACCAGCCCCTCCGGAAACCAAAACGCTTCCAAATACCAAGATATCACCCTAAAACGCCGTGTAGTAATAATAATCTATTCTCCTCAAACTTCTGATTATTTGAAGTGAAGAGACAACCCCAGAGGCTAAGCACCCAAGCAGATAGCTTAACGAGGCGTAATATATCCCGTACCTCTGGGAGATCAAGAAACTAAGGGCCAAGTTGAGAATTAAGCCCAGAAGCAGGGAGTAGAGCATGAGTTTTGGCCTATAGAGGTAAAATGATATGAGGGAGTTTATCAGCACAACAGCAAGGAGGATATTCCCAATTCCCGCCGCCCTTAAAACTAGGAGGGACTCCTCAGAAACTTTCCAAACTACCTTTCCTTTTAATGAGAGGAAGTATATCAGGAGCAGAATTAAAGTACCGGCTATGATCACCGAGAAAATAGCCCTCTTATAGAAAGAAACGACAGTTCTGCAGTATTCTATTCGATCCCTGATCCTAGACCTACCCCCTTCCTCAATGAGCTTATACAACTTGATTAAGAAGTAGTGAACGAGGCCGAAGAGCGGTGGAAGTATGAGAAGGGCCAAGTTCTTTCCTGTTTCGTAGTTTAAGTCCATCAAAAGGGGACTTCCTACCCTCGTCCAAACTACAAGTTGATCGGCCACGATGAGCAGGAAGTACAAAACGGATGCGATGAAGTAGGGGGTTCCCAACAATAGCGTCAGAGAGAGGCTTGGTAACCTAACAACAGTCTCCTCACTCACAGCCCTTATCAAAGTGAACCTGACATAAATATAGACGAAAAGGTAGATCATGCTAGCTAAAATCCCGAAGAAAATCCCGTAGATGTGAGCCCTTACGAAATCCAATGAGCTCTCGTAGAGGGCAACGTTAACCACGAAAAGTGCCATAACGAAAACTAAGAAGAGGACAGTGTACTTCTTAAGTGCGTAAAGAGGGGCCGTTGCTAACCAGAGCATGGACAGGGCTAAGAAGTAAATCAACCCAAGGGAGGTTAGGTTCGGAGGAAAGACCGGGGAAAGCAGGAGGTAAAATAAGATTCCGGAAAATATGACGGTAGAAGTTCCAATCAGATAATAGAGAGTCAAGAACCTAAGCGCAACGCCATAAGCAAGTTGATACGTGTAGAAAAGAACCTTCCGCATGAAGACAGACTGTATGCCTGAGGTAGCGAGGAGACTAGCTATGAGAGCAAGGCCTATGACCGTAGCTACCTTTATGTCCGCGTTGACAATGGAATAAAGAGATACCCCTGTTAGAGAGAAGGATATCGTGGATAAAAGCCAAGGGGAGCCTGAGAGTAGCCCTAAGAGAAAGAGAACGACGCCTTCCTTAAGCTTTTCAGTAAGTGACCTCTTTTCCTCACTAACCGTCTCTTGCCTGGATTTGTAGTAGTCTATCAACTCCATTACAGCCTTGGAGAGGGAGAAGACGTCTTCAAACCCGTAGCTCCTAGCTATCTCCCTCGTGATCCCGAGGGATTCCAGTATGGCTGCGACCTGCATGTAGTCCTTGATGTCCTCTTCTATCTCCAGGACAGCCATTGCCAAGCTATCTAGCTCGGATAATATTTCTATTGTCATTTCGACATCCCTCCGATCTTCTTCTCAGATAGAAGCTCGACATACGAGCGCAGATAGTCGGCCAAGAATCTCTCCTCAGAGTACAGCCTCACAGCTTTCTCCCTAGCCTTCATACCCAGCTCTTTCCTCATCTCCTCATCTAGAAGGGCTTCCGAAATCGCCTTACCTAGTTCTCTCGGCTGTCTAGGTGGGACGACTATTCCGCAACCCTCTAGCGCCTCCCTCACCCCTCCCACGTCTGTAGCTACAACGAGACGACCACAGGCCATCGCCTCAACCACAGCATAGGGGAACCCCTCAGATATACTTGGAAGAGCGACAACATCGGCTCTGTTGTACTCCACTTCAGGCTGATTGGTCGGGCCCATGAATAAGAAGGAGTCCTCTAACCCAAGCTCTTTGACCTTCCTCATGCAGGCTGCGTAATATTCCTTGTCCACTATGGGACCAAACACTTGACAGACGGCATTCCTAACCTCCTCCTTCACGTAGCTGAAGGCCTCAACCATATCGATTATTCCCTTAAGCTTATCGACTCTTGCCATGAGGATTATGCGCTTTACGTCCTCGTCTCTCCTAACGTTCAAGGGCCTGAACCTGTTCACATCTATCCCGTTGTATATCACCTCGATTTTCCCCTCCTTGATGCCGAACTCCCTCTCCCAGTTTACGTTGAAGCTACAGACGGGGGAAATCTTGTCAGCATAGTTGTAATTGGCCAAGACAATTGCTCGAAACAGATTTAGCCAGAATATCTTGGCTGGAAGGCTCTTAACTAACCTAACTGTGTCCAGTATTCTCTCTCTGAAGTACAAGCCGTGTTCCGTCAGGAGGTAAGGGATGTCCTCTTTCACCTTTGATACTATTGCTGGAACTCCACAAAGGGCAGCGGCTGAGGAGTGGTACACGTCTCCTTCAGGAAACGGAAATATGAGAACTCTAAGGAAGTGCTGTAGGACCCTCGCGAGATCTATTAGTTCAGAAACCTCCATGTTGGAGTAAAGCTTGTCCTCTCCGAGTTTTGAGATGTATAGCTTCCAGAGAGCTTCGCTCTTAAAGGTCTTCTTGTACTCATGATCTTCGAAGAACTTTCGCATGGCTGTAAGTGCTTCTCCCATTCTTCTAGGATTCTTTCCCCCGGAGAGAACCTCTTCTAGGAAGTCCTTGAAGCTTGGAATGAACTCCTCTTCCACTTCGCTCGTTCCTGTCCTAATGACCCTTCTAAGAACCGAGAGGCATGAGGGGCTGAAGTGCTCTCCGGGCTGTTCCTCTCCCCATAATGGGATCGTCACTAAGCCCCTCACGTTCCTTGGCAGGTCATATGAGATCCTGAAGAAGGGACTGGGAACTATTGAAACTATGTAGAATTCTATGTCTGGAAGCTTCTTGATGAGATTATGAGTCCAAGTGCTCACTCCTCCCCTGAAGTAGGGATAAGTGCCCTCTGATGTCATGACCACCCTTAGCAGGGGGATCCCTCCAGTTATTTCCCACCTTTCTTCCTATATGGCCTAAACAAAGGCACACCAGCGCCCAGATCTTCGGATGGTTCTAGCTTCTCCTCCATAGAATTTGCCGTTTCCAAGGCCTTCTCCGCTTTCTCAAACTTGTTCGCCCACATGTAACACTTCGATGCCATCTTATATCCCCAAATAGAGGACCTTGGGGATACGGAGGAGGTGGACTCTGCGTACTTCACGTAAGAATCCCCGGCTAAGTCAAATAGGGTCATCGCGGCCTTGTTATCTCCAGCCTTTAACGCACATTTTGCGGCAGATAGGAGGGATAAAGCTGCCATTGCGATGTTATTCCTTTGTTTTTGAATCTCTGCCTCTTTAAGATAGTGCTCAAGCGCCTCCTGATACTTTTCCTCCTTCTCAAGTTTAGTTCCCATTGACCAGTGGCTCTCCTCGGCCTCCACTTCGATTCCTCCTTTAATGATAATAGCTACTAATTAGAAAAATAAAGAATACTTATTAATTCTACCAAGCCGGATTTTGAACTAAGATGATCGGAAAGGGCCGCCTAGTTGAGAGGGTTAGAACTGGAATAGAGGGCTTCGACGAGCTCATAGAGGGAGGTCTACCTAGAGGGAGAATTTACCTTGTGGCTGGCGAGACCGGGACGTGCAAGACAACTTTTGCCCTTCAATTCCTGTACATGGGTGCCCGAAACTTCGGAGAGAGCGGCATCTTCGTCACTATAGACGAGAAGCCCGAGAGGATAATAGAGGACGCGGCCTCAATAGGCTGGGACTTGGAGGAGCTAATAGATCAAAATAAGCTCATGATACTTGAGATATCCCCCTTCTTCTCTGACATCAAGGAGATAAGTGCCAAGCGCATAGCCGAGGAGCTAAAGCTCCACATTAAGCAGTTGAACGCGAAAAGGCTTGCGATAGACCCCATAGCTCCTCTTGTCCTAAAGGAGGAGGAAGGAGGTCTTAGGACTCAAAACGTCATAAGGATGTACCTTAAAGAGCTCTTCGATTCCTTGGAGGAGCTTAACGTCACGACAATAGCTACATCTGAGATCCCGACAGGAACAAACACGCTAAGCAGATATGGAGTTGAGGAGTTCTTGGCCTCGGGAGTTATCGTTCTCCGTCTAATAAGGGAGGGGACGGTTTTCTCTAGGGAACTGTATGTTAGGAAGATGAGAGGAGTTAACCACAGTCTGAACGCTTACCCCTTCGTAATACAGTACGGGAGAGGAATAGTTATATCTATCTGAGGGAGCTTATCACAGATGAGGAAGTCAACAGGCATCCCTGTCCTTGATGATATGTTAAGAGGCGGACTAGAGGACGGATCAACTACGGTCCTCTACCACACTCCCTTCATAAACGGTGCCCTCTTCGCTTACCACATCTGCCACCATAGATTGAAGTCAGGGGATTCTGTGATATACTTCACCAACACCAAGAGAATCTTTACCATCATGGAGGACGCTGAAAGGTTTGGCTGGGACATGAGGGAGTACAGAGAAATTGGAAGGCTCTCGTTCATCGACGCCTACACCCCCTTCATGGGTCTATCAGGGGAGGGAAGATATGCGGTTTCTGACCCAACAAACCCAGAGGAAATAACTTCGGTGTTGGCTAGGGCCTTAGAAGAGCATGAAAGCGGATCTCTTCTAGTGATAGACTCTCTTTCAACGGCTCTAGACCAGTGCGGGGTGGAAGTGCTGGACAAGCTGGAGGATTGGGGCAGGCTCGTAACCCTCTATGACGCCTCGCTCCTCTGTGTATTTGCTGATTGGGGATATGAGAGCCAAATAAGGATGAGGATTGAGGATTTCTTCGAGAACATGATAGAGTTAACCTCCATAGAAAGGAATGTGATAATAGGGGACATATTCACGGTAAGGAAGGTTGAAGGGGAGGTCGTCGAGAGCAAGAGAGTTCCCTTCAAACTCATGAGACCTGGAGGAGTGCGCATCTACATCCCGAAGATCCTGGTTACTGGGCCGTTTCACGCCGGGAAAACCTCTGTAGTTCATGCCTTATCTACTAGAGCTGTGAGCGTTGACAGGGAATCCACGACAGTTGCCCTGGACTTCGGACATGTGGAGTTCGAGGGATTTTACGCCGACCTATTCGGTACCACGGGGCAACAGAGGTTTGATCCAATCCTGGAGCAACTAGGAGGCGAGGCCATAGCTGTAATACTGGTTGTGGATAGCACCAAGCCCGAGACTTTTCCTAGAGCCATAGAAATGCTGAGGAAAGCCAGGGCCTATGGACTTCCCTGCATCGTGTTTGCAAATAAACAAGACCTGCCGAATGCATTAAGCCCTGAAGAGGTCAGGGCCAAACTGGGCTTTGGCGAGGAGGTACCAGTCGTCGGAACCGTTGCAACAACAGGTGAGGGAGTTAGAGAAGGCTTGAGAATCTTGTTAAATACGATTTTTGGAGGATGATATGATGGAGGGGAAGCTTACCCTCAGGGATATGTTGAAGAAGGTCCTTATGGACCTTAATGCCACTGGAGAGGTTTATGCTTCTGCTATTGTCTCGAGAAACGGGCTTCTTATGGCTTGCGAAATGCCCAGCGACATAGACTCAAGGACATTCGCGGCCATGACCGCTACTATGGTTGGAGCAGCCGAGACAGCCTTCTCGGAGCTAAAGAAAGGGGTAGCAGAGAGGGTAATAGTCGAGGGAAGGGAGGCTAAGATAATAGCGATGGGGGCTGGCAAGAAGGCTCTTTTGGTCACGATGTCCGATCCTAGGGCGAATCTCGGTTTAATACTCCTTGAGATGGAAAAGGCCAGCGAGAAGATAAGGAAATTGCTTGGTAGGTGAGATAATGGTGTATCTTCCCAGCTTAGGAGGCTTACCTGCGATAATCCTGTCGTTAGCGGTTTTCCTAGAGCTCTTGCTCATATTAAGAGTTTCAATCGATGAGAGGAGGTTCAGGGCAGCTACCAGCTATATATTCCTCAGCTATGGAACGTTTAGAATCGCCTTTATTCTACTGGCTCTGAGCGGAATGTTGTCCTTCCTTTCAAAGCTTCTGGTCTCGCTTGGAATGAGAGGTCTAGGACATTTTGGGACGCTGATATACTACGTTATTTTGGTGGTAAGCCTCATGCTCCTTCTCAAAGTTCTTTACGGAAAGGCCAGAAGCTCGAAGATGACGAGGGATCAATCCATCTGATACTTCAGCCAGTCGGTAGTAAAGGATACTCCTCTCCTGCCTAGGTACCTAATGTAATCCCCCCCTCCCTCCTTTTTCATCTCAAGTACCCCATCTACTAGCGTTATTAAGAGATGCTCCACCTCTTGTGGGTGGGTTTCCTTATCGAAGAGAAACAGGCCATTGCTCCGGCTTGCCCTAAGCCTTCCAAAAAGGGCATGTAAAAATCTGGAAACGGTCTCAGGTTTATTGTACGTGAACAGGGTTGTCAACGTGTCAAACACGAACCTAACTGGCTTATGTCTCATCCAGAACTCCTTCAAGAGATCTCTTACTATGACGTTGTATCCTGAGAGATCCATTATGCTAGAAGCTCTCCTTATATAGGGAAGCTCCTCCGTCTCAAGTCCGATTGTTCTGGAGAACATATCTATGAACACGATCCTCCCATCCCTTTTTGCCTCATCTATGCTCATGTTAAGCTCAGAGAATTCCCTCTCCTGCTCCTCAGCTGTCCTATTTGTAGTGGTGAATATGCAGGCATCTCCCTGTAGGATCCCAGTGTACGTGAACTTCTTAGAGAAGATCTCCTTGCTGGAGATAGGAGGGCCCACTAAGAGGACGTTAAATCCTCTAGGTAAACCCCCTCCTATTGCCTCATCTAGGGAGGAGAATCCCGTTGCCACCCTATCGTTTCGCCCCAGTTCTTCCCCCACAACGAGCTAGGGTTCTTAAAAAATTAAAAAGTGAACTGTTCAGCCTTCCTACCGTGGGTATGATGTCCTCCCCCCCTCTACCTGCTCATAAGGTGTAGCGTTTTTGCCCCCGAAGATCGCCATCGTCGAGGAAGGAGGTTTTCCTGTTGACATTGGAGGCGTCTCCACATGGGTCAAAGAGCTTGTTCAGGGGTTGAAGGACTTTGAATTTACCGTAGTGACCATAACAACTCGTGAGAAAACGAATTTCATGTTTAAGGTCCCTAAAGGAATCGAGGTAAAGGTTCACGTCCTATTCAGCAGGAAGTGGAGGACCAAGGGTAATCCAATGGCTTTCAGAGACGTAGCGAGTTCTCTAAAGGAGTTATTTCTTGGAGAGGGGATTAGATTGGAGAGACTTGTCAGCTCGACTATTAAGACAGATCCGACGTCCTTCTTGAGTTCTAGAGAGTTTTGGTTTATGGCAAAGAACGTTTATGAGGAGCTGGATCTCAAGGAGGGCTTCATCGAGTTCGCTTACGGACTTGCACGCATATTTCACCCAATTCTTGAATCTATCATGCTTGGCGGTGAACTCAAGGGTTTCGACCTGATTCATTCCGCAAATGCGGGACTAGCCGGACTTGTAGGGTCCGCAGCAAAGGTGAAGTGGGGAATCCCCCTAGTAATAACTGAGCATGGTTCCTTTCTGAGAGAACTGGATATCTGGCTAGAGAGAGCTGAAGAAAAGGTTTGGTTAAAGGAATTGCTTAGGAAAGTCATGAATTCGGTGGTTAAGACCAATTATCTCTACGCAGATGTCATAGCCTCTGTATCGGAATCGCTAATGAGAAACCAGATTAGGCTAGGTGTTCCTAGGGAAAAGCTTCTCCTGATAAGAAATGGCATAGATGCCTCGAGGTACGGAAAAAGGTCAAGAGTAGGAAGCAGTGGGAGCCAGAAGGATTTTCGGTCCCAATCCTGGTCTCGATTTGAGGAAAATTTTGTGGAGGCTGCCAAGGCGCATAGTGAGGAATGTGAGGAGGTCCTAGTCGTAACGATATCAAGGGTTGACAAGGTTAAGGGAATAGACTTGCTTGCAAGGGCGGCGGCCTTAGTCCTTAGCTCAGGTATGAAGCTGAATTTTGAGGTAATTGGGCCCATATCCGACAGGAAATACATGGAAGAAATCCTCTCTCTTATCAGAGAACTGAGGATCTCCAAGTATTTCAAGATTCTAGGTACAACGGACGTTAAGAAGGCGCTTAGCAAGGCAGACATATTCGTCCTTCCTAGCAGGTCGGAAGGATGTCCCTTTGCCCTCCTAGAAGCAATGGCGACGGGTCTTCCCATAATCGGAACCGATGTAGGGGGAGTTCCTGAGGTATTGGGGGATGCAGGAATTCTAGTTAGACCTGAGCCCAAGGAGATTGCTTTAGCCATAGAAAAACTTGCAAAAGACGCTGAACTAAGGAGAAAACTTGGAAAGAACGCTAGGGAGAGAGTACTATCGAACTTCCAGTTGGAGGAGATGATAAACAGTTACAGAAACCTTTATCTCAGTTTGGTGGGGGAAAAGAAATGGTCTTCTTCGGCTTAGGAATAGGTAAGGTCTTCTCAAGAGGAGAAGGGAGGGGATGGAGGTACAAATCTCATTTGGCCTTTCTCCTCCTACACCTGGCTTCCCTCCCCTTATCGATAGGTAAGGAAGCTACCTTGGAAGTTTCTCTACTCACAGTCCTTACATCGGTTGGGTTCCTCGCATCTTCCTTCCTGATAATTAGGTACGAGCTGATCCGTCTTGTAAGAGCTGAACTTTATGAGATCTGCGGGGTTGAAAGGAAGATTAGGGTGACGATAACCCTATTCGATTTGGTTTCGTTGATCCTATCCTCTCTTTTGGTTAAAAAGATGCTTGAAAGGAGGTATCGTGTCTTGCCGCTTAATGTCTTATTGCTCCTTCCTTCAACGGGACGAGCGTCTTTGCTCGTTCTTCTAGGATCCAAATGGTTGCCAGTCCTTTCTACGGCTGTGATAGCTGAGATCATCGTCCAGGTAACGCTAGGTGACCTGTTGGGTGACCTCAGTTACACGGGCACTTCTTCCTTAATTTTGATCCTCTCCTTCATCGGGACTAGGAAGTTCTCCGAAGATCCAGCGTACTTCACTTATAGATCGATGGTGGAGAAGCTTGTTCATTGGTGAGACTGCCAAACGGGATCCTTTAATCTTTTCCCATTCAAGCTAAGCTAGATTATCGACATAATAATTAGGAACGAGTTTATTGTAGATGGAAGCGGAAATCCATTGGTTTAGAGCGGATCTGGGGATTTCAGAGGGAAAGATAGTGAGATTGGGAATCTAGGAGCGGAATCCGGTGATGTGGAGATAGATGCAACGGGGCTCGTGGTCGCTCCTGGCTTCATAAACGTACACTCTCACTCTGACATGGCGCTTTTCGCCAACCAGAGAGCCACTAACCTAGTTGTGCAGGGGATAACCACCGAATTAGTGGGTAACTGCGGATGGTCGCTCGCTCCTACTACTCCAGAAGTCGTTGAACAAGTCCTTAAGAGAAGAATTTTCCCTCCTTAAACGAGGAGGTTCTGAAGCATTATTCATGGGATTGGCGAAGTTATGGAGATCTCTTAAGGAGATTTGAGGAGAAAGGTGTGAGAGTGAACGTAGCTTTTCTGGTTGGGCATAGCACGGTTAGGAGCTGTGTTTTGGGCGTGGAGGACAGACCACCTACGAAAGATGAATTGGATGAAATGAAGGCTTTGTTGAGGAGTCAATGGAAGAGGGGGCTTTTGGACTTTCTACAGGATTAGAATATGCTCCAGGAAAATATACTGATACAGAGGAGATAATAGAGCTGAGCTCTGTAAAGTGGTCTCAAAGCACAAGGGCATTTATGCCACACACATGAGGAGCGAGAGCTACAGGCTAGTTGAAGCGGTAGAAGAGGCGATAAGGATAGAAAGGAAGCAGAAGTTTCGGTTCAGATAAGCCAACATAAGGTTACCGGAAGGCCTAACTGGGGAAAAGTTAGGTATACGCTCAGGATGATTGAGGAAGCAAGGGGTAAAGGCATTGACGTAACCTGTGACGTCTATTCCTATGCATACGCGGGATAAGCAGACTTAGCTCGAGGCTCCCTCCCTGAGTAAGGGAGGGAGGAACTGAGAGAATCTTAGAGAGACTTAGGGATCCAGAAGTAAGGAGGAAAATCAGGGAGGACGTAGAAAGGGGGATTCCTGGTTGGACTAATCCCATAAAGACGTTTGGTTTGGAGTATGTGATCTTAGCCTGCGAAAACAGGGAGTTGATAGGTCTAACAATAATAGATCTCGCTAGATCTAGAGGAAAGGCGAACTTACTACGCTCTTTGACTTAATCCTCAAGTACAGGGACGAAATCAGGATAGCAGGAGAATATGGGAGGAGGACGTAAGAGAAGTTATTAAACATCCGCTTTCCATGATATCAACCGACAGCTCTGCATTAGATCGTCTGATAGGAGAGCAGGCTCCCCCACATCCAAGGAGCTTCGGAACTTACCCAAGGGTCTTAGGCAGGTATGTGAGGGAGTGGGGCGTTTTGAGGTTAGAGGAAGGCCATTAGGAAGATGACTTCGTTTCCAGCCCAAGGGATAGGATTAAAGGATAGGGGTATGCTTAAAGAGGGATTCTGGGCTGACATCGTCGTCTTCGATCCAAAGAGGGTGTTGGATAGGGCCACATTTATGGAACCCATGCAGTTCCCAGATGGGATAGAGTACGTCTTGGTAAGCGAGGAAGTTGTTGTTGAAGGAGGTAAACCAACTGGCCTCTGGCTGGGAAAGTCCTCAGGCATATTACAGCTTAATTCTTCAATTACCTTGGTAAGGGTCAAAAACAAAGAAGGGGTTTAGGCTATATTGGTATCTCCTTAGCCATGGTAAGAGCGAGAACTGCCATCTTAGCGTAGAGGTTGTTCTCCGCCTGTTCGTATATTATGGAGTTTGGTCCGTCCATTACCTCGTCCGTTGCCTCCTCTCCCCTGAAAACCGGAAGGACGTGGGTTACGAAGGCCGGCTTTGCCATC
>Ga0180302_10000755_pt1 | contig 14849 bp, 13 predicted proteins | sample GuaBasSediGuay17_FD_121794 | JGI IMG/M metagenome (GOLD analysis project Ga0180302, IMG submission 121794) | Subseafloor sediment microbial communities from Guaymas Basin, Gulf of California, Mexico - Guay17, Core 4571-4, 12-15 cm | ecosystem: Environmental > Aquatic > Marine > Hydrothermal... | reverse complement strand
CCAAAAAAAAAGAATTAATTTAGAAAAAGCAGCAGAGGGGTTAAATCTTTTTCGAGGTATAATGGGGAAAGAAATTATGAAAGGTTTTGCAGGATTTTATCCAAATCAAAAAAAATATGGCGAAGCATTTTTCATCAAAAGACATATATGAGCTTATAATTATTGGAGGAGGACCAGCTGGAGTTTCAGCAGGAATTTATGCTCTTCGAAAAAAAATTAAAACATTGCTTTTGACCAAAGAATTTGGAGGTCAGATTAAAAGAACTTTTCTTGTAGAGAATTATCCTCCTTTAAAGAAAATTTCAGGAGAGGAATTTGCTTTAAGGCTTAAGTCTCATCTTTTTAAATATAAAGCTCAAGTTAAAGAAGGGATTGAAATAATAAAAATAAAAAAAGAGAAAAATTATTTTGTTTTAGAAGACAAAGATGAAAAGCATTTTGAAGCTTTTTCTTTAATTGTTGCTACTGGAAGAGTTCCAAGGAAATTAAATGTAAAAGGAGAAAATAAGTTTTTGGGAAGAGGGGTCTCTTATTGTAGTGTTTGTGATGGACCCTTATTTGAGGATAAAAGGGTAGCAGTGATTGGGGGAGGAAATTCAGGACTGGAAACAGCTTTAGAGCTTCAAAAATATACCAAAAAAGTTTTTATTCTTGAGCGAGGAGAGAGATTAATTGCTGATGAGATTTTAGTTGAAAAAGCAGAAAATTCTTCAAAAATTGAAATTTTAACTAATAGTTTAATAAAAGAAATTTTCGGAAAGGAAATGGTAGAAGGAATTCTTTATCAAGATCTTGTTTCAGGAGAGGAGAAAAAACTTAAAGTAGAAGGGATTTTTGTAGAAATAGGCTCGCTACCTGCTTCTTCTTTTGTAAAAGGACTTCTTGATTTGGAAAAATCAGGAGAAATTAAAATTAATCCCCTAACTTGCGAGACAAATGTAGCTGGAATTTTTGCTGCCGGTGATGTGACCAATTTTCCAGTCAAACAACTGGTGACTGCAGTTTCAATGGGTGCAGTTGCTGGTCTTTCTGCTTATCGCTATTTGAAAGAAAATTATTAATGCCAAAGAAAGATTTTTTTCAAAAAGTTATCAACTATCTTAAAAAAAAGGAAAAAAGGCTGATTGAAATCAAAGAAGCCCAAAGAATTATTTTTGTTGGTGACACTCATGGTGATCTTTATGTTTCAAAAAATGTAATAAAAAATTATTTAAAGAAAGGAATAAAAATTGTATTTTTGGGAGATTATGTTGATAGAGGAGAGCTTTCAAAAGAAAACTTTAATTTTCTTTTGGAAAAAAAGCTAAAACATCCTTCTCAAATTTTTCTTCTTCAGGGAAATCATGAAGGCTATCCCATTTTTCCTTTCTCTCCGGCTGATTTTTGGGAAAGCTTGGATCAAAAAGAGTATAAAATTTATTCAAAGATTGTCAAAAGATTACCTTTAATTTTGGTGGCAAAAAATATCATTGCTCTTCATGGCTCTCTTCCTGAAATTAGCTCACCAAAAGAGGTAGAAAATATAATCTTGGGAGACGAGAAATGGTTTCAAATTACTTGGGGAGATTTTGTAGAAAGCAGAGGAGAATTTTTAGGACTTGATCCTCTCTCGGGGAGGCCTCTTTTTGGGAGAGATTGGTTTTTTAAATTAATGAAAAGATTTAAAAAAGACTTTCTTTTCCGCTCTCATCAGCCCAATTTTCCCATTTTGGCGTTCTCTGAGAGATGTTTTACTATATTTTCTTCCTCAGTTTATGGAGAGGAAAAAACTTTAGCTGAGGTTGATTTTGAGAAAAGAAAAATTGAAAGAGAAGATATCAAGATAATCAAAATATAAAACTTGTGCCCCTGGGCCGACTCGAACGGCCATCTCCTCCTCCGCAAAGAGGTGCTCTATCCAATTGAGCTACAGGGGCGTTTTTTAAAAACCTATCATTCTTGAAAATATGTTTAAAAGACTTCTTTCCATTTTCTTTTTAGGAAGATAATTTAACAAAATTTCTTCTGCTTTTTCAATATCTTTTTTTGAAAGAAAAAGAGAAAAAGTAGGAAGAAAAGATTTTTTAGTTTTGAAACAAAGTTCGTTTGGGTCTTCAAAAATGAAAAATGAATCCAAATCCTTCCAGCCAAAAAAGTCTTTATTTATTTGGATTCCATCTTTTTTTATATAAAAGTGTCTTTGTTTTTTAGGAAAAAACAAAATTAAAATCAAAATTAAAATTGTTACCCCTCCTCCCCAGATATTTTTTTTATAAAAAAAGAAAATTGCGGAAATTAAAAGAAAAATTAAAAAAAGAAGTTTAAAGAAAGAATTTTCCTTTCTTTCCTCCATTGCAAAAAAAATATAATCTTTTTCCTTTTCCATATAGAAAATAATCTACTTTAAGCAATGATCTGCTACTACACTGGCTCCAAAAGATTCAGGCTTTATTTTGACTTCAAATCCAGTTCCTTTTACCATTCCAACAATTTCTTTTATCATTTCTTTGGTGTCGCCTGTTTGTCCAATGTCAGTGTGGATTTCAAGATTTTTAAAATTTTTAGGGTTAATTTTTTTGAGTTTTTTCTCTAGCGCCTCTCGAAGTCTTGTTGCCAGTTTTAAAGAAATCATTGTCTCTTCATAAATTCTTTCTCTGAAAGTAAATTTTCTTTTTGTTTTAATTTTTTTATAAAAGAATCTTCCTCCTTTTCCTTTTCTATGGATTACAATTGCAGTTACAAAAGAAGGGTTTTCGTCTTTCCCTTCAGAGTCGGTGCCTACAATCAACTGGTAAATAGCTTGAGGTTCTTTTAAAATAAAAGAAGAGAGCTCTTCTACGACCTCTTTAAATTTCATTTTTCCTTTTGTGGGAGAGATGAAATATTCGGTCATTTATTTTTCCTCTTCTTTTTTTAAAGCTTCCTCAATTGCTTTTTTAACCTCCTCAACATTGGTTTCAACCTTTGGTTTTTTCTTTTTGGCAAAACTTACTGGCTTTCGAGAAGAAATTTCTCGAAGAGAAATTGGAGGAAGAGAAGGTTTTCTGAAAAACTCTCTTTCTCTTCTTTCTCTTTCTATAATTTTTCTTGTCTCAATTCCACTCCAACGAGCAATTTTTTCTTCAACTTTTTCTCTTTTTGTAGCATATCTTTCTCGAGACACCCTAATAATAACATCTTTATAACTTTTTTTCGGTTTCTCAAATGGAGGTAGGGTCACTGCTGAGAAAGGTCTTGAACTGACACCATCGATCATCAATCTTAAATAAATGTGATATTTTGGAAGATTTACCAAATCCTTGGCTGAAAATTCAGGCAAAAATTCCTTTTCAAGAAATTCAGCATCAGCAGCTCCTACTCTGAAACAGATTAAAGTACCAATGTTTCCAAAAACCGCATCTCTCACTGACTCTTCCATTTGAGAAATGTATTGATGGGCTAGGATTAAAGATAATCGATATTTTCTTGCTTCAGAAAGAATAGAGACAAAAGCTTCGGTAGCAAAGTTTTGAAATTCATCTACATACAAAATAAAATCTTTTCTTTCTTCTTCTGGAATATCTACTCGAGACATTGCAGCCAATTGAAGTTTTGTAATCATTAAAGCCCCCAAAAGTCTTGAGGGATCTTCACCTATCTTTCCTTTAGATAAATTCAAAATCAAAATTTTCCCTTTATCCATTATCTCTCTCATATCAAAAGCTGATCTGACTTGGCTTACAATGTTTCTAATTAAAGGAGCAGAAATAAATTGACCAACTTTGTTTTGAATTGGAGCTACCGCTTCTTCTCTGAATCGATCTGGATAATGAGCAAATTCTTGAAGCCAAAAACTTTTAATTGTAGGATCGGTAATTCTTTCGACAACTTTTTTTCTATATTCTTTATCAGAAAGCATTCGATTGATTCCAAGAAGCGTGCTTCCTGGAATTTCAAGGAGAGCCAAAATAGTGTTGTTTAAGATGTATTCCATTCGAGCTGACCAGACATCAGGCCAGATTTTTTTAAAAACTCCCAAAAGTCCAGCTGCTACAAGGTGTCTTTGGGAAAATTCAACATTTTCCATTACATTAAAAGCAATCGGATATTCTACATCCGCTGGATTGAAATAAATTACATCATTTATTCTCTCTTTTGGAATAAAATCAAGGATTTCTTCTGCAAATTCACCATGAGGATCGACAATTCCGACTCCTCTTCCGGCTTGAATATCTTGGATAGCCATATTTTTAAGAAGGGCAGTTTTTCCCATTCCTGTCTTTCCGATGATATACATATGACGCCTTCTATCGTCCAGCTTTATTCCAACTTTTCTTTCATGGTTATGATAGATTGTTTTGGCAAAATAGACAATATCTTTTTCCATAAATTTACGGCAGGGTAGGTGGAGCTCCAGCCTTTCTAATAGCTACCCTTGGAACACCAATTGCCGGAGCCACATCTTTGCCAGGAAAGTGGAAAAGGGTAGCAAGTTCTGCAGTTGATAAAATATAGGGCTTTCGATGAAAAGGCCAAAGTCGATTAGCATAAAACCTAAAAATCCTTCTTTTTTTCACAAATAATCTTCTTTCTTCAAAAAACCAGGGGGCGGTTTTTGTTTTGGTTTTGTCAGGAGCAAAACCATTTAAATTGATAGTGGAAAATTGAGAAAAAGCACCACAAATCGGAGGTACTCCACGGGAAGGAGAAAAAATGTCTCTTTTGGCAATGTAAAGAAATCGAATATTAGCCTCATAAACATATTTTGAAAGATTTTGTTCGATTAATCTTAAAGCTTCAGCTTCTCCAGGAGAAAGTCTCATCAAACCAAGTTCAAAAAATGGAGATTTTTCTTCTATCTTTTCTTTCGCTCTTTCAGGGACAGGTTTTCCATGTATGATTGCTTGCCAAATATCAGAGGGAATTTTGGAAAGATAGAGGGGCTCTAAAATTCCTGGCTTTTTTTCTTCTGGTCTTTTCATTATTTGATTAATTAATTTTTGACTCTCTTCTAAATAAGGATGTTCATCATCAGTTATGGGACAGATTTTTATTTGGATCCAAGCTTCTTCTCCTTCTTTTAAATTAGAAAAGGCTTCAAATATAGCTGCTAAAGGATCTACTCTTTTTCCTTCAGGTGTTCTTTCAGTTTCCCAATATTCATAAGTTCTTATTGGATAGACTTCAGGTTTTTTCAAAGCCATATCTGCTCCCCAAAGGTCATATTCTTCATTTGGAAGTTCTCTTCCAAATTTATAGACATAATCTTCTGTTTCTATTATTTCTGCATTTGGATATTCGGCATAAATTGCAGATTCGACTAAATTCCTTCGGCTTTCAGGAACTCTAATATAAAGATGAACTTCCCCTCTTTTTCCTACTATTTCAAGAGTATAATAAAGAAGCCATTTGCCTTTAATCCAATAATCCCTAATATTGGCTGGAGGATCATAAAGTGACCAAATAGTATGAAAGACATTTTCCATTGCTTTTGGAGTTTTTTCTACTTCTTCTGGAATTTTTATTTCCAAAAGAACAAATTTTTCTGGAATGAAAAATTTCAATTCTCTTATTGCCCAAAGATAAATCTCTTTGGCAGGAAAATAAAGAATGATTGCTAGCCAAAGCCACCACATTGAAAGAACAATTTTTGTAAATTCTAAAAGATATTGAAGAAAATCCATATTTTTTAAACTATATAAAAAATTTCTCTTTTTGGCAAGAATTGACAAAAAACGAAAAATCGGTTAAATTGTGAAAAACAAAATTATGACTTTTAGCATTGTTGAGTGTAAAAAAATAGTTGATGAAGCTTTAAATGAAGTTCCTGAGCGGACAAAAGAAGTACTTTGTCGAAGATTTGGAATTGGAAATCTTTCTTTAGGAAAAAGAGAAACCCTCGAAAGAATAGGGCAGGATTATGGAATTACCCGAGAGAGGGTTAGACAGATCGAAGCCAAGGGACTCAAATTGATTAGAGAGTCGGCCCTTTTTTCTAAACTGGAAAGATTACTTTTTGGACTTAAAGAATTCATTGATGAGAATGGGGGACTTAAAAAAGAAGATATTTTGGAGACTATTTTGGCTCCTGAAGAAAGATACAGACCCTATCTTTTTTTCCTTTTAAAAATTGGAGAACCTTTCTTTTATCATCCAGACTCTCAAATTTTCTATTCATTTTGGAGAACAAAAGAAGAAGCTCCTCTTCTTGCTCAAAAAGTAGTTGATGCTTTTGTGGACTTTTTTGAAAAAGAAAGAAGACTTCTTCAAAAAGAAGAGATTTTGGAAGTAGGAAAAACAATTGTATTAAAGGAGATAGGTAAAAAACTTCCAGAGACCTATATCATTTCCTATATTGAAGTGACAAAAAAGATAGAAGAAAATCCTCTTGGCGAGTATGGACTTGCATTTTGGCCTGAAGTTTCTCCAAAAGGAGTGAGAGAAAAAGCATATTTTGTTTTAAAGAAAGAAGGAAGACCAATGCATTTCAGAGAATTAGCCAGGGCTATCGAAAATTATCTCCAAAGACCAGTCCAGCCCAATACTCTTCATAATGAGCTTATTAAAAATAAAGAGTTTGTTTTGGTGGGAAGAGGAACATATGCTTTGGCCGAGTGGGGTTACAAGCCAGGGACAGTTCGGGATGTAATAGAAGCGATTTTAAAAGAAAAAAAGGCTCTTTCAAAAGAAGAAATAATTGAAGAAGTAAAAAAACAAAGACTGGTTAAAGAGAGTACTATTCTTTTAAACCTTCAACATTTTAACCGCCGAGAAGACGGAAAGTATACTCTTTAAAATTTAATTTTATGGAAGAATATTTTCTTATTGAGGGTGGAAAAATTCTCTCTGGAGAAATCGAAGTTCGAGGATGTAAAAATGCAGCTACTCCTATTATCGCCGCTTCTCTTTTAACTAAAGAGCCCTGTTTTATTTCAAATCTTCCTTTGGTAGAAGATATTTTTCGAATGCTTGAAATAATTGAGGCTTTAGGAGCTGAAGTTGAGTGGGTAGGAGAAAGAGAGGTAAAAATTAAAGCTTCAAATATTAATCCTCAAAAAATAAGAAAAGATTTGATCACCAAACTTCGCTCTTCCATTTTAATTGTTGGTCCCCTCTTAGCTCGATTTAAAGAAGTTAAACTTCCTCGACCAGGAGGGTGTTTAATTGGCGCAAGACCTCTTGATGCTCATCTTTCGGGACTTTCTCAACTGGGGGCAGAATGCCAGGTTATAAAAAGAAAAGGTGAGGAAAAAAGTTATATTTTTAAGGGAAGAGATTTAAAGCCCCAAAAAGTAGTTCTTCCCGAATTTAGTGTTACTGCCACTGAAAATGTTCTTTTAACCGCCTCTCTTCTTGAAGGAAAGACTGTTTTAAAAATTGCCGCCCTTGAGCCCCATGTTCAGGATTTAGTTTTTGTTCTTCAAAAAATGGGAGCAAAGGTAAAATGGAGGCATGATCATACAATTGAGGTTACAGGAAAAAGAAAACTCAAAGGCTTTAACCATTTTCTAATTTATGATCCTACTGAAGCCGGATCTTTTCTTATTTTAGCGAGCCTACTTTCAAGATTGGCTAAGATTAAAAGAAAAAAAGCAAAAATAATTGTAAAAAATGTTTGTCTTGATCATTTAGAACTTGTAATTTTAAAACTAAAGGAGTTTGGGATAAAAATAAAAGAGAAAAGACAAAAAAGAAAGAATATTTTTAGTCTTGAAGTAGAAGCTCCACGAAAGTTTCTGCCGGTGAAAAAGGTTCAAGTCTTTCCTTACCCTGGAATTCCTACTGATCTTCAATGCATTTTTGGAGTTTTGGCTAGTCAATCTCCTGGTCCTACTTTAATTCATGATCCGATGTATGAAGGAAGATTGAAGTATTTAACCGATCTTCAGCGAATGGGAGCTAAGGTAAAGCTTTTAGACGACCATAGAGCAATTGTTGAAGGAGAGAGTGAACTTTTTGGAACGGAAATAAAAAATTATGATCTAAGATCAGGAGCTGCTTTCATTGTTGCCGGACTTATTGCTAAAGGTCAAACAAAAATTTCAAATATTTATCAGGTAGATAGGGGCTACGAGAAGATTGAAAAAAGACTTCAAAAAATAGGAGCCAAAATAGAAAGAATTAAAAAATAAAAATTTTATGCCCAAAATCGGGATAGATCTTGGTACTTGTAATTCTATAGTTTTTGTTAAGGGAAAAGGAATTGTTTTGGCCGAACCTACGGTTGTTGCTGTTTCAGTTGAAGAAAACAAGGTTTTAGCTATTGGGAAAGAGGCTAAAGAGATGATTGGACGAACTCCAGAGTCTATTATTGCCTATAGACCTCTTCGGGACGGCGTAATTGCTGATTTTCGAGTTACAGAAGCAATGCTTCGCTATTTCTTTAAAAAAGTAAAAGGGAGATTTTCTTTTTTAAAGCCTGAAGTTTTGATTGGAATTCCTGCTGGAGCTACATCAACAGAAAGAAGAGCAGTGATTGAAGCTGCTCTTCGAGCAGGAGCAAAGGAAGCATATGTAGCTAAAGAGCCAATTTTAGCTGCTATTGGGGCCGGAATTCCAATCTATTCTTCTTCGGGAAATATGGTTCTTGATATAGGAGGAGGAACTTCAGAAGTGGCGGTGATTTCACTCGGTGGAATAGTAAGTTGGGCTTCAGTTAGAGTGGGAGGAGATAAGCTCGATGAAGCAATTGAAAATTATATAAAAGAAAAATATGATCTTGCTATTGGAGAACAGACAGCCGAGCAAATTAAGATTGAAATTGGCTCCGCTCTTCCTCTTGAAGAAGAAAAAGTAATGAGAGTTAAAGGAAGAAATTTGGTTTTGGGACTTCCAAAGACAATTGAGGTTACTTCAACTGAAATTTGTGAAGCGATTCAAGGACAGCTAGCAGAAATTCTTCAAAGTGTTAAAAGCGTTCTTAAAGAGACTCCTCCAGAAATTGCTGCCGATATTATGGAAAAAGGAATGGTTTTAACTGGAGGAGGGGCAATGCTTCGAAAAATTGATGAATATTTCAGTCAGCATTTGGGTATACCTTGCCAAATAGCAGAAGACCCATTTTTTTGTGTAGCCAAAGGCACAGGAATTGTTCTTGAACATCTTGATGTTTACAAAAAAAGTATTATGACCAAAAAAGGTTAAAAATTTTTTCTTGACAATTTTTTAAATTTAATTTAAAATTTGAGACCTATGAATCTTATACCAACAGTCATAGAAAAATCTCCCTACGGTGAAAGGGCATACGATATTTATTCTAGGCTTTTGAAAGAAAGAATAATTTTTCTTGGAGGACCAATTACAGACACTTTGGCTAATTCTATAATTGCCCAACTTCTTTTTCTTGAAAGTCAAGATCCAAAGAGAGATATAAAACTTTATATTAATAGTCCCGGAGGCTCGGTAACAGCAGGGCTGGCAATTTATGATACAATGGAATATATCAGCTGTGATGTTTCGACAATTTGTGTAGGTATGGCTGCTTCGATGGCAGCAATTCTTTTGGCAGCAGGAAAAAAGGGAAAAAGATTTACTCTTCCCAATTCTGAAATTATGCTTCATCAGGTAATGGGAGAAGCTGGAGGTCAGGCAGTAGAGATTGAAATTTCTGCTCGTCATATTTTAAAAATTAGGGATCGTCTTAACAAAATTCTTGCCAAACACACAGGTCAACCACTAAAGAAAATTGAAAAAGACACTGATCGAGAGTTTTATCTTTCCGCAGAAGAGGCAAAAAATTACGGAATAGTAGATGAAATTATAACCAGCAAAAAATAGTCAATGAGAGTAGAGATTCAAAAACTTCCAAAATCAAAAATAAAGCTTTATCTTCGAATTGAGGGCGAGGAGTTCTCGCCTTATTTAGTATTGGCAGCTAAGGATTTATCAAAAAATATTCAAATAGGGGGTTTTCGCCCCGGTGAGGTTCCTCCAAAAATTTTAATGGAGCATATTGGAAAGGCTCAAGTTTTAGAAAAAGCAGCCGAGATTGCTTTGAATAAGCTTTTTCCAAAAATTATTGAAGAAAAAAAACTGGAAGTTTTGGGAAAGGGAAAGGCTACTATTGATGAACTCTCCGAAGAAGTTTTTGCCACTTCAATTGAAATTGCAATAATGCCAGAAGTCAAACTTCCTCTCTGGCGAAAGATTGCTAGAGAGGAAAAGCGAAGAGAAGTTGAGGTTAGTGATAAAGAAGTTGAAGAGTCTTTGAAATTTCTTCAAAAATCAAGAGCAAAATATAAAAGAAGTTTTGAGGCAGTGAAAGAGGGAGATCAGGTAGAGATTGATTATGAAATTAGATTTAATGGAGTAAAAATTGAAAATGGAGATATTAAGGGTCAAAAAATTATTGTAGGAGAAGGAAAATTAATCCCTGGTTTTGAGGAAAATTTAATTGGAATGAGAGAAAATGAAGAAAAAGTTTTTTCTTTAACTGCTCCTTCAACTTTTTGGAAAAAAGAATTTCAGGGCAAAGTTTTAGAATTTAAAGTAAAAGTAAAAGCCATATTTAAAGTAGAGCTTCCAGAAATCAATGATGAATTTGCTCGATCGCTGGGAAAATTTAAAGATCTTTCCGATCTTAAAAGAAGTATAAAAGAAGGAATAAAGATTGAAAAAGAAAAAGAAGAGGAGGTTAGATGGCAAAATGCAGTCTTGGAAAAATTAGCCCAAAAGGCAGAAATTGAATTGCCCGATATTTTGGTTGAGCAAGAAAGAGACAGAATGCTTGAAGATTTAAAACAAGGAATTGAAGAAATGGGTCTTTCTTTTGAAATTTATCTTTCTCATTTGGGCAAAAAGCTAGATGAACTAAAAGAAGATTTAAAAAAGGAAGCAGAAAAGAGAGTTAAAGTATATCTTTGCCTCTATGAAATTGCTCGTCAAGAAAATATAAAAGTAGAAGATTTTGAAGTAAAAGAAGAAATAAATAGACTTTTGCGAATTAATCCAATGCTTGTGGAGGAGCTTAAAGACAAAGAAAAAGAAAAAAGAATAATTGAATATTTAAGAGAAAAAATACTTCAACAAAAAGTGATAGATCTTTTCCGAAAAGAAAATCAGAAGGCTTCTTTTTAAAAATTTTTCTATATCTGACTTTTAAGTAAAAACAAAAGAGAGCTTCCTGTCATTTCTTCTGGTTTTTCAAGCTCAAGATACTCAAGAATAGTGGGGGCAATATCATAAAGAAATCCTCCAATTTCTATTTTTTCCAAAGAGAAGTTTTCTCGAGGAGTTTTTCTTTTTAATTTTGGATCAACTAAATAAAAAGGAACTGGATTTGAGGTATGTTCTCCTACTACCTCTCCGGTATGTGGATTTATCATCTCTTCAAAATTGCCATGGTCGGCAGTTATCATTAAGATGTATTTCCCCTTTACCGCTTCAATTATTTTTCCCAAACATTCATCTATGACTTCAGCTGCTCTTATAGCTGCTTTTATATTACCTGTATGTCCTACCATATCAGGATTGGCAAAGTTGACTAAAATGAATTGATATTTTTCACTCAAAATCTCCTTTATTAATCTTTCAGTAATAGCTGGAGCTTGCATTTCAGGATTCCTGTCATAATGAGGACCTCCCGTTGAGGGAATAATTACTCTTTCTTCCCCTTTAAATGGTTTTTCACGGAGTCCATTAAAAAAGTAAGTTACATGGGCATATTTTTCAGTCTCTGCTATTCTGAACTGAAGAAATCCTGCTTCAGAGAGAATTTTTCCCAGAGGGTTCTCAACAGTTGGAGGTTCAAAAGCTACTTCAACTCCAGGATAGTCTCCATAGCGAGTCATTGTAGCAATAAAGAGATTTTTAATTTTTTCTCCTCTTTCAAATTCTTTAAAATCTTCTTCAAAGAAAGCTCTAACAAGTTGTCTCATTCTTTCTTCTCTAAAATTAAAGAAAATTAAAGCATCATTCTCTTTTACAATCCCCTCTTTTTCCAAAATTGCAGGCTCAATATATTCATCCGTCATTCCTTTATCATAACAAGCTTTAAGATAGGCTTTTATATCTTCTATTTTTTCTCCTATTCCTTTAGTAATACAATCATAAGCTTTTTTGGTTCGATCCCAATTTCTGTCCCTATCCATAGCAAAGGATCTTCCCATTATAGTAGCAATTTTCCCCAAATTTTGAGCTTTAAGTCTTTCTTGAAGATTGGGAAGAAAAGTGAAAGCTTCTCTTGGGGGAGTATCTCTTCCATCGGTAAAAGCATGAATAAAAACATTTTTTACATTTTCTCTTTTGCAGAGTTCCAAAAGTCCATATAGATGATCAATATAGCTGTGAACCGCCCCCGAAGAGACAAGCCCCAAAATATGAAGTCTTGAATTATATTTTTTTACATGCTCTGTAGCATGAAGAAAGGCTGGGATTTTAAAAAAAGAGCCATTCTGAATGGCAGTTATAATTCTTGGAAGATATTGATAGACTACCTTTCCGCTTCCAATAGTTAAGTGTCCTACTTCACTGTTTCCTTCTTCCCACCAAGGAAGACCTACATGAATCCCGGAAGCGTGAAGAAGGGTGACAGGATAATAAAGTTCAAGTTGTTTTAGATTTGGCAAAAAAGCTTGAGAAGGAGCATTTCCGGGCCCTTTTGGAGCCACTCCCCAGCCGTCCAAAATTACCAAAATAACTTTCTCCATATAACATTTTTTGATTTAAACTTAAAAAATTATACCTTTTGACAAGAGCCTGTCAATATGATAGAAAAAAGAGAGAAAGGTAATTTTTGTTTTTATATAGTTAGCTAAAGTAAAGTCCTATGTCAGAATATCTTCTTTTGATAACAGGAGCAGCTTGTCTTGGAATCGGAGCCTTTTTTGGTTATTTGGCAAGACAAAATATTGCCAGATTTCAACTTGGATCACTTGAGCAGACTCTTCAGGAAAAATTAAGAGAAGCGAAGGCTGAGGCTCGAAATATTATTCTTGAAGCCAAAAAGAAGGCATTTTCTATAATTCAAGAGGCAAGAGAGGAAATTGATCGAAAAGAAAAGGAGCTTTTAGAGAAAGAACGGAAACTTGAGAGAAAGCAAGGAATTTTAGATCAAAAAATTATTGATCTTCGGACCAAACAAAGACAAATAAGCCGAGAAAAGATGGAAATTGAAAAGCTTCGCCAGAAAATGGAGGAGGCAGTGGCAAAAAAAATGAAAGAGCTTGAAAAAATTAGCGGAATTTCAAAAGAAGAGGCTAAAAAGAAATTATTTGAAGAGATAGAGGAAGAATACCAAAAAGAAATTCAAGAAAAAATTTCAAGGCTTGAAAAAGAAGGAAAGGAAAAAATTGAAGCTAGAGCCAAAGAAATTTTAGCTTTTGCTATCCAAAGAGCTGTTCCAACTTCAATCTCTGAGCTTACCACCACTCCTGTTTCTCTGCCAGATGATGAAATAAAGGGAAGAATTATTGGAAAAGAGGGAAGAAATATAAAAGCTTTTGAAAGAGCAACTGGAGTAGAGTTGATTGTGGATGAAACTCCTAATGTAGTTTTTCTTTCTTCTTATGATCCTTTAAGAAGAGAGATAGCAAGAATTGCTCTTGAAAGACTGATAAAAGATGGAAGAATTCAGCCAACTCGAATTGAAGAAATTGTGAAAACAGTTCAAGAGGAATTTCCAAAAGAACTTCAAAAAATAGGAGAAGAAGCAGCTTTTGAAGTAGGAGTTTTTGGGCTTGATCCAAAGCTTCATCAACTTTTGGGAAGACTTAAATTTAGAACAAGTTTTGGTCAAAATGTTCTTGATCACTCAAAAGAAGTAGCTTTTTTAGCTGGAGCTTTGGCTAATGAAATAGGGGCAGATGTAAAAGTAGCTAAAAAAGCCGGACTTCTGCATGATATTGGAAAAGCAGTTGATTCTCAAGTTGAAGGATCTCATGTTGAGATCGGAATTCGAATCTTGAAAAAATTTGGAGTAGAGGAGGAAGTGATAAAGGCTATGAAAAGTCATCATGAAGATTTTCCTTATGAAAGTATTGAAGCAGTCTTGGTTCAAACTGCAGATGCTATTTCTGCTTCTCGACCAGGAGCAAGAAAAGACAATACAGAAGATTATTTAAAGAGAGTAGAGGCTTTAGAAAAAATTGCATTGAGTTTTCCTGAAGTTAAAAATGCTTATGCGATTGAGGCAGGAAGAGAAATTAGGGTTTTTGTGAAACCTGAAGAAGTAGATGATCTTGGAGCTAAAAAATTAGCTAAAGAAATTGCCAGAAGAATTGAGGAAGAAGTAAGTTATTCTGGAGAAATAAAAGTCAATGTGATTCGAGAAACAAGAGTAGTTGAATTCGCTCGCTAATTTTGTTTTTTTTCTCATGAATTTTTTTAATCATCGGGCAAAGAATATTACGGTCGCGGCTTTTATCTTAATGGTCGCGACTTTAATTTCAAAAATCCTGGGATTGATTCGGATCAGGATTTTTACTTCTCTTTTTTCAACTAGCCAATTGGATGTTTATTTTGCTGCCTTTCGACTTCCTGATCTTGTTTACAACATTTTGATTTTGGGAGCTATTTCGGCCTCTTTTATTCCAGTCTTTTCTTCTATTTTTGAAAGATCAGAAAAAAAAGCTTGGAAATTTTGCAATCAAGTTTTATGTATTTTTAGCTTTTTTCTTGTGCTTTTGTCTTTAATTTTAATAATTCTTGCTCCCTTTTTAATGAAGTTTATCACCCCTGGATTTGACAAAGAAAAACTTAAAGAGACTATTCTTTTAACTCGGATAATGTTTCTTTCACCAATTTTTTTAGGTCTTTCTTCAATTTTTGGAGCCTTGCTTCAGTATTTCTCTCGATTTTTGGTTTATTCTTTAGCCCCAATTTTATATAACCTTGGAATTATTTTTGGAGCTTTAGTTTTTTCTCCTTCTTTTGGAGTTTTGGGACTTTCTTTT
>Ga0180302_10000754_pt1 | contig 14866 bp, 13 predicted proteins | sample GuaBasSediGuay17_FD_121794 | JGI IMG/M metagenome (GOLD analysis project Ga0180302, IMG submission 121794) | Subseafloor sediment microbial communities from Guaymas Basin, Gulf of California, Mexico - Guay17, Core 4571-4, 12-15 cm | ecosystem: Environmental > Aquatic > Marine > Hydrothermal... | reverse complement strand
TTTCTTATGTTTTGCAACCCATCCGCTTATTCCCTTCCCCAGTATTATTTCCTTTCTTTTGGGTCTTATTCCCTTCTCTCCTGAAAATGCCTTGAGAACAAGACGCCCATTCTCCTCAAGCGCGATAACGCAGTAATGATAATTAAATGCTTTTCTTATAAGTCTGGCACTTTCTCTCAAAACCTGATGAGGGAGTAGCCTGGAGGATATCTTCCTGCCCACCTCAAAAAGGAGGGAAAGGTTTTTTATCTTCCTTTCAAGACTTGAAACAAGATGGATATTCTCAAGTATTATTGCAACCTGGTCAATGTAGGATTTTATGCGTTCAAGGTCCTCCGGGGTGAATCCCTCAGGGTCCTTCTTGTTCAGGACCTCAACAACACCTATTACCTTTTCTTTACTGACAACAGGAACCGCAAGTATGGAACGTGTGGTAAATTTTGTCTTTTCATCCACTCCACTGAAGAACCTTTTATCTTTTCTCACATCCGGGATTATCACAGGTTTATTGTGCATTACAACCCAGCCTGCAACTCCCTGGTCAAGTCTTATTCTCAACCCCTTTACCTCCTCTCCCTTTGGACCAAATGCCTCCTTGAAGTAAAGTTCGCGCCTTTTTTCATCCACAAGCAACAATGACCATGCCTCTGCATTTATGAGGTCTGCGATGCGGACCATTATTCGGTGCAAAATTTTATCCGGGTCCTCCTTTGAGTTTATATCCCTGAGAACCCCCTTTAAAAATTCCAGGTCCTCTTTTTTGTCTTCAAGACTCCTCAGTTTCTCTGATTGATACCTCATAAAGTATTTTCACCGGCTGGTCTGAAAGATAAAGTATCCCTTCCTCGTCAATCTCAAACTCAGTATCGGGAATTTCAAGCCTCATGGATTTTGATTTATCCTTTTCAAGCATGTAATATATCCCGAACCTTCTTATGTAAAAGTTGTCAAAGAGATAGGTCCTTTCCCCCTCTCTCTCCTTTAATATCTCCACTATCTTTTTCGTGAGATAGTCAGCCTGGAACCTCGCAGGAACAGGTGTTCCGAGGTGGAATTTTTCCGCATTCAGGATGAGATTGAAGAGGGTTGGATGGTCAATGATTATAACAGACTGATTCGGGTCGCTTCTGGTTGAAAATATTGACGCATCATTGACAAGGAGCCCGGTTAGGTCAGGGTCTCCATAGGAGTTCAGTCCAAATACAAAATCCCTTCCCGGCTCACCACTTGCTATTCCAACACCAACCCTGAAAAGCGCCTTGAATTCAGGAGGAAGAAGTGCATAGTTTATTCCTTCATGGGATATCTCCCTTTCAACAACCTCTCCAAACCAGTCCCGGTACTTTATATAATTCTCCTTCACAAACTCCTCTGCCTTTCTCACCATCTCTATGGCACATTCAATCGCCTTTTCTGCACTTTTTGTATCCTTCAGAAATTGAAGTTCCTCTTCAAGCCCTATGAGATATCTCATTTTCCCGCCTTCTATTTTCTTTTCCTTGTAAACCGATGCATAAATCTCCTGTGAATTTGCACCGAACCAGAAAATTCCACCATCCCCCATCTCTTTGAGCAAAAACGCCCCTTTCTTTTTCGCTATCTCAAGCATCTCCGAATGGAAAAGATTTATTATCATGCGCTGCTTTTCTGCATTTCTCAACCTATGGGACATGAATGTGGAACCCCTTATATCATAAACAAGGATTGTCGCCTGGGTGTAAAACTTCCTTCTCAAAAATTCACCGAGTTCTTCAAGTTTTGATATCCTTGCCTCATCAACAGAAGGTCTTACTTTTCCTGAAGTCCCGAGCCTGTAATATCTTCCATGGGGAATGAGGTCAATTCCTGCCCAGTGGGCAAAGTCCACCGCCCTTATCATGGAGCGGGGATTTTTCTCATCTATCTCAGGAGGCCAGAATACGACGAGTTTTTTGAGAAGGGAAGAAATGTAAATGGGTTCCAGGACCTCGGAAAAAACCTTTTCATACGATTCAATAACCTTATCCACATCGGGTGCAAATCCCCTCTTTGTTTCATCTCTTAAAGGCTCTATGGTTTCTTTATCCTTTTTGTATTCCCTTACCACCATTCCATGCAGAACCTTTTTCAATTTTGGAGATATCATTGCCCGGTATGGGGTGGATTTCCAGAAATCCCTTACAAGCCCCTCAATCTCCCATGCAGGAGGAGAGGGGACATATTCCTTCAACTTCTCTCCGTTTATGCGCTGGAGTAATCTGTTCTCCTCTATCCTCTCTCCGAGTTCCTTTGCCTTTTTATAATGCTCCTCAACGTGTTTTAAATGTTCTTTTAAAGAAACCTGGAGTTCGGATATGTAACTTGATGCCTCCTCAAGCAGTGCCCTCACATCCTCTCCCTTCTTCTCCATCACCTTCCTCAACCCTTCCACCGAATGCTCAAGAACCCCTTTTGTCTTATCCTTCACCTTCTTATCAAGAATATCAATCTCTCTGTCCTTCGTTCTCAGAACCTTTTCTGCATCCTTTGCCTTTTTATTTATTATCTTTGCCATACGGTCAAGAAGGGAAGTGGAAAACCTCAAAAATTCATGATAGGGAAATGCCTTAACATCTGAGATGGTAAGAATCTCTGTTCTTTCAAGCAATGAAAGTATATCCTGCTCTTCTCTGGAAGAGAATTCGTCAACCAGTGCCTGATGGATGGAGAGGAAAAGTTCGGGGGTTAGGTTTCTTTTTCTTATCTCCTCCTCAACATCTGAAAGGGCAATCTCCTCCTCAGGATAGCCCATGTAAGGAAGGATACGAATGGTTTTTTCAGAAAGAGGGAAGGATAAAAAGACCTCGTTCAGGACCGGAAGAAGACTGTGTGCAAGATTTTTTCCCTGCTCCTTTGTCTTCACCACCTCCCCTGCAAGTTTATGGAGGCTTATCTCGTAAAGGAAAGGAAAATAAGGACCGTGATTTTTTGCATTTTCATGGTGAGATGAAAGCGTGCTTTTATCCTCATCCCTTATCTCCCCTCCTGTTGCAACCCTTAAAAGAAATTCCCTGAGATAATTCCTGGCATCCGGCGGTATCTCAACAAGTATCTTTCCCTGATGCTCTTCAAAAAAGTTCAAAAATTCCGTTTCAAGATTATAGAGCTCACAGTATTTTTTAAGAATTTCGAGTATTTCCTTTACCCTCTCCCTTTCACCGAGAGAGGTGCGAAGGTAATCAACAAACCTGCTGTGCCACTCGGTTGCACTTTCAAGTTCATGAAGATATGCCTTCATTTCTCCTCCTCCATTCCCCTTCCCTGTAAACAATCCTTCCATCCACTATGGTGCACACCACCACCCCGCGGAGCTTTTCTCCAAGATATGGAGAATTCTTTGACTTTGATGCAAGGGTATCCTCCCTCACCTCCCACTCTCCTTTAAGGTCCACAAGAACCAGGTCCGCAATACCCCCATCCCTGATTTCACCATAAGGGAGAGAGAAAAGCAGTGCTGGAGATGAGGAAAGATACATGACAAGCGTGGCAAGTTCAAGCTCTCCCTTTTCCACAAGATAAGTATAGAGAGAAGAAAACGCAGTTTCAAGACCCACAACCCCAAAAGGGGCTAAATCAAACTCAAGTTCCTTCTCAAAAAACGCATGAGGTGCATGGTCGGTTATTATCGCATCAATCACACCATTTCTTAACCCCCAAACAAGCGCCCTTCTGTCCTCCTCACTCCTCAACGGGGGTTTCATTTTAAAGTTTGAGTTGAACTCTTTAACTTTATCCTCTGTTAACACAAGATGATGCGCTGTAACATCACAGGTTATTTTTCCCCTCTGTTTCTTTCTTCCTTCAATGATTTTTTCAAGGGAGTCTTTTACCGAGATATGGGTGAGGTGAATCCAGCCACCCACGAAGTTTGCAATTTCAATGTCCCTTGCCACTATTATTGACTCTGAGATGGATGGGATTCCCCCCATTCCCAGGATGGTTGATATTCTTCCCTCGTTTATCTGTCCTCCTTCCGAGAGGTATGTATCCTCGGGATGCTCTATTACCGGGATATTGAACATCTTTGCGTATTCAAGCGCCCTTCTTATTATGTCGCTTCTTCTAACGCAGTCTCCATCATCGCTTACACCAACGCATCCCCCCTCAATCAGGTCACCGAATTCTGATATCTCCTCTCCCTTCCTTCCCTTGGTTATGGTCCCTATGGGAAATATTCTGGCATATCCTGCCTTCTCACCCTTTTCTTTTACAAACCTTGCCACTCCCTGGTTATCCACAGGGGGTTCGGTGTTGGGCATGGCGCATACGGAGGTGAAACCTCCCTTGACTGCCGCCCTTGAGCCTGTCTCTATGGTTTCCTCGTCTTCTCTTCCGGGCTCTCTCAGGTGTGCGTGAAGGTCAACAAATCCGGGGAATACATACAATCCTGCTGCATCAATTTCTATCTCTGCAGCCCCTTCTTTTCTTACCTTCCCATCAACTATGTATATGTCTCCTTCCTCATCTATTCCATTCTTCGGGTCAAAGAGCCTTCCTCCCTTTATTTTTATCATCTCCTCCTCCTGGCAAGGAGATATATTATTGCCATTCTTATCGCAACCCCGTTTGTCACCTGGTCAAGTATAACGGACCATGGACCATCCGCAACCTCGGGAGATATTTCCACTCCCCTGTTCATCGGTCCGGGGTGCATTATAACAACCCCTTCCTTTGCCTGCCTGAGTCTTTCAGGGGTAATGCAGAAGTATTTTACGTATTCTCTTATGGATGGAAACAGTCCCTTTTTCTGTCTCTCCTTCTGTATTCTCAGGACATAGATTATATCAACATCCCGCATTGCCCTATCAAGGTTATATTCCACCTCCACACCGAGTTCATCTATCCAGAGCGGGATAAGAGTGGGTGGTCCACAGACTCTCACCCATGCTCCCATTTTCCTCAGCCCCAGAATATCGGACCTTGCAACCCTGGAATGCATTATGTCTCCAACAATGAGAACCTTCAATCCGTCTATTTTCCCAAATTTTTCCTTTATTGTGAGAAGGTCAAGCAGTGCCTGGGTTGGATGCTCATGCGAACCATCCCCTGCGTTTATCACGGATGCATCTATTCTCTTTGCCAGGAAATGCGGGGCTCCCGGGCATGAATGCCTTAAAACAACCATATCAACCTTCATTGCCTCAATATTTTTCGCCGTATCAAGCAGGGTCTCTCCCTTGAGAACGCTTGACGAAGATGCTGAAACATTTACTGTGTCTGCTGATAATCTTCTCTCTGCCAGGAGGAAGGAGTTGAGGGTTCGGGTGCTCGGTTCAAAAAAAAGGTTTGCAATTGTGAATCCCTGAAGGGCGGGGACCTTTCTCACAGGTCTTTCCAGAATTTCTTTCATCCCCTCCGCCTGTTCAAGGATGAGTTCAATCTCTTCTCTTGAAAGTTCCTCTATTCCAAGAAGGTCCTTCCTGTTTAAACTTCTTCCTCCATTATCCATATTCCATCCTCCCCATCTACTTCCTTTACCTCAACCTGCACCTGCTTTTTTCCTGTTAGTTCTATTTTCTTTCCAACAAAATCGGGATGGATGGGAAGTTCCCTCCCTCCCCTGTCTATGAGGACTGCAAGTTTTATGAACGATGGTCTTCCGTAGTCAACAAGTTCGTCAAGTGCAGCACGCACGGTCCTTCCGGTGTATATAACATCGTCAACCAGGACAACCTTCATTCCATCTATTTTGCATGGAATTTCTGAACCCCCGATAAGGGGACGCGGTCCCATGATGGTCAAATCATCCCTGTAGAGGGTAATATCAAGGACACCAACTGGAATTTCCTTCCCGGTAATTTCCTTTATAATTCTTGAAAGTCTTTCGGCAAGAACATCTCCCCTTTTTCTAATCCCTATGAGGCACAGGTTTTCCACTCCGCAGTTTTCAATTATCTCGTTTGCAATCCTGCGGAGGGTCCAGTTCATTCCCTCGGGGTCCATTATTTTTTCCTTTTTCTTCCAGGTCATCGGAAAGTATTATACTGATTTCTCTTTGCTTTTCAAGAGGATTTTCTCAAAAAGGGAAAGGGCTTTATCAAACATCCGGAGTTTCTTTTTTATGTATGATTCATCCACTTCTGTCTTTGCCAGAATTCCCTCAACATCCTCAATATCTCTTGGTCTTCCAGCCACAAGTTTAAAAACAACAAGGTCTTCAGGAGAGATAAAGTAAACAGGAATTTCATCCATTTCTATCTTTCTCCTCCTTTTCATTGCCTCCTTTTCATAGGGGGATGTTGAGAAGATAAAATCAACCCGGAAGGACGTTTCTTCATCCAGACATGGAAGAACCATGGTTTTCTTCACAAAATCTTCTGGATTTTCAACAAGTGGCCTGAGTCTGCATTTTTCTGCAACCCTTAAAACCTTTTTCCACTCCTGAGGGGAAAGACTAACTGTTATGTCTATATCTCTGGTAAAGCGGGGTTCTCCGTACAGGAGAACCGCCTGTCCTCCGATAATCATGTATGAGATTTTTTCCTCATTCAGTATCCTTCCCAGTCCCTTCAGCAGTTCCTTTAACACTTCTCAGTCTCCTTGAAAGTTCTATGTCCTTTTCTATCCCCTCAAGAGGATTTTTGAGAGGGAATATTCCCAGGGCACGTGCCTCCTCAAGCATTGCCTCGAAGATTTCAAGTTTCTTCTCGTAGGGAAGGTTCTCACGGAGCATTTTCCTTTCAAATTCCTCAAGCACTTTATTCCTCTTTATCATTTCCCTCCCCCACCGGAATTGGAACCATGAGCACAACCCTTATTCCATCCTCCTCCTCTCCCTCCTCCATCACCTCAAAGTTTTTGAGTTCCTGGGTTCCCAGGATTCTCGTTGCCTTCCTCATTGCCTCAACCACAGCAGCCCTTCTTGCAAGCGCCCTCCTCTGAGATTCGCTCCCCGTGTAAAGTCCCTTTGCCTCAACATACAGATACCTTCCTCTAATCCTTGCTCCCTCTTCCTTTGCCCTCTCGTAAATATTCTGTGGAATTTTAAGGGTTTTGAAGTCAAAGGCAACGCTCTTTATCCAGAACCTCTCCCTTGAAAAGAATCCCCCATCCGCCCTTATCATCAAACAGAAGGTGTCCTCCTCAACAGGAAGATATTCCGGTCTTGAGGAATGCCACTCATGGAGTTCTGTTCCCTCCCACAGCCTCCACTCCCTTCCCATCCTCACATAGACGGATGCATCTCCCCTCATTCTTGAAAACACAACCGACGCCTTCACTTCGTATGCTCCCTCAGGAACGGGAACGCAGTAAACCACATATCCTCCTCTCCATCCTCCTGTGAGATACACCCCATCCTTTATCCTCTTAACCCCCCTCCCTTCGGTAAACATACTCCCTGCAATTACGATACCTGCAAGTATCCACATAACTCCCTCCTCTGGTTTGCAACCTTGACAAACTGTTTATATTCTTCTATCTCATTCTCCCTTCCGTAAAGATAGGGAAATGCGGTTTTGTTGTGCCATAAGGGGTCTTTATCAAGTGTATACCGGGTTCCGGGGATGGGTGAAAATTCCGCAAGGCTTATTTTAACTCCAAGGGATGCAAGGTATTTTAAATCCTCCATAACATTTTTCTCTTCGGGCATTCCAGCAAGGACATAAACCCTCAACTCCTCCCTTTTATATCCTGCCTCATCTAAGTAAGTGAGTGCCCTTTCAAATTCGGAAATCTCAAGTTTGTTTTCCCTTTTCTCCTTTCCCCTTCCCTCAAAAGATAACCTGGGTTCAACAAATCCTGCTTTTTTCAGGAGCTGTGCCATCTCTCTATCAATAAACCTCACATGGAGTCCATTTGGGGTATGGAATCTCACCTTGAGTTTTCTTCTTACAATCTCCTCCCAGAGTGCCTTCGCCCTTTCCGGTGGGAAAAGCAGTGCGTCATCGTAAAATGCAAAGTTTACAATTCCTCTTTCTTTATGGAGTTTCTCTATCTCATCCACAACATCCTCTATTTCCCTCTCTTCTCTTTTCGGAAAGAGAATGGGTGAGGCACAGTAGGAACACCTGAAGGGACAGCCTGTTGAGGTGAGGATAACTGCATAGGACAGGACCGGATAATGGTGATATGGAACATGGGGAAAATCCCTGAATGGAGGAACTCTCACACCAAAGAAGGAAGAGAAATCGGAAAGGTCTCTTTTTGAAAATACATGTTCAAAACCTATGGAGCGTGCATGGTCTGGAAGAAGTGATGCATAAATTCCCCCTATCCCGCACGGGATACCGTATTTTTCAAGTGTCAAAAGAACCTCCCTTGCCCCGGGATACCAGTAGGTCATGGTGGTTGTGAGGAGAGCAAAATCGGGCTTCCAGGATTTAAGAAAATCTTCAAAAACCCTGGATGGAATTCCGTATCTTTTGAAGTACCTCCTTATTGGAAGGGGATTTTCAACCCTCTCTTTCTTGAACTTCCCCCTCCCGTACTCATCGCTCTTTTTTTCTCCAAATTCGGGATGGAATCTATCGGTGAAGTCAAAGAGTTTCACCTCATAGCCTTCCTTTTCAAGCAGTGCTCCCACATAGAGGAGACCAAGGGGTTTGAGCCAGAAATCATAAGCAGTGTAGTCGTATATGGGAGGGTTAACCAGAAGAATCCTCATCCTTCATCATCCGCTTCAGTTCCCTCACCTCGCTTATAAGTAGCTCAAGCCTTTCTTCAATCGAGGTGAGTATCCAGAATTTGATGTGGTTAATCCTTATTTCGTTATGGAACATGATACCTATTTTTATGGAGAGAAGGAGGAGACCTATCTCAAGGGAAAGGGTCCTGAAAAATCCCCGGGTTATGTGGGCAAGGACAAAGCATGCAATAACCGCAAGGATGAATATCCAGGTTATAACCCTGTCCCTTTTTGTTGTCTTCCTCCCTATTTCCCCATATGATTTTTTTATGTTCTCTAAATCCTGCATATCCTGCAACCTCCTGTGTCTATTCTTTTGTAAAGGACCTGTTCCTCCTTGCTCCTGTCCCGGTAAACTGTAACACCCTTAACACCAAGTTCGTATCCAAGCCAGAATACCCTTCTCACATCCTCAACCGTTGCCTCGTATCTCAGGTTCACGGTTTTTGAAACTGCGTTGTCCACGTATTTCTGGAATGCAGCCTGCATGCGTATGTGCCATTCGGGAGAGATATCGTGGGCGGTCCTGAATATTCTCTTTACCTCCTCAGGAATATTGAGATTCTCAAGGGTTCCCCGGGCTGCAACCTGATGGATGAGTTCCTCTGAGTAGAATCCCATTTCTTTTGCAATTCTTTCAAACTCCTGGTTTATCTCAAGCAGTTCTGTTCCCTCAAGCACGTTTCTCATGAATACAATTGAAAAAAGGGGTTCTATTCCGCTTGAGCATCCCGCTATAATGGATATGCTTCCCGTGGGTGCGATGGTTGTCAGAGTTGCATTCCTTCTTGGTTCTTTAAATATTGAAATTCCATGGTTTGGGAAGTTTCCTCTCTCAAGTGCAAGTTCCCGGGAGGCTACTTCCGCCTTTTCTTTTATGAATTTCATCACTCGCTCTGCAGTCCTGAGTGCTTCCTCTGAATCGTATGGGATTTTGAGTTTTATGAGCATATCTGCAAATCCCATCACCCCAAGCCCTATTTTTCTGTTCCCTCTCACCATTTTTTCTATTTCAGGAAGCGGGTATCTTGACGCGTCAATCACATTGTCCAGAAATCGGACAGCAAGTTTTACCGTGTTTTCAAGGGGTTCAAAGTCTATGTCCCGATTCTTAACAAAAAGGGATAGGTTTACTGAACCAAGGTTGCATGCCTCGTAGGGAAGAAGGGGTTGTTCACCGCAAGGATTTGTTGCCTCAATTTTTCCAAGGGATGGCGTGGGATTGTCCCTTTCAAGCCGGTCAAGGAATACAATCCCCGGGTCTCCTGTCTTCCATGCCTGGAATACAATGGTTTCAAAGATGGTTTTTGCCTTTATCTTTCCTGTACTCTTTCCTGTCCTTGGATTTATGAGCTCAACATCTCCATCCTTTTTCACAAGTTCAAAAAACTCCTCCGTTACACCGACTGATATGTTAAAATTCCTGAAGTCCCCATGCTCCTTGCAGGTGATGAATTCCATTATGTCTGGATGATTGTAATTCAGAATTCCCATATTTGCCCCCCTCCTCTTCCCTCCCTGCTTTATAACCTCGGTCATCGTGTCAAATATGCGCATGAATGAGACGGGTCCTGATGCAATTCCTCCGGTTGAGAGGACCGTGTCGTTTTTTGGTCTCAGGTGTGAGAAGTTAAACCCTGTTCCACCTCCTGTTTTGTGGATGATTGCGGCATATTTCAGGGCGTCAAAAATCTCCTCAATTGAGTCTCCAACAGGAAGGACAAAGCATGCAGCAAGTTGCTGTAAGGATGTCCCTGCATTCATCAGGGTTGGTGAGTTGGGGAGGAAGCGGCCCGATGTCATGAGTCTGTAAAATTCCTCCTCAATTTTTTCCACATCCTTCACCCCATAATTTCTTTCAACCTCTGCAATGTTTTTTGCAACTCTTTTGAAGAGCTCTCCAGGGGTTTCTATAACTTTTCCTTTCTCATCCTTCAAAAGATACCTTCTTTCAAGAACTGTGAGGGCGTTTATTGAGAGTTTGAGGTCGTCGTGGACACCGGTGAGTATCTTTTTGGTTTTTCTTATCTCACTCCTTCTTTTTCTGTAAAGAATGTACGCCCTTGCCGTATTTTCAAGCTTGTTTTTTATGAGAACTCCCTCAACCACGTCCTGAATTTCCTCAACGGATGGGATTCCATCAGGGGTGAATTTCTCAACGAGTTTCTTCTCAACCTCTTCTGCAAGTGAGGGAGCGAGGGATTCGTCTTCATGGGTTGCAGCAAGGGCTTTTCTTATTGCCTCCTCAATCCTCTTTCTTTCATACTCAACTATTCTTCCATCCCTTTTCTTTACCTTCATGTCTTTAATTTACCAATTTATTGTGTAAAAATCAACCTCAGGATTTTTCCTCTTTCACCATGAACATTAAAGATTGCGCCAGAAGAGATATCACATTTTGCAAAAAGAGAAAACTTCAACGCATTCTTAAAACCAAATGATACCTGAAAAATTCCTCTTGACATCCATAAAATTCTTGTTAAATATTAGAAAAGCCTAACATTTTTAAGGGAGGTTTAAAATGGAACTTACGCGCAGGCTTGAGGAATATCTTGAGGTCATATTTCTTATTGCCAAGGAGAAGAGGGTGGTAAGGGTGAAGGATCTGGTGGAAAGGCTTGGGGTTCGTGCTCCCTCTGTTGTTGAGACTTTAAGAAGTCTGGAGGAGAAAGGGCTGGTTGTGCATGAGCGTTATGGACACATTGAGCTGACTGAGAGGGGAAGAAAGAGGGCAAAGGAGGTGTATAAGAAGCATGGAATAATAAAAGAGTTTTTTGAGGAGGTTCTCAAGTTACCTGAGGAGGTTGCAGAGAGGGATGCGTGTGTTATAGAGCATTATATAAGCAAGGAAACACTCGACCGCCTCCTTAAATTTATTAAATTCATAAAAGAATGTCCCGGGGAGGAGCCTTTCTGGCTTTCCGGTTTTCAGTACTATCTTGAAACAGGGAAAAAATCTTCACTCTGCCGTAGAACAGGAGAGTCTCTCACGCTCTCGGATTTAAATCCTGGAGAGAGAGTCAGGATTGTAAGGATTGAGAAAAAGGAACTCAGAAAAAGGCTTGGGACGATGGGTGTTTTTCCAGGGGTTGAGGTTGAGATTATGGGAAAGGGACCCTTTGGAGACCCAATTGAGTTGAAGGTAAAGGGCTCAAAACTTGCTCTGAGGAGTGATGAGGCAAACTGTATCCTGGTTGAAAGGGAGGGTACATGAAGGTTATAGGACTTGCAGGAAACCCCAACACAGGAAAGACAACCGTTTTCAATCTCTTAACAGGGTCAAATCAGTATGTTGGAAACTGGCCTGGAGTAACTGTTGAAAAAAAGGAAGGTTTTTTTGAACTTGACGGGGAGAGGATAAAGGTTGTTGACCTACCCGGTGTTTATTCCCTGTATGCATATTCCATAGATGAAAAGATAACCAGAAATTTCATAGTGAATGAAAAACCTGACTGCGTGGTTGTGATTGTGGATGCCTCAAATCTCGAAAGGAATTTATATCTTGTTCTCCAGCTACTTGAACTGGGAAAAAGAGTGGTTGTTGCCCTTAATATGATGGATATTGCAGATGAGAGAGGGATTGAAATAGACCACGAGACACTCTCCAAAATCCTCCGGGTGAAATTTGTTCCCATGGTTGCATCCAGGGGAGAAGGGCTGGAGGAACTGAAAACGGCAATAAAGGAAACAATGGCAGGAGAGGCATTTTCTTTCAGAATGGATTATGGAAAACTTGAGCCATACATTGAAAAACTGGAAAAGTGCATCCCTGAAACTTCCTTTCCTTCGCGATTTGTTGCGGTGAAAGTCCTGGAGGGAGACCCGGAATTCATGAAAAAGACAGAATCAGAAGAAATTGAGTCTGTGATTGAGGAGGTGAAGAAAGAAATTGATGAGCCGGAATCCTATGTGACCGAAAGAAGGTATGCCTTCATCCACGGGCTTGTGAGGGAGTGCACGAGAAAAAAACCAGGGATAGAGGATAAACTCAATGTTTCAGACATGCTTGACCGGGTTCTCACCCATCCCCTGCTTGGCATTCCTCTTTTTCTTTTCTTCATGTGGCTTGCCTTCCAGATTATATTCAAGATAGGAAGTCCATTTGCAGATATACTGGATAGGGCGTTTGGCTGGTTTGGAGAGATAGTGGGCAATGCTCTTTCACGTATGGGGGCGCCCTACCTTCTTATTTCTCTTGTGAAAGAGGGTATAATTGCAGGAATTGGCTCTGTTGTTGTGTTTGTTCCCAATATCTTCCTCCTCTTCCTGGTATTCTCCTTTCTCGAAGATTCAGGATACATGGCGCGCGCGGCATTTGTGATGGACAGACTGATGCATGTGGTTGGACTTCATGGAAAGTCCTTCATTCCCATGCTGCTTGGGTTTGGATGCAATGTTCCTGCAATAATGGCAACCAGAACCCTTGAATCCGAAAAGGACAGAATCCTGACCATCCTTATAAATCCTTTGATGAGCTGCTCCGCAAGGCTTCCCATTTACGTTCTCTTTGCAAGTGCCTTTTTTCCTGCGCGTCAGGGATGGGTTGTTTTCTCCCTCTACTTCCTGGGGATAGTGCTTGCGGTTTTGATGGGAAGGCTTTTCAAGAATGTCTTTTTCCGTGGCGAGAGCCCTCCGCTCATCATGGAACTTCCTCCTTATCACATTCCCACATGGAGAAATGTCTTCATGCCCGCGTGGACGCGGACAAAGCTTTTCTTAAAGAAGGCAGGAACCGTGATATTTGCAGGGGTTGTTGTGATATGGTTGCTTGCCTCCCTTCCTCCCGGGGTTGAGTATGGTTCTGAGGAGAGTTTAATAGGCCTTTTAGGAAAAAAACTTGCACCCGTTCTTTCTCCTGCAGGATTTGGATTCTGGCAGGCAGCAGTCGCCCTTATCTTTGGCATAGTTGCAAAGGAGGTGGTGGTTGGAACCCTGGGAACCCTTCTCGGTGGAGAGGAGATGTTAAGAGAGGCTCTCAAGACCCACTTCACTCCTCTCTCTGCCTACGCCTTCATGGTTATGTGTCTTATCTACATTCCATGCATAGCAAGCATTGCAACCATAAAACAGGAGGCGGGGTGGAAGTGGGCGATATTTTCTGTTGTTTACAGTCTTGTCCTGGGATGGGTGGTTGCTGTTCTGATTTATCAGGGTGGAAAAATCCTCATACCGCAGGGTTAATATGGAAAAACCAGTGTATTTCCTGAAGGGAAGGCAAAAGCCGGCTATCTCATCCTGCTTGCTTTTTTGAATACCAGAAAACGATATCCCCCTTCCTCACACCGAGCACCTCGGCAACTATCTCACACTTTGCCCGGAGAAGAAAAAAGATATCCCTGTCGGCATCATCAAGTGTTTCAAAGTTTGCATGCCCTTTGGATATAACCACATCGCTTTCGTAAAATACCTTTTTGAATTCAGGAGATACCTTTTCAAGTTCTACTCCGAGGGATGCGGTTCCTGTTTCAATGAATTCTGCATTTATTCCTGTTTCCTCAACTTCCTCAATGGTAATGTCGTTGATTATGGGTCCACTTTTAACTGCAACCACCACCGGTTTATGAAGTTCCTCGATGAGAACCCTGTCAAATATTATCTCTCCTGCATTGTCTGCGATGAATAAAATTCTTTTTGCGGTTTTCAATCTTTCACGGAATATATCAATATCGTTTATAGCAAGGTTTATTTTATTCAGGTCCAGGTCAACCTCATAGGAACCACTCACCCCCAGGTCTATAGTATTTCCCAGGGCGGATATTTTCACGGCACATAAAAGGGGGTCATCTGCCTCCTCCACCATTCTTTTTAACTCCGGATAAACCGAGAGAGCCCACTGGTTTTGTTCGTGTTTGTCTTTTTTATAAGGGTCTCTTACTCCGGTATGTTCCCTTATCACATCAAATACAAGATTTGCAAAATAGGATGGTGGATGGGAGAGGTCAAAATCCCCGAGTTTTTTAATTATCTCTCGGAGGACATCCTCCTTTACCCCTCCTGTGCGTCTCATTGTTCTTATGGCAAAATGAATTGCACAGGGTATACACTCAGGTGCAGCCCTCATTTTTAAAATAAAAAGTGGAGGCGAGCGGACTCGAACCGCCAACCTCCTGCGTGCAAGGCAGGCGCTCTTCCATCTGAGCTACGCCCCCACTAAAAGCCACCGAAGTTATATATAATAGATAATGAAGAAAAGACAGTTTCGCAACCCTCAAATAACATTCC
>Ga0180302_10000753_pt1 | contig 14867 bp, 16 predicted proteins | sample GuaBasSediGuay17_FD_121794 | JGI IMG/M metagenome (GOLD analysis project Ga0180302, IMG submission 121794) | Subseafloor sediment microbial communities from Guaymas Basin, Gulf of California, Mexico - Guay17, Core 4571-4, 12-15 cm | ecosystem: Environmental > Aquatic > Marine > Hydrothermal... | reverse complement strand
GGATTAAAACAGCGCCGTGAACACTCCGGAGGTCTCGGAGCTATTGGTAAATGGTTTTAAATGGGGTACAGCGCGATAGTCACGCCAAGCCCTTCGTATATTGAAGTGGTGAAGTGGCTGAGAAAGCGTATCTAAGAGGAGGTGAATCGTATGGCGGTAGCCGGAGGAGGGGCAGGAGGAGCTATTCCAGTACTGATACTGAAGGAGGGCACCTCTAGGACGAGAGGACGAGAGGCCGTGAGACTCAACATCACGGTAGCTAAGGCTATCGCCGAGGCCGTGAAGAGCACCCTAGGTCCAAAGGGCATGCAGAAGATGCTAGTCGACCCGTTTGGCGACGTCATAATCACCAGCGACGGGGCTACGGTGATGAAGGAGATCGAGGTGGAGCACCCAACCGCGAAGATGATGGTAGACTTGGCTAAGAGCCAGGAACAGGTCGCCGGAGACGGAACCACCACCGTGGTCATGCTCGCTGGCGAACTCCTCGCCAAGGCCGAGGAACTGATGGATCTTGGAATACACCCGACTCTGATAATAGAGGGATACAGAAAGGCCGCCAGGAGGGCCTCTGAGCTGGTCGACGAGTTATCCATCGAGGTTCCTTGGAACGATAAGGAGATCCTGAAGAAGATAGCAAAGCTGGCCATGGGTTCCAAGGCCGTAGCTCACGCTAAGGATCATCTCGCTGAGATAGCGGTTGAGGCGGCTCTCGCCGTAGTTGAGGAGAAGAATGGCAAGAGGGTAGTTGATCTCGACAACATAAAGAGGGAGAAGAAGGAAGGTGGTTCAATCTTCGACACAGCCCTGATAAGAGGTCTTGTGATTGACAAGGAGGTCGTTCACCCTGGGATGCCCAGGCTGATCACTGGGGCCAAGATAGCTCTCATCGAGAGCGCCTTGGAGGTCAAGAAGCCCGAGATCTCATCCAAGATCAGGGTCGTCTCGCCGACCCAGATCAAGGGGTTCTTGGAGCAGGAGAAAGAGATGCTGAGGGAGCTAGTGGACAAGATAGCCGAGGCCGGAGCAAACGTAGTGTTCTGCCAGAAGGGTATCGACGACGTAGCTCAGCACTTCCTGGCGAGGAGGGGCATACTCGCCGTCAGGAGGGTCAGGAAGTCTGACATGGAGAAGTTAGCAAAGGCCACCGGCGCCAAGATAGTCGTAAACGTGAAGGAGATCAGGCCTGACGACCTAGGATACGCAGAGGTCGTCGAGGAGAGGCGCGTGGGCGAGGATAAGATGGTGTTCGTTGAGGGCTGCAAGAACCCAAAGGCCGTGTCTATACTGATCAGGGGCGGCTCTAAGCAGGTCATTGACGAGACCGAGAGAACCGTACACGACGCCCTCAGCGTGGTCAGGGACGTTATTGAGGACGGGAAGATCGTGGTCGGCGGAGGCGCCATAGAGATGGAGCTTGCTCTGAAGCTGAAGGACTTCGCTCAGCAGCTGGGTGGGAAGGAGCAGGCCATAGTCCAGAAGTTCGCACAGGCCATAGAAGTGATCCCGAGAACCCTAATAGAGAACTCAGGCAAAGACCCAGTCGTGCTCATGGCCGAGCTTGTCAAGGCCCACACCGAGGGCAAGACCACCTACGGGTTCGACGTATTCACGGGTGAGATAACCGACATGAAGGCCAAGGACGTGATCGAACCAGCTAGGGTCATTAAGAACGCCATTGAGTCTGCTGCTGAGTTTGCCGAGACGATTCTGAAGATCGACGACATCATAGCCGCCTCCGCCAAGAAGTTTGGTAAGGAGAGCGAAGAGGAGGAAGAGTAAATTGAGTGAGGGCGATCTGCTGGGTCCAAAGAGGCTGACAAAGTATGAGAGGACGCGAATCATAGCGTTCAGAGCCCAGCAGATCGCCGCCGGCTCCCCCCTCTTTCTTAAAGACGATGAAATCCCCGAGGGCGTCACGGACCCCGTTGAACTCGCAGAGCTGGAGTTGAAGCTTGGGAGAATTCCTGTGAAGATAGTTCGTCGGGTTCTGAACCGTCAAGTGATCTTAGATCTCGACGAGCTGATCGATTAGCACCAGGCGGCTAAGGTTTATTATATGAAGCTTCATATCCCGCTCGCTGCCAGGCGGAGTGCTACCACGACCTGGCGGGTCATCACACGAAGTGTTAGGGGGTGTGTGTCATGTCTGCCGAGGAGGGAATCGTGTACGTGGGTAAGAAGCCTGCCATCAACTACGTGATGGCTACCACGCTCCAGATTAACCGGGGTGTGAAGAAGATCGTCCTGAAGGCCAGGGGTAGGTCCATCTCCAGGGCTGTTGACGTCGCCGAGATAACAAGGCTCAAGTACTTCCCAGGGAAGCTCAAGATCACTGACATCAGGACCGGCACCGAGGAGATAATAGACGAGGACGGAGGCAGGAGGGACATCAGCGTCATCGAGATCGAGCTCACCCAGGTGTGAGGGCGATCTTATCCGCCTGTTTTTGTCAACCCCCTCTTTCTCTCCATCTACTTTTTGTCAACCTTGAGCAACAGAGTGCAAGATAGGGGCTATTGGGTGACTGCCACAGCTTACTTAGAGGGAGAGTGTGGACTAATAAGCCAGCATACGTCTCGTAGCCAGCGGTGAGGCTGCTGGCGAGTAAGGAGAGACAGATGTTCTGGCTCGACAAAATAGCCAGAGAGGTGGTAGATAGAGAAGAGCGCCTTAACAGGGGCTTCTCTGTACTCACGGTTGAGTCAGGCATCGGCGCCAGCGGCTTCCCGCACATCGGTTCCGCTGGCGACTCGCTCAGGGCGTATGGAGTTAAGCTCGCCTTAGAGGATTTGGGAAGAAAATCTAGGCTTGTAGCATTTAGCGACGACAGGGATGGTTTGAGAAAGGTTCCTGCTGGCGTTCCCTCAGAGTACGCGAAGTACATTGGCATGCCGGTAACAGATATCCCCGACCCTTGGGGATGCCACGAGAGCTATGGCGCGCACATGAGTTCCATGCTCATCGACGCTCTCGACAAACTTGGAGTCGAATACGAATTCTACTCGGGTACTCAGGCGTACAAATCTGGCCTGTTGGACGAGTACGTAGACATCATCCTGAGGAATCATGATGGGATCGAGAAGATAGTGCGAGAAGAGGTCGGTACAAGCCGACCGGAGGGCTGGATCCCTTACTGGCCGGTTTGCGAGGAATGCGGCCGGATTTACACTACGAGAGTGATTGAGCTAATCCCAGAGGAGCGAAAGGTCGTCTACGTTTGTGATCAAGAGTTCAAGGGAGTCAGAGGTTGCGGCCACAGGGGAGAGGCCAAGTACGTGAGAGGCACTGGGAAGCTGCCCTGGAAGTGGGGAGAATTCGCAGCTCGATGGGCGGCTCTAGGCGTCGTATTCGAGCCTCACGGCAAGGACATAGCAGATAGCTTCAGGGTCAATGCCAAGATAGCCAAGGAGATTCTAGGGTACGAGCCGCCCCTCACGATAATGTACGAGATGTTCCTAGATGCAACTGGCGAGAAGATCTCGAAGTCTAAGGGGAACGTCATCACACCCCAAGACTGGTTGAAGTACGCTCCTCCGGAGAGCCTCAGGCTGCTCATGTTCAAGAGGTACAAAGGAACCCGAGCGATCTCGCTTGAGAGGGCGCCGGAATATGTAGAGGACCTCGAGAGACACCTCAGGCTCTACTGGAATCTAGACAGAATACCCTCAGAGAGGGACAGAATAACTGTGAAGCGACTCGTTGAGTACACGTATCTGTTGAAAGGAGTTCCTAAGCCTCCAGAGTTCACCTTCCGATCCCTGATCAGCGTTATTGGGCTCCTTCCCTGGAGAGAACTGTCATACGACGAGTTGTTCGCGACGGTCAGCGAGATAATTGCCGACTATTACGGCTTGGATCCAGAGGGGTTGGAGAGAGATCCTACCTTCAAGTCCTGGTTCGAGAGAGCGTTGAACTATGTGAGAGACATACGCTCTCGAATTGAGGTAGAGCGGCCTCAAATAGACCCCGCGTGCGTAGCGGCCATAGGGAGATTCCTCGGGAGTATTGATGAAGAGATGTCCGCGGAAGATATTCAGGCAGCGGCATTTGAGACCTGCAGATCGGCTGGAATCTCGCCAAAGAAGTTCTTCGCAGCGGTTTACACGCTGTTAGTTGGAGCCCCAAGGGGGCCTAGGCTAGGTCCCCTGGTGAAGAGGTTGGGGGTGGGTAGAGTCAAGTCATTAATACGGAAGTCGATAAATTACTACACAGGCGGGTCCGTTGAGCCGAGACGAGAGGACTAGAACCCTCCTTGAGCTCAGAAGCATGCTTAAGGCCAGGATAGATAAGTTAGAGCGAGAACTCGTCAAGCTGAGAAGCATGTTGGACGCGCTGGATGAGGCTCTCTTAGAGATCACTATAACCACGGCTGATCGGGTGGCTCCCACATCGTGGCCAAGAGTCGCAGAGGCCGTGGAGAAGGAACCCCTTCCCGAGGTAGCAAGTGTAACGCCGGAGAAGGAAATGCCTGTTGGAGAGGAGGGAGCACCTATTGAAGAGATAGAGGTCAAGTCAGCTGGGAGAAGCGTCGGTAAGATCCTCCTGAATAGGGGTGGGGGAATACTGGTCTTGGAAGTAGCTGAAGGGGTTAAGATACCATTTGATCTTCCTCCCCTCAGGTGGCTAGAGGGTAGGCTGCGCAAACTCGTCGACAGGTTCCCCAACGCTGTCTACAATGTAGAGACGGACGAAGGAGGTATGCTAAAAGGGATCGTCGTAAAGGGTGCCCCTCCGAAGGAGCTGGTAAAGTTGAGTGGAGAAGTTCGGTGGGCTCTTGACAGGGCCTACCGAAAGCCTTAGGTGCGTTCTGTTAGCGGAACCCTGCGAACAGGTCCCAGAGGCCTGGCCTCAGAGAAAACTATCGCAGTAAACCTGTAGATCTCGACTTCAGGCCACTTCCAGCACCCGGGTGGTAAGCCAGCCTTAAGGCAGGTTTGATCTAAGAACTCCTCAGAGTCCCAACCCAGCTCTACTGGTACCTGCGGGAGGAGAAGTCCGCTCCACGGTCCCCTCCTAATTATCAACCCGTCTCTGCCTACCACTACCTCCTTCGGAATGGATTCCCTGTCACCTACCTGAATCGGCTCGGGGGGAGATAGCACGCTGACCTCTACAGTCAGGTTCGGTAGCTCTGAGAGCTTAACGGGAAAGAACCTCGGATCCTCGGTCGCCGACGCTATGGCCGCCCTGATGACGGCCACATATAGAGGGTAGATTGGCTCGGGAAACCCTATGCATCCTCTAAGGTCGCCTGAGGGGTACCGCTTCAGCGTGACGAAGGCCCCCGCCCTCTCCTTAAGGGAGGGATACTGTGGCTCTTCTTGAAGCACCTCTCCTTCCGCCAAGTATGATGTTATGGCCCTCCTAGCCAAGCGAACCAGATATTCTCCCTCGGCCTCAGATAGGTCGAAATTCATGATTCTCCCTCATACTTCCTCATGAAGGAGGCTCTATTATGAAGTATCCTCCCTCCGCAAGAATACGTCTGAGCTTGTAAACCGCCCTCCTAACGTCAGCCTCCTTCTTTGCTCCTGTGCAGACCAAGCTCCCTGAGGCGAAGACGAGGAAGACGACGGGTGGATCGTCCATCCTGTATATTAGACCTGGAAACTGCTCTGGCTCATACAACGTGTTAGGCATCTCCATAGCAAGCTTCTCGATGTCTACTTTCCGAAATAGCTTTGCAGAGGCTACTATGTTCTCGGCCCGCACCAGCGGCCTGTTCTTGATCTTAATTCCATGCTGCTTCATTAGTTCGATTGCTTTGTTGACAGCAAGCGCAGACTCCTCTACAGACTTGGTACCTGTGCACACGAATTTTCCACTACTGAATACAAGGAGGGCTGCTTTGGGGTCTTTGAGCTTTAGCACGAGTCCCGGGAATTTATTGGGCTCATATCTTGACTCCTTGATCTTTTGAGCTATCTCTTTTAGATTAAGCTTCTGCCTTATATCGGCAGAAGAGACGACGTTCTGAATGTTTATCTCCGGTTCTCGAGGGAACCTGACGCCCGCGACGACTTCGCCTTGCTCGTCCTCTTTCTCGGGCATTGGGGGTCTCGTAGCACCGTTCTCATAGTCCTTTTAAAAATGAGGTTTAGCAGGGGGTTTCCATAGCGTCCGTTTCAGCCTCGGTATCGGATTCTTCCTCCTCCTTTTTGGCCCCCTTCATTGAAGAAAGTGCATCTTGTACGAACAAGAGAGCGAGTGCCGAGATTAGCAGAACTCTTGCAACCGGCTTCTGCAGCCACATAAGCAAGTGTCCGAGTATCGGAATGGGTATGTGAAGCACGGGAATGCCCACAATCATGTCGGGCGTCACGACAACGGTGTCGGGTCGAGGATTCGTGACCGGATTGTCGCCTTGCGTGATGAACGTGAGACCCTCTGGGCCGCTCTTTATTTCCACTATCCGGTGAACGACCAGTCTGTTCCCTCGTAGCGGATTTCTGTATACTATCACGTCCCCAACGCTTAGCTCCTCTGGTTCGACGAGCTTAATTATCAGGATGTCGCCATCTTCGTACGTTGGCTTCATTGATGGTCCTTGAACTACCGTAATTGGTGAGTCAACACCAAGCGCGTGAGGGAGTACGACCCTGAACGTCAGGAGCAAGATAACGCCTATAGCACCGAGAATTAGGAGTTCCCTGAGGGGACCTGGCAGGCGCGGCATCCTGCGATCACCGATCAGATCGCCTTAACTCTCTTAGGGGTTTCTCGCCTGGCCTTTCTAAGTATCCTGTATCCACACCTAGGGCACTTGTAGACATTGAAGTACTCCTCCATCTCCTCCTTAGTGAAGACGTACCCGCACCTTAGGCAGACATACATTTCGCGCTACCCTCCAGACAGCTTAGTTATCCGGCGTAAAAATCTGGCGGCCTTACTCCACTTCCCCAGACTGCTCGCGGAAGGACACCATCTGCCTCTTCAGGTCCTCTGGAAGCTGCTCTAGCCAGAGCTTGTGTACTTTTGCGAGCAGCTCCTTATACCGGTTCCTCACGGTGACCTCGGTAACGCCGGCAGCCTGAGCGAGTTCCCTCTGCGTCTTGTGTTCCCCGAACTCTTGGCTTGCCATATATATGGCGGCCGCAGCTACTCCAACAGGCTCTCGGCCCATCGTGGCGCCCTGCTGCCTTGCTATCTTCAAGATCCTGATCGCCTGAGTAGCCACCTTCTCAGGAAGGCCCAACTTAGCGCAGATAGCGTACACAAAGTTCTCCGGTTTTGGAGGCGGTATTCTTATCCCCAGCTTTCTGAACAGAAACCTGAAGCTCCTACCAACTTCCTTCTCCTTGAGGTTGAATAGCGCTGCGACCTCCTCTAGCGACCTGGGTACGTCAGTTCTCCTGCATGCGGCATAAATCACGGCCGCCACCATTGCGTCCATGCTCCTTCCCTTCACTAGCCCCTCGCCGGCAGCCTTCCTGTATAGCATAGCCGCATCTTCGACGGTCTCGGGCGGCAGGTTGAGAGTCTCTGCTGCCAGTCTTATCTTCCTGAGCGCTGGCTCGACGGCCTTCTCTCTGGCATCGCTGACGTGCCTGTGAGTCCTCCTTAGCGTCTGAACGGACTTCCTGCTCAGCCCACTCGTCATGGCAATATCTGAGTCTAGGCCAAAACCGGACCTAGTCGGCGTGACGGGAGCGCCGGTGTGTGCCCTGTCCATGTACTCGTCGGCATCAAACGCTCTCCAGTCCTTATCTGTATCCACCATCCCAGTACTCAAAATCAGACCGCAGCTAGCGCAAATAAGCTCGCCAGTATTAGGATCTCTGATGATCTGGTCGCTGCCGCATCGTGGACACGTAAATTTTACCTCGGTAAATAGCGAGACCTTCTTCTTGTCCTTCTGGCCACCCTCCAAGGAATCCCCTGGTGTGTTGCCTGCGAATCCCGTATATAAAAGTTTCGCATTCGTTAAAAGGAAGATCGAAACCGAACATAAACGAGTCATTTCCTCCTCAGATTGAATGAGATATTCTAATTTCACGCAGCTTAAGAAATATATTTTCCCAATTGCCTCACTTACACGAGCTAATTGAAGCATCGCAGCAGTGTTATTATGGTGAGACCCACGGCAGACGAGAGCCAAAATTCGGCGACTGCGTGGACATCAGAGGTTCTGCGTGAAAAGAGCACGCTGGTTAGGAGCCAGAGAGGTGACAGGACCATGATTAAGTGAAACCCGTAAAATTCAGCGAACGGCTGTCCTATGCCCGCAAAAAGTAGCCCCAAAACGCTTGCCCAAGTTAACCCTTTCCGAGCTTCCTTGAGATTCATCTCGATATATTACTGTAGTGAACATCTATCTTTAGAGGGTATTGGTAGAAAACTTTGAAATAGAAAACTCCTTAGAGGAGCATGGTGGCCTCAACTAGATTTTTCTTGGCTAGGAGGGTGATGTAGATCTCAGATTGCAGATAAACTGATAGAGCAACCGAGAAAGTTTGATAAGGGGGTGGCGTGAGAACGCGCAGCCAAATCTGGCTGACGGCTAAGCCCAGTCACAGTTATAGCTACTTCTCCTGCGGCCCAACCGGTGCCCCTGCCGTACGAGGAGAGGTTTCGCGACCGAGTAGGAAAGCTTATCGCAATTGGAGAATATAAGCTGGAAGAAAAAGTTCCTCTAGCGGATATAGTACTTGCAAAATATTCGAGAAAAGCTAAGCTCTCCACCGGGGGGGTCATCGGGAAAATAGTGCTATGGGATGCGCCCGGAATCGGAGCATGGAAGAAACTCCCGCTTCCGGCAGCTAGGGCCAGGATTTATGTAGAGAAGAGAACCTACAGGGTTAGGTGGATTCCTTACCGAACCATCACAGAACTCGTCGAGCTTGAGATCTTGATTAGTGGGAGGTTCTTGGTCGGTAGACCTAAGGAGGGTGGAGCTACGCTCCTAGTCGCCGACCGCCAGTTCAAGGAGGCCTGGGCATATGGACCCAAAGGCAAGCGACGCCTTTTGAGTAAAAGAGGCTAGGCTTGCCCGCCCGTTGGGCGGTGAAAACCGTTATAACCTGAAGAGCATGAGGGAAGAGGGGGCCGTGGTCTAGCTTGGTAGGATGCCAGCCTGGGGCGCTGGTGGTCCCGGGTTCAAATCCCGGCGGCCCTACCACGCTCTTTGGATGTAAAAATCTCGTGTAAAATGCCAGATGACCTTTGCTAGCGTTCTAGCAAAATCTACCAACAGAGTGTCCCTCATTAGGATCGACGAGAGTGCTATCAATGTGAAATGTAAGCCGGCCTAGGCTGGCCCAATGTAGCGTGCTACCAATGCTCTGTCGGATCTAGCAGAAGTTACCTTCACAATAGCGCGTTCGCCCAACGGCACATTCTTTGGGACACCCTTAACGAAGCAAGTAGGGCCCTCCTTGAACGGATACGCTACCCTATACTTGGTAACGACGTCGCCAGACATTACTACCTCGAGTTTAGAGCCAACCATCTGCCTCTTCCTCCTCAGATTGAATTGCCTGGCGGCCGACTCAATCATGCCAGATAGGCGGTCTTTGCTAGCTGGGGGTCCAGGCGGCATGCGTTCGAAGGCCGATCCAGGAAGGGGCTTGAATCTATACACGGTGACTTTCTCAACTCCGGCCTCGTAGAACCTCTCTATCATGGAGACCGTTGCAGCAACCGTCTTGGCAGTCTGGCCCGGTAAACCGTGGATAAAGTAAGCGTACACTCTGAGGCCAGCCTGGGCCGCCGCAATTACTCTCTCGGCAGTAAAAGATGATGGGCACGGCCTTCCTAACAGCCAAGAGTGAGCGTCGTCTCCAGTTTCAACTCCGACGTGAATCACGCTGTCTGGGAGACAGCCTAGGATCAGGTCAATGGCTTCGTCCGTGAGCAAGCAGGGCTTGACGTTCTCTATTCCTACGTATACCTCGCCTCTCCGTATCTCCGGCACGCGACGTATTCCGTCTAGTAAATCCTCAACGGCACTTAGGTTCGGCCCGGGCTCACACGGATCAATGGGGAGTGCAACCTCGTCTCTACCAAAGTCTAGGAAGTCTGCGCCGCTCAGTATGACCCTCTGAACACGCCGTGACACGAGGTCCGCCACTTCGGCGGTTATAGCCTCCTTTTCTCTCGACTTTGGATAGCCGTACACTGCTGGGATAGAGCAGTAGCCACACCCCGGCGGAATGCCTTGAGGGCATTCTTGAACAGGAGCTCGACGGCCGAGACAAGAGCCGCAGCTTTTGCAAATTTTGCGATTCGCAGTCAGAAGAGGTCTTAGGTAGTTTGAGCACCCTCTCTCTACTTCTACGTAGACTCTGGCGTATCTGAAGTGCGGCGTAGACGTATAGTACTCAACAGCCTCAGTAGATGGCCTGTAGGTGTTTAGTTCATCTCTAGAGATCCTCTGCGTTGGCCCCAAGACTGCTCTGCCTCTCTTAACTCTGATGACATTAGGGGTCTCGGGCGGGATGTTAGAAGGATCTTCCAAGCCTCCAGACTTTATTATGGAGTCAAGAGCTACCTCACCCTCTCCCCAGACGCCAAGATCGTATCCTAAGAGGGAAACTTGCGTGGGATCCGTTGTAATGGGCCCCCCTAGTATCTTAACCGCGTGCCTGTACTTCCTCGCAATTTTTAGAGCAACAGGAGCGTCCATCGTCATTGCGCTGACCATGAGAACATCCACATCTTTGGGAGATCTACGTAGCGCATCTTCGGCAGTCCTGAGATTGTATTGAATCCCGTTAACCTCAAGAACTCCCGCTATGGCTCTCGGTCCTGCGCCTATCACATCTAGAGAAGATCTTCGCTTCCCAGAGCCAGCTGCCAAAGCGTCTACCAGTAAGACTTTCATCCAAGCTGTCTTACTGGGAGGGGATTATATCCTGCTGCTATCGATCAGGAGGGATGCTGACTAGTGAGGGCTTGCTTAAGGGAGACATCAAGCTTCGAGAAGAGTGTAGAGAGCTCATCGCAAGGCCGAGAGCGCCCGTGAGGTCTGAGCTTAAACCTGGCGACTTAAGCGGGGCCAGCATGATCATCGCGGTTGGGGATAGAGTGACGCAGACCCTTCTCGACCTCTCCAAGCCTCCTCAGGTTGCAGTAGTTGACCTCCAAGAGAGGAGAAAGTTTGTCGGCATGCCTGAGGGTTTAAGCCAGTATAGGATTATAGAGACTAGTAATCCGGCGGGGATAATTACAGCCAGAGCTTGGAGAGATATCAAAGAGGCGATTCAGAGGGCATCTGAGGGAGAGAGGGTCGTAGTATTGGTGGACGGTGAGGAGGATCTACTGGGCTTCCCCGCAGTAATATGCGCTCCAAACTGCGCAGTAGTTCTATATGGTCAGCCGGGGCAAGGCATCGTCGTCATTCACGTAGATGAGAAGAGGAAATCGGACGCAACGTCTCTCTTACTGCGATGCTTCGACCTTGTGAGGGGCTGATCTAACATGCTCCAGATCCTGCCCATAGGTCCTATAGACCCACCTATACGCGTTGGCGAGGACTTCATCGAGAGGCTGGAGAGGGAACTTGACTCGAGAGGCCTGAGGTTAAAGGACGGTGACGTGATTGCCGTAGCCAGCAAGATCGTCGCCTACAGCCAGGGTCGAGTCGTCCCCCTTGAGAGGTGGCGCAAGATCGATGGCAAGGCTGAGGCGCTGGCTAAGTACTATGGCGCAGAGAAGTGGAAGGCTGCGGCGGTCTTGGCGGAAGCTGACGCTGTACTGGGTGGCTATCAGGGCTATATCCTCACCTATAAGAATGGGATTGCAGTAGGTACCGCCGGAATTGACAGGTCTAACTCGCCCCCAAGTCACGTTGTCCTTCACCCCGTGGACCCAGACTCTCAGGCAAGGAAGGTTGTGGAGTGGGCCCGAGCACGGTACGGAGTGACCATTGGGGCCATCATAGTCGACAGTAGGCTGACGCTCTTCAGGAGAGGGGTCATCGGGGTAGCCCTAGGTGTCTGGGGACTTCGCCCACTGAAAGACATGCGAGGCACGCTCGATATATACGGAAAACCGCTGAGGTTCACCGTTGTAAATGTGGCAGACAGCCTTGCCGCCGCCGCTTCTTTAGTCATGGGAGAGGCGGGCGAGCGGATACCTTACGCGTTGATTCGATACGACGGAGCCGAGGTCGGATTTGAAGAAGGTGGAGAAGAGCTAAGAGTCGGTCTCGAAGAGTGCTACATCTACAATTCGCTCCTCAATCCCCCTCCTGAGGCTCTCTTGGGAGAACATGGTGTCTAATCCTAACAAAGGCGTGCCTCGTGAAAGATCTGTACTCCCTGGCCGAGAGCAGCGCTTTCCCCACGGCCAACACTCTATCCTGTTCGTCCACGACGAGAACCTCACTCCCCGGCCTAATGTGTGGGTCGGCTGTCTTCACGAATTTCACGAAGACGGTCGTTCCCCTAGCGACTTTTTCTGCGTACCTCTCACGCACGACAACCCTTCCCCTGGGCCAGGGGAGCACAGACGCTAGTCTCTTAGCTCCTTCAAGCGATGGGATGAACATCCCGTCGGCTGGCCTTATGCTCCCCACTCTCACGTCTCCGTCGTAGACATCTCGCGGCATTCCCGTGGCCTTGGATCGAGTTAGGCGCGGAGAGGCAAAGGCATGCTGAGCCTCCTTGCCGTAGAAGAACTGGATTGTGTGAAGGATGATCTCGGCATCGGTGGGCACCTCGCTCGGCTCTGTCCACCCCGGCATGTGAGTCTGACCGAAGGGATATGTGTACCTCAGTCCAAGGGGGACCACTCCATAGAGTGGGTGCTTGAATCGCCTGCCTGAACTAACCCTAGAGAGCATCTTACTAGCCCTAACGACCTCGGGTCTCAGAGCTGTCTCAGGCCCTGAGTAGAAGAGCCCGTGAGACTTTGTAATAGGCTCTCGCTCCTCCAAGAGCTCTCCATATCCTTCAAACGCGCGCTTGAGCGCGGCTAGTAATCTTGGATGCGCTCTTACCCTCTGCTGCACCAGCTCCCACAGCCACTGCCCTCTGATAGCCTCCCTGATCAGCTTGATCTCAGATAAGAGCGTGTAGAGGTTATGTTTTGATAGCAGCCTGACTCTCTCAGGCTTAGGTAAGGAACTCAGCTCATTGGGAGACCACTTTGAGCACACCGGGCAAGTGCATGGGAATTCATCAAGCTCTCCCAGCTCGATGGTGCCGTGAACCGTCATGTATCGATCTCCCTCAGCGTAGAGCGCGTATGAGGCTGAGTCAAAGCTGTCGGCACCTAGCGCAGTGTAGAGCGCTAGCACGGCTGGTAGGCCTATCCCCCAGAAGTGCAGGGGCCTGCCGGATGGAATCCACTTCCTGATCTTCAGGAGCAGGTCGACTTGCACCTCGAAGTCGTATGTCTCAAGGGCGACCTTGAGAGAGCCAGCTCCGTAGTAGTCAAAGTTCAACGCTGACATCTCTCGAGCGGTGAACTCTATCAGGTCCCAGTGAGACGAGCCCTGGGGCGTACCTATCCATAGAGTCCCCTCCAACTCGTCTCTTATCGACCTCCACTCTCTGGCGCTCCTCAGAGTGACGGCTACACCTCGCAGCGCTTCCTCCCTAGAGATTCCAGCCGCCATAGGGATGTCTACTATGGAAGCCACGTCAGCTCCAATCGCGTGCTGGAACTTGAGCATCTCGACGTTTGTCACTTCTATGCTCCCGAACCTGTAGATCTGATAGGCTCCTGAATCTGTGAACACGACTCCGTCGAAGCCCAGCAGCTTGTGGACTCCTTCCTCGAGGGCAACGTCTCTGAGCCAGCGCGACCTCCAGATTATGTAGGAATTCGTGAAGATCGCGTCGGCTCCCATGTCCCGCATCTCTTTAGGGGTGACATAGGGCTTGTTCGGATTGTAGACTGGGAGAAAAATTGGGGTTCTCAGAGTCCCGCTTCTGGTTTCCAGCTCGCCAAGCCTAGCCGACGCGTCGACCGCTCTTACCTTGAAGTCTCCAAGCATTCTCCTCTCTGTTAGGGGGAAGTTAATGAAAATAAATGGAGGAGGGGGCGGGGGGATCAGGCGTCGTATCCGTCGCCGTGATTCTCGAGGAACAGGAGCCCCTTCTTTGTTATGAAGACGCGCTCACCCCTGAACCTGCGCTGTCTCGCTATCCACCCCATTTCTGACAAAAAGGTTAGAACCTGTTCTCTGTCTACCCTGCTGGGAATTAGCTCAGAGGCGACAACGCCTTCGTCACCCGCGTAAGCCAGGCGCCGCAGGATCTTCAGATGCGCATTTAGTATTATCCTCAATTTCCCCCACCGGGCACAGTTTTTAGACAGTATAGCCCGGGAGATACCTGTCCGCCTAGGCGGACGCTCCAATATTCCCCTAGCAAATAAAAACGTTCTCGTAGATCGGCTGTAGACCTGCACGAGCTGAGTCACTAGGATTCTTCGCAACAGTCCACTCGTCGATCTTTAGCGCCGAGGTGCGCATCCTGAGTCTGAAGTCGAGCCACAAGTCGTCTTACGACGAAGGGGTTCTCACGGCGCACATTTTTCATGCCCCCCTCTCGTTCATCCCGTAATGGATGGAGAAATAAGAGAGGGCGATTTGGCCCTTCTAGTATTCGAAAGAAGAAGAAAAGGATACAAAAAGTACTTAATTAGAGTTAGTCGGAATAAAATATTCCACACACACCTTGGTCCGGTAAACGTGGGCAGTCTCATCGGGAAGCCTTGGGGAGCTGCTGTAGAAACTTCAAAGGGGGCTGTAGCCTATGTGTTTAAGCCAAGCACGGCAGATATAATGGAAAAACTAGCCAGAAGAACCCAGATAATCCATCCAAAAGACGCAGCCTACATGATAATCAAAGCTGGAATTAAGCCTGGGGACTTCGTTGTTGAAGGAGGGACCGGCTCCGGCTCACTCGCCTATG
>Ga0180302_10000752_pt1 | contig 14869 bp, 11 predicted proteins | sample GuaBasSediGuay17_FD_121794 | JGI IMG/M metagenome (GOLD analysis project Ga0180302, IMG submission 121794) | Subseafloor sediment microbial communities from Guaymas Basin, Gulf of California, Mexico - Guay17, Core 4571-4, 12-15 cm | ecosystem: Environmental > Aquatic > Marine > Hydrothermal... | reverse complement strand
CCCAGAGATAACTCATAAGACAAGTAGTGAGGAGAGAAAATTAGTATTAAGAGGATTCAGAAGAGGAGATATAAGAGTCATAGCAACAAGTAGAGTACTAGAAGAGGGTATAGACGTACCTGACGCTAATGTAGCTATTGTGTTAAGCGGTACGGGTAGTAGAAGACAATACATCCAAAGATTGGGAAGAATACTCAGACCGAAAAGAGGTAAGGCTATTCTATACGAACTGATCACTTCAGGAACTAGGGAAATAAGAGTCTCCCAGAGAAGGAGGAGAGGACTGGGTGAGAGTAATGCTACCAACAAATCTACTAATAGTGAGAACTAAGGGAAGTACAATATTTCCATTATACTCTAGGTTTGAAGATTATGAGATTTTCATAGCAGGTGAGCTGAGTTATGCTTGTAAGGAACATATAGGACACAAGAGAGCAGAGTGGAATAAGAGACTGAAAGAGATAGAGGAAGAGGCCTTTAGATTAGGATGCGACTATAGGTTTACAAGAGCCCTTACACATATACTTCTTAGGAGGGCTGATTTTCAGAGACCAAAGACTCGAGTTGATCCTCTCAAGATAAGGTTGGAATTATTCAGTGAGGTAGCGAGAGTCTTTGGGGGTGCTGTAGTGGAGAAAGGTGAGAAGATAAAAGTGCTAGAGCATGTAGCTAGGAAGTACGGTTTGAGCCCCAAAGAAGTAATCGAAGCATTTAGATCTATACATGAAGAAGAAGAGATACTTAGAAGTTTTAGTGACATTGACCCTGAAGAACTACTCAAAGAATATAATCTAGCATTAACACAGACACTACTATTCAAAGCACTAGACATCACAGTAGAGCTTAGAACTACAGGAACATGTGCCAAGATAATTCTCTTCAATGTAAAAAGAAAGGGGCTCATGTATACTGCTGAGAAGTTAGGTAATACTATAAAATTACACATTGATGGACCAGTATCAGTATTAAAGCAGACGGAGCGCTATGGAACTAGGCTTGCTAAAGTCCTACCATATCTGATTTCTGCAGAAAAATGGAAGATAAGAGCTAGAGTGAGAAGACGAGGTAGAATCTACAGGTTCTTTACAACAGATAGACTATCCTACCTCTTTCCTAAGACAGAACTAAAATACCTGGAATATGACAGTGATGTAGAGAGAATTTTCTTCAAACGTTTTCAAACTCTAGGTTCTGGATGGTCTATAAGGAGAGAACCAGAACCATTGGTAGTTGGAAAGAGTATCCTGATACCTGATTTCTCCTTTACTAAAAATGGTACTACGGTATATTTAGAGATCGTAGGTTTTTGGACTAAAGATTACTTGGAAAGGAAAATAAGAAAATTGAGAGGACTTAAGGGTGTAAACATGATAGTGGCAGTAGACGAGAAGCTTTCGTGTTCCAAGATATTAGAACTACCTTTTGAAGATATAATACTATACAGGGAGAAGTTACCAGCAGTAGAGGTGTATTTAAGACTCAAAAAATACGAAGATAGTAGAGAGAAGAAGAGAATAGAGGTCTTGGAGAGAGAGGAAATTGTAGTACCTTCAGAGGTTTACACCTATCTCAAAAGCATAAAGGTCAGTAGGTTATCCGATATAATTACAGATCTAAAGAAGTATGGCATGAATAAAGAAGAAATAATTAAGCTTCTTGAAAGAAATAAATTTATTATAGAATGGAAAAGTATGGATCCTAAAGATATCATAGTAAGGGCTCCTCCTAGGATGGGAAGCACATAGTATCCTTACAGTGGTATAAATAGGACGTAGTAGGAATATATCTATACTTAGCTAATCTACCTCTAAATTAAGTATTACATACTTATTACAGTATCCCACTTTTTCCTTTGGTATTGAATATGTTAAGATATATACTACTAGCTATAGCAATAGTACTAATAGCCACAGGAGCCTCTCTCCTAGTCTACGGTCCTGGAATACTATTCATGAGATACGCTGGCTACAGTGGTGTAGTTTTGGAAGTAACAGAGGAAGTTGCGGTCAGCGTAGAAGGACCTTTTACCGCACCTCTTGGTGGTTTTACCGCTAAGGGTACTAACGCTTCAGAACCTGTTATCATGTCGACTTCAGCACCCATAGCCACTCCTGGAGTAAGTACAGGTCATTACTACCTCAAGGTAGAAGTACGAGTAAAACCCAACTTTACTCCGCCAAATACAACATACAAAGTTGAACTCTTTATAGGAGAGAGCCTTATTGGAACCGTCTTTATAGCATCTGACTCAGATCCTGATGAGGATGAATACGTAAGAGTAATATTTGACATGGGATCTATGCTTAGTAGTAAATCATTGACAATCAGAGTAATTAAGGTGTAGATAGAATGATACTAAGAAATATAGCTAAACCTGTGCTTTTTCTAGCAGCTATTCTCATACCACTACTTATGTTCTATTCTAGGTACTCTGCTATGATAGTGTCTTCAGACAGTATGGCTCCATACCTTAATGTGGGTGATATAGTTATAGTAGATAGATATCCTGCAAAAATTGACGTGGGAGATGTGATAGTATTTATCGACCCGAGTAGTAGACTTTGCGTGCATAGAGTAATTGAGATTAGAAATAGTAATCATGCGGAAGTATATGTAACTAGAGGAGATAGTAATCCTACACCTGATCCCTGGTGGCTTACAAGGAATGAAATAATAGGCAAAGTAGTGTTCAAGATACCCGGACTAGGTAGATTGATACTAAACATGAGTAAGTTAATGGGACCTCTAATGATAATAGTTGGTGCACTGTTAATGTTAATAGCATTTACTGTTCCTAATTTAGGCGAGAAGAGAATAGAGCTTAATGTAGAATACCTCAAAACGTTAAGTAAAATCTTAAATTCCGGGATAGAAGTAGAGTATGCAGAAGTGGATCTGAAGGGTAGATTGAGGATTGTAATAGCACATGAAGAATATATAATAGATGAACACGGCATAAGACCCCTATCCTATTTCACAAAAATACCACTACTTGAGCAGGCCAGTAAGAAGTTGAGAGTACCCCGAAAGGATTATATGTTGAGAAAGAAAGAAATTAGAGACGATACCTGCAGTGAAGTACAACTTAATAAGTATAAAGGGTACCAAAAATATAGTGAAGTAGGTACAGCAGAAGAGCATAAGCGTGCCTAGAGAGGGCCCGTGGTCTAGCGGCTATGACGCCCGCCTGACACTATAGTGCTTGCAGGAGGCGCGGGAGAGCGTAAGCCCCGAGGTCGGGGGTTCAAATCCCCCCGGGCCCACTAGTTCTTATTACGATTTAAATCACATTTTCTAAGAAATAAAGTATTTAAAAAATTATTTAGGTTTTCTAGTGGCCATAATGAGGGCTAGTATACCCACTATTAGTGCTATAACTCCTATGCCTGTTCCTAGATAGGCTACAGAACTAATACCGCCTACTGTAGCACTAACCTCCCGCTTTACTTTTTCGAGTTCACCTCTCATAGTTGCTAGCTTTTCATCTACAGCTGACATTATAGTTTCTACAGCTCTAAGCTCACCCATGTATCCAGTAGCCCATAGGATCACATTCCTTACGAATTGAGGACCACTTATCCTGAAACCATAGTACATCCAAGTCGTTAGGGGTTGATATCCACCATAAGGGCTCTCTCCAGAGACTATAACTCTACCGTATCCCTTCTTTACCTCGATAAGTTCTACTGCCATAACCGTGAATACTCCCTCTTCTCCTGGTGTATATGCCTTTCCAGTTATTCCCTTAGGCTCTGCTTGGTGCTCGGCTACTAGACCCTTACTTGAAGTTATCGCCACTACATAGGCGTTCTTTGGTTTATTTTCTCTTGTCAATTTATGCCAGGTTCCAGCTTCGTCAACCCATGAAATTCCACCAGGGCCGTGGAATAGAACTCTCTCACACGCGTATCCTAATACTGAGACCTCCGGATCAGGCTTTATAAAAGCTAGCACTCTATAGGGTTTCAGAGCATTACTTTCATGGTCCTCTATTGAAACATAGTCTAACCTTAGACTAGCACCTAAGGCCTCTAGTATCATATTTACAGCTTGCTGTGCTGTTTCACTTCCTTGTGCCGGATAGTCACTATCAGCGGCAACCCATATAGCTCTATTTGGATACTTAGTAAACCATGCCACTATGGCAGCTACTTCGTCCGGGGTAAAGAGGGCTTGAGGTTGGCCTATTATTATCATCTCTATCCTATATTTTCCTAGGTCTACTGTAGTGAAATCACCTACTATTATACCGTGAGCTAGAGACTTTATCATAGGACTTAAAGCTTCTTTATCCTCCTCAGTCTTGACCAAAATATACCACTGTGCCTCTGGTACCATCCTCATAATTATATCGATTCCAGAGGAGGGTTGTGCATGAGTTAGATCTATCAGTATCGGTATACCCACTGGTGCAGGCTCTACTACTAGCGAGGTTTGCAGTATTAATACAGTTACAGTTAATAACACTATGGCTATTTGGAGTTCTTTTCTCATAATACCACCTTCCATTAACCTCTCTATACCTGGTATATTTTTACATTGCGGTCTCTAGGTTTTCAGTATGATAGGTAGCGATATATCGTTGCCTTACATACAAGCTTTATATTAGTGTCTTATTTCAAAAATGGTGGTCATATGAGTAGGTTAGGAGTAGGTAGATTGATATTCCTAGCTATCATCGTGATAGTTCTAATTGGCGTTAGTGTGGTCTTCATATTTATGAGACCACCACCGCCATTGCCCGAAAAGAAGCCTGAAGAAAAGCCCCCCAAAGTAGAACTTAATATAATTTCACGCCACCCTACAGAAATCTTAATGAAAGCTAGAGAATTATTTAAGAAATCCGAGTTAGCAAAGAAATATAACGTTGTCAAAATAAATACTATAGTAATACCACCTGGACTTTGGAGACAGTACATAGAGGGAGGGAAAGCCGATATAGCATGGGGAGGAGGACCAACTCTCTTCGATTACCTGTACCATGAAGGACTCCTAGCACCCCTTACCTCTCGAGAAGTTCTAGAGGCAATAGCTCAGATACCAGATGAAATAGCAGGAATGCCCATGAAGAGAGTAGGAAAGGATGGTAAAGTGTACTGGGTAGCAGCAGCCATCGCTAGCTTCGGTTTCACGGTAAACCATGAGAGACTCAAGGACTACAACCTTCCAGTACCAAGAAGTTGGAGAGAACTAGCATCACCTATAATCGGTAGACCCTTAGTGGAGTATGGAGAACCAGCACTAGGTATCGCAGATCCAACAATGAGTACTAGTAATACTAGAATGTATGAAATAATACTACAGAGATATGGATGGACTGAAGGATGGAAAATATTAACGTTAATGGCAGCTAACGCCGAAGTATATAGTGGTAGTGAGGCTGTAAGAGACGGTGTGATTAGAGGAGAAATAGCCGTGGGTATTACAATAGACTTTTATGGATATACAGCTAAACTTGTCAACCCTGAGTGTGAGTACATAATACCGAGAGGAGAGACTATAGTTAACGGTGATCCTATAGCACTAGTCAAGGGAGCTAGGAATCCAGAAGCAGCACAAGCATTCATTGCATGGGTACTAACAGAGGGACAAAAGGTATGGCTAGATCCCAGTATAAATAGAATGCCTTCCAATCCTAAAATATTTGAAACACCGCTAGGTAAGAATAGGACAGATCTCTACGAGGCCTATAAGATCACACTTAAGACAAAAGGCATGCTATTTAACGATACTCTAGCACTCATGTATGAACGAGTTATGCAGTGGTACTTCAAAGCAACTCTAGTAGAGGTTAATGATAGGTTAAAGGAGGTATGGACTAAGCTACTCTCACTATACTTCGAAGGAAAAATAGGAGAATCCAAGTTCAACGAATACGTAAGCATTCTATGTGCTCCATTGAAGTTCACAGATCCACTAACTGGAAAAGAAGTAGAGTTTACAGAGGAGTATGCTATCTCGATATGTGAAAAGTTTGAAAAGGATCCAACCTTTAAGGATAAATTAATATCGACTTGGAAGAAGGAAGCTATCGAAAAATATACATATGTGCTAAAGCAACTAGAGGAGTACTAGGGAAATAAGGATGATCAAAAGAAGTGAACTCCTTAAGAACTTGAAAGTACAGATGTTTTACCTAGACCCTGTGTTGGTTACACAGCTAGCCTTTCCTACATTAATGCTAACACTATTCCTAATAGCTCCCATAGCTACGGTTCTACTGGTATCCTTAAATTATAACCCAGCAGACATCTTTACAGATCCAACATATGTGAATTTTAATCCTAGAGGCTCACCCATTACAATTAGACTCATAACGTTTAGGGGCAGGGAGTTCATATTGATCAAAATAAGTGGAGTGAGCCTTGGTATAATAATGAACTCCCTTGTAAATTCATTCATAGTAACTATCTGTGCTAGCATCCTCGGCATAGTAGTAGCCTTTGTTATGGCTAGATACAGCTTCCCTGGTAGGACTATTCTAAGAGTGCTAGCTATGACTCCACTTCTTGTAACCCCCTTCATAAACGCTTTTGTAATAAGAAAGATCTTTGATTGGAGAGATGGTATAATATCGTGGATCATAGGAGACGTTCTACATCTGCCCTATAGAATAGGCATAGAGGACTTAGCAGGAGTAGCAATAACTCAAATAATGACATTCTTTCCGATAATATATCTAAATGTATACTCAAGCATGATCAACATAGACCCTAGTATGGAAGAGCAAGCAGAGAATCTAGGAGCTAAAGGTCTCAAGTTGTTCAGGACAGTAACATTACCGCTATCTCTCCCTGGCCTAGCAGCAGGTGCAGCCATAGTGTTCATATTCTCTCTAGAGGATGTAGCTGCACCTATAGTATTCAATGAGAAACGCTTCATGTCTTACCACATACTTGAGAGATTTCTAGAAGCAACAACAGGACAACTCTCACCAGTAGCAGCAACCCTATCACTCATACTCCTGATACTAGCCTTAGCAGCCTTCATAGGAATAAAGAAGTACGTGACACTTAAACAATATGCCATGCTAAGCAGAGGAGGTAGATGGTCTCCTAGAATTAGAAGGTTAAGACTAAAGGGACTTATAGTAGTATACTTGTTCATTCTACCACTACTATTATTCGCAGCTTTCCCTCAAATAGGAGTCTTTATATATGCTTTAGCAGAGAACTGGGCGGATCCTTTACCCTACGGATTTACACTAGAGCATATGGCTAAGATAGTAGAAGATCCACTGGTATTTAGAGCTATAGTTAATAGCCTTACATACTCTATTCTAGCTATAATATTGATAGTTGCAATAGGTGTCTCTTCATCCTACGTTATAGCTAGAGCTAGAATACCTGCCACCGATTTATTGGACATATTAGTAACATCACCTATAGCACTACCTGGACTAGTTATAGCTGTCGGATATTTCTACTTCTTCACCTCCATATTTAGAGGAACTCCATTAGATCCCATAACATTCGGACCTGCACTATTACTATCATTAGCTTATAGTGTAAGAAGATTACCCTTCACTGCTAGAGCTGTATATGCAGGACTTCAGCAGGTTCATATAGCATTAGAGGAAGCATCATTAAACCTAGGCGCTAGTAGATTAAAAACACTAGTCAGTATAGTCATTCCGTTAATAGGGATCAATATACTAAGTGGAGCGTTGATAAGCTTTGTATACTGTATGAGTGAGACAAGTGTAGGAATAACACTAGGTGGACTAAAAGGTGTAGGAGAAGAACATCAGGCACCTATCTCATTCATAATGATGGACTACTTAGAAAGAGTAGGAGGACCCCATATAGTAGCTTCCCTAGGAGTCCTGCTTATATCGATACAGCTTTTAGTAATAGTCTTAGTAAACGTAGTATTTAAGCAGAAGTACGCATATATAGGAGTGTAGGATAAGGTGGATATACTTGACACGAGTAACTCTAAAGGAAGTGAGTAAGAAGTTTGGCAAGGTAGTAGCTGTCGATAAGGCTAGTATAGAAGTCGACCATGGAGAATTCTTCACACTACTTGGACCTAGTGGTTGTGGTAAGACAACTACCCTTAGAATAATAGCTGGATTTGAAATACCTGATGAAGGTAGAGTAATATTCGATGAAGAAGATGTAACATTTAAAAAGCCATACGAGAGAGGTTGTGCTATGGTATTTCAGAACTATGCTCTTTGGCCCCACATGACCGTATATGATAATGTAGCTTATGGATTAAAGATAAGGAAAGTACCAAAAGAAGAAATAAAAAAGAGAGTAAAGGAGGTACTTGATCTTGTAGGGCTCACAGGACTTGAAAATAGATATCCCCTTCAGCTATCCGGAGGACAACAGCAGAGAGTAGCTCTTGCACGTGCACTTGTTATAGAGCCGAAGGTACTCCTCTTGGACGAACCATTGAGCAATCTGGATGCTAAACTCAGACTCAGAATGAGGGAAGAAATAAGAAAAATACAGAGAGATCTTAACATAACTACAATCTATGTTACCCACGATCAGGAGGAAGCTATGAGTATCTCAGATAGAGTAGCTATAATGAGAAGAGGTAGGATAGTACAGGTAGGAAGGCCTAGTGAAATCTACATGAACCCCCGAAATCTATTTGTGGCTACCTTCATAGGCAGGAGTACCGCTCTTAGAGGATCCATAGAGTATATTCAGGGAAGGAGGGTGAAAATGAGAGTTAATGAAAAGTTAACTATAACAGGAAAACTGGCCGAGGACTATGAATTAAGCGTAGGTGATAAAGCTATCGCCATAATGCATCCAGAGGACTTTACTCTAAAAGTAGAAGGAGAGTCGAATATAATAGAGGGAGTAGTAGAGCTTACAATGTTCCTAGGACCATTTACACAGCTTAGAATTAATGTAGGAGATCAGAACATGATAGCATACATAGATCCAGAATACGAGGTTAAAACTGGGACTAGAATAAGACTTGCCATCAAAGAAGAGGATGTAATAATATTCCCACTAATAGGATGGGAAGAATTTGAAGTAGAAACTATAACATAGTACGATTATCCCACTGAAGTTAAGTTTTATTATTCCATCCCTCCTACTAAAGGAGGGGGTCTTGAAAAAGTCAAATACTAGTAAGCTCATTAAGCTATTAGTATTAACAGTACTAATTGCGATATCGGTAAGCTCGATAGAGATAAGAAGTCAAGCAGCATTAGAACAGCTCAGAATAATAGATCCACTATATTCTGTTCCTATAGCAGTCATACGTGGAGACCTATTCAATGCCACAGTATATACTGGAGGCGCATCTGTAGAGGTGAAAGACTCTAAGCTCATTTCTCCCGGACTGAACGTAACACTGATAATAGTTAGAAAGTACCCGCTTAAAGAGGTATTAATAGTAACACTAAAGGTTCCGGAGAATGCAACACCACGATTATATGATCTTTACCTATTGGTGAACGAAAAACCACTGATAAGTGTAAGGAGCGTATGGGTTTTAGATGAATGGCCTACAGAATTAGTCTTCATGCACATCACAGATGTACATATAGGGATAACTACTGATGGAGTGCCTAGCTATGTATACTATGAGACGGCAATCGCGCTTCTGAATACTCTACCTGTACAATTCGCTGTCATTACAGGTGATAATGTCGATGTAGGTGCGGATATAGCATCACTTAAACTTTTCAGGAAGATAACTAATACTGCCAGAAAACCTACCTTCATAGTACCAGGAAATCATGACCATGCACAGACAGATGAGGAAAGTTTCATGAAGAGATATTACGGAGTCTACGTAGGTCCACCTATATGGTACAGGTGTATAGGAAAATTCCTAATAGTAGGCCTAGATACACATCTTGAAGGATTTCTTGATACTCCTCAGTTGAAATGGCTAGAAAGCGTACTTGCTAAGCACATCGATAAAGTTAAAATACTGTTGATACATCACTCCTTTTTCAACTATGCTACTTTTGGTAAAGTCAGAGGTACATGGAGGGAGATAGAGAAATTGAGAAATCTTTATAGTAGCTGGAGGGAAAGAATAGATTCTGCTAAGGAGTTCCTGAGGTTAATAGAAGAATATGAAGTAAAAATGGTTCTGGCAGGGCATGTCCATGGAGATGCTCTAGTTCTATACAATGATAAAACTTGGTTTGTGACTACGGTAACTACATGTGCGGGACTTAGGGAGGCCGACTATAGAGGCTTTAGAATAATAGTAATAAATGAAAAAGGAGAGGTAAAGCAAGTAGGAGTGCCTACAAAAAATCCCCTTAAGGGTGTTAGTAGCTATAATATAGAAAAGGTCAAAATGATTGTAAACACTGATATTAATCTCACAACATACATATACAAAATTAAAGTTTTGCCAGGCTTTGAATATGAAATGAAGAATATCACATTATACATGTACGTAAATGCATCAATCCCCTTTGACAAATATAGTCTCTATGGAAATAAAGAACTAATAAAAGAGCATAAAATACTACCATATGGATCTCTACATGTAGTAAAAGTAACAATGGATGTACCAGTAGGTAAAGATCTGAAAGTAATAATATCTGCCTATAAGGATGAAGAACCACCCGAAGTTGAAATCCAGATGTATACACCTAGAACCCCTATAGCCGGAAAGAGCTCACTGAGTGTGTATATAAAAGCTATCGATAGAGGTTGGGGTATAGAGAGCGTTAAGTTAGTGTACAGGACAGCCACAGGTATTATGGAAATACCTACAACATATGTAGGAAGAGGAATCTACCAAGCTATGATACCACCATTAAGGACGAGAACACTTACTCTCAAGGCTATAGCGATCGATAACGCTGGAAATACTGGTGAGAGTGAAGAAGTCACAATAAACTATAAAGTACCCGAGGAAAAGAAACCAGAAAAGAAAGAGGAAGAGAAGAAGGAGGAAGTAAAGAAAGAGGAAGAAGTATACGTACCAGTAATGCCTACAGCTATGGTTCAAGTAATACTAGTCACCGTTGCTATAGTAGTAGCAGTTATAGTAGCAATAGTACTCTTAAGGTCTAGAAAGCACTAATCATACTATAATTTTTTAATTAAAGATATTAGAGCAACTACCAGAAAGGCTATAGCTGAATATGCGAAACTTCCAGTAATGAAGTATACCACAATTGCTATCACTATAGCTGGAAGTAACACTATTAGTAACTTGACTATGAAGACTATAAGTAAAATACCTATAATCAACAGCACTATTGAAGATAATATTTCAAGCATACCCACTCTCTCAACCAACGAGTATATTATACAACCCTTATAAAGACTTTATAGTACAGTTCCTGCTATTATCTTCTGGTGTATATAGTGAAACTTGATGTAATCTCTCTAGGAGAAGCGATAATAGACCTAATACCTATAGACCACTTTACCTATAAAGCATGTTTTGGAGGAGCACCCATGAACACTGCAATAGCATGTGCTAAACTGGGAATGAGAGTGGGAGTACTTACAGCTATAGGAAGAGATGCTTTGGGAGAAATCATAGTGAGAACACTCAATCAATATGGTATCGACACTAGTAGAGTCAGGAGACTTCCCTACAGAACTACGTTGGCATTTGTAGTAAAATTGCCTGAAGGCGAAAGAGAGTTCTTCTTCTATCGAAAACCCTGGAGCCTAAGTGCGGATACAGAACTTAGATTAGAAGAAAGTGACTACGAATATGTATGCTCCTCAAAAATACTACACCTTACAGGCTTTTCTCTATCCCAAGAACCTGCTAGAAGTAGTATACTGACACTTCTAGAGAATATAAGTGGAAAACTCATGGTCTCTCTTGATCCCACGATAAGGCTTGACGTATGGAAGAGTATCGACGATTTAAGAAAGACCATGAAGAGAGCTATCGAGTACATTGACATTCTCCTAGCTACACGAAGTGAGCTAGAGTTACTTCTCGAGGTAAGAGGTTTAGAGAAGGTAATAGAAAGTCTTAGATCCATGGAGTTTAAAGTAGCTGGAATCAAAATGGGTAGACTCGGTGCTATTCTCATAGAAGATGAGAAAGCCATCTACATGAAGTCGTTTAAGGTAGAGGTGAAGGATACTGTAGGAGCTGGTGATGCTTGGAATGCAGCAGTACTATTCGGTATCTCCAAAGGAGATAAAATAGAGGATATATTGTGCCTAGCGAATGCTGTAGCTGCGATAAAATGTATGCACGTAGGAGCTATTTCAGGATTACCTACATACGAAGAGGTACTGAAATTCATATCGGTAAAAGGCATACCGGAGTATAGGTATCTATAGGTGGGAAAGTGGATACAGCTATCTCCTTTAGGGAAGAATACTTGAAAATAAGTTTTACACCCCTTTCCCTACATGGAATATGGACTGGAAGAATTAAGCTTTTCATGCAACTTTTTAAAGAGCTATCAACAGACAAGTATGTTAAAGTAATAACTCCAAGAGTAGCAACACTTGAAGAAATATTACTAGCGCATAGCAGGAGCTATGTAGAGTACGTTAAAAAATCTAGTATTATTGGTGAGGGTTACTTAGACTATGGAGATACTAGATCCTACAAGGGAGTATTTGAAGATGCATTACTTGCTATTGGAGGTACTACTACCCTTGCTGAAATGATCAAAGAGAACTATATAAGAGCAGGTTTTAATCCTCAGGGGGGTTTTCATCATGCTAAAGTTAACTCAGCCTCTGGTTTCTGTGTATTTAATGATGTAGCCATAGCAGCATTATTGTTCAGAAAGTGGGGGTTTAGACGTATAGCGATAGTTGATATCGATGTTCATCACGGTGATGGAACTCAACAAATTCTCTATAACACGGACATACTCAAGATCTCAATACACATGTACTATCCCGGATTCTTTCCGGGTACTGGCAATATTTACGAACTGGGAGAAGACGAAGGGTATGGCTACTCTGTAAACATACCGCTCCCACCTGGTAGTGGCGATGACATTTTTATCTACTCAGTAGATGAGGTAATATTACCACTACTAGAGCAGTATAAACCCAGAATGATAATAGTCCAGATGGGTTGTGATGCCCATGAGGGTGATCCGTTAGCATGGCTCAGGTTAACTACTAGGGCTTATGATATCTTCTCCCTAAATATCAGGAACCTAGCCGAGAAGTATTCCAATGGAAGGATTCTATGTCTAGGAGGTGGCGGATATAATGAGGATAATGTAGCTAGGTCGTGGCTACTAATGTTGATAAACTTATTCAATATTGAACCCCTAAGAGATATTAAAGATAGATTGAGAGATCTGAATGAAGGTACTAAGAGCTCTAGTGAATTATGGGATATCGTAAGGAGGAGAACTAGAGAGCTTAAAGAAGAACTATCAGTAGTACATAAGATCTAGGTACTCATACATGTTACAGCACATTGTCCGATGAGGTAATGCTATCAGTACTGGAACAGGAATACCGACGACTATACAGAGCCACAAGTCTCTTCCAGTGCACTAAAGCTTTACTCGATCATGAGGGTTGTCTGAGGCTGTGCCTGTAGGAACGAAAAGGTTTTAGGAGAGAAGTAGAAACTAACATTGAAATATAGGGCCCGTAGCGCAGCTAGGATAGCGCGGCGGCCTTCTAAGCCGCAGGTCCCGGGTTCGAATCCCGGCGGGCCCGCTAATAAACTCTTTTTGAGAATTGATTTCTGAGCGGATAAACTCTTTCTATCACGAATAATCCTTTATATAATCATGAAGTCTACCCATAGTAGTTATCTGTGCATTCCAAGACTTGATAAGGGTATGGATCCGGATCTTGTAGATATAAGTGGGCTTTATGGCATAAGGACTTTCTCTTCCTATATGAGCTTGAAGGGCGTCCCTACCTCAGAGTAGGTTGCTTCCAAGGGAATTTCATGGTCTAGCAAGACACTACCTGGTCTCAGTATTGATGATTTAAAAGAATTTATGGTAAGGCTAGACTTTGCGCTCTAAAAGCCCTTTGAGAGACGTCTTCCTTCTCCTGAACATCCTGAACAGCATTTTCGCTTACTTGCTATTTATTTTGGGAGTTCTTAGATATGTCTGAGAGCTCCATAAGGTTCTCCTCCACAAGCCTTATGCACTCACCTAAATACTCATGGCCCAGCCTCCTAGTAGCGTGTAATTTATAGTAGATGGAGATGAAGTCCTTCCTGTCCTTCAACCAATCAAGGATGGATGTGTGAAATTCTGCATCGTACAGCTTCAACCTCGCCTTTACGCCCATATTCCTTAATATCTTCACACCTATGTAGAATGCACAGTATCTGGCACTCAGCAGAGCCTCCTTGGGTCTCTCCCTCCTCAAGCTCCTCAGAGCGTTCTCATACTCGGTCCTAGCCCCCCTCCTACTCCTCCACTCCCTATTCAACAGACTTCCGAGCTCACTCAGAAGCTCCTCCACGACACACTTATCTACATCCTCCAGGCCCTGGACTCTGTCGAATATCTTCCTAAACTCTACTTCCTCCACCTCCTTGTATAGATCCTTAGGCCTTATGCTGGGGATCCTATTCAAAGCCATAATATGCGCTATTGTGAGGTTATAGAGACCATCCCTTATGGCCACTATCCCTTTGAATAACTCTCCCCGGGAGTTCGTCCTCTTTGCTACAGCTACACACCTCTTGGCCCTATCGACTACAGGTGCTATTTCACTCCTCCTCCACCTCCACTTGAGTGCCCTGTTCCTCCACTTACCGAGAATTCCACGCGGATCCTCGAGTATTATGCCCTCCCTCAATAGCCTTATCCAGAGGCTTGTTAGGAACCAGGAGTCCTCTCTATCCCTGTACTTCCCGTCTTCAAAGGTATGCAGGAAGTGTTTAAGACTATATTTCCACACTTCGACTTTGAGGCCCCCTACAGCTATCTCCTTCAGCCCCTCTT
>Ga0180302_10000751_pt1 | contig 14879 bp, 14 predicted proteins | sample GuaBasSediGuay17_FD_121794 | JGI IMG/M metagenome (GOLD analysis project Ga0180302, IMG submission 121794) | Subseafloor sediment microbial communities from Guaymas Basin, Gulf of California, Mexico - Guay17, Core 4571-4, 12-15 cm | ecosystem: Environmental > Aquatic > Marine > Hydrothermal... | reverse complement strand
TTCGCCAAGCTCAGCTACATGGTGTCGCGGGCAAGGGACGTTGAGGCACTAGACCCGTACAGCGCCATACAGTTCCACGCTGACCGCGTGAGCGACCCATCGCTACGAGACTTCCTGATAGCTGCTTGCACCGCTCAGCGCTCAGGCGCCGACGTGTACGCCGTGCTTAGGGAGAAGATGGCTGGGCTGTACGCTGAGATTAAGGGGCGCCTCGAGGCGCTGGGCGAGAAGTTCAGCATGGCCGCCAGCGTGCTCATAATGGCGTTCATACTCGTCCCCATGTTCATGTTGACCATAGGCCCCATAATGGGGGCGTGGGAGGGGACCTTATCATAGCGGGCATGCTTAGCCTCTGCAGCTTCATGTCGGTGGCCATGGCCTTAATGGTCGACGCCATGCTGCCGCGCGAGCTGCTGGTTAAGCCTGACCGTAGGCCTCTAGCCCTCATACCTTTAGGCCTCGCCCCGCTGGCCCTCAAAGCCTCACTACCAGCCCAGCTAAAGCAGCCCTACCTCCTAGCGGCGCTATGCATAGCGGTGGGCCTAGGGGTGCCGGGCGCCTGGGCCCTTAAGATTAGGTCTACGCAGAAGGCTATGGCCGACGCGAGCCCAGCCTTCCTACGCGACGTAGCTGAGCGGGTTAAGAAGGGGGACTCGCCGGCCATGGCTGTGGTGTGGCTGGCGCAGAACAGGTCTTACAACAGGGCCTTCAATGGGCTCCTAAGGTCCATAGCTACTAGGGTACAGATGGGGTATAGGATAAGCGAGGCCCTAGAGGCCAGCGGGTTCTCGGTGCCGTGGACAGCTCGCGTAAGCCTGGAGCTGTTGGACGTGGCCGACGAGGTGGGCGCGGACCCAAGCGTGGTCGAGTTCCTAGCAGAGTCCACCAACACCATGTTCGCCGGCATGAGGGCTTTGAGGGGTAGGATGAGGCTCTTCAAGCTAATGAGCTACCTATGCGTAGCCATGCTAGCCGGGACCGTAGGCGTCACGGCCTACATGGTTAAGCTGATGGCAAGCATGTACTCCGCCGCGGCAGCCATGCCGACAACCTTCATAGCGCTGCCTACGCCGGCGCAGGCAGCGGACCTAGTATCCAAGTCCTGCCTTGGAGCAGTCTACGCCAGCATGTGCCTAGGCCTACTGGGAGGCAAGGCAAGCGACGGAGGGAGCATAGTTGACGGGCTTAAGCACGGAGCCCTGTCAGCGGTCCTAGCAGCCCTCGGATTATACGCGCTAATCGACATGGGCCTAGTCGAGGCCTTAATGGGGATGATTTAATGGAGTCCGCCTTGGAGGCCGCCGTAGCCCTAAGCTTCCTACTAGTAGCCACTGCCATAGCGGTCTACGCCGTGGCAGGCTACGCACTCGGCAGGGCTCAAGGCATACACTTGCCCATCCTAGCCCTACAGGCTCAGCTCGCAGGCGAGGACTTGCTAAGCGAGGCGGGCCTACCCTTAACTAGGAGCTTGACTCAGCCCCAGAAGCCGGCGCCCCCAGGGTGGCCTGACCCAAGCGCGCGCTGGATATGGATGTACGACCTATCCAGCAGCCCTCAAGGTTCGTGGTGGGTCTGTAGGCCCTTTAAGGCCCCCAAGGAGGGGGTCTACACGATACACGTGGCGGTCGACGACGAATACCAGCTATACCTAAACGGGACGCTGCTTGGAGGAGGCTCAGACTACAAGAGCTTTAAGGCCGCGCTCGACACGGGCTGGCAGCTCATAGCGATAAACACCACCTGCCTGGATGGCACCGCGGGGATACTGCTATCGGTATACGACCCAGACGGAGACATATTATTCGACAGTCAGCCTTATCCCTCATGGTGTGTCTTCACACCTAACCCTCAGGGAGACGCTAAGCTGTACTTCAACGTGACGCTAACCTTGCTAGGCACGCCGCACTACCAGAGGGTGTCAGCCAGCAACGAGGAGGCTATTAAGGGTGGCGGGTCCCGAAGCCTAGCCAGGCTCGCTGAGCCCCTACCCAACGGCCTACTGGTCTTAATTGATATCTGGAGGCTCCCTTAAAGCTAGCGCGGGAATATAAACCTACAATCAAAACATGAGAAGTCATTTGCTCGCTCCCTTTTCTAAAAGGAGTTTCAATCGCTCCTTGGCGTGATTATTAATGCTGATCAAAGCATTCTTAAGGCCCAGATGTAGATCTCAGCAGGCATGCTTACTTAACTCATTCGAAACGAGCTAATTTACTATATAGGTGAAAAGCATAATTATAAGTGTGCAGCTTCCTTATAGGGGATGAATCTGAGTAGAGGAATACTCCTCGCGTTCCTTATAATCACCCTTTGTAGTGTTAACTTAGCACATCTCGTATCGTCAACTACTTTTAACAAACATTTGACGGGTAAAATAATTAGAGTTCCAGAAGATTATCCCACAATCCAAGAGGCTATAGACGTAGCAGGCCCTGGGTATACCATCTTAGTATCAAGAGGAAATTACAGGTTTTTTGCCACTCTAGTTATAAACAAACCTATTTCGCTTATTGGCGAGGATAAGAGATACACAATCATAGGAGGCTTAGCTACAAAGGAAATGAATGCCATTTCCATTTATTCGAGTAACGTAACCATTAGAGGCTTTACCATAGAATGGAATCTAAGAGGGGCTGGGATTGTATTGCACAATGTATCAAATTGCGTTATCTCGGATAATATTATCGCTAGGAATGAAATAGGGCTACTTCTTATCTCTTCCAACAATAACACAATACGAAACAATGAGATACTCCTTAACCATGGCGGGGGAGTTTTGTTAAAACCATGTTCTAATGGTAACGTAATAGTTAACAACACAATTAAATGGAACGGGGGGCTTGGAGGAATCTTTCTCTGGTCAAATAATGACTACAACATAATTGAGTGCAATAGAGTGCTTTCGAATGCAGGTCATGGCATTAAGCTTTTGGACTGGAATGACTACAATGTAATTAGGAATAACTATATTAAGGATAACCAAATCGATGGAATTTACTTAGCGAGGGCTGAGAATAACACTATAATTCACAACAAAATCTGTTCAAATGGGCATGGAATAGCTCTGCATGATCACTGCCGTAATAATAGGATTATTGGCAACGTGCTTGTTTCAAATAGAGATGGTGATATTCATATGGAAAAATCAAGTGGCAGCCTTGTCAAAAACAATTTGATGTATCACAACTACTTTTTCGCAGTAGCCATGTTTTACTCTAATAATAATACAATCAGAAACAATTTCATAAGCATGGCTGGGACTGGAGGTATGTACCTCGTTCACTCTAACTATAATCGAATATTTAATAACACAATACTCAAGAACGATCTTCTCCACACGCATGCAAACGGAATATGGCTTATTGACTCAAATTATAACGAAATTGCATGGAATAATATATGGCAAAATGGTAACGGTTTACGTTTCTCAGGCAATTCTACGGAAAATGTCGTAAGGGAGAACAACATTGAGGGAAATCGTGGAGGTATAGAAAACAATTGCGTTAAAGCGGTTAATGTCACGTATAACTGGTGGGGAGACTCTAGTGGTCCTTACGACCCGATTACAAATCCTCGAGGTAAAGGAAATGGTATTCTAGGAAAAGCTCTATTCGAGCCTTGGTTAACTTCTCCTGTCAAGGATGTAGCTAAACCTCCGAAACTGGTGGTTAGCAACATCACGATTTCTCCCGGTGTAGTTTACGTTGGACAAACTTTTAACATTCTTGTCAGCATAGTAAACTTGGGCGATCTACCTGGCCTATTTAAACTGTGTTTAAAAATAAATAATACTCTCGAATCCACAAGCGAAGTTGTGTTATTCGGAAGAACATCTTCAATAGTAGTGTTCAACGTGACTAAACACACCCCAAGTAAGTATGTTATAGAAGTTAATGGAACAACGAAGATTATCAATATACAAAGCATAATTTCCCTAAGTGCCTGTCAAGAACTTTTATCTAAGTATAACAATTTATCGAAGTATAGCAAAGTGATTAAGATGGCTTATCAAGAACTTTCATCGAGGTATAGCAAGGTGATTGAGATAATATATGTGCTCGTAGCAACCGTAATAGGATTGTCCATAGGGATGGTTTACGTATTCAAGAGGGGGAGAGCTAGTAAGATTTAGTTTCTTGGAATATGAAAGATTTAGGCAACCATTATCGGGCTATTGTGAAATTTCCCGTTTAGAAAAAATCAATCTAAATAGAACAGAGGAGAAAAATTAAAGGGGAAGGCTTAAGAAGCGGTTCTTCCGCCTGTCAGAAAAGCTAAGGTTATTTTGAATGAAAATAGGAAGCTTTTTGCTTGATTACTATCCTTCATGCCTAGATGAAAGAGTAAACATAGCAAGGATAAAAAAATGTTTAATTCATTTGCAAAAAGTGGCTTACATTATCAAAAACTTTTTGATCTAAGGCTGCTTAGAAGCTTAACATAAAACAGCCTTATAAACTATATGGTTATGAACCCTTGGCTATCAACTTTAATGGTTGGAAAGACGATGTACAGGGATAAGGGGTCTAAGCGCATCTACATGAAGTATAAGGACCTCATAAAGTCTCAAGGAGTATTGAGGGATTATTGGTTCTAACCCGCTATGCAAAAGTAGAGATCCAAAGAATCGTGTCTTGCCAAAAGTTTACCGCGAGACTAGAGGTGAAGGTGTGCTACCATAAGATAGTGTTTAATGAGGAGGAAACGAAGAAAATAGAGACTTTAAAGAAGGAAAAAGGATAAAGCGACTACCGAAGCGAGTACATTTCTTAATAACCGCTCATTATAAGCAAGTCGCTCAAGGAAAGCCCACGCCAACCGTCAGAGACGACAACCAGCCGTCCCTAATTAGCTACCAGCCCACTACATGGCCGTCTGGGTTCTCTGGTGTACGCAGCCAGCTGGTTTTAGCGCCCCTACTCCTCAGCCAGCCGGCCCAGAAGGTATGACCCGTGCGGGGAGAGGCTTAGGGCAACGGCTGGCTTGGAGGTGGCGGGTATAAGGAGCCAGGTTAGGCTTGCCTTAGCGGCGCTTCTCATAGCCCTTATTGTAGCCCAGTTCTCGGCGGCTGCTCTAGGAGACCTACTGGTTGCTAGGGTGGTGGAGGAGCGCATCCCGATTACCAAGACGGCGTATAGGACGGTGTGGGTTGAGGAGCGTAGACCCGTTGAGCGGTGGGTTGAGGAGACGGTGTATAGGACGGGGCATGTATGGAAGGAGATACCTATTAAGGTTAAGGTGTGGTTTCCTCCGAGGTATGAGGTTGTCGAGGAGCCTATAACCGCTAGGGTTAAGGAGCCTGTATACGCTGTCAAGAGGTTCCCTATCTATTGATACGAAACCATCCCGAAGTATAAGAAGGAGCCTATCTACGAGGAGAGGAAGATACCCATATACGAGACAGTTAAGGTACCTGTATACAAGGAGTATAGGGAGCCTGTCTATAAGAAGGTTAAGGTGCCAGTCTACAAAGTCTTCAGGGCCCCAGTCTATAAGTGGGTTCTAGAGAAGCGTAAGGTGGTTGAGTGGAAGCCTATCTACGAGTATAGGCCTAAGACCAAGACGAGGTGGGTGTTGAAGCCAGTTATAGAGTGGCGTTGGGTTAGGATAGGCTTCATCAGCTTCAAGATGCCGGTGCTACGCTGGAGGAAGGTTGCGGAGACCTACACGGTCTATGAGAGGGTTGTAGTAGGCTACAAGCCCGTCGAGAAGTGAGAGAAGAGGTGGGTGTATAAGAAGGTAGGCTATAAGACCGTGAAGCAGATAGTAGGCTATAGAGACGAGTGGGTATGCGTAGGCGAAACCATAAAGAAAAAGCTAGTCGGCTACCGCACCGAGAAGAGGCTTGTAGGCTACAAGACCGAGAAGGTGCTAAAGGGCTATAGGAAGGTTCTAGTCGGCTACGAGATAAAGAAAACCCTGGAAGGCTACAAGGACGTAAAGGTGCTCGCTGGCTATAGGTGGGTTGAGAAGGTTGTAGGGTACAGGAAGGTCAGGAAGCTGGTGGAGCCGGGGCGCCACGTAACCAAGACCGTGTACAGGAAGGTCAAGGTTATTGAGAGGATCCCTGTAACCAAGCGGTATAAGGTGACAGAGTACATAACTGTGAAGACACCGAAGCTAGAGCCATACACCAACACAACATACAAGGTCGTCAGAAAAGTAGTGTACGAGCACATAACCACGCCCAAGCCTCCTATGAAGCCGATCGAGGTGCCCGTCACCCACTAGTTTTAACGCGCCCAGCCGAGGTGGCTTAAATGAGGAGCAAGGCGCTAGCCCTAACCATAGCCCTCGTACTAATACTAGAGCTGCTGGTAGCGCCCTCGCTCAGCGTAAAGGCCGAGCGGAGCTACGACGAGAAGGTGCTGCCGCTCGAGCCCTTCGTCCTAAAGATACCCGTCCAGGGCCACGAGGGCGAGGAGCTCATAGTCAAGGTTGAGCCGGCCGACGAAGCGGCCGGGAAGCTGTGCATGGTCAGGGGCGCTAAGGAGCCTCCCTGGACGTGTAGCAGCAGGGTCGAGGGCGGCCACGTTAAGAGCTGCGCCATCGTAGCCAAGCCGGTGGAGGGCCTAGCTTTCTACGACCTGCCATTAAAGTACCGCGTCGAGACCAAGGGAGGCGGCTTAGTTAACGAGGGCGCCGGCTGCAAGGTAAAGGTGGAGGTGGAGCGCATCATAGGGGACGTGGGGCGCTTCAAGCTATGGGTCGGCGAGGAGCTAGCCGTGTGGGTCGAGGGAGGCGAGGTTGTCAGGGAGGGATGTGAGCTCGACGTGCCTGGAGGAACTAGGGCTCCCGTCGACTACTTGCTGGTCACTGACGACCCCGTCAGCGGCGTCGAGGTGGTAATGACTCCGTACTACGCCGGCATACCGCTCAGGCAGATTAAATTGGCGTTCGCCCACTACCACGTGGACGGGGAGGTCGAGGAGCTATGCGTGGGGCAGAGGCTTGACGCCGCGTTTACCAGCTCAAAGGGAAGCGCGTACTTCGTCTCGGGGAGCAAGAGGCTTCTAGCATATGCCAAGCAGGACGGAGCTACATTGCCCACCTTAAGCCCCTCAGGCCGCTACGGAGCATACTACTCATGAAGCTCAGGTGCGGTCAAGGTCTTCGACCTGAGCGACGGCAGCCTTAACTATCAGACTGCTCTCCCCGAGCCTGCCGCCCTCGGAGTAGACGACGAAGCTAGGATCTACGCGCTAACCTCGCTGGGAAGGCTTTACGTGATTAAGGAGGGAGGAGTTGAAGCGCACTATGACCTGCCCTACGCCCCTCGCCTAGACCTTGGGAGGTCCAGATCCAAGGCAGCAAGGCCTTGGCGTACACGCCGGGCGGCATCGCGCTGCTCGAAGCAGGCGAGCTGAAATGGGCGATGAGCGCTCGCTTTGAGGCAGCCGCCCTCACGGAAAGCGGGGCCTACGTGGTCAAGGACGGTCGCGCCTACAGGGTGGCTGAAGGCAGCCTAGAGGAGCTAAGCCTCCCCTTCAGCGTCGAGTGGGCCCAAGCCTCGGGAGAGTACTGCATCCTAGCGGGCTGCGGCGATGACGGGAGGCCCCTTGTAGCAACCTATGTGAGGGGCGAATTCTACATCGATCCACTGCCTAGGCTGCCACGAGCAGCAGCGTGGGCGGAGCCTTGCTTAGCGGCATTATACCACCACAACGCCTCCCTAATGATAGGGCAGCTGGCGTTGGACAGCCTCGGACTCCCACTAGAGGCACGCCTAGTCGACGCGAGAGACGCCCTAGTAGCGGCTCAGGGAGCAGGGCTGATATGGCTTGCCCCCTCGCAGAGCGCGTTTCCAGCCAACTTAACTACATTGTACTGGAGGAGCTGGGATAAGCGAGGCGCAGGGCTAGAAGACCTAGTAATCCTAGAGGCGCCTAGTCGTTGGCAGGCGCTTTCAGCCAGCTTCGACGTGGACGTCTCAAGCAGCGGTGAGTGGGCTGCGCAGCTCATCTATGCGACGGTGCTGGGCGACGAGAGCCTCGAGCTCCTAGGCGCCTTCACTAATGGAAGGGCGCTGCTGGTCGAAGGGGAGGCTTGGGAGGGCGAGGCGCGGTTCCAGGGCTCAGTCCTAGTTCTAGGCGTCAACGCCACCCAGGCCTCCACGGCTGACACGGCCAAGGCGACGTTCACCTGGAAGTGGATCACGGAAGACTTCGACTCATTATCGTCGAAGCGCTGGTTCTGGAGCGGCGACGTGAAGGCCGAGGGAGGCTGGCTCAAGCTAACCAACCCTACGCTTAGCCCAGAGCCCTTCAGCTGGGTGGCGTCGAGGGAGGCGCTGCTGGCTCAGGGCCGCTGGGCGTTCAGGTTCAGCTTGGACGGCCCCGGCTCGACGGCCACACTGATGGTTCCGGAGTTTAAGGTTGAAGACTTAGGGGCCTACTTGAGGTTCGAGCTGGCGGGCGCGGCGTTTACTGCTCCTAAGAAGGCCTACGACGTGGAGCTTGAGCTGACAAGTACTGAAGCGAGGGTCTTCTTAAACGGCAGGCCCGCCTTAAAGGCGGAGCTCATTTCTCCAAGTTACTTGAAGCCAAGCTTCACCCTTCAAGGACCCGGCACGCTCAGCGTAGACTTCCTCGAGCCGCCTAAGGCAGGCGTGGAGGAAACGGTGGAGGTAACGCTTCAAACCTATCAACTACCGAACAGCACCCGCATAGCCAGGCTCCCAGCTTACCCTGAGGGCTTCTTTAGCTGGGGGGTCGAGTGGGAGGTTGGCGTGGAGGGCTTCACTAAGGCGTTGAGGCTCAGCGACCTCGAATGGGCCAGCCTACCGCTAACCGAGGCCTTACTCAAGGATCGCTTCGACTCTTGGCTTCTCTGGGGCTAGCTGCTTTTTCACCGCTTCAGCCCTGCTGGAAGCCTCTAAAGCCTAGTTTTTAGAAACTCCTCACACCGCCATGCAGCCCCGCACCCTAGCGCTCATAATAGCCGTAACCATCCTCCTCAACTCAGCCCTCCTCATCGCCCTAACGGGCCAGGGAGGGGGAGGGGCTGGGAACGCTCATCCGCCTACATGGCCTCAAAAACTCTCAGTCAACTTTCCTACGGCTGACTACGTGGCTACAACCAACAGTTTCGTGGCTGTAGCGTCGCAGAATAAGATCACTGTTTTAGGATGGGATGGAGCTCTCCTTTCGGAGACGGTCATCCAAGAGGAGGTCACAAGGTTGGTTGGAGGTGGAGACTACATCATATTCGCCACTTCAACCTTGGTTGGAGCCGTGGAGCCGAGAACAGGGTGTACCTGTTGGAGCAAAACAGTATCTGGAATAATATATCTTGGAGTGGAAGAAACAACCTCCACCCTCTATGCGCTATACCGGTCAGGAGACCATTATTACCTCCTTATACTGGACTTAGCTTCAGGAGAGGAGCTTAATGGTCCATATGACCTAGGTCGCTACGCCTACCTACGCTCCCGCAACTCCCTAACTACAGTCATCAGGGAAGGAGGTGACCTCGGAATTTACAGTAGAGGTACTTTACTCACCTGGATAACTGGACAGGGCTTCCACTCTGCATGGCCATTTCCTGAGCTTGGCCTCATTATAGCCTCGAAGAGCGGAGGCGGAAGCACCTCACCTCAGCTATACTTCTACGACCTCGGGTTTAACCTCGAGTTCACCATAGACCTGCCAAACCTTGGAACATGCTATGAAGGCCTAGAGATAGACGACCTTGCCACAGACGGTGAAACCCTCATGGTCTACTACATCTGCACCGACGCATACTACTATGTCTCTTACTATCGCCACTACATCCTAGGCCTAAACATGCAGGGAGAGGAGCTTTATAGGCAGTACATAGGGGAAACGAACTCAAATTATGGAGGCAAGCAATCCGGTAATACCAAAAAGATATTGGAGTCAAGCTGCTTCGGCTCCCTCTACATCGACCAGGGCTACTGGACTCCGATCATCCAGCTCTATAAAGGGGCTACGATAGCTCGGTTTGCTCAAGGTCACGCATCGCTAAGCCAAAATAAGCTAGCCATCCTAACAGGGGAACAAGTATGGTTAACATCTATTCCATTCTCACCGAGCTTAGAAGCATCAGTAAAACTAGCTTCTTCACTCGATGAGGTGTTCCTTAGAGCTGGAGGCCCTGTGAGGGAGGTCTCCCTTGCAGTTGACCTCCTAGGCACTGTAGGAATAGTTGAGCTCGAGGCTCCCAATCCGCCTGTAGGCCTATCAGTTTCCATAGAACCATCTTCCGGATCCCCACCATTCACAGCTACATTGACAATCCAGGCATCAGACAGCCTAGTAGAAGGCGACGGCTGGATCTCAATAGTTGCGAAAGCAAACGGGGTGCCGCTCAAAACATTACTCTTAAAAGTCAAAGTGGAGGACGCGCCCAGCCTCATCAAAAGGTCGACCTACCAAACCACAAACGACCTGAGAACGTTGACCACTGCGCCATGTTATCAATACCTCTCAGAAAGTGGATACGTCAACGTCTCCTACCGCCACCCCTTCCCCGTCGAGGTGGGGTGGGGAGGTGCTTTACAGGCGGTCTACATAGATGGGGAGGCGCCGGCGCCGCTCTACGCCACCTTCAAGCACTACGACTCCTACAAAGGACCATCGGAGATGTGGAGCAAGCAGCTCATAGTCTACGACGGCGAGGCATACCACGTAGCGTGGCAGAGCGACCTAGCAGACGAAGCCTCAAGCCTCACCGAGGTTCATATAAACATAGAGGACTACGTGGAGCGAGGAGAGGAGAACTACTTCATAGTGGCGCTGGCCGCCAACAGCGAGTCGGCTCCAACCCAAGGAGCCTGGTGGAAGCTGAGGGGGACGCTCTGGAGCACCTACTACTTCATGGTGTACAGCAAGGACGTCCTTGTCGTCAGGGGGCTCGACGAGGGACAGACCGTTCAGGTCTACCTGAGCGACGGAACCCTGATAGGCCAAGCCACCTGCCAGGCGGGTAGCGACACGGTGACCATACAGGTCACGGAGGGCTCGCTAACCCCTAGGAACACGTGCTACTTCAAGATCTTCCCGGTGGACAGAGGTACCTGGCAGAGTGACATCATGACTGTGTACGGCGGGGACATACTAACCTTCAGCGGGTAGAGGGAGTTTTTACATGAGGGCTTACTTGGTCTTAACCTCCTTATTTTTCCCAGCCCGATGGTAGCAGTTTTTAGCTAGCTTCGGGACGGCATGGACTACGCACAGATCTGCCTTACGCTCGCCTGGCTCTTAATAGCCCTCACGTACCTCGTCGGCCACGCTCTCTCGACGCCCCCCTCCCGCGGCTTCAAGGCGCTGGGTGAGGAGCTAATGCGTGGCTCATTGGGGGGTGCCTTCTTCGTAATGACCCTTAGCGCCTACTGGCCACTGAAGCTGTTTGGAATTGAATGGAGCGTTGAGGCTTGGAGGGCCGCATCAGAGGCGGTGGTGGAGCTGAGCTGCCAGGCTGAGGGCTACGCGGCGGCCGTACGGAACACCCTGCTATTCTCGTCCCTCGCCGCCACAGCGGGGAGCGCTATCGTGGCTATACTCATGCCTGTAGCGATACCGGCCATCCGCTTGCTGTGGCGCTTCATGGGCTACGCCTTCAGCGCTGGCAGCGCCCTAGCCGTGTTAGCGGGCGTCGTGAGCAACCTTCTTCTGGCCCTAGCTTGGTGCATGACCGCGCTGGCGCTTACGCTTCCAGCGATGAGCGCCGTCAGCCCTCCCCTGCTCGCCGTGCCACACACGAGGCGCCTGGACGTGACGCTCGCCGTCACCTGCTTGGTATTGACGGCCGCCCTCCCCTTCGCGATCGCAGCAGTATGCGACTTAAACATAGACCTCTCGACGCCCGCCGAGGCCCTTCAAGAGGCCCGCATTAAATTCCAGCCCACACTAGCTGAAAGGGGGGTTGTGAAGGTAAAGGTCGCCGACGCCTCCGGTAGCCCAAGTCCCGTGGCGGCTGTAATCGTCAAGGACGAGCTTGACTCAAAGCCATGGCTAGCCTTCACCAACCTCAACGGCGAAGCGTGGCTCCTACTGCCCAAGAGCCAGCAAGGAGCATACAGCTGCTCCAGCGGCTACGAACTAACGCTAGCCCACTCAGGCTACGTGCTCTCGAGGAGGAGCTTCAAGGTCTTTGAGGCCCACGACCCCTTGGAGCTCGCAAGGGAGGTCGAGGGCGGAGCCCTGACCCCAGACGTGGAGCTAAGCTTCAACGTCGACGGCCTCTACGTACTGCAAGGCGGCTTAGCGCTAGCCAAGGGCTGCGTGAAGGAGGGCCTCAACACGGTGCACGCCTCAACCCGCCTAAGGTCAGGGGAGCGCTTAGCGATAACCCTAGCCACCATGCATGGCGTGGACGTGAGGGCCTACGCCTCACACCCAACGCCACCGCGCACTACGAGGTCGTGGACGTAGAGGACCCATTAGGGCTGCCTCCAGCACCCAGCAACGTGACTTACGTCTTCGACAACGGGACGATGACCTCAACCCCCCTGCACCCACGCGCCCACCCCCCAAACAGTTAAGGCCTGAGAGAAACTACTTTGAAAGGACAGCGCCTCTCAAGCAACTCAACGCTGAGGCTTATCCACAGCTTTACTCGCTAGTTTCAAGGTTGCAGCTCCCTCGAAGCGTTATCGACGAAGCCATCCTCCTACGACGCAGGAAGAAGGTGGGAGGGATAAAGCATGAGGCCAAGGCCTTATTGGCCGCAAGCGTCTTAGCAGCGGCGCGTCAAAGAAAGATACCGGTAACCATAAAGGAAATAGCGAAAGCTACAGGGCTTAAGGAGAACGAGATATACAGGGCTCTACAGGAGCTCAGCGTTAAACTAAGGGTCATCGACCCAAAGGCGTTAGTACAGGGCACGGTTGCCAAGCTACCCATCGCTCCAGAAGAGAAAGCAAAGCTGATCTACGAAGCTTTAAGAAGGCTTCAAGCTGGAAGGAGGCGTGGAAACCCGAGGGTTCAAGCAGCAAGCGCGATCTACGCAGCTGCCCAAGAACTAGGGCTAAAAGTATCTCAGCGCAAGGTTGCCCAAGCAGCTACAGTTTCCGACTGCTCAGTTAGAAACCGCTACAAGGAGTTCCTGCAACGATAACGGTGGGGAGGGCTGAGCAGGATAGGCCCGCGTGGGCCCCTGAAGCCTAGGTATGTCTACGCACTCGACCTGCTAAGCGAGGTCGACGAGGCTAAGCCAGTAGAGGACGTTGTTAAGGAGGCAGCTACGCGCCTGCTGGGCTATTTCAGGGAGGTTAAGCGGGGATTCAGCTACGCAGGCGACTGGTTCACCGTACAGGAGCTTTTAGTCGACGGCGTGAGCTTCAAGGTAATCGACTCAGAGCTGCCGCTGGCAAGCAACGAGGAGCTCACTGAGATACTCAGGGCCTTCTACGAAGCCGAGAGGGCCAAGGCCTCAAGGAGGCTTAAAGCATACAGGGCGCGCAGGGCCCAGACGTGCAAGCACAGCTCAGCGATTCAAAACCGCTACGACTGCTTCTGCTCAAAGTGCCTGGCTGACGAGTTATTAATTGAAACGATATGGTGTGAGTTACTACAGCGCGAGGTATGCCCGCGCTGCGACTGTGAAAGCTGCGAGCGCTACGAGCACTGGAGAGGCGAGGGGGATAGGCGGGCACACCTAAACCCAAACTAATAAAAACACCACATCACTAAACGCCCGCCCCCTAAAAAGCGGTGGAGGAAGTAGTCAGGTTGTACTTGAAGGGCTACAGTATAAGGAAAGTAGCTAAGATGGTAGGAGAGCCTCCTTCAAGGGTTTACAAAATTCTTTGGGAACATGGAGTTCTGAGGCCCCAAAGTCTCGCTGTAAGACTTTCAAACACTAAAAGATGGAAAATATGGCGGAACCAGACGAGAAGGAAAAAGAGGGGTTGTGGTGGTTTGCGAACACGGATGGAAGTGCAAGGGTGTTACATGGACAGATCGAGGTTCAAGTTGGCTCACCAGATCCCTACTTGATTCAGCTCTACTGCGAGCGCTTTGGACGATGGGCTGAGACAAGAGTTGTACCACGGTTAACTAACTCCTTCACTAAAGAGAAGTGGTACTTCAACGTACTTCTACCCGAGTTCCACCAGTACCTCCTTTCTGAAGAACCGCTAAGCATTTCATGGGAAAGCATAGCAATATTAATAAACACAGAGGGATCAATCGTAATAAGCCCTAAAAGGGGGAAAGCGAGAACAGTAGTAATAATAACGAACACGAGGAGGAAATGGCTCCTAGCGGTGATGAAATGGCTTCTGCACCAAGGAGTAAGCAGTCGACTTAGAAAGAGAAGACTGTGCATTGAAAGGAGGAACAGTGTCGAAAAGCTCCTCAGACAAGTGATTCACGATCTTATATTCTGGAAACGTCTGCTAGCGAAACTGGCGTTGACGGTAAACGGAGAGCCTTGGGAATACGTTGAAACCCTAGTTAAACAAGTAAAAGCCATAAAACAGCTCATTTTCAAGGCTTCGAAGCGCGAAATAAGGCGAAGAATCGCCGAAAGCCCTCCACCCCCCAAATTTTAAAATAAACTTCCTACAATATGTGCCCCGTGTCGCACCCCTTAATAAAAAGAGTTGAGGGTTTGCCTTTTCAACTCCACGTTATTGATATACATCACGCGGACGACAAGACTTTAGTTGAGATTAGTGAAACGGCAGGTCTATCTTTGAGCTTAACGGAGATGAAGGCTATTCAAGCGTACTTCAAACTTCTCGGTAGGCCTCCTACTGACGTTGAGCTTCAAGCGATAGCTATTCAATGGTCGGAGCATTGTTTTCACAAGACGTTTAAAGGTTATGTGATGGCAGGGCGTACGCGTGTGAAGAACATGCTTAGGCGCTTCATAGCTAAGGTCGTAGCGGAGCTTAAGCCTGAGTGGTG
>Ga0180302_10000750_pt1 | contig 14881 bp, 21 predicted proteins | sample GuaBasSediGuay17_FD_121794 | JGI IMG/M metagenome (GOLD analysis project Ga0180302, IMG submission 121794) | Subseafloor sediment microbial communities from Guaymas Basin, Gulf of California, Mexico - Guay17, Core 4571-4, 12-15 cm | ecosystem: Environmental > Aquatic > Marine > Hydrothermal... | reverse complement strand
TATTCCATACAAACTTCCGAAGATTATTGACGATATTCCACAAGCTAATGCTAACATACCTAGGCTCTCAGCTGACTTCTCATCCATTCCAAGTAGACCTACTTTGGTTTTGAATAACCATGCACCGAATAGAGCTATTATAGCGCCTAGACCTATGTCACCAAACATAAAGCCATACATAGTTATGAATAGTATGCTGAAGAACATTGTTGGATCGAGCTCCCAATAACTCGGAGTATCTCTTGACAATGTTAGCATTGTGAGATACTTAAAGAATCCCTTAGGTCTAAGCATTATGGGAACTTCATCCCCGAGTGTAGCTTCTCTGATGTTTACGTAAAGTGCCTTGGGAAGTCTAGCTTTAACGAAATCTCTAAACAGGTTAACGTAAGATTCAGGTATCCAACCATCAGCAATACAAACTCCTCTCTTATGAAGTATCTTAAGACAATATGTGGAAGAGTACAGTTGAGACAAGGACTCTATCCCCAACTCTAGGGAGACGAAAGAAGCATACACATCAGCGAACTCTTGTGATACTTTAACAGCTTTACTCATCACTTCAGTTGCGCAATCTTTGAGTATAATAGACTCTAGGCCTTCTAACTTCTCGAGGACTTCATTTACCTCACTAGACAGCTCATTGATTGTTGAAGAAATTTCTTTAAGCTTCGCTTCGAGCTCCTCATGTAAATAAACACTAACTTTAACTTTTTTAGCTTTAATTGCTCGTAGTGTTTTAGTGACTTCTGACAGAGATAGTTTGCTTAATATCTCATCACTAACTCCGTCACAGTATACGTGTTCCTCTAGTAGAAGAGCAAGTATTGCCTTCCTCAGCTTGTTAATGTGAGAAAGGATGTGTTCAAGGTCTTCCTTTGGTAACTTAACTTCTTTTATGTACCTCATGAGGGCGTTGTACTCCTCCACTAATGGAACTACTTTAGCTCTTACAGAAGCGTAGCTTGTAGTTGAGAGTGGATAAACTTCTCTTAGGACTTCTTTGACCAGTCTTACCACTTTTTTAGGCAACTTTAATCGATTTACTAGCGAACTATCTTTGCTAATCACTTCATTAGCTACCTTTAATATGAGAACTCTATCAAGTACTCTTTCAACTTTATCTATCGTCTTGTAGACTTCGCTGTTTTTCTCAACTAATTCTCTGAGATTCCTCAAACGAGTTTCTACCTCTTCTCTAAAAGGCGTACTAACCCTATCAAGAACTTCAGATAGGACGCTTTTGATTTTGTCTTTGACTTCCTTCTCTCTCCTCTTCAATCCATCTAAGCCTTCTTTAAGAATTTGAGTTGGCAGTGTAATTTCCTTTAACTTACTTTCTCTGGCAATCTCAAATACTCTTTCTTTTGTTCTTCTACTAAACGTTACTAAAATTATTGTCTTTCCACTTGTTAGTTTCCTACTTCTAACCAGAGCTCCTACTTCAACTAACTTATCAGTTAATAGTTTTAGGTCTGCATCTGTCTTAACAATATAAACCCTTGATAATACTGGTCTCTCATCAGTCTCTGTCAGCCATGTCAAGAGTAGTCCTTCATCCTTTACGAAGCGGACGATCTCTTTAGCTAATGTTATTTCTTTGAGCTCATTAATTGAGGTTGTTAAGTTCACATAAACTTCATCTTCACTTCCTATTAAGTCCCTGACATACTCAACTAAATAATCGAGGTCTACTTCCTCTAAGTCGATAACTCCTTCTAATATAGCCCTAATTAAGGGGAGTTCCATTAGCCTAGCGTATGCCTCGGCTTCTCTTAAGTGAACCATGCCAAACTCCATTATGGTCTTAACGAGCACGTTCTTATCCTCTTCATACGTTGCTATCTTGAAGTTGTACATTCTCTCTGGTCTCAACATAGACTTAGCCTACTGCTGTGCTATTGTCAAGCGATTAAAGAATAGACAATTTTTAAATAAATGTTTACTCTTAAACCTACGTAATTCCTGAGGGTGTTAAGTGTGTCTGGCATCATAGTCTTAGGTATTGATAAGACGCTAGAAAACTTAAACGTTATAGGCGCAAACGTATACATCTTAACTCCCACAAACTTAGATGAAGTGTTAAATAAGTTAAGTGAGATCATCGAAGGTGCGAAGGTCATAATAGTTGAGGAGGGAGTTCCTGATGAAGCGATGAAGAAACTCACAACTCTAATGTCAGAAGTCAAATGCCCTCCATTATTGGTTACTATCCCAAGCCTCAAACATCCAAGAACCTCTAAACTCGAATCACTTTATGAGATTCTTTCAAAAGCCGTAGGGGTGAGGTTGAGGTGGGTTACAAAGTAAACTTTAAGGAAATAATTGAAGAAGAGCATAAGGCTAAGATGTTAATAAAACAAGCTGAGATGAAAGCTGAGAGGATAGTTAAAGAAGCTATGGAATTCTCGAAAAAGATAATTGATGAAGAGTCAAGAATAGATGAGAGCGAGATCTTAGAAATTCAAAGAGAAATTTTAGAGCGAGAACTAGCTCAACTAGAGGAGAGGTTAAAAAGAGAGCTAAAACAATTAATTGAAGCTATTAATAAGGAAAGAGAGCAAATAGTAGAGCTTTTGTCCCTGACTATATTAGGGGTGAAAAGTCTTGAAGTCTCGAGAAGTTGAAGTTTTAGAAACTCTAATAAAGGAGATAAGGAGAGTAGCTGAGGAAGAAGTCGAGAAGATACTAAGTGAAGCTAAAGCCAAAGCTGACTCAATAATGAAAGAAGCTCGTAAAAAAGCTGAAGAAGTTAGAAGGAAAAAGATTGAGAAAGCAACTAGAGAGGCAAGGCTCAAGTTCAGGAGAGAAATAGCGGTTAAAAAACTTGAGATGAGACATAAGTTTCTGCGAGAAAAAGAGAAAATAATGAATGAGCTACTGAATGAAGCTACTAAAGTAGCGATGGAACATATAAAGAGACAGGACGAAGTTTACTTAGAGGGACTCAAATCGCTCCTGACCGAGGCTATCAGGAACATAGGAGGGAATGAAATTCTAGTAGCTTGTAATGAAAGAGATAAAGAACTTGTTGAGAAAGTAATTAAGGAAGTAGTTGCCGAAGCAAAGAAACGTGGAAGGAACATTAGTGTTAGAATAGCTGAATCGATAGAGTGCCTAGGTGGAGTCCTAGTCTATAGTGTTGATGAAAGGGAGTACTATAACAACACAATAGAAGCTAGGATAAGGCTTTTAAAGTCAGAGGTCTTACCTAAAATACTGTGGAAATTATCTCGCGAACAAGGGAGATAATACCATGTCAATCACTGAGGTGCTAGTCATAACAGTTCCTTTAATGTTTGTGTTATTGTTATACTTCCTAGGAAAACATGCATCTCCAAAACCGAGAAGGTCAAGTGACAGAGATGCACCCTACGCCTGTGGTGAGGATTTTCCTCCAGTTAGACCACAAATGGTCATAAACTTCTTCTGGTACATCGTAATCTTCTTAATATTCGACGTTATAGACTTCATCATAGCTTTGTCATACAATGTCAGTCCACTGTACCCCCTCATGTACGTCCTCATAGTGGTACTAGCCCTGGTAATAGCCCTGCTCTATAGAGCTTAACTTAAACGGAGAGCTCAAAGTTTACTTTTGTAATGGAGTAGTCGTAAGTTGTAAACTAGAGTTAACTTCTCTGTTTTACTAAACAAAGTGTATTATGCTTTGAAGTTAACTCTGAAGTCGTTAGAGGGAAATGAAAAACGTTTTCTTTGAAATTATGCTTTGAATATTAGAAGGTGTGTTAGATGGGTATAGTAAAGTGGGCATTAAGGTCATCGCCGTGGATACTTCACTTCAACTCAGGGGGTTGTAATGGCTGTGACATTGAGGTAGTGGCTGCCCTAATGCCGCACTATGATGTCGAGAGATTTGGGATACTGTTAAAGGGGAGTCCGAGACATGCCGACGTATTAGTGGTAACTGGACCGATAACTAGACAAGTGGCGAAGAGGTTAGTCAGGATATACGAACAAATGCCAGAACCGAGGTTTGTAATAGCCGTAGGAACCCGTGCAGTCTCAGGGGGTGTGTTTAAAGGGGCTTACAACGTCTACGAAGGAGTTGATAAGGTAATACCTGTAGACATATACATCCCCGGCTGTCCCCCTCGTCCAGAAGCGATAATAGACGGGATAGTTAAGTTGCTTAACAAGCTTAAGTAGGGTGGGTGTATGTCAGAGGATGTAGTTAATGAGTTGTGCAATAAACTCCGAGAGTCACTAGGAGAAACGCTACTTGAATTGAACGCTAAGGGTCCTAGAAGAGTTTTCATGAGAGTTTCACGTGACAACTTCAAGGAGTGTCTAAAGAAAGTACTGAAGATTATAGAGCCTTTCCACATATCTACGATAAGCGGCGTTGATTATAGAGACCGCATAGAGCTCATATACCACATATGGAGCTTAACGCTTAAGGTAGAAGTTTCAATTAAGGTTGACCTACCAAGAGACAACCCGAAAATTGAAACGATTTGCGACGTAATCCCCGGCGCCTTATTATACGAACGAGAAGTCTATGACTTGCTTGGAGTAACCTTTGAGGGTCATCCAGGTTTGAAACACTCGGTTCTACCAGAGGATTGGCCTGAAGGCGTTCATCCATTGAGAAAGGATGTCCCTCTAAGCAAGGTTAGGAAGCTCATGCTAAGGAGATCTTGAAAGGATTACGTTACAGTTGGTATTTTAGCTTTAAAAGCTAAGTCGAGGAATTCATCAAGTTCTAGACCTGCAAGTTTAGCCGCTAATCTCATGTCTCCCGTTTCGACGTAATACGTTAATGCGCTTTTTATTGGTTCTGGTTGTTTATTTATGAATTCCCAATCAGCGTACTTACGTCTAATCTCACGAGCCTCCTCAAACATTCTCTTTACTGATTCAGGTATCCCAGAGCCTTCTAACATACTTTAATACCTCACTTCTTCTAAATTTATGTCCCGTTTCAGTTTCAAATTCTTTAATTAGCCTAATAAATGTACTTGAGGATTTTTGCTTTAAAATCTCTCTTTTACAAGCCTCATATATGATTTCTAGACTTCTCCATACTTGGACTAACTCATAAGTCTCTAAAATGTGTGGAATTGCTACTGCTCCTAAGTTCTCTGTTAAAACGACTAATCCTCGACGCTTACCCACTACAAGACAGATTGACTCTGGGAGTTCTATATGAACTCCTAGTCCTAGTTGGTTAACTTTGAAGACTAGCTCTTCAGCTTCACGATACACCTCCGGTATTGGTACATATAGCCTACCTTTCCTCGTTAATAACTTACTCACAAAGGATCTCACATTTTCACTCTTAATTTCTTGTAACGCTTCTACAGGGATGTATATGGTGTTAAATACTTCCTCTAAGATGTGAGATTTACTGTATTTACTCCACACCACTATGAAACACGTATCAGCTATTGCTTGCATTCAGACCACTATAGGAATTTTAGCCCTCTTCCTTAGCTCATCCATTTCATCTATTGTCAGACCAGCAATTCGTGAAGCTACGTAGAGATCACCGTCTTCTACGAAGTATATTAGTGCGCTTTTTATTGGTTCTGGTTGCTTGTTTATGAATTCCCAATCAGCGTACTTACGTCTAATCTCACGAGCCTCCTCGAGCAGTCTTAGTATCTCTACAAGTTCTTTATTTTCCATCTCGTTTTGAAAGAGCAAATATGTGATATTAAGTTTTCTTTTCATGATAGCTATTTAACAGTATGACAGAAAAAGTAACATGGAGAATTTAAAGTTCGCTAAAGACCTCAGCTATCTTTTTGATTTGAGAGGGTATGTCTATTTTCATGGGACAGACTTCAACACAACTTCTACATTCAATACAGGCGTCTGGCTTGACTTCAAGACTCTTATACACGTTTATCCCTAAGTACCTAAGTTCTTTAGGATAATACGTATAGATCTCATAGGCTCTAAATACTTCTGGTATGGGTATTCCTTGTGGACATACTCTCATGCAATAACCACACCTCAGACAAGTCTGCATGGCTCCAGTATACCCAAACCTCTCAACTCCTAAGCTCGCTATTAAGTTAAAGAGCTCTTTCTTCTCCTCATCAGTTATAGGCAAGGGCTCATCAGCAACCCTAGCATCTTCTTCAATTTCATGTATTTTCATTATCCCCGGTATTACAGTGTCAACGTTAGGGTTCGATACTATGAACTTTAAGCTGAGTCTAACGATAGGATCTTCTTTACGCTTTCCTGTAGCAGTCTCGGGAAGGACTAACTGTCCTCCTAAGAGGGGCTTCATTATTATCGTCCCCATCCCGTGTTCCTTGGCTAACTTAAGTATCCCTTCTCTATCAACACTCTCATGGTCTAGAGGAGAATAAGCTACCATTATTACGTCAAACTCATTACTTTCAATAGCCATTCTCATAGCTTCTAAGTCATAGTGCATAGTTATCCCTACATGCCCTATGAGTCCCTTTTGTCTCGCTATCTTCAACCCCTCTATTGCGCCATCACTTGACATGACCTTTTGATATATCTCCTTACTATTGACAGCATGAAGTTCATAGACGTCAATGTAATCAGTCCTCAATTCCTTCATGCTCTTTTCAATGTCTTTTAATAGACCATCCTTATCCCTCGAAAGGCTCCTAGACGACAGATATATTTCATCTCTTCTATTCTTCAACGCTAATCCTATTTTCTTTTCACTATCTCCGTAAGCTCTAGCTGTGTCTATGAAGTTTACGCCTAAGTCTACGGCCCTATTTAGAATTTTCACAGCCTCATCTTCCTTTATCTTGGGTAACTTAATGCCTCCAAAGCCTATGATAGAAACCTTTAGTCCAGTCTTACCAAGAGGTTTGTACTTCACTGGAATCACCCTTACTTAACTTCACAAGACCTTTCGACCTTAGTGCTAATATATCATTTGTTGTTCTCCTCAAACTAACGCGATAGTTAGCTCGTTTAAGCTAATAATTTCACTCGCCTGACAAATACTCACAGATAGCTGTCGCGAAGTCCTTGGCTGTCTCAGGTCCTACTGACGTTATTATATTTCTATCTCTTACTACTCTCTTGTTAACGTAATTAGCTCCGTGTTCCTTCAACAACTTTATTAACTCTCCATTGGGGAAACACGTAGCCTTCAAACCTCTCAGCAAGTCAGCCTTAGCTAGGACCCCTGGAGCGGCGCAGATAGCAGCTACGAGCTTATCCCTCTCATTAAACTCCTTGCACAACTTGATTAACATGTCAAGACCTGGGTCTCTCACTTCCCCCATAACTCTAGCGTAAACTCCCCCACCACCTATTAAAACTATGGCATCATAATCCTCCGCTAGTTGACTGAACTTGTCGACTACGTCAGCTATGTAGTAGTCGTATTTAACGTCGATCGTCTTGTTAATAGCTAGGATGTGCACTTCTGCTTTGCTCTTCACTAATAAGTTATGCACAGGGTTAAACTCTAGAGGTTGATAGTCCTCAAAGAGCACTATCAAGACCTTCTTACCCTTGAGGTCATAGGTTTTCTCTACTTCAGTGAACATCCCAGAGAGCATGATGGCTAACACTATGACGATAACTACGACTACTCCCAAAACTATCATTAGAACTTTCTTCTAAATGCTCACCTCAATCAAGTTGCTACTTTATGCCTTATATCTTTTAATTTTTGACATCACATAAGGAAGGGGCATAAACATTAGATTATGGCTTTCTGTATCATAGTGTGTCTTTCTATGCCTTTAAGAGCTATTAAGTAGGCTGATGCTGTGTGTCTATCGAGACTATATTTCCACATAACTTCATCATGTTCTTTAGAGGTAGTTGTTCCCTTTGGATTCACATATTCTATTTTTATCGAATATAATGGTGCTTTCATGGCTACCATCTCTATTATATTGCTTCTAAATGTCATGACCTTCCAATTATAGTTTCTGTGAAGTCTCTTTCCATTCTTTATCCATAATAGTTTTAGCTTACCTAGGGCGTTAGGGTTTTCTAAGGACAATATCTTTACTCCATGATAGTATGCGTACTTCAACATCTCGTGTACAGCCATGCTAATCAATACTCTAGCTTTTCTTCTAGGATAACCCTTCCTAGGAGCATCTTCATACCAGAGGGTCTTAACATCTCTCAATCTTCCATATTTATCAACTATTGCTAGGTTAATTCTATCAGTATTAACATCTACACCGCCGTAGAGTCTACCATAATTCCTCCTGTATCTGGTCATGTGCTTATAGTAGAAGTCTAATGGTATTGTTAGCTGTATTTCCCCACGAACCCATAGCTTACTATCTCTAATGCCGTAGTCTTTAACTACTACTCTAGCCGTATGTTTCTGTTTCTCTTCAATTATTTCCTCCAACAATAACTTGTAATTCTTAGGAATTGTTGGTTTAATAGTTATCCTCTCTGGGTTTCCATTATAGTCTATGGTTGTTATGTGGAACTTGTGTCCTTGCTTTAGTGTTATGTTTCTTACTGGATACTCCTTCTCGGCTTGCTGAAACATAAGCCAATCTCCTAGCTCTACCCCCTTGAAATTAACTCCTAATTGCCTACATGACTCATAAATTCCACGAATAAGAACAATAACTCCATCAGTATACCTACGATTAGGTATAACTTCATAGACTGTTTTACGGAAGGTGTTCTTCCAACCAATATCAGTAGCAGGTAAGATAGGAGATTGTTTAGCGATGGAGAGCATCTTATGAGAAGCTATCTTAAACAGCCAAGCAATACTTAATAACTTCCTAGCTTCAATGCCATCAACATTAAATGGTAGACATAGCGTTATATAACTCATGTTGGGGAATCCCCATAAGCCACTAAACTTAATAAATCTATTGGTGACCGCTGGGTTCCCGAGGGGAGCACAACTCCCGTAGACGGCTCAGCGGAGACCGTGATGAACTCATCCGTAACAGACACAGAATGCTATAGTCTGATATATGATACTACGGATGAGGTGAACGGACTTGTTCTCAAGGGATTAGAACACTATGTGAAAGAGGAGGGAGCAATGACCATCTCATCGTTATTTTTCGCTCTCGTACACTACCAAGCTCTGCCGTTAACGTTCCTATTTGTCATGTTTCTGGTTGGTACCCTACTGGCTTACTCAGTAGTGAAGTAGAGGACTTTAATACCTAGCGTCATAGCTCACGTAGCTATCAACGCTCAGGCATTGCTACTCTCCCAGTTGTTCTAACTAAAACGCTCTACCTACGGTTCTCTTTGTTTCTCTATCCTAATGGCTTATCAGAAAGATGAGGAAGGTGACACTCTTAGCCTTAACTATACTTTTCAAACAACGAGTAAGTATACATCATGTAAATTAGAGACAATAGCGTAAAGTAAGTATTAGTAATTGAACAGTTGGTAGACATTTGTAAAGGGGTGTACACCACCACTTCACTACTCACATATTATTATAAATAAAATAAAGGATATAATGCTGACACTCCAATTGAAAATGAAGGTGATGTCGTCAAGAGGAGTAATTAGACATGTGTAGCGAGTATATAGAAATACCCGTTGGTCCTCAACACCCAGCCCTTAAAGAGCCTATAAGGTTCGTCTTCAAGATAGATGGCGAGTTAGTCGTTGGCGTAGAACCTAGATTAGGTTATGCTCACAGAGGGATAGAGAAGCTCGCTGAGAGTAAGAACTACGTTCAGAATACTTACCTCTTTGAAAGAGTATGTGGAATATGTAGCGCGGCTCACACTACCTGTTACGTAGAAGCTGTTGAGAGACTGTTAGGAGTAGAGGTCCCACCTAGAGGCTTATTCTTGAGGTCTATAATTCATGAGTTGAACAGAATTCACAGCCACTTGCTATGGCTCGGTATATTAGCTCACGAAATAGGCTTTGACACCTTATTCATGTATACTTGGAGGGATAGAGAATTAGTATTAGACCTAATAGAGCTAATGACTGGGAACAGAGTCCTATACGCGTACAACTTAATAGGAGGCGTTAGGTACGACATCGACGCTCACATAGAGAGTCAAATGAGGAAGGTCTTAAGCTATCTTCGTGAGAGGACAGAGTATTATAAGAAGATAGTCGAAGAGGATAAGTTAATTAGGGCTAGAACAGTTGACGTAGGAGTTCTTAAGAGAAGCGATGCTATAATCTTAGGAGCTGTAGGTCCAACGGCTAGAGGTTCTGGAGTTGACATGGACATAAGAAGAGACGACCCCTACTCTGCCTACGAAGAGTTGTCGTTTAATGTCGTAGTTTACAAAGAGGAAGACGCTCACGCTAAGACCATGGTCAGAATTGACGAGATCTTAGAGAGCATTAACATGATAGAGGATGCCTTAAACAAGATGCCAAGCGGTCCAGTTTACGTGAAAACTCCTCTAAAAGTCCCAGAGGGAGAGGTAATAAGCAGAGTCGAAGCCCCTCGTGGCGAATTACTATACTATATCAAATCTAACGGAACTGAGAGACCAGAGAGAGTCAAAGTTAGGACTCCTACGTTAGCTAACATACCAGCTGTCTGTAAGATGCTAACTCAGGCCTACATTGCAGATATACCAGTAATAGTAGCTAGCATAGACCCATGTATCGCATGTATGGACAGAATTACGTTTGTTGACGTGAGAAAAGAGAAGGTGTACGTAATTTCTGGGAGAGAATTACGTGAATATGCGAGGAAATGGTATAAAGGGGTGAAAAAGTGAGCGTCATAGATCTTTTAATAAACTTGATTGAAGTGTTCATATACCCTGGAGTGATCTTCGTAGTGTTCATTTCCTTGTTACTCGAATGGGTAGATCGTAAAGTCTACGCTAGAGCTCAAAACAGAATAGGACCTTACTACGTTGGACCTCACGGGATACTCCAACCCTTCGCTGACATATTAAAGTTATTGGCAAAGGAAGATATAACTCCTGGTCACGTAGAGAGGCTTGAGTACTTGCTCTCGCCTATGTTAATACTTTACTTAAGCTTAGTAGGAATTTTCATGATACCAACTGGAGCTTGGGGGAGTGGGTACTCAGTAATTCACTTTGAGGGAGACTACTTGTTAGTGTTAACCTTAGCTACGTTAACTACAGTCTTCATGTTCCTCACAGGGTGGGGTTCGTTTAACAGGTTTGGCGCTATAGGGTCTCTCAGAGCTCTCCTATTAATAGCTGGCTATGAAATACCGTTATTCATCTGTGCAGCTGCTGTGATTTTAGAGGCTAAGACACTGTGTTTGAGTAAGATATCAGCGATACAAGGAGGAGGAATTTGGTTCTTAGTCACACAGCCAATAGGGTTCCTAGTCTCCTTGATATCGATACAAGCTGAATTAGAAAGAATACCGTTTGACATACCAGAAGCTGAGACAGAAATAGTGGCTGGTTGGTTAACTGAATTCACTGGCAGGAAGCTCGCTCTCATGAGGTTGGCTAATGACGTTAAGCTGTTCTTATTCTCCTCATTAGTAGTCACACTCTACTTAGGAGGTCCGTGGTTCATGGGACAAGCCAACATTGCAATCTTCCTAGTCAAAGTTCTCGTAGTAGTGATATTGACATCGATAATCAGGGCACTCTTCGCTAGGTTTAGAATAGACCAAGCTCTCAGCGTCTTTTGGAAGTACGTAATTCCTCTCTCGTTAATTCAAGTAATAATGTCCCTGTTCATAGGGTGAGATTCATGTCATTGTCCATGGTAAAGGAGCTCTTTAGAACTTTAACTAGAAAGCCTGTGACTAGGAAATATCCCTATGAGAGAAGGGAAATCCCTGAGAGGTTTAGGGGCAGGATAGTCATAGATTACGACAAATGCATCGGCTGTGGCCTCTGTGCAAGGTTTTGTCCTGCTATAGCCATAAAGATGGTGTTTGTAGAGACTGAAAAGGGAAAGAAGAGAAAACCATTAGTCCAGATATTCCGTTGTATATTCTGTGGTCAGTGCTCTCTCGTTTGCCCGAGGAAGGCGATAAGTTATAGCAAAGAGTTTGAACTAGCAACTTATAATAAGGAAGAACTGGTACTAGAACCCAAGTCCTCTGAAAAAGGGTGATGATAATGGTAGTAGTTGAAGTCTTGCTATGCATGATCGCGATAGTGTTCGCAGTACTAGCTCTAGAGTTAAAGAATACAATCCATGCAATACTAGCCCTCCTTTGCTTCACAGCGGCTTTAGGTCTACTCTACTTAGTCATGGGCGCCACTTACGTAGCTGTGTTCCAGATCTCAATATACTCAGCCGCCATGACGGTCTTGTTCTTAATAGCCGAATATGTGACGAGGAGGTGATGTCGTGAGAGCTCGCGCTGCTGTTCTCGGCTTTTTAGTAGCAGTCACGACATACTTAGTGTTCGTAGAGACAAGGACTCCGACTTTAGAAGGTAGTAAAGAGTCGTTGCCGCTAGTCCTCTGGAGAGACATGTCGTGGCCCATTTTAGTCCAAGGGCTAGTAATATTCGCTACAGTCATAGCGATAATCTCCCTAATTAGGGAGAGGATCATGAGGTGATAGAATGCATATCCCACTTGAAGTCCTAATCGGAACTTCATTGGCATTGTTGGGTATTGGGATTTACGGTATATTAGTTAGGAGGAGTCTACTGAGGATGATAATAGCGCTTGAAATAGCGTTTAACGCTGGGAACTTGAGTATAATATCGTTTGTGTCTCATTCAAAGAACTTCGACGCCGTGGGAAGATCTGCGATTCTAGTATTGATAGCTACTGAAGCCTGCGCTCTGTCAGTGATGCTAGCTATACTGATCAACATTTACAGAGTGTTCAAGTCGATAGATGTCTCGAAGTTGAGGAAGTTGAGGTGGTAATTCGTGATCGCTCAAGTCATCGCCCCTGCCTTACCACTGCTTCTCTCAGCTTTCATAGTCCCATTCTTAAGGAGAGTAAAGGACTTCGACAAGAGAGTTAAAACGGCATGTGCTATATCAGTCATCTCGTGTATAATTTCGTTGACTTTAATACTATTCCCTGGAAGCGTACTCTGGCTTGCCTCTCAGTCCAAGGAGGGAATTTCAGCTAAGCTAGTCCCCGAGAGTCAGCTTTCAAAGCTCTATGTCGACACATTATCGGCTTTCTTCATACTCCTATCTCTCATAGTCCTACTGGCTAGCGACATTTACTCTTACAAAATACTACGTGAAGAGGACTTGCCTGAAGTTTATTATTCGCTGCTACATTTGACAGTAGTCGGGCTCTACTCCATTTTCGTGGCTGAGGACTTAGTCTCCTTATTCGTCGCTTGGGAGTTGATGAGCGTCTCTATCTACGCCTTGATTTACATTAGGAGGTCTAACGTCTTAGCCCTAGAGGCGGGGATGAAGTACCTCATGATGAGCGCCCTAGCTAGTTCATTAATGCTTTACTCGATTTCATTACTATACGGGTACACAGGGACTTTCGAGTTCTCTGGAGTAAGGAGTACAGTTTTAAACATGCAAGACCCGAAAATGGTCTGGATAGCTGTAGTGTTCATGACAGTTGCGTTCGGTTTTAAGTCAGCCATAGTCCCGTTCCACACTTGGGCTCCAGACGTTTACCAAGAGACGTTAGACCCGATCACAGCTCTGTTATCGGGGGTCGCTAGCAAAGCTGGCATATACTTAATAATCAGAGTTTACTACACTCTTGTCCCATCTCCTCAGCTCAGAATATTTCTAGCCCTACTATCAGCGGTGACTATGACTATAGGAAACGTCGCAGCGCTCTTGCAGAGCGATGTAAAGAGATTATTCTCCTACTCAAGCATAGCTCACATGGGATACGTGTTAATGGGACTAGCTTCAGGAAATCCCTTAGGACTCGTAGCGGCATTGTTCCACTCTCTTAGTCATGCATTAGCGAAACCACTTGTATTCTTGAGCTCTGGGTGTTTTAGTTACTCAATCGGCTCTAGAGACTTAGAAACTCTTCGTGGAGTTGGGAGAAAACACGAGTTGTTGTCCTTCAGTATAGTCATAGGGTTGCTCTCATTGGCCAGTATACCTGGACTGAGTGGCTTCGTGAGTAAGTTCATGTTAATAGCCTCTGCCTTTGAAGCCAACCTTATATGGTTAGCTATACTCGGGATTCTCAACAGCGCTGTAGGAGTAGCTTACTACATCAGGGTAATTCAATACCTCTTCAGCTCACGTGGGAAGAAGGTGGAGAAGGCTATCAAAGTACCAGTCGGGATGATCGTGCCGAACTTAATACTAACAGTATTGTGCGTAGTCTTCGGTCTATTCCCAGAGCCTTTAGTTGAATACTTAACGTCAGTGGCGAGACAGTTGGGCATTTAAGAAGTAAACTTCTTTCTCAGCGCTCATTCCTTACGAGAGACAATATCAGGTTAGCGACTTCGCGTCCAGACTTCAAGACTTCACTGCTAATGTTCGCTCCTATTTCAACCCTTTTAACTTGAATTCCTATCAAATAGGCTTTTAAGGAGGGTATAGTGAGGCGTAGATACCTGACTATCAAGCTAAGAGGTACAGTGTGAGTAGTTAATAAGATCGGTCTCTTCTCAAGTTCTTCAACCTCTCCAAAGATCACAGTTCCAGGTGGTAAGTTTGCTGAGATCGCGTCAATGAATATTAACTTCTTGTACTTAGCTACCTTAGACGAACCTATTAAAGACTCAGGGCTCATACCCAAATCAAGCACTCTATCACTTAAGTTCCCATTAATTAAGAGTTTGGCCACATATTCACCTACCCCATCATCACCTCTCAACTCATTCCCTAGACAAACTATCAAGAAGTCACCTCTCAAGACCTCCTTTAACTTCTCCTTGAACGAGCTAAAGTCTCTTTTGAGCATTACCGTTTAAATATGTGATTGTAAAAGATAAGCTTAGCGAACATGTGTTTAGGAATACCAGCTAAGGTTGTAGAAGTAAGGGAGACTACGGCTATAGTAGATTA